>FWPU01000993.1_pt1 | contig 28357 bp, 24 predicted proteins | sample 2228361 | NCBI WGS metagenome assembly FWPU01 (sample SAMEA103939777, study PRJEB20133) | metagenome
CAGGTGTCCAAAATGTCTCTGCGTCACTTGGGCCGGACAAGTGTGCCGCTAAACGTCACTCAATGTGAGGTTTAGGCGCAGGCGCTGCGCGGTGCCAAAAAGCCCCTATTCGCCTGGAAAAGTGCCCCTGACCGCCCCAAAAACGGGCTGCTTTATGCAACTAGGGGGTAGAATGTGCCCCCCACTGGGGCATGACCGCACACACATTGTGCGATACGGCACGCAGGCTAGCCCCTTCCTTTGGCATGGGCTGCAATCCATGCCCGCTCGTCTGCGCGGTACGGCCCGGCAGGCCGCCCGCCGCCCGTGGCTGCCAGCGAACGCCCCAGCAAGGACCCCGATGGCCCATCGAAAAGGCCTCTTTGCTCAACCTGCCTAACAATCCTCGGCGTACCTTCCCATGGTATTGACTCCGGCATGGCTGGTCTCCATACTGAACTTGCATGAAGGCGGTTCAAGACGGACCGTCCTCTTGGGCCATGGCGTGCCGTGCCCAACTCGGGCACCCTCTTGACTGAGCCAGCGGCCTTGTGCCGCGCATCTGACTTCGCTGTTGCCTCTCGCCCCCTCAGGCATGAGATTTGCTCCCTGTTTGCGGGGCGCCTCGCGCGGCGGCAACCGCGGCCTGTACTACGCTAGGAGCTGCCCATGTCCCAGGATTCGAAAACCTTCCATGTGAGCAATGCCGGCGAAGGCGAAAACCCCAGGGCGCGCTGCCCGGAACCTGTCGAACTGCGATTGCGCAAGGCACTGGCGCAAAGCCACTATTGCGCGCTCCGCTCGATTACGTGCCACGTGGTCGCCGGTGAGGTAACGCTCGAGGGAGACCTCGATTCCTACTACCAGAAGCAGGTTGCACAGGCCATCGCTGCACGCGTGCCCGGTGTGGTGCGGGTACACAACCGTATCCAGGTGTTGGCCAGCCGGCCTGGCCAGCCCCACGTTTCGTCCCAGCGCGGAGCCTAACGATGTTGCTAATCACACGCAAACCGGGCCAACGGGTCATTGTGGGGGGCGTGGTGCGGGTCGTGCTAGTCGAGATCAAAGGGAATCGCGTCAAGCTGGGCTTCGAGGCGCCAGAGCGGATTTCTATCCTCCGCGAAGAGCTGTGCCCCATCCCTGGGGAATCTAAAGAGGCCGACCTCCTCGTTGAGCGGCGCAGCAGCCCCGACGAGTCTCCATACTTTGCAGAATGCCCATAATGTCCAGGCATTCTGCCCAGCCCGGCGCGAGGCATCCTGTGCTGGCTCGGCCCGGGTTAAGCATGCCCAGGCAATGGCCCAATCAAACGCCGGCGCCAGCGCTTTTTACCAAGCTAGTGCCGACAGCCGTGCCCTGCCCTTGCGGCGCTTGGCCTTTGCCTGCACAGGCATTATTCCGCCCTGGTCATATCCTAGGCAGGTCTTATCGCATTCAGCTCTTGCGGCGTTTGGCCTTCGCAACCGGTCTTGTTGCCCGCGGCCGCTTCCCCGCAGCGGCGCCTTTGCCCCGCTTCTGAGTGCCAACGCCTGCCGCCTCTCCATTCTCCAGCTCGGCGAAGTAACTCAGCACGTCTGTCTCGGTCAGTATTCCCACCACGCGCCCTTGGTCCACCACTGGCAGAGCGCCAAACCGCCTTTGCACCATGATCCATGCTGCCTGGCGAATCTCGGTCGCTGGAGTGATCGTTACCGGATCTCGCGTCATGATCTCGCGCACCACAAGCGGCTCGAGCAGGAAGTAGAGTCCGCCCACGCCCATGATCTTCTTGCGCGTCTTGCGCGGATCGAGCGTGCGCTTGATATCCCGATCGCTCACGATCCCCACTAGCTTGTTCTGCTCAAGTACCAGCAGGTGGCGGATGCCACGTCGCTGCAACAGCTTGACGGCCTCCTCCACAGAGTCGTCGGGCGCAACAGTGACCAGCTCGCGCGTCATGATCTCAGAAACGTGCATTCGTATCCTCCTATCATTAGCGGCAGCATACCTGCCCGAGCATACCGCGTGCCAGGGTGAGGCATGAAGAACCCGCCGGCAGCGGCCAGGCGTTGGATGCCGGTCCGCGCGCTGGTCTCGAGCGTGGCGGCGCGGTCCGTCTAGTGTGCACGCTCCGCCTCCGTCACAATCTCTGTCAATAGGTCTGCCGGGACTTGCTCAAAGTAGACGTTTTGCACTTGGACAAGTGGGGGGGCATCGGGCCAAACTTCGGCGGGCGAAGCGGCCTCCAGCGGAGGTTCGGCCGTGGCCATGCGTTTGATTTCCTGAGCCACCACGGTGACGGGCAGGCCAAACCTTCTGGCAGCCAGAGCGAGCAAGGTGCTGCCGGCCTTATTCACAATGCTGCCGTCGGTGCATACCGCGTCAGCACCCAGCAACACTCTGCTCACGTGGGGCATGACCAGCGCCGCTTGCGCATCGGTTATCAGGGTGACCGCGACACCCGCGGCGGCGAGGCGCGCGGCCGTCTGCCGGCCCTCGCACAGGGGCCGTGCTTCGCACACGTAGACCCGCTTCAACCGGCTACGCGCTTGGAGCAGGACCTCCAGCACCGTGCCTGAGAAGCTGTGCACCAACACCGCCTCGCCGGGCAGAATCCGGGAGGCGGCTCGCTCCACACTGTGCCGCTCAGCCGCCAGCACACGATCTCGCAGCGCATCGAGAAACGCCACGGCCGCTGCCTCCGATTCGCAAGCAGCGACGCCCTCCCGCGCTTCTTTGAGCACGCCGGCCACGGCGTGCATCGAGGGCCGGCAGGCCGCCAGTTTCTCGATGCCAGACAGGATCTGCGGCTTGAGTGCACCAAACTCTGGCCGCGAGGCTCGGATCAACACCGCCGCCGCCGCCAGCGCCTCGCGGGCCAGGGCGGCCGCACCTCGACTGCGGTCTGCGACCAGGTACCGCTCAGCCCCGCTGAGGTTCTCCTCAATAGCCCGCTGGGCGGGCCACGCGGGCCAGACCTGGGCAAACGCCTCGTACAGGCGGGGCACGGCGGGCTGCCGGGCCGCGGCGAACATCTCTGCCACCGGTACCCACTCAAACCGTGCAGCCTCCCAGTCGCGGTGCAGGTCTACGCCGCGCTCGACGTGGAACAAGAATGGGTGTACGCGAAAGCTGGCGCCCTCTGCCTCCCCTGCCACGACCGGCTCTCCCGCCCTAGCGAGTACCAGCTTTCTGCGGTCCAGCCCACATTCCTCTTGCAACTCCCGGTAAGCCTGTTCAACCGGTGCGCACCCCTCTACATATCCCGAAATCCCGGCCCAATGGCCGGGAAACGTCGATACCTCGCTGCTCCGCTGGGCCAAGAGCACACGCTCCCCGTCCCACACAAATGCGGTCACCACGTCCACAGGCCCGATGCCCGGCTTCGGACCACGGTGTTCACGACTGGCAGGCATGGTGGGAAGCCTCAATCTCGAAACTGGGCAACGTTCCCCAGGGAACATGGGTATGTTGCGGCAAACTAGCCCACGGGCAAAGAATAATCCAACAATCTATCACCCTCGAGAAGCCCTGATTCCTGATACGTCGAGGGCAACGCTACCCTTCGTGAGGCGACCGCGCATTTCCATGCTAAGCTTGCCAGCGTGCAGCAACGCGGGCTAGTTCGGGCGGATCCTTGCACGTCTGGCCCAGCCTGGAAAGGCTAGTATACACCATCGCCCTGTGGAGCTACCCACCCAGAATTCTCGAGCTGGTGCCGCAGGTGCCTGACGGAACGGCAGAGCTTGAATGCCGAGGCGAGAAGATTGGCAGGCCCCCAGACCTCCATGCCTCTGCTGCCTGCAACCCCTCAAAAGTGCCGCTCGCCCGAGTGCGGGTAAGCACTTCGTGAGATGGCCGTCCCGGGCCGGCTCTACCTCTTCTCAGCCGAAAAGAGGCATTAGAGGGCGCTGAATAGGCTACCAGCTTCTGCCCTCCTTGCCCCCCGTTCAGGGGTGGAAGGAGGCCGCACCCGCCCGAGTGCGGACCTGGCGTACCGCTGGAACGTCAGTGCAGCTTCAGCTTGCGTTGTGGCCAACTCGGCTTTGGATTGGCCCGCCTACCGCGCCAGTGGGGCTACCCGCGGCGCGGGCGGCCAACTGAGCCGCAGATTGGCCCGCGTTCTGTGCGAACACGGTTAGGAAGACGCCGTTTGCAGTCGGGTGCAGGACTACTCGACGGCTGCTTTCGCCGGCCGCTTGGCCTGCTGCTTGCCGCCAGCCAGTCGCCGTGCCTCGCGTTCGCGGTATTGCTGAAGGTAGTCCAGCGTGATGGAGACAACTTCGCGGTTGTAATCGTCCTCTCGGTCGAAGACCGGCCGGTTGGGGTCTTCCATGCGTTCGAAATGCCGTTCCTGCTCGCGTTCCGCGTCCAGCTCGGCGCGCTCGGCCAGGAATTTCTGTTCGTTCAGCGTGACCGTCTTGCGCTCCTTCTGATTTTCGTATCGGGCGATCGAACGCTCGATGCGCGCGAACCCGGCGGACTCGAGACGCCGCTGCATCGAGCGGCGATTGAGTTCGTCGATCATCGCCCGGTCGACCATGTCGAGCTTGGTGAATTCCGCCGGGGCAATGCGGTCGAACTCCAACGAGTACTCCAAGTCCGATTCGCTCAGGCCCTTCCAGACCGAGGTGAGCGAGGGCAGGGGCACGTCGGCCTCTACGCCGCGACTCTGCGTGCTGTCTCCGCTGGGGCGGTAAAACTTTTGCAGTGTAATTTTGAGGGCCCCTAGCCGCTTCGGGTTGCGCACGCGGAAGATCTCTCGCGCCAGGTCGCGCAGGCTCTGGACAGTGCCTTTACCGTGGGTGGAACAATCTCCGATAATCACGCCGCGCGCGTAGTCTTGCACGGCACCGGCGAAGATTTCACTGGCGCTGGCGCTCAGGCGGCTGGTGAGTACGACTAGCGGTCCGTCCCAGGCCGTACCCTCTTCCAGATCGTAGTAAACATCTACCTTGCCGTCCTTGTCTCGCACCTGTACGACGGGCCCCATGTCCAAGAAGAGACCGGTCAAGCTGATGGCTTCGGTGAGGGAGCCGCCGCCGTTTTCTCGCAGGTCGAGCACCACACAGTCCACCTGCTTGCTGCGGAAATCTTCCAGCAGCCGGGCCACGTCGCGCGTGGTGCTCTTGAAGTCCGGATCGCCGCGGCTGGCGGCCTGCATGTCCATGTAGAAGCTGGGGAGCGAGATCACGCCCAGGCGGAATGTCTGGTCGCCCACCTGTTCTTCGATGATCAGGCTGCGGGCCTCGGCATCTTTGAGTTCGATGCGCGCGCGGGTGATGCTGTAGATAGCCGTCTCGCCGCCGTCCGCGGGGACGACTTGCAGCCGCACCACCGTGCCCGCCTTGCCGCGGATGCGTTCGACCACGTCGCTGAGCTTCATATTCACCGTGTCTTCGATGGGGCCGTCCGGGCCCTGGCCCACGCCGATGATGCGGTCCTTGGGCTTGAGATGTCCCTCTTTATCGGCCGCGCCGCCGGGAATGATCTTGCTGACCACCGTATAACCGTCTTCATATTGCAAGGCAGCGCCGATGCCCTCCAGATTGAGCCGCATTTGGATCTCGAAGTTCTCCTGGGTCTCGGGAGACATGTAAGACGTATGCGGATCGAACGACTCGGTAAGAGCGTTGAGGTACATCTCCAACAGTTCGTTCGAATCGGTCTGGTGCATGCGTTGGGCGAAGCTGTGATAGCGGCGCGTGAGGCGGGCCACGGGATCTTCATCGGGCCGCTGCGGGCGAGTCTTCTTGCCGTTGCGGGCACGCTGGGCATCTGCCTTGAGCACGAGCAGGTCGTACTTGATGCGTTTGCGCCACAGGTCGCGTGCCTCGGCAGCAGTGCGCGCGTACTGGGTAACGTCGGGATCGACGATCAGCTCTTCGTCCACGGTGAAGTCGTGCTGCTGCTTGAGCAGCTCATCGACCCACTTGACGCGCTCATCGACGCGCTTCAAGAACCGCTGGAAGATCTGATAGGCGAAGGTCACGTCGCCGCGCTTCACGTCGTCGTCGATCTGCGTGGCGCGGCGCATGAACTCGTCCACGTCCGACTGGTAAAAGTAGAGCTTGTAGAGGTCGAGGGATTTGAGGAACTTGGTCAGGCAGCGCTGGGAGATCTCGTCGTCAATGGGCCGGCGGCTGATGTGATGCTGCTGGAGCATCTTTACGACCTCGGAAGTAATCTCCCGCTCGGCCGGTCCGGGCGCTTCCAACTCCCCCCAGGCATGCTGCCCCAACCAACCAGCAGCCAACGTCACGAGCGCGGCGGCTGCCAATACACGCAGGTGCCTGGCGGTGAACGTCATGCGCGTCATCAGGGATCCCTTTCCTCGCGGTGTTTCCGTCGAGCCTGCCCGCGGGCACGCTCGTAAGTCGCGTATCCTAAAGAAGTTAATGCATGCTATCCGCAACGCCGCCGCAAAGCAAGACCGCCCTGGGCCATAGCGCAGTGCTGCCAGTGCAAAACTCGAATGCAGCCGCCGCTGGCTGCAATTGTCTCACGGCGGCATAAGCCCATATACTTCCCGTGGTTACGAGCCACTATCTACCACGCCGCCCACGTTCCATGTTGCCCGTCGTCCCCGTCGATCAGGCCCAGGCCCCCTTCTACGTGGGGATCGACCTGGGCGGCACGAACATCAAAATCGGCGTGGTCGACGATCTGGGACGCACGCTGGTGCGCCACAGCCTCCCCACGCAGTCTGAGCGCGGCCCGGAGGATGCCGCATGCCGCATGGGTCGGGCTGTGCTCGACATGCTAGCCGAACTTGGGCTGGCCCCCCACCAGGTGGCCCGCGCCGGGCTAGGCTCGCCCGGTACCATGGATATTCCCGCCGGCCTCTTGCTGGCGCCGCACAACCTCCCGGGCTGGCACAATTTTCCGCTACGTGATCGAGTGAGCCATCACTGTGGCCTGCCCGTCACGTTCGCCAACGATGCCGCAGCCGCCGCCTACGGCGAGTTCTGGGTGGGCAGCGGCCGCGAGTTCGGCAGCCTGGTGCTGCTGACGCTCGGTACCGGGATCGGCGGCGGCATTATCGTGGGCGACCTGTCGATCGACGGCGAGCACAGCCACGGCGCCGAGTGCGGCCATATCATTATCGACAGCCGGGACGATGCCCGCCTCTGTCCCTGCGGCCAGCCAGGCCACCTGGAGGGCTATGCCAGTGCCACGGCTGTCATCAAGCGCGCCGAAGAGGCCCTGGCCGAGGGCCGCGCGAGCACGCTGGCGCGGCGGGCGCAAAAAGAACCGCTATCTCCGCTGCTGGTAGCTCAAGAGGCAGAGGCGGGAGATGCCCTGGCTCTGGAGCTGGTGCTGGAGACGGCCCGCTACCTGGGCATCGGCATCGTGACGCTCATCCACACCATCGATCCCACCGGCGTGCTGCTGGGAGGCGCCATGACCTTCGGCGGCCCGGACTCGGCCCTAGGGCGCCGGTTTCTCGAGCGCGTGCGGGAGGAGGTGCGCTGCCGCGCCTTTCCGGTGCTGGCCCAGCAGACGGTGATCGACTTCGCCTCCCTGGGCGGAGACGCCGGTTTCATCGGCGCCGCCGGCCTGGCCCGGCTGGCGCATCGCCACAGCGGGCATGACGCCTAACCGAAGCGCCGCATGAGCCAACTTCCCGCTGTCACGCCCGCCAGGCTGATTCGCAACTTTTGCATCGTGGCTCACGTCGACCACGGCAAGAGCACACTCGCCGACCGCCTAATTGAGATCACCGGCACGGTCTCGCGCCGCGAGCTGCGCGAACAGATTCTAGACGACATGGAACTGGAGCGTGCCCGCGGCATTACCATCAAGGCCCGGGCGGTATCCATGCGCTACGAGCTGGATGGCGATACCTACGAGCTGAATCTCATCGACACTCCCGGCCATGTGGACTTCCACTACGAGGTGTCGCGCAGCCTGGCCTGCTGCGAGGGGGCGCTGTTGCTGGTCGATGCCTGTCAGGGCGTGGAGGCCCAGACAGTGGCCAACGCCTTCGCTGCCATGGACGCCGGTCTGGCCATCGTACCTGTGCTGAACAAGATCGACCTCGGCCAGGCCCGGCCAGACGAGGTGCTCGGCGAGATGGAGGCCGTGCTCGGCATCGATCCGCGCCAGGTGCTGCGCACCAGCGGCAAGACCGGTGCCGGCGTACCCGAGCTGTTGGAGGCCATCGTGCGGCGGATTCCTCCACCGCAGGCGGACCCCGACCGGCCGCTGCAAGCGATGGTCTTCGACTCGCACTACGACGAATACCGAGGCGCCATCACCTATGTTCGCGTGATGCAGGGTACCGTTTGCAAGGGGCAGCGGATCCAGTTTCTCAAGGGCGGGTGCAATCAAGAGGTGCTCGAGTTGGGGCAATTTCGGCCCCAACGGCAGCCCTGCCAGGCCCTGGCGGCGGGCCAGGTGGGCTACCTGATCTGCAACCTCAAATCGCTGGCCGCCGTCCACATCGGCGATACGGTCACGCTGCCTGGCGAACTGGCCGCCCCCCCACTGCCCGGCTATCAGGAGCCCAAGCGGATGGTCTATTGCGGCCTCTACCCCGCCGACGGAGAAAGCTTCGAGGCCCTGCGCGAGGCCCTGGCCCGACTTTCGATCAACGATCCTAGCTTCGAATTCCAGCCGGAAACCAGTGACGCCCTGGGCTTCGGCTTCCGCTGCGGCTTTTTGGGGCTGTTGCACATGGAGATCGTGCAGCAGCGGCTGGAACGCGAGGCAGATCTGGATCTGGTGCAGACTGCGCCCAACGTGACCTACGAGATTGTTACCCCCAAGGGAGAAACGCTGCTTATCGACACTCCGCAGAAGGTACCCGATGCCGGGCAGATTGCAGAGTTCCGCCAGCCGGTGGTGCGCGTGCAGTTTGTCATTCCCAGCGAGTACATCGGCCCGGTGATGCAGCTTTGCACCGACCGCCGCGGAACGTATGTGCGCACGGAGTATCTCTCTCCCAGGCGGGCAATCCTCGTCTACAACTTGCCCCTGGCCGAGGTGATCTACGACCTGCACGACAAGCTCAAGAGCTGCACCCGCGGCTACGGTACGATGGACTACGAACTGGTGGGATACGTTCCGGCAGACCTGGTGCGGCTAGACATTCTCGTGGCCGGCAAGCGGGTGGACGCTCTGTCGATCATCTGCGACCGCAAAGATGCCGAGCGGCGCGGCCGAGCCATCGTCAAGAAACTGCGCAGCGAGATCGATCGGCACCTGTTCGAGATCCCCATCCAAGCGGCCATCGGCAGCCGCGTGATCGCGCGCGAGACGATCTCTGCACTGCGCAAGAACGTTACGGCCAAGTGCTATGGAGGAGACATCACGCGCAAGCGCAAGCTATGGGCCAAGCAGCGCGAGGGCAAGAAGCGGATGAAGTCGATCGGCAACGTGGACATACCCCAGAAGGCGTTTCTGGCCGTGCTCGAAAGCGGCAGCGACGCGGGATAGCAGAGCGGCTTGGTGCCGTCGAAAACGAGCGAATGCGGCTGGGCCAGCTAGAGAATAGCGGCGTTACCCCGAGTGTGCGGCAGAGCGAAGTGGGCGGCTTCGGCAGGCCGCAGCATGGCCCTGGAAATACGCATTGCCGCGAACCGCGAACCGCGAACCGCGTGCCGCGTGCCGCGTGCCGGCGCGGATGCACAGGGCCGTCGGGGCTGCGCGAGAAGCCGGTCGAACTCTTGCCGCCACCGGCCCGAGGTAGACAGGCTATGGCTGGACGCGGCGCGCGTTGCGTCGTCGCTGTTGTTCCGTTGACTGGTCCCCTTGGCAGACCCAATGTCGCGCAGGCACAATGCAACGGTGATGATCATTCGCGGCACGACGATTCTGTGCGTACGGCACCGGGGCGTGGTGGCCCTGGGCGGAGATGGCCAGGTGACGCTGGGGTCTGCCATCGTCAAGGCGCAGGCCAACAAGCTGCGCCGCTTGGCCGAGGGGCAAGTGCTGTGCGGCTTTGCGGGCGCGAGTGCGGATGCGTTTGCGTTGTTGGAGCGGTTTGAGGCTCGGCTCAAGGACTTTCCGGGCAACATGCCCCGCGCGGCCACTGAGTTAGCAAAGGACTGGCGTACAGACCGTGTGCTGCGGCGTCTGGAGGCGCTGCTTGCCGTGGCGGACGCGAGGCATACCTTGCTGGTGACTGGTACGGGAGACGTGATCCAGCCGGACGACGGCGTGCTGGGCATCGGCTCAGGCGGGGGCTATGCCGTGGCGGCGGCGCGGGCGCTTGTGGGCCACTCGGCACTGGGGGCAGGGGAGATCGTTCGCACGGCGTTGGAGATAGCCGCTGGAATCGACGTCTATACGAACAAGCATATTCAAGTGGAGGAGCTGGAGTGCGGGAGCTGACCCCCCGCGAGATTGTAGCCGAACTGGACCGATACATTGTGGGGCAGGATGCGGCCAAGCGAGCCGTGGCGGTAGCGGTGCGCAACCGCTGGCGGCGGCAGCAGCTTGGAGAGGAGATGCGGCAAGAGATCGCCCCGCGGAACATCCTGATGATCGGGCCCACAGGCGTGGGCAAGACGGAGATTGCGCGCCGGCTGGCCCGCTTGACCGGGGCACCGTTCGTGAAGGTCGAAGCCACCAAGTACACCGAGGTGGGCTACTACGGCCGGGATGTGGAGAGCATGGTCCGCGACCTGGTCGAGAACGCTATCGGCCTGGTGCGAGAAGAGGAGCGCCAGAAGGTCAAAGACGAGGCCGCCCGCCGAGCAGAGAAGCGATTGCTCTCTTTGCTGGCCCCCATCATGGAAGATGAGGAGGATTCGGAAGCCACGCCCCGTACCCGCCGCCGGACGCGCGAAAAAATGCGCGCCATGCTCCAGGCCGGCGAGCTGGACGACCGCATGGTGGAAATTACCGTGGAACGCAAGGCCGTGCCGCTGATGATGACCGGCATCGGCACGGAGCAGATCGACCTCGACTTGCAGAACATGTTCGAGAAGATCTTGCCCAAGCAAACCACCCAAACCGAAGTGCCCGTCCGAGAGGCACGCAAGCTGCTGTTCGAGCAGGAATGCGATGCCCTCATCAACGAAGAGCAGATCCACCAGCGCGCCGTTCGCCTGGCCGAAAACCTGGGCATCATCTTTATCGACGAGCTGGACAAGGTCGTGGCGAGCGAAGGCGGCAAAGGGCCGGATGTCTCCCGGCAGGGTGTGCAGCGCGACCTGTTGCCCATTGTCGAAGGGACCACCGTGCAGACCCGCTATGGCTACGTGCGCACGGATCACGTGCTGTTCGTGGCCGCCGGAGCCTTTCATAAAACCAGCCCTAGCGACCTGATGCCCGAGCTTCAAGGCAGGTTTCCCATTCGCGTCGAGCTTTCGGCCCTGAGCAAGGCAGACTTTATCCGCATCCTCACCGAGCCGCGCCACGCACTGCTCAAGCAGTACGAAGCCCTCTTGGCTACCGAGGGGGTCTCGCTGCGTTTCACGCCGGATGCGGTTGAAGCCCTGGCGGAGTACGCCTTCCAGCTCAATCAGTCGATGCAGAACATTGGCGCCCGCCGCTTGTACACCATCATGGAACGCCTGGTGGAAGATCTCAGCTTCGAGGCCCCCGAGCGGCGCGGCACCGAAGCGGTGATCGACGCCGCCTACGTGCGCGGCCGGCTGGAACCGGTCGTGCACAACCAAGACCTGAGCCAGTTCATCCTGTAGCCGGCTGGGCGTTCCGTTCGTTTACGTTTTGCAGCCGCCTTCGTTTGCCTCCACGCCAGCACCGAGGTGCCCCGTGCCCGTTGCCGACGCGTCCCGCAACCCGGCAGACTTGCGCGTGGCCATCGTGGGATATGGCTCCATCGGCCGCCGGCATTACGAGAACCTGGGCCGCCTGGGTGTGCAGCAGCGCATGCTCGTGCGCACCACGCCTCGGCGGGCCGGCAGCTTTCCCGACCCTCCCGACGCAGCCATCTACCCAGACTTGGCCCACCTCACAGCCGCCAAGCCTGACCTGGCGATTGTGGCCAATCCAACCGCCCTGCACGTAGCAACAGCTCAGGCGATCTTGGCCTCCGGCGTGCCCGTGCTGGTCGAAAAGCCGCTCGCACACGACCTGGCTCAGGCCGCAGCTCTTCTCGACGACGCCGTGGCACGCCAGGCCGCGGCAGGCATGGCGTATCCGCTCCGCTACCATCCCGCCTATCGCCTAGCCCGAGATTACGTCCTCCAACGCAGGCTGGGCCGCATCCTCTATGCCAAGGCATGGTTCGAAAGCTACCTTCCCGACTGGCACCCGTGGGAAGACTACCGCGCAAGCTATGCCGCCCGCCGCGAGCTGGGCGGCGGCGCCGCCTTCACGCTGGACCACGAGCTGGACTTTCTCAACTGGTGCCTGGGAGACGCTACCCAGGGCCAAGGCTGGCGCGAGACGGCCGGCTTAGATATCGATTGCGACGACCTCGCCATGCTCTTGCTACGCTACCCTGGCGGAATAACGGCTCAGGTCTCGCTTGCCATGTGCCGCCGCGACCGCACGCGCGGCTTCGAACTCGTCGGCAGCGAGGCGACGCTGCGTTATCACGAGCCTGCTAGGCGCCTGGAGCTGCTGCTTCCCGGCGGACAAGCTCAGGTTGTTTGGGACGGTGCCGACTATGAGACGAACACGATGTACCTGGACATGCTGGCCGACGTTCTCGCTGCGCTTTGCAGGCCCGGGCCAAGGTGCTTGCCGATCCCTTTGGCAGCGGGCCTGGCCGCCTTGCGTGCAGCCACATGGTCAGTGGCAGTGGGAATGCGGGTCGGACGATAGGGCGTGACGGTATTGCCGACACAGCGCTGGCATCCGCAACCCCCATTTCTGGATCCCGCTCTGGCAAGGTAGATCAAAGCGTGTCGGCGGAGCTGCGCTGGCACGATGCGCTGCTCAACCTCGGGAATATAGCGTTGGTAAGAAGCCTACTGGGTGCGTTGCACCCGCCCAATTGCGCCACGCCAGCCGGCGATGGAAACGCAACGCGGCCTGACCGACTCGCGCCTACGGTATGTGGCCCGGCGCCACGAGCCCGAACGCGGACCGTTCTTCGCCTTTCATGCCCCGATCTCGCGTGCCCCGCCGGCATTTGACCTGCTGGCGGCGGGGCGGTACCATCGAGTAGCCGCTGTCGATCGGCAGAGGCCGATGCACGCGGGTGTAGCTCAGTTGGCAGAGCGCTAGCTTCCCAAGCTGGATGTCGAGGGTTCGAATCCCTTCACCCGCTCTCCTGGGCGCGGCCGTAGACGTCGCACCGGGTTACAATACCAGCACCGCAGCGGTTCGATCGAGAAGCTTGGCTGTTTGAGCCGATTCGGTTGCTGTTTCGCATACCCGAGCCGCGTGGCGTGACGGCTCGACGTTGAGAGGTCCCAATGGCAAACGGGCAATTTGCGCGGCGCACAATGGCTGCGAGGAGCGTGGCGTGAGCGAAGAAAAAGCGACCCAACCCAAACGCATCCTGCTGGTAGACGACGATGCAGAGATCGTCGAATCGATGCGGATCGCCCTCGAGGCGCGCGGCTACCAGATTCTGATTGCAAGGGACGGCAACCAGGGCCTTGCCATGGCCGAGAAGGAGGATCCCGACCTGGTAATCCTCGACATGATGATGCCCAAGCGGAGCGGTTTTCTGGTCCTGGAGAAGCTGCGCCGTACCCGGCCCGTGCCGGTGCGCGTGATCATGATCACCGCCAACGAAGGCAGCCGGCACAAGGCGTACGCGGAGATGCTGGGCGTCGACGAGTACCTGCGTAAGCCGTTTGCCATGGACCGGCTGCTGGATAGCGTGCAGCGGCTGCTGGCATAAGTCTGCCAGCCGCAGCGGAAGGCGTAATGGCCAGCGGCGATCGCTTCGCGCTGCGCATGCCCCATATGCGGATTTTGTTTGACGCCTCGCGCCCTTCCATGTATATTGCTAGACGGGTGACGGTCATGAATCGGCCGCCCCCGACCACATCAGCGGGTCAAGACAGGCCCCTGGCGCGCTTGGTTGTGCGCTAGGGGCCTTTTTGTTGCGCCCCATGGCGGTCGTAGTCCTTGTTCCCAGCGTAGTTGTAGTTTGGCGAGGAGCTTGAGGAGCTTGCAGATGTTGGCAAAGCGGTTTGCATGGCAGGCGTGGTTGTTGTTGGGGCTGGGGCTGACAGTAGGCTATCTTTTGGGGCAGCAAGACCAGGGGGCTAGGGGCCAGACGCCCCAGAAGGGTGCTAAGAAGAAGGCGGCACCGGCTGCCAAGGCGCCCGTTGATGACCAGACGGCTCTGGCCGCCGGACCGGCTTACGAGGCGGCCAAGGCGGGGCCCACTCACCTGCTTCAAAGCCCCGGTGCCGTCTCGGCGCGAGAGTTCAAAGATTACGGGCTGGGCGACCACCACGTGAGCAAGCTGCCCCCGTACCCGCCGGCTGGACCAGGCGACCGCACACCGCTGGACCTATGGCGCTATGCCGGACGCAACGGCCCCTCGATCGGCAATCCCACGCTCGACATGTCTTGGGAAGAATGGGTCGAGAAGTGCACCACGCAGAAGCCACTGCTCATGGCAGAAGTGCGTACCTATATGGACAGCCGCTACAACTTCTCGGGCGAAGCCATCCAAGGTGCGTTCATGTCCGGCGGCAAGCCCATCATGAAGGGCCCCGTGGCACGCCTGCCCAAGGGAGTCAAGAGCTGGGAAGAGCTGGCAGCCCTCTCGCCCGATGAAATTCGCGACCGCGACTTGTTTCCCTACAAACCTTTGGCCCACCCTCTGCAATCAACCGCACACATGCTCTTCCCCGAACAGTGGACCAAGGTCCACCCCGAACACATCCGCATGGACGTCGATTTCGACATTCCAGATGCCTACCTTCCTGAATTCCCGCCTCCCATGTTCCTCACCACGCACCCGGAGCTGGGAGACGTGACGGGCGGACGCGAGGTCACGCTCGGCAACTACTTCGAGATCTTCGACGGCTTGCTGACCGGCGAGCAGCTCGAAGGCCTCAAAGAGCTGTTGCGGCCCACGGCCACGACTTGGTTCAATCACACTACCCATCGGGTGACTTACGAACCGAGCGCGGGCGTAAGCTGCTTCTCTTGCCACGTGAACGGCCACACCAACGGTGCGATCGAGCTAGCACCCGACTCGCGCCCCGACCAGGCGCGCCTGCGCGTCGATACGCCCACCTTGCGGGGCAACTACAACCAGCAGCTCTTCTCGTCGAAGCGCTCGATTCGCAGCCTGGACCATTTCTCGGAGGTGGAAGAGTATTTTGACGGCGATCCGGGCGGCCTGGGCCAGCCCATCGGTTTGGCGAACCGCCAGAAGCAACTCACCAACCGCATGGGCGACTTCAACGCCATCATCGACTTTCCGCCGGCGCCCAAGCTGGGCGTGGACATGCGGCTCAAACCCGAGCTATGCACCGAAAGCGAATTGCGCGGCGAGCAGCTCTTCTGGGGCAAGGCCAAGTGCAGCATCTGCCACGGCGGTCCCGCCTTTGGAGACGACTATATGCACAACCTTCAGGTCGAGCGGTTCTACAACGGACGGCCTGAAGGACCGATCAAGACCTTCCCCTTGCGGAACATCAAAGACTCTCCGCCCTACCTGCACGATGGCCGTTGCCCCACGCTGCACGACGCAGTCGAGTTCTTCAACCTCATCCTCGAGCTGCGCCTAACGCCTCAAGAGAAGGAAGACCTGGTGGCCTATCTGCTGTGCCTGTAAGCGGCCGGCAGAAGATTTATGGGTCGGTTGCAGCGGCCGTCACCACCCGTCTCGGCCAGCCGGCCGTCCGGCCCCGCGGTGGCGGAGCGTGAGTTCGCATCCAGCCTGCGGCGGAGCCTTGCGGCCCCGCCGCAGCCGCTGGGCCGCCGATGGTGGCCGTGCGCCCCGTTCGGTGGGGGCGCGGGGCGAGGGCCGCGCGCCGAAGCTGCCACGTACCTGTGCAACGCTCCGGCTAAGTGCGGCAAACTGTCCTGTGAAGACGCGGCCAGGAGAGACTTGCAGCGTTTACAGGGAGGCATGCCTGGGTGTGCCCGGAGAGGGCATGGTGTGCCGCAGAGGGTACGAATTGGGATATACTAAAGGCTTGGCTGGCGGGGCGACGGTGTGCGAGCCCCATCAAGAAATGCGGGCTGCATTCTTACGGGAGAGGTACAGCATGCATCGCGCTTCGCTAGTTGCGGGCATCGTATTGTGGTGCTATGTGGCGGGTTCGTCCGGCTCTCAGGTGCTGCTGGCGGCAGAAGAGCCGCGCTCGCCGCACGCGGCGGCCGCACGTTCTCATGCCCAGGGCGAGCCGCCACAGGGGGTTGCGAGTGCCGGAGAAGCGGCTGCCAGTTCTGGCCAATTGGGGCAAAGATTCGGCTGGCTGCTTGGGCCTTTGCAGCGGCGCGTGCGGTGGTTTGCCGAGCGCGAGATTGTCGAACTTGTTACGGCCCTGGCACGTGGAGAGGGGTTGGAGCCTGGCAAGGGCTGGTTCAAGGGCAGCCAGACTCGCCTCGACTGGCACTGGCTGGCAGGCCGCTTCGACGCCGACCGAGACGGCGCTGTGACTCCTAGCGAGTTGCCGCCGCTCGAAGGGTACTTTGCCCGCCTGGACCGCGATCGAGACGGGAGAATCAAGGCAGACGACTTCGACTGGTCCGACAACTCTCCCTATGTGCGCGAGATGGCCCAGGCTCGCATGCTGTTCCGGCGGGCCGATGCTTCCAGCAACGGCCGCGTGACGAAACAGGAGTGGCAGGAGTTCTTTGAGCGTGCCGCGGCGGGGAAGGAGTACATCACGCCCGACGACCTGCGAGCCGTGCTCTTTCCGCCACAACCGGCAGCGGCGGAAGAGGGTCCCAGCCCGCTGGTGTTGTTCAAAGGGTTTGTCACGGGCGAGCTGGGATCGGTACTGGAGGGGCCGGGCATTGGCGACTATGCCCCTCAGTTCGAGTTGCGTACGCACGACGGGGAGGAGTCTTATTCGCTGGCTCAGTTTCTGGGACAGCCGGTGGTGCTGGTGTTCGGCAGTTTTACGTGAGGGCCGTTTCGATCCCAGGCTGGGATCTTGGCAGATTTGCACAGGCAGTACGGCAAGCAGGTGCAGTTCTTGGCCGTTTACGTACGGGAGGCACACCCTACAGATGGCTGGCGGGAGCCGGCTAACGATCGCCTAGGAATATCGGTGGCCCAGCCACGCACGCACGAGGAGCGGCGTGCTGTCGCCTCGCGGTGCAACACGGTGCTGGCGATGGATTTTCCTTTGCTCGTGGACGAGTTGGGAGACGCCGTTGGCCATGCCTACAGCGGCATGCCCGATCGCCTGTACCTGATCGACTCCCAGGGTCGCGTGGCCTACAAGAGCGGGCGCGGGCCCTTCGGCTTTAAGCCGCAGGAGCTGGAGCAGGCGCTGCTGTTGCTGCTCTTAGAAGAGGGGGCCGAAGGTACGCACGCCCAGTCTGCCACATCGGGTGGAACTGCCCGATCCGGCGGATCGGACTGATCAGACCGATCAGCCTGATCGGCCTGATCCGTCTGATCCGCCACGATCTCCCCTGATGGTGCCGCTTGCACACCCAACTTCTGCCGCGTGGCGGCTGTGCTAGCGGTCTGGGCCCCGCATGGGCTCAGGATCGCGCCTACCGTGCCCCTCTCGGGCACGTGATGGCGCTGCCACGCATGAACGTGCTTCTGGTTTGGCCATGCACACCAGGTGCGATGCGCTCTCCCGCTGCATGCATAGACCCAACCTCTGACTGAACTACGCAAACTCCTTGCAAATCAGCAAGCGGCGCTAACCCTGCCGGTTTTAGCGGTCGATACATCTGGAGAAAGTTTGCGGTCGGCGGGCAAGTGTTAGGTTCGAAGATCAAAATCCGAGGTTTGTCATCTACCGCCATGAACAATGCTAGCGGGTCGGTAAGTTCAGCGCAAGTTCTTGTGCTTTCGGCCGCACCACGGCCAAAAGGATGGGGAATGGCCGTGGCGGCGTGTGTGCTAGCGGCCGCCGGGTTGGTCATGCCTGTCCGGGTACAGCCGGTGCTCGCCCAGCAGTGGTCCAGCGCGGCCATGGGGAACGATACAAGCGGCTATCAACCTCCTGACCAGCACGCTGCCAGCCCGGCAGATTGGTACGCCGACACCATCGATCAGGAAGCCGTATCTTCTGAATCTTCAGACGGCAGCAGCGAAGATACGATCTACTCGGCCGCATCTGGGGCGGGCGACGTCGGTACGGGCGCCCCCCAGTCGCAGCCATCGGGGGTGCAGGTCGGCGAGCCGCACGAGGTGGGCAGCGACCTCAACCTCAAGGCGACATGGCGCAACGGTCTAGAGATCGAGTCTGCCCACAAGGATTTTCGCATCCACGTGGGCGGCCGCACTCAATTCGACACTGTTTGGCTCGATGCATCAGCAGGTGCGCTCGATGGTGCCGGCGGGGTGGGCGAGGGCGATGCGTTCAACTTTCGCCGGGCACGGTTTCGGATCGACGGCACGTTCTGGGAGCTGTGCGAATTCGCAGCGGAATACGACTTTGTCAACAGCGTCAATGATAATGTTGGCTTGCAACCGGCCAGCGAGCCTCTGGGCAATGTGATCGCTGTGACGGCACCTACGGACCTTTGGTGGGACATCAAAGAAGTGCCGTTTGTCGGGCACATTCGCGTGGGCCAGTTCAAAGAGCCGCTTGGGCTGGAGCACAATAACAGCAGCCGCTTCCTCGATTTTCTTGAGCGTTCGTTCAACCAGGACGCCTTCACCGGCCCGTTTAATAACGGCTTTACGCCAGGCATCATGGCGTGGAACATGCGGGAGGACAAGCGGCTGACGTATGCCATTGGTCTGTTCAAGAACAACAATAACGTGTTCGGCTTTGGCGTGGGAGATGGCGAGTACGCGTTGACGGCACGCCTGACAGGGTTGCCGGTGTACGATGAGCCTTCCAACGGACGTTTCTTGGTGCACGTAGGCGGTGCGGTGAGTTACCGTGCGCTGGACGATCACCGCATTCGCATCCGCAGCCGCGCATCGCTGCGCAACGGGCCGGGCGTGCTCAATCCGGTTCTGGTCGACACAGGCTTTTTTGCGGGCGATTCGCAAACGCTGCTGGTGCCGGAACTGGCGGTGGTCTGGGGGCCGCTGCACCTGCAAGCCGAGTACGCAGCTTCGCTGGTCGATAGCGCACGCAACGCGGCGGGCATGCCCTTGGGCACGGCATTTGCGCATGGGTACTACGTGCAGGCGCTGTGGTTTCTTACCGGCGAGCATCGGGCATATGATTACGAGCGCGCCGCGTTCGCGCGGGTGGTACCATACGAGAACGCGTTCGTTGTCCGCCGGAAGACAGGGCCGGCGTTTGGCCGCGGCGCATGGCAGCTTGGGATTCGGTACGCACAGCTCGATCTACGTGACCCCGGCCTGGACGGCGGCGTGGTCGAAGACGTGACCATTGGCGTCAATTGGTTCTGGAATCCCAACCTCAAGATCCAGGCCAACTATGTGTTTGCCAGCCGCGTCGGGCCGGACGGCAATAGCGGAGATATCAACGGATTCGGCATGCGCCTGGCGCATGACTTCTAATCCCTGTGCGCGATAGGGTGTCACGGCCGCTCTGAGACCTGCCCAAGCGGCTTGAGCTACGGCTGCGTGGCCCACTGGGCGGGCTAGGTGGTTAGCCAGCGGGGCGGGGCCGTACCGTAACAACGTTGGCCAACGGCACAGGGCACATGGGGCCGGCGGCGTGGCTGTGGGAGCGGGCGCGAGCCCCAAGAGGTGCGCCTGCGTTCGCGGTGGTGCTTCAGGTTGCCTCTGCAAGTGGGCCGTGCCCGCTCCCCGCTAGGCATTTAACGGTTATGCGTGGCGCGCGGGGGCGCCGGCAGCGCATGCAATGCGCCGATGCTTGAATGGGGCGCGCGGCATTTGCACGCTGTGCGAGCCTAACGTATGGTTTTGGTGGCGAATTGCCGACGCCGCTCGTCTTATCGGCCGTTCCGGCCAAGCTCGGTGGCATTGTTTACCTTCAGCCTTTGTCTACAGCGCAGGCCAGAAGCGTGTCTGTCGACTTGCTTGAACCGCGGGCGGAATGGGCGCTGGTGCGAGACGCTGTCGCCCAGCTTCAGACAGCGAGCCAGCAAGTTGTGCAATTCTGTTGCCAGGAGCTGGATGTGCTGGGAGTGCTGCACGGCGACCTGGCGACGCGAGCGACTGCGCTGGACAGCCAGGCGCGTGCCCTGGCAGAGGCGCGTCGTGCGCTGACTGCCGAAAGGGCCAGCCTGGAGGCAGAGCGTGCTGTGCTGAGGCAGCAGCACGAACTGGTTGCTGCCAGTCAGGAGCGGCTGGCTGAGCTGGAGCAAGCGCTGCGGCAGGCCAGGGGGACTCTGGAAGAACAGCACCACGCACAACGGGCGGCGGAGCGTGCCTGGCAAGCGGTGCGCGAAGGGTTGGAATCTCAGCTTGCCGCAGAGCGTGCGCGGGCAGAATCGGCCAGGGCGGCTGCTGAGGCTGCCGCCGATCGCTTGGCAGCCAGCGAGGCCGATTACCGCTGCAAGCTGGAGGAACACATCGCTTGCCAGTCGCGGCTTCAGGCCGAACTGGAGGCATTGCGCACCGAGCTGGAGCATTGCCGGGCCGAGTTGCAATCGGCACAGGCGCAGCATGGGCGCGACGTGCAGTCTCTGGCCGATGCCCAGGCGGCGCGGCAGCGGTTGGAGGAAGAGTTGGCAGCGGCGCGCGAGAGCCTTGCCCGCCTGATCGATGAGCAGGCAGCCACAATCAGCCGCAGCCAGTCGGGCGAGGCCGAAGCTCAGAAAATGGCGGCCCAGCTTCGCCAGGCAGAACACCTGCTGGCCCAAGAACAGGCGCGCGCGGCGGCCGCCGTTCAGCAGGCGGCCGAGCTAGAAGAACGCCTCGCCGAGCGCGAGCGTGCCCTCGCCAGCGGGGCCGCACAAGTGGCGTCGCTGCAAGAAGAACTTCAGGCTCGCGCGGCTGAACTGGCGGCACTGCAACAACAATGCGCTGTGCTTCAATCCACGACCAAGGCTCAAGAACAGCAACTTGCAGAACTTGAGCCTAGGCTGCGCAGCGAACTCAACCAGGCATTGGCGCAACAACTTCAGCAAGAGTTGTCATTGGCCCAAGAAGCGGCCACGCGCGAGTGGGAGGCGCGGCTGCAAGCGCAACAGGCAGCGGCAGAGAAGCAGCAACGAGAGTTTGCTGCCGTGCAGCAGCGCCTGGAAGCGGAACTGGCAGCCGCGCGGGCATCTGCTGCCTCGCCGCATGACTCGCACCTGCAAGGCGAGTTGCTCGATGCGCGCCGCGAGAATGCCTTGCTTGCCAAGGAACTCGAGGCTGCCCGCAAACAAGCCTCGCGCCTCGCACAAGTAACTGTCGAGTTGAGCGAGGCACGCAGTGAGGCCGCAGAACTGCGCATGGAGCTGGAGCGCATGATGGCCGACGGAGGCCGCGCCGATCCGGCCGCTCACTCTCATCTGCACGCTGAACTTGCCGCGCTGCGAGCCGAGCGCGACGAGTTGGAGGCCGAACTGGAAACCGTGCGGAACCGCATGATGCAGCTTTCTGAGCAAGCAGCAGAAGAGAAGCGGCGCATGGCCGAAGAGCGGGCCGAGTGGTCCGGCGAACTCAAGCAGCTCCGCCGCGCGCTGGAGCGCCAGTCGCACTTGCTGTCTCAGCGCAGTGAAGACGCCCCACGTGCTCCGCTGCCTGTACCGGCTGCGAGCGCCCAGCAGGCGGCCAAAGATCCCGTACTCGAATCGGTGATGGCGCAATTCGAGTTGTTGCAGAAAGATCTGACCAAGCGGCGTGCCGCACCCAAGGCGTCGCGCCCCAATGTGGCCTAACCTCTCGTTGACTGCGACCATGCCCCCCAAACTCGTCCGGGTTCTTCGTCGTCGTAACACGATTGTGCTTGCCAGCACTGGCCTGGCGGCCGCCGCACTGGTTGCCGCCGCCAGCGTGACCGGCGGGCTTATGCCCCTTGTCGGCTCGTGGAGGGCCGTTGCGCTGTGGTTGTTGGTCGTGGCCGCCACGGCCCTGGCGGCAATGGCCGTCCGGCGCTTGCCGCGGCCGCGTTCTCAGCCCGCGGCCCAGACCTCGCCCCCCACGCCTCAGCCCGCAACCAAAGCCGCCGATCCCACCGACATGGCCTCGCTCGTCTCCGAGATGCTCGCACAGGGCCGTTACGCCCTGCTCTTGCGGCGGCAAGTCGTCAGCAATCTCGCTCCCGAGCAGGCGCTGCGCGCCTGGGAACTCTTGCAGCAGCACATGTGCCTTGTTCCCGAGGGCGAGGTCTCATTGCAGAGTTCGCAGCCAGGCGACGACGAAGCCGATTGGGTAAAGACCAATGACGATGCGGCCCAGGTGCGTGTCGGAGCGCTGTTCCTCGACCGCTTCGCCGTGACGAATGCCCAGTATCAGCACTTCGTCGATGCCGGCGGCTACCAGCAAATGGCCATCTGGGACCCTCAGATCTGGCCTGCCGTGCTCGATTTTGTCGATACCACGGGCCGGCCTGGTCCGCGCTTCTGGGTCGATGGCCGCCACCTGCCAGGCGAAGAGAATTTGCCCGTTGTGGGCGTAAGCTGGTACGAAGCGGCCGCCTACGCACGGTGGGTGGGAAAGCGGCTCCCTACCGAGGCAGAGTGGGTCAAAGCCGGCGCCTGGCCCGTCCCTGTGGCGGAAGATCGCTGCGTGCAGCGCCGCTATCCCTGGGGCGACACGATGGACCGCGACCGCTGCAACCTCTGGGGGTCCGGACCTGGCAGGCTGGTACCGGTCGATCATTACCCGGAAGGCGTCAGTGTCGGCGGCGCGTACCAGCTTATTGGCAATGTCTGGGAGTGGACCACGGGCAACTTCGGCTACCTGGTGGGCACGCACGACCTGGCCTTACCGACCCCCATGAAAAGCATTCGCGGGGGGGCGTTCGACACGTACTTCGAGAACCAGGCCACCTGCCAGTTCCAAAGTGGCGAAAACCCTCTGGCCCGCAAACACAACATCGGCTTTCGCTGTGCCATCAGCCTGTGCGATGTGTGCCCGCCCGAGGCGGCCGCAGATCACCAAGAACCTGCCGGTACGGCCGAAGGACCTGCTGACCATGCCTGCCCCGAAGAGGTCGAAGCATGATGGAACAGGGAACCGTCCCGCTTGATTCCTACCGCCTGGCTCGGCACGCCGTGCCTCTGCCTTGCCACATTTGCGGCGAGGGCAACACCCACGATGCCGAGCTGTGCCGCCGCTGCTGCGCGCCCATGGCACTGGCGCACCAGGCCGCGACTCAGAAGGTGCCGCCCCAGATGGTGGCCACCATCGGTCCCAGCGGCGTGGGCAAGACGGTGTACCTGGGCATGCTCATCGACATGCTCTCGCGGCAGCCGGAGCGGATGCAGCTTCTCACGCGAGGCGCCTTTTCCATCAATCTGCAACAGGCGACCGCCTCCGCCTTGGCCCGGGGCGAATTCCCCGCCAAGACTCCCACAGAGCCGGACCGCTGGAATTGGGTGCACTGCCAGCTCCGCTCGCCGCGGCATCGGCGCACGTTAGAGCTGATCATGCCCGACATGGCCGGCGAAGCCTTGCTGCACGAAGTCGACCACCCGCACACTTACGAGGTGATTCGCGCCCTGCTGGCCAAGTGCTCCGGCGTGCTATTGATGATCGACGCGCCGCGTTTACAGCAGAGCACGCTGGACCAGGATTATTTCACCATGAAGCTGCTCAACTATCTGCTGGAGCTGGACCCGCATCCGCGGCACGGTTGGTCGCGCCGGCCGGTGGGGCTGGTGTTCATGAAGGCGGACGAGTGCGAGGACTGTTTTGCGAATCCGCGCGCGTATGCGCAGGCTCACGCGGGCGGGTTGTGGCAGTTATGCCGGGAGCGGTTCAAGCTGACGGAATTCTTCGCGGCCGGCGTGGCTGGCGGCTGTGCCTGGAAGTTGACGCGGCACGGCAGGCTGCGCGTGCCGTTGCGCATCGAGCCGCGGGGCATTGTGGAGCCGTTCGAGTGGCTGGTGGAGCAGTTGGGCAAGCGTTGAGAGGCTGGTGCCGTGGCCATTGAGCAAGCGATCTTCACTTCGGCGCTGTCGGACCAATCGGCGGGCTACCAGCTTGTGGCTCGCAGTGCGGGCATCGAGGAGGGAGACGTACGTGCGCTGGTTGCCTGGGGACCCTCGCACGACTCGCTGCTCGACACGGGGGCCGATGCGGTGAGCATTAATTTTCACGGGCTGCCCAGCGGGGCGTACTGCGTCTCGCGGACAACGCCCGCCGGGCAGGAATACAGCGGGCGTGCCGGTCCCCGGATGTACACACAGTGCCTGGTGGTGCCGGCTGAGGAGCTGGGGAGGTTCAGCAACAATCCGTTTGCGCTGCTGGCGGCGGCGTTTGCACAGGGTGCGTTGCGGGTGTGCGACCGGGTGCCGGAAGCCTTGGAGCCGATTCGCCTCTCCGGCCGCGCGACGGCGGTCGATCAGGCGGTGCTGCGTCCGCTGGCTGCTGAGCCGGGGCCGCTCTGGATGGGGGCGATGGTGCAGGCGGCAGTGTCTGGCAAACAGTTGGGACTGGCAGGTGGCATGCAGCGGCAGCGGCTGGTGGCGGGACTGATCAACTGCTTGCCGGTAGAGTGCCGCACCGAACTGTCGTTTTCCACGGGCTTGCGGTTCTCGCCACAGCGGCCGTACCGGGTGGTGTGCGTTTCGGACGATGTGGCGGAGCAGCGCCGTTTGAGCCGCCAGTTTGAGCTGGTGGTGCTCGATCCTTCTCAGCGGCCTCCGCGAGAACTTGCGTTCTCAGCAGGCTGGGGCGGATTGATCTCGCAATTGCTTGCCAGCGGGCGGTACCGATTCATGGCAGCCGAACTCTCTCAGCCCCGCCCAGGCCTGAAACTTGCCCGCCTCGACGAACTGGCCGCCGTGCTGCAAGAACGTCTGCAAGCCGAGCCGCCAGGCGATGAAAGGGAAGACTGCCCCCAATCGAGCACAGCGTGCCACCCCGATGCGGCCCGCAGCATCGTACCGTTCTCGCGCGAGCGCGCCGATGCGGCCCACCGGCGGCGCACAAACACTTGGCCCACGCCGCTGCCCTCTTCGCATGCCGGCGCGATCCCTGCCACGCCCGCAGACTTGCTCGCCACTCTGCCGCCACAGCGCACAAGCGAATGGGAAGAATTCGAAGACCTTGTCTTCGAGGCAATCGCGGGCAAGCCCGGATGCCTGGAACGCCTGCGCACGCTCTGGCAAACGCTGAAAACTCGCTGCGATCGGTCGCTGCTAGAAGACTCGCGAGAACATTTCGTGCGCCATGCGCTCAGCCTGTGGCGAGATTGCGTGCATGCCGAGGAACTCCGCAACCCTCGGTTGGCCGTGGCAGCCTTGGACGTCATCGACGTGTTGTTTGGCTGAAGGGCGCGTGCCGTCGCTCGGCGCCTCACCACCGCAGGGCAAACCAACGCCGCAAGCCGCTGCCACGCGATCGGCTCACAGACCGCCGCAAGCCAGCTAGCCGTTGTGCAGCCGACTCGCAAGTCTCTGCCCCGCCGCGATGCTACGCTGCCGGCCGGGGTGCCAAGTGCGGCGCGGTCAACGGCGGTCGAACCGCCACAGCCCTGCGCGGCGCGCCGCCTCATGTGCGGCAACGAGTTCGTCCGTCGTTGGCCGGCGGTTGATCTCGGCATAGCGTACCGTTCCATCATTCGCCAGCCTGCCCACCTCGTACTCGGGCCGATACTGGCCCATGATGTTCACGTACGTATCGGGCGAAACCTCTTCGGCCAACCACTTGAAGATGCTGGCCGCCTCTTCGGTCTGCCCAGGCATCACCAGGTGCCGGACCAGCACGCCGCGGCGGGCCAGCCCGTCCGGCCCGAACCGCAGCGGACCCACCTGCCGATGCATCTCCCGGATCGCCTCGCGAGCACACTCCGGATAGTCCTTCGCCTTGCACAACCGCTTGGCTGTCTCTGGCTTCCAGAACTTGAAATCCGGCATGTAGATGTCCACGATGCCTTCCATCAGTTTCAGCGATGCTAGGGCGTCGTAGGCGCTTGTGTTGTAGACGATGGGCAACCGCAGCCCTGCTTCCACCGCCACGGCCACGGCCTCGATCACTTGCGGCACCACGTGCTCGGGCGTGACGAAATTGATGTTGTGGCAGCCCTGCTCTTGCAGCCGCAGCATCAGCCTGGCAAGCTGCTCCGGCTTGCACTCGTCCCCCACTTGCTGCTGGCTGATATCCCAATTCTGGCAGAACACGCAACGAAGGTTGCAGAGGCTGAAAAAAATCGTCCCTGACCCGTTCCAGCCGCGCAGGCAGTTCTCCTCGCCAAAGTGTGCAAATGCACTGGCCACGCGGGCATAACGCCCGGTGTGGCACACGCGGGTCTCGTTGGCCAGGCGGTTGACGTGGCAGTTGCGCGGGCAAGCGCAGCAATCGGCCAGCTCTTGCAGCGCTGCCTCTACGCGGCGCTCGAGTTCGCCCGCACGGTACAGCGCCATGTACGCCGGCTCGAACGGGTCGAGCAGAAAACGTTCGTCGACTCCAGTGGCTGGCAGGATTTGCGGCATCGTGAGGGTCGCCGAAAAGCTGAATCGCTTTATTATACGGCCTGGCGCACGGTCCCTGGCAGCTTTTGGGAACGTTGTGCTCGCGGCGCACTCTCCACACGCCGCGGCGTGCCTCGACAGCTCGCGCCACCGCACCCTCTTGCAGCGCCGAGCACACCCCTGCCTGGGGCTGGGCCGGCGATCTGCCACCGTCTACCGAGGCTGCATGCCGCGCAGGCCTGCGCGCGGCCGCTTGACCTCAGCTTCCGCTCGGCCTAGGCTGAGCGCCCCCTGTTTGGCCAAGCAGTTGGCTGGGAAGTGCGCCTGTCGTTCGAACGTCATGCCAGAAGCAAGCACGCTGCCGGAAGACTTTCGCTGCTTCTACGTCACCCGGGCCGATTCGGGCGACGTACGGGCGGCCGTTGCCACGCGGCCCTTGGGCGAGCTGCCGGCGGGCGACGTGCTAATACGCGTGGCCTACTCTTCGCTGAACTACAAAGATGCCTTGAGCGCCACGGGCCATCCGGGTGTTACGCGCAAGTTCCCGCACGTGCCGGGCATCGACGCCTGCGGCACGGTCGTGCAAAGCGCAGATGCGCGCTACCGGCCAGGCAGCCATGTGCTGGTCACCGGCTACGACCTGGGCCAGAACACCTGGGGAGGGTTTGCCGAGTACGTGCGCGTGCCAGGCGACTGGGTGTTGCCGGTTCCGCCAGGGCTTTCGTTGCGCGAGAGCATGATCTACGGCACGGCGGGCTTGACGGCCGGCCTGGCGTTGCGTGCGTTGGCGCATCGGGGCGTGGAGCCGGGCGCGGGCGAGGTGGTCGTGACCGGCGCGACTGGCGGAGTGGGTTCGCTCTCTGTGGCGATACTGGCGCGTGCCGGCTACACGGTGGTGGCCAGCACGGGCAAGCAGGCGGAACACGGTTTTCTGCGGGAGCTTGGCGCGGCTCGGGTGATCGGTCGGGACGAGCTGCACGATACGAGCGACAAGCCGCTGCTGGCCGCTCGTTGGGCGGGGGCTGTCGATTGTGTAGGCGGCGCCACGCTGGGGACGATCGTGCGGTCGCTACGGCGTGGCGGCTGTGTGGCGGCGTGCGGGCTGGTCGGCGGCATCCAGGTGCCGCTGACCGTTTATCCCTTCTTGCTGCGTGGGGTGGACCTGGTCGGTATCGACTCGGCCGAGTGCCCGCGCGCAGTGCGAGAAGAAGTCTGGGCCAAGCTTGCAGGTCCCTGGAAACCGGCGGCCCTAGACCGCCTGGCGAGCGAGGCGCATTTAGAGGATCTGCCGGACCTGATAGCGACCATTCTGCGGGGCGGCCTGCGCGGCCGTGTGCTCGTTGTGCCGCAGCCTCGTTAAGACCGGCCAATTACTGGCCTGTGAGGTGGACTGATGTACGAGGTTTTCGAGCATACGGCCGATTTGGGGTTGCGCATCGCGGCGGAGGACGAGCCCACGCTGTTTGCCGAGGCGGCGCGGGGCCTGTTTTCGCTGATCGTGACGAACCTGGACGCCGTTCGGCCTGTCTGTACCAGAGCCATTGCCTTGCAGGGATCGCGGCGCGACGACCTGCTGTTCGACTGGCTCAGCGAACTGTTGTACGTGTTTGAGACTGAGCGGCTCGTGTTGTCGCAGTTTCGCGTCGAGTTGAGCGCAGGCGGGTTGCGGGCCGAGGTCGCTGGCGAGCCGCTTGACCCGGCCCGCCACCAGTTGGAGCATGAAGTCAAGGCGATCACCTATCATGGCCTGGTGGTCGAGCAGACGGCCCAGGGCTGGCGTGCAGAGGTGATTGTGGACATCTAGTTGAGTACGCAGTAAGACCCTTACGAGCCGCCGGCTTTACGCCGGCGGGGCGTCAATGAGCCAACTATGCACGCAACCGCTACGAGCCGCCGGCTTTACGCC
>FWPU01005282.1_pt1 | contig 28357 bp, 22 predicted proteins | sample 2228361 | NCBI WGS metagenome assembly FWPU01 (sample SAMEA103939777, study PRJEB20133) | metagenome
CGCTGCTGCTCTCCCCTCTCCCAGCGGGAGAGGGGACGGGGGTGAGGGTCTCCGCTCTCCCAGCGGGAGCGGGGCGGGAGTGAGGGCGAGCAAGAGATGGCCACGCCGCCGACATGCTGGTCATACCAGCGTTCGGCGCGCGCTCCGCGCTGCCCCAGCACCCGCTCTTCGGAGCGCGCCCGCCGCATCCTGCGCACTGCGGCAGCGTTGACGTGGCGGCCCGATACGTGACCATCTATCTAAAGTCGGTATGATACCGGCCATGCCTGCCCCCGTGTGATGCTCCGAACGGAATTGCCTGGCCGGCGGCTCAGGTGACTAAGACATAGTGTCATTTTTACTCTCCCCCCTTGACTTCGCGCCGCAATGCGGTAGAGTGAGGGCATGAACCGCATTGATTGCTCTGCTGAGGAATGACGATCATGCAACACCAGCAGTTTACGATTGAAGGTATGGATTGCCCCGACTGCGCGCGCGCGATTGAGCGGGGGGTAGCGCGCATCGATGGCGTGACGGCGTGCAGCCTTAATTTCACTACGGCGAAGCTTCACGTGACCGGTGAGGTTGATCCGGCGGCAGTGATGGCGCGGGTGCGTGAGCTGGGCTACGAGATCGCCAGTGTTGCGGAAACGCGGGTTGAGTCGCCGCCGACCGTGCTCCGGTTTATGCTCAGCCGACGCGAAACCCAACTGGCCCTGGTCGGTTTCATCCTGACCCTGCCCGGCATCGTCTTGCACGAGCTGTTGCGCTGGGAAGCGCTGTGGATCGATGCGCTGGCCCTGATCGCGCTGGCACTGGCGGGGCCGCCGATTGCATTGAACGCATGGCGGACGCTGCGCGCAAACCGTGAGCTGAGCATCGATGCGTTGATGACGATCGCGGCGGTCGGCGCAGTGGTGATCGGCGCGTATGTCGAGGCTGGCCTGGTAGTGGTGCTATATGCGATCGGCGAGGCGCTGGAGGGCTACACTGCCAGTCGCGCGCGGTATGCGATCCGCAGTCTGCTCGAACTGACGCCGCCCACAGCGACGTTGCTGCTGCCCGATGGCGAGCGGGTCGTGCCGGTCGCCGAGGTGCGGGTGGGCGATCGCCTGCTGATCCGGCCCGGTGAACGCATTCCGGTCGATGGCACGGTGGCGGCTGGCAGTTCGCTGGTCAATCAGGCTCCGATCACGGGTGAGAGCCGCCTGGTCGAGCGGAGCGTGGGCGATCCCTTGTTTGCCGGCACGATCAACGGTGAGGGCAGTCTGGAGATGACGGTCGATCGGCTGGCTGCTGAGAGCGCCATTGCCCGCATGATCCGTCTGGTTGCCGAGGCGCAGGAACGTCGCGCGCCGGTGCAGCGGTTTGTCGATCGCTTCGCCCGCATCTACACGCCGCTGGTGGTCGCGCTGGCCGCGCTGGTGGCGATCGTGCCGTCGCTTGGGTTCGGCCAGCCCTTCTGGAATCCCGATCCTGAAACCTTCGGCTGGCTCTATCGCGGCCTGGCGCTCCTGGTGGTCGCCTGCCCGTGCGCGCTGGTGATCAGCACGCCGGTCACTATCGTCAGTGCGTTGAGTGCCGCTGCGCGCCATGGCGTGCTGATCAAGGGCGGCGCCTACCTTGAGGCGCTGGCGCGAGTCAAGACAATTGCCGTTGACAAGACGGGTACGCTCACTACCGGCAAACCGGCGGTGGTTGGTCTGCGTGCCGTTGATTGCCCCGCGCAGCAGGAAACGACCGTCGGCCACTGTCCGGCGTGCGACGAGCTGCTGGCTGTGGCCGGCGCCGTGGAGCGCCGCTCAGAACACCCGCTGGCCTATGCCATCGTCAGCGCGGCCACGAATCGCGGCCTGACGTTGCCGCCCGCCGAACAGGTGCGGGCGCTGGTCGGGCAGGGTGTGCAGGGAGTAGTCAATGGAACCGAGGTCTTGATCGGCAGCCATCGCGTCTTCGATCAGACAGTGCGCCACGATGAACAGCATTGTCTGGCCGCGCAACGTGACAGCCAGCTTGGGCGCACCCCGCTCATGGTGGGGATTGGGGGGCGCTATTGCGGCACGATCACCGTTGCCGATACCGCGCGGCCAGAGAGTCGCAGCGCGATCCGCGCTCTTCGACAACAGGGGTTGCAGGTGGTGATGCTAACCGGCGATGAGCCGGCCACTGCCGAGCGGATCGCCGGCGAACTCGGCGTGAATGAGGTGCGCGCCGGTCTGTTGCCGGCAGACAAGGCGCAGGCGGTGCGCGCGCTGCGCCAGTCCAATGGCACCGTCGCGATGGTCGGCGACGGCATCAACGACGCGCCGGCGCTGGCCAGCGCCGATGTGGGCATCGCCATCGGCGCTGACGCCGGCGGCACAACGCAGGCCATGGAGACGGCGGACATCACGCTGCTCGGCGGCGATCTGCGCCAGTTGCCGTTCGCGATTGCGCTTAGTCGGCAGGCCATGCGCACCATTGCCGCCAATGTCGCGTTCAGCATCGGCATCAAGCTCCTCTTTATCGCGCTGGCGCTGCCTGGTCTCGGCACGATGTGGATGGCAGTGCTGGCCGATGTCGGCGCCTCGTTGCTAGTGACGCTCAACGGCATGCGCTTGCTGGGTTTTCGCGCGCAACCACAAGGATGATAATCGTTTGCATACAGTGATCGTTATCGGTGGCGGCATTGCCGGCCTGACCACAGCCATCGCCCTTCAGCAGCAGGACATCACGGCGCTCGTCTACGAGGCGGCGAGTGATCTGAAACCGATCGGCAAAGGTATCTGGATGCCGACTAATGCCATGCTTGCGCTCCAACGGCTGGCCTTAGACCGCGCAGTGTTGCAGAAGGGCGTGCCTCTGGAGCGGCTGGAGTTGCGTGACAGCGCCGCGGGCCTGCTGAGCGCAATTGATCTGTCGCAGATACGCGCCACGTTCGGTCACACCACCGTTGCGATCCGCCGGGCGGATGTGCATCAGGCCCTCATTGAGCGCATCCGTCCGGCAACGCTCCATTTGGGAAAACAGTGCATTGGTTTCAGTCTGGGTGACGACAGGGTTACCGCTCACTTCGCCGACGGCACGACAGCAACCGGCGATCTGCTGGTAGGCGCCGACGGTATCAGCTCGGTCATCCGCCAGACCCTGTTCCCGAATGCTCAGCTTCGTTACAGCGGCCAAAGCTGTTACCGGGGCATTGCGCGCATGTCATTGCCGGCCTCGTTACAGCGGGTTGCCTGGGAGGTATGGGGCGGCGCGCACCGTTTCGGCTTCTCAGCCATCGCGCCCGATCTAGTCTACTGGTACGCGCCGTTTATCGCTCCCTCCGGCAGCAGGCTCTCGTCAGATCAGCGAGTTGCCCGGCTCACCCAGGACTATGCAACCTTCCCCGATCCGATTCCCGCCCTCATCCAGCATACCGTGGCAGACGAGATCATCACCACCGATTTCTATGAACTGGCGCCATTGCCATGCTGGTGGCGGAGACGTGTTGCGCTGGTGGGCGATGCCGCTCATGCCATGACCCCGAATCTTGGTCAGGGCGGCGCGCAGGCAATCGAAGATGCGCTCGCGCTGGCAGCGCAGCTCGTTCGCTGTTCGACCATCACCGCAGCGCTGCAAGCCTACGAACGGCAGCGTCTGCGGCGGGCGCAGCGCATCGCCCAGACTGCCCGCCGGTATGGGCAAATTGCTCATCTCCGTGACGATCGGCTGCGCCGATTGCGCAACCTGGCAATCCGAGCAATGCCGACGTGGGTGAGTCGCAGCCAGTTACACTGGTTGTACAGGTTAGGATGATGAGGGTGGAACAGTGGCGCTGTCACGGATGTTTACCCTTCAGGGCGGGAAGCCCACCCCATCCCCCCGCTCTACGGGGGGATTGAGGGGGGAGCGGTGGGATGAACGCCCCTGCTTCAGCGGCTTCAGCCCACCGCTTGCACACACGTTCGGTTTATGGGATACTTCACCTTGGATGAAGCTCATCGCGCGCATCAACCTGAACCCAACCCCCGACCAGCACGCGGCCCTGCTGGCCACGCTGCGGGAAGCGAACGCCGCGTGTGATGCGATCAGCGCGCTTGCCTGGCAGGCGCGTGAGTTTCGTCGTATCCCCCTGCAGAAGATCGCGTATCATCAGGTCAAGCGCTCGTTCTGTCTCGGCGCGCACATCCTCATTCGCTGCATTGCCAACGTCGCCGATGCCTACAAGCTGGATCGAACGACCCAGCGCGCGTTCAAGCCGCGCGGAGCGATTGCTTTTGACGACCGCAACCTGTCCTGGTACACCGACAAGCAAGCGGTATCGATCTGGACGGTCGAAGGGCGACAGTATATCCCCTCCCGTTTGGGCGACCATCAGCGCGCGCTGCTGGCGTACCGCAAGGGCGAACGCGACCTGGTGTACCACAAGGGTGCGTTGTACCTGCTGGCCGTGTGCGACGGGAGCGAGCCGGACGAGCAGCCGATCGACGGCGCGCGTGGCGGAGACCTGGGCATCGCGAACCTGGCCACGGATAGTGATGGCGAACGGTACAGCGGGCGACCCATTGAACGCAAACGACGCTCGCGCGAGAGCCTGCGCCGGCGGCTCCAACAGCGCGGCAGTCGTTCGGCGAAACGCCATCTGCGCAAGCTGGCAGGTCGTTAACGCCGGTTTCAGCAGGATACCAACCACTACATCAGCAAGCGTCTTGTTCAGAAAGCCAAAGACACGCAGTGGGCGATTGCGCTCGAAGATGTGATACCGACTTTAGATAGATGGTCACGTATCGGGCAGCCACGTCAACGTTGCCGCAGTGCGCAGGATGTGGCGGGAGCGCGCCGAAGAGCGGTTGCTGGGGCAGCGCGGAGCGCGCGCCGAACGCTGGTATGACCGGGATGGCGGCGGCGTGGCCATCTCCTGCTTGCCCTCGCTCCCGCCCCGCTCCCGCTGGGAGAGCGGAGACCCTCACCCCCGTCCCCGCTCCCGCTGGGAGAGGGGAGAGCAGCAGCGGGCGCTGCGGCACGACTCCCGCTGACGCGGGGGATTGCTGCGGGCGCTGACGCGCCCGCGCAATGACATGGATCGGGACGGCGCTACACGCTCCTGACCAGCCAGAAGGATGGCACGGGCGCGGGAAGCGCCGCGCGCTGATCTGAAAATGATTGGACACCTAACGTTGGTATGACATGGCAAGGTGAGTATGGACGCGCCCGCAGCAATCCCCTGCTTCCCGCGTGACCCTGATGGACTTCGCCATTTGTGACGCGATCCCCGGTTGTTGATAGCAAGGATATTCCGCGAGCGTATCTCGTGGCGGAAGAAAGAGGTGTGCGCAATCTGCACAGGTTTTTCTGTGCCAGATGTCGCAAAGTTCGCAAAACAGATTATGGTATACTAATCGAAACAAATGTAGAGCACAGCGCGATGCAAACCGGCCATGACGCCTTTGGTTTCTCTTCACAACAGTTGGATGAGGAGTTGCCCGGCAACATCATCCTTCCAATTACCGTCATCTCTGTCGGTCAACTCGCATCACAGATCAGTTTGCCAGTTGGGAGGAGCATGCAGGTGAGCGATTCGATCGCGATTGAACTCCGCGACGTCGTCAAACAATTCGGCGATGTAGTCGCAGTCGATCACGTAAGTTTGCAAATTCGCGACGGTGAATTCTTCTCGCTGTTGGGGCCGAGCGGTTGTGGCAAGACATCCAGTCTGCGCATGATCGCCGGCTTTGAACTTCCTACCGCCGGCAGCATTCTGATCCATGGGCGCGAAATGGGGATCACTCCCCCGCACCTGCGTCCGGTCAACACAGTGTTTCAGTCGTATGCGCTCTTTCCCCACATGACGGTCGCGCAGAATGTCGCTTTTGGCCTGGAAATGCGGAAGACGCCGAAGGCCGAGATCGGGCGGCGGGTGAAAGAGGCGCTCGAACTGGTCAGGCTGTCAGGTCTTGAGGATCGCCGCCCGCGCCAGCTCTCCGGCGGTCAGCAGCAGCGGGTAGCGCTGGCGCGCGCCCTGATCAACCATCCCGAAGTGCTGTTGCTCGATGAGCCGCTGGGCGCGCTCGATCAGAAGCTGCGCAAGGAGATGCAGCTTGAACTGAAGAGCTTGCAGGCCCGTGTTGGCATTACCTTCGTGTTTGTGACCCACGATCAGGAAGAGGCATTAACCATGTCGGATCGGATCGCGGTCATGAATAAAGGGAAGATTTTGCAGGTCGGCACGCCAACCGAGATCTATGAGCGCCCGAATTGCCGGTTTGTGGCCGATTTTATCGGTGAAACCAATTTCATCGATGGCGTCGTGGTTGGGCGCGATGGCCATTACACCGTGCTCGAAACACCCGAAGGTCTGCGGTTTCGCGGTCTTGCCACGCGCCCGTTGCCTGATCATACCCCGGTAACCTATTCGATCCGGCCTGAAAAGGTGCGGTTGCTGTCGCCTGATGGTGAGCTGCCGGCTGATGGTCTGGCTGGAACGGTGATGACCGTGAACTACATCGGCAGTGATACCCGGATTACAGTGCGCATCAACGATCGGCGCACCATTGATGTCTGGGAACAAAACACGCGCTCGACCCTCGATCGAAATGAGTACTGGCAGCCGGGGGAAGCAGCCGTGATCGTCTGTCCGCCAGATAATGCCCTGGTGCTGAGCGAGTGATTGACCGATGGCAACACGGCAAGCATGTGGTTAAGGAGGGAGATGATGGCAACGCTGCAACGGCAGCAACAGCGTCGTGATCGGATTCGGCTGGCGTTGCTGCTGACTCCTGGGCTGCTGTGGCTGGCACTCTTCTTTGCGCTGCCCCTGGTGATCATTTTGGTCTACAGCTTCATGACCAATGACGCGCTGGGCCGGGTGGTCTACGAGCCAACTCTTAACAACTACATCACTATCTTTACTCAGAGCATTTATGTGAATGCCTACTGGCGTTCAATCTGGACGAGTGTGCTCACAACGGTGATCTGCCTGATTCTGGGCTACCCGCTGGCCGTATTTATCGCCCGCAGTCCGCAGCGGTGGCGGCTGCCGCTGCTGATGTTGATCCTGATCCCGTTCTGGACGAACTTTCTGGTGCGCATTTATGCCTGGCAGATTATTCTGGCCAACAACGGCCTGATCAATGGTCTGCTCGAGATCATCGGCGTAGGCCGCCTGACGCTGCTCAACACCGAAGGCGCAACGCTGATCGGTCTGGTCTACGGTGAACTGCCATTTATGGTGTTGCCCCTCTACGCGGCGATCGATCGCTTCGATTTTACGCTGATGGAAGCGGCTGCCGATCTGGGCGCTAATCGGGCGCAGGCGTTTCTGCGCGTCATGCTACCGATGACCATGCCGGGCATCGTGGCTGGCTCGGTGCTGGTATTCATTCCGACCCTCGGCCAGTTTGTCGTCTCGGAGCTGCTTGGCGGCGCCAAGGTTGATTATCTCGGCAATCTGATCCAGCGCCTCTTTCTGCGCGCTAATCCGATCAACTGGCCGCTCGGCTCGGCAATGGCGGTGTTGATGATGATCGTCTTGCTGGCGTTGATCATGATCTATTTCCGGGCGACAACGGAGGATGAGCGATGATTGACGCGGCTCCTTCTGCTGCCACTGCAACCCGAGCGCGGGGCGCGTTCGCCGAAGGCCGCCTGACCTGGGGCGGGCTGTCGCTGGCGGTCATCTCGGTGTTGATCTATATCTTCCTGTACGCGCCGATCGTCATTCTGGTGATCTTCTCGTTCACTCGCGATGAGTTCGGCGTGCGCTGGACGGGATTTACCCTCGACTGGTATATCCGTCTGTTCAACAACCCGCGCATGATGGGCGCGGCCTGGAATACGCTGGTGGTGGCGACGGTCTCAACCATCGTTTCGACGATCATCGGCACATTGCTGGCTATGGCGATGGAGCGGTACCGCTTTCGCGGTCGCGGTCTGATGGAGGGGCTGGTCTATCTGCCGATTGTGGTGCCCGAAATTGTGATGGCCGTGGCGCTGCTGGCCTTCTCGGCCATTGCCTTCGATCTGATCAGAATGGTCACCGGTGAGACGCTCCGCCGCAACCTGACAACGGTAACGATTGGTCATATCGCCTTCAGCATCTCGTTTGTGGTCGTCGTGGTGCGCACCAGCCTGAAAAATTTCGATCGGCGGCTGGAAGAGGCGGCTGCCGATCTGGGCGCCGATTCCTGGCAGACCTTCTGGCGCATCACGTTCCCGCTCATTCTGCCTGGTATCCTCGGCGGCGCGTTGCTGGCCTTTACCCTATCACTCGATGACTTTATCATCTCGCTGTTTCTCTCTGGGCCTGGCACGTCGCTCTTGCCGGTTGAAGTCTACAATCGTGTGCGGCGCGCAGTCACGCCTGAAATCAACGCGATTTCAACCCTGATGCTGATTCTCTCGATGGCGCTGGTCGCATTGTCGCAACTGCTCCAGCGTCGCCGTTGATAGTGGTTCGTCAGACAGGAGGAAACTTATGCAGATGCTCCGCGTTTTTCTGATCGCGCTGTTGCTGGCGCTGGCAGCCTGTGGCGGCGGCGCGGCAACCAGTCCGGGCAATGAGTATGGCGCAGCCGGAGACGATACCGCGGCGCCGGCTGATGGCGTCGATCGCAGTCGGCTGTCGCGGCAGCTCTTTTTCTACAACTGGTCAGATTACATCGACCCCGATATTCTGGCGAAGTTTGAGGCTGAATACGGCGTGCAGGTTGTGCTTGACACCTACGACAGCAATGAAGACATGCTGGCCAAGGTGCGGGCGGGCAATTCCGGGTACGACATCGTGGTGCCCTCAGATTACGCGGTCCAGATTATGATCGCCGAGGGACTGGCTAGCCCCATCGATAAGGCGCTGGTGCCGAATATGGTTCATCTTGATCCGGATCTGCTCGACCAGTACTTCGACAAGGGCAATGTCTACTCGATCCCGTATATGTATGGCATCACCGGGATCGCGTACAACACGAAGTTCTTCCCCGACGGCATCGATAGCTGGGCGGCAATCTTCGAGCCTGATCAGATCGAGCAGTTCCGGGGCAAATTCAGCATGCTCGACGACGCGCGCGAGACGCCGGGCGCTGCCCTCCGCTACATCGGCGAGTCGCTCAACTCGACCGATCCTGCCGCGCTGGCGCGGGTAAAAGAGATTCTGCTCACCCAGAAGCAGTTCCTTGCCGCTTACAACAGCTCGGATGTGAATCGCAAGCTGGCCAGCGAAGAGTACGTGATGGCCCACTCGTGGAGCGGTTCGGCGATGCAGGCGCGCAATGGCCTGGGCGATGAGTTCAGCGGCAACCCGAATATCGCCTTTGTCATTCCCAAAGAGGGCGGCATGATCTGGATGGATAACCTGATGATCCTGAAGGATTCGCCCAACGCCTACACTGCGCACGTCTTTATCAACTTCCTGCTGCGGCCCGACATCTCGGCGCAGAACACCGAGTATATCGGTTACCTGACGCCGGTCAAGGATGCGGTGGAGTTGCTCTCTGATGAGATCAAGGAGCTGTACGCGCAGGGCTTCGCGCCTGATGACGAGATGTATAAGCGGCTGGAGTGGGCCGTGCGCAACGAGGGCACCACTGCGTTTGATGATCTGTGGACGGAGATCAAGGGACAATAGCGTTCGCGCGTGTTGTTTGGTCGGCGGGGCAGGCAATGCAGCCTGCCCTGCTCGCGTTTTCACGCCGTATGCAGGCAAAAGCGCCGCTGGCCATCGTTCATCATCACAAGAGATGAGGGACATAACGACCAGTTTGTGGTATGCTACAGCCAGTCATGTCATTACTAACAGGCTAGATGCCAGGGAGAAGCGCATGGAGATCCGCGACCGCCCCGACCACGATCCGGTCGCCGATTTGCTCTTAGTTGATGCGTATATGCGCTGGGCATTGCTGGCGACCGAAGAGGTCATCGGACGCAATGGGCTGGCCGTTGTGTTGCGCCAGGCCGGGCTAAGCCAGTTGATCGGCAATTATCCGCCCGAACAACTCAAGGCGACCTGCGGACTGACTCTGTACCATTATGCGTCGCTCAATGCCGGACTGCTCAACTTCTTTGGCCGCTCGGCGCGGAGCATGGCGTTGCGGATTGGACGCCAGACTGCGCGGCTGGCGATCGAGCGTCAGAGCGCGCTGTTTGGCACTGCGGCCCTGGTTGCCTCAAAGGTTTTGCCCTTCGCCACCCAGGTCAAACTGGGCCTGTCGGCAATGCAGGCGGGGTTGCGGCGGCTCAGTCAGGCAGTCAATCAGGAGCGACGGCTGGCGCTTGAAGACCGCGGCGATACCTGGGCGTATATCGACTATACCTGTTCGATGTCTGCTGGCAAGCAGGCCGATGAACCTATCGGCTACATTCAGTGCGGTATCCTGCAAGAGGCGCTGCACTGGCAGACGGGTCGTGAATTTGCGGTTGAACAGATTGCCTGCCGTTCGATGGGCGCGCCAGCCTCGATCTGGCTGGTTGCCAAGACGCCAGCGTTGCCGACGAGCTGATGCGCAAAGGAGTGCCGTATGGCCGACTTGACTCCCGACCAAATCTATGACCTTTTGAACCGGCCTGGTCCGCTCTGGCTGGTGGGCGCAAATCTGAATGGCGCCAACCTGAGCGCGGCTAATCTGAGCGGCGCCAACCTCAGTGAGGCGCAGTTGAATCGCGCGCGATTAACCGATGCAAACCTCTATCGCGCCGATCTGAGCGTATGCGAGCTGGGCAGCGCCAATCTGAGCTGGGCCAATCTGCGCGAAGCGCGGTTGAACTGGGCGCAACTGGTGCGGGCCGATCTGAGCGACGCCGATCTGCGCAAAGCCGATCTGAGCTGGGCTAATCTGGAGTTTGCCACGCTGACCGGCGCTAATCTGCGCGGCGCGAACCTCAGCGCCGCCGATTTCAGCGGCGCCAATCTCTACGGCGCCAATCTCAGCCTGTGTAATCTCAGCGGAGTCGATCTGCGCGACACCGTGATGATCGGGGCCAACCTGAGCGAAGCCCAATTGCGAGAAGCGCAGTTGGTCAATCTGAGCGGCGCGAACCTGAGTGGCGCATTGCTGATGAGGGTGAGTCTCAACGGCGCGAACTTCAACGGCGCCAATCTGGCCGGCGCCAACCTGATGCACGCCAGTCTCCGTGAAGCGACGCTCGACGACGCCAATTTGATCGGGGCCAACCTGAGCGAGGCCAATCTGGCCGAGGCCAGCCTGTGTCATGCCGATGTCAGTGAAGCCAACCTGAGCGGCGTGTATCTGAGCGGGGCTAACCTGCGCGGCGCCCTGTTGACGAACGCCAACCTTGCCCGCGCCAATCTGAGCGGGGCTAACCTGCGCGGCGCCAGTTTGCGCGGGGCTAACCTGCGCGAAGCCAGCCTGTGCGATGCCGATCTGACCGGCGCCGATCTGACCGGCGTCGATCTCACTGATTGTGATGTGTCAGGGGCACGGGGACTGTCGTAGCGTCCTCCAGGCGATCGAGCAGTTCCAACCCCAGAATCTCGCGCAGGAATCGACCGGTGTGCGAAGCCGGGTGGCGCGCAACCTCTTCAGGCGTCCCCAGCGCAACCACTTCACCGCCGCCATCGCCGCCTTCCGGCCCCATATCAATGACGTAATCAGCCGTCTTGATCACATCGAGATTGTGCTCGATGACGATCACGGTATTCCCGGCATCAACCAGCCGGTGCAAGACCTGCAACAGATGTTGCACATCGGCGAAGTGGAGGCCGGTCGTTGGTTCGTCGAGAATGTAGATGGTGCGGCCAGTGGCAACCCGCGCCAGCTCTTTCGCGAGCTTGACCCGCTGCGCTTCACCGCCCGACAGCGTCGTTGCCGGCTGACCGAGTTTGATATAGTCGAGACCAACGTCGTGCAGGGTTTGCAAGATGCGCCGGACGCGCGGCACATTAGCGAAGAACTCCAGCGCCGTCTGCACATCCATGTCAAGCACATCGGCGATCGTCTTGCCCTTATACTTCACCTGCAACGTCTCACGGTTGTAGCGTTTGCCCTTGCACTCGGCGCACTGCACCCAGACATCGGCCAGAAATTGCATGTCGATCTTGATTTCGCCGTTGCCCTCGCAGGCTTCGCAGCGCCCACCCTTAAGGTTGAAGCTGAACCGGCCCGGACCGTACCCGCGCAGTTTGGCTTCAGGGGTTTCGGCAAACAACTCGCGCAGCAGATCGAACAATTTGACATACGTGGCAGGGTTGGATCGCGGAGTGCGCCCGATAGGCTGCTGATCGATATTGATCACCTTGTCGAGTTTTTCCAGACCGTGCAGGGCGCGGAACGGTCCCGGTTTGAGCTGCGCGCGGTTGAGCCGGTTGGCGAGCGCCGGGTAGAGCGTCTCGGTGATCAGCGAGGATTTGCCCGACCCTGACACACCGGTCACGGCGATGAAGCAGCCGAGCGGGAAACTGACCGTTACATCACGCAGATTGTTGAGCGAAGCCCCTTCCAGGGTCAGCCAGCCCGCACTGGCCGTTCGGCGTGTTGCGGGAACCGCGATTGACAGCCGGCCAGAGAGATACTTGCCGGTCAGCGAGGTGGGATGCCGGGCAACCTGATCAGGAGTGCCCGCAGTAACCACTTCACCGCCTTTTACGCCGGCGCCGGGGCCGAAGTCGATAATCCAATCAGCCGCCTGCATCGTCTCAAGGTCGTGTTCGACCACGATCAGGGTATTGCCCAGGTCGCGCAGACGCAACAATGAGTCAAGCAGCTTGCGATTATCGCGCTGGTGCAGGCCAATGCTCGGCTCGTCGAGGATGTACATCACGCCGACCAGGCCCGAACCGATCTGCGAGGCCAGGCGAATGCGCTGCGCTTCACCGCCGGAGAGGGTGGGCGCGCCGCGATCGAGGGTCAGATAATGCAGCCCGACGTTGTACAAAAAGCCGAGTCGTTCGCGAATCTCTTTCAGCACATCGCCGACGATCGCCTGTTCGGTGGCGTTGAGATGATTGGGCAACTCGCGCGCCCAGTCGAGCGCCTGAGCCACATTCATGCGCGTCACCTCATCGATCGAGCGGCCTGCCACCCGCACCGCCAGGCTTTCGGGCCGCAACCGCGCCCCTTTGCAGTCAGGGCACGGCTGTTCGCTCATGTATTGGGTGTAATATTCGCGCATCGAGTCAGAGCCGCTCTGCATATAGCGCCGCCGGATCTCGCTGGCCAGCCCTTCCCACGTCCGGTAATACTCGCCGCGCGACCCGCTCTCGTTTTCCCAGGCAAAACGGATCCGCTCGTGACCGCTGCCATAGATGATCGCATCACGCTGACGCTGACTGAGCTGATCCCACGGCGTGTCAAGGTCGATCCGGTAATGCGCAGCGATTGCGAGCAACGCCTTGTAGGCCCAGGTCTCCTTCTTCTTGCGCATCTCACCCCAATAGGTGACAGCGCCATCGTGGATTGAGAGAGCGCCGTTCGGCACGAGCAACGCCGGATCGACTTCCAGCCGCGCGCCGAGACCGGTGCAGGTAGGGCATGCGCCCTGCGGTGAGTTAAACGAGAACATCTGCGGCGATAACTCAGGAAACGAGATGCCGCAACTGGCGCAGGTATTGCTCTCGCTCATCAGCCACTCGCGGGGCTGGGCGGTATCGGTCGGCGCATCGGCAAGGCTGATGATCACCTTTCCTTCGCCCACGCGCAACGCCGTCTCGATACTGTCGGTCAGGCGGGTCACGAAGCTATCATCTGGCTCGGCAACATCGGGGCGCGGGATTGCCAGGCGGTCGATCACCACTTCGATTGAGTGTTTCACCTTCTTATTCAGCCTGATCTCTTCGTCGAGCGAACGAATCTCGCCGTCAACCCGCACGCGGGCAAAGCCTTCTGCCTTTGCCTCGGCAAACACATCTTTGTATTCGCCCTTGCGCTGCGCCACCACCGGCGCCAGCACCAAAAAGCGCGCGCCAGCGGGCAGACTCAGCACACGTTCAACCATCTGCTGCGCCGATTGGGCTGAGACCGGCTGGCCGCACTGATGGCAATGCTGGCGCCCAACGCGGGCAAAGAGCAAACGCAGATAATCGTAGATCTCGGTAACCGTGCCAACCGTCGAGCGCGGATTTTTGCTCGCGCTCTTCTGCTCGATAGCGATCGCGGGTGACAACCCTTCAATCAGATCGACGCGCGGCTTTTCCATCTGGCCGAGAAACTGGCGCGCATAGGCCGACAGACTCTCGACGTAGCGACGCTGACCCTCGGCGTAGAGCGTGTCAAAGGCGAGCGAACTCTTGCCCGAACCGCTGACTCCGGTCAGCACCACCAGCCGGTCGCGCGGAATCTCGACATCGATCCCTTTGAGGTTGTGTTCGCGTGCGCCCTTGATCACAATCGTCGATTTCGCCACGATCGTCTCCGTTGCTCTCTGCGCGAAGAGAAGGCGCCGCCCCACCGGCGACGCCGCTACCGATTTCCTTCCAGTATACCACTTTTTGCTAGAACAAACGAACTACTCTGACCGCACTGCCGGCTCGGCCACCACCATTGATTGCGACGCCTGCGGCAGCGTGATGAGCCGACTGCGCAGCGCGCCAAACAAGATGATCAGCGATGCAGCCAGCAGCGCAGCGCCACCCAGGTATGGCGTGCTGGGGCCGATCAGGTCGAACAGCGCGCCGGCCAGCAGCGGGCCGACCACCATCGTCAGGCTGGTAAATGCCTGCACGCCACCCAGAATCGCGCCCTGCTCGTGCGCCAGCACCGACTGCGAGACCAGACTGGTCAGCGATGGCGTGACCAGTCCGCTGCCGAGCGCAACCACACCGATCGCCGGGAAGAGCATCCAGCTTGCGCTGGCCAAACCGGTAGCGGTAAAGCCAATCGTCATCAGGATGAGACCGGTAATGACCAGGCGGGCCTCGCCGAAGCGCGGCGCCAGTTGACGAATGAGAAAGCCCTGCACGATGACCGCGATCAAACCGATAAAAGCGAAGACCAGCGCGTTCTGCTGCGGACCGAAACCGAAGCGCACGTCACTGTAGACCGGGAAATTGCTCTGCAGACCGGCGAAGGCCAGATTGAGCAGCACGCTGCCCAGAATGAACGGTTGCACCCGCGCATCGCCTGCAACCGCCGTCAATCGGCTCACCGGATTGAGGCTGCGTTTCACGACCTGCACCCGCTTCTCCGGCGGCAGCGACTCAGGCAGACGGAAGAAACCGAAGACGAAGTTGGCAAAGCTGAGCGCGGCAGCGAAGAAGGCGGGCGCCTCCAGACTGATAGTTGACAGCAGACCGCCAATTGCCGGGCCGAGCATGAACCCCAGACCGAACGCCGCGCCGATCATGCCCAGACCGCGCGCCCGCTCGCTCGGCGGGGTCACATCGGCGATATACGCCTGCGCGGTGCTGATGCTGGCGCCCGTAATCCCGGCAGTAATCCGCGCCAGGAAGAGCAGACCGATGACTGTCTCGACGCCGAGGAAGGTCAGATTCTCGGCCAGGGCAAACACCAGATAGCTCAACGAGGCGCCGACCAGGCTGAAGAGCAGCACCGGGCGACGGCCAAATCGGTCACCGAGCGCGCCGAGCACAGGCGCAAAGAGAAACTGCATCAAGGCATACGATGCCATCAGTGCGCCAACCACGATGGCGCGATTGTCGGCCAGCAGCGCCCAGCTTGAACGCTCAACGATTTTGGCATATTCGGGCAGCAGCGGCAAGACAATGCCGATGCCGAGCAAGTCGATAAAGATGGTCAGGAAGATGAAAAAGAGCGGCGAACGACGTTTCATGAAATAGACCTCAGAGGTAATCAGATTGCAACCGGAAAGGTTTGCTATGCAAATTATATGGCATTTCACAGGTTTTGTCAATACTTTGCACAGAATTGTTGCAAAGGTTTTGCCCAGATGGTCGGCGGCGGCCCGGCGCCGATCGGGTGAGCGGCTTTCCGGTCTGTGCGATAGCTGCGTCGGACAACACCTATCGAAATTGTCCGGCAGATGTGGTACCATGGAGCATCAGCATCGCCAGCGCGCGTTATCGGCGAGCGCTGCGCGCCGGCAGCAACCCGATCCGGATAGACGCCATGACCTTCAGTGGCTTCACAACCGAACGCCTCACCGGCATTCCACCGGAGTTTTTCACCGAGGTCTTGCCGGCGATTACCAAACCGAGCGAATTGAAGGTCACGCTGCATCTGTTTTACCGACTCAGTCGGTTGTGCAGTCGGCCTCGACGGCTCAGTTGGGATGATCTGATCAACGACGACCTTCTGCGGCGCTCATTGCAGGCGCTGAGCGCGCTCCGCTCGTTCGAGGAATTGCTCGACGAAGGGTTAGCCGCTGCTGTCCGGCGCGGCAGTGTGCTTCATCTGGCCGAGATGCTCGATGGGCGCGTGCGCAACTGGTATCTGATCAATACGCCTGCCAATCGGGCCTGGGCTGCGCAGGTCGGCGCCAGGGGCATCGCGCCGCCAGTGGAAGAACCGGCAGGCGCACAACTGAGCATTATTGAGTTGTACGAACAGAATATCGGCCTGGTCACCCCGCTCTTGCTGGAAGAGCTGCGCGAGGCCAGCGCCCGCTATCCAGCCGAATGGCTGGCCGATGCCATCCGCGAGGCCGTGCGGGCCAATGCGCGTTCGTGGCGTTATATTCAACGGATGTTGGAGAGGTGGGCGGCCAATGGACGAGAATCTGCGCCGTATCAGACCGGACGACCTATCGACATTGAAAAATATACCAGCGGACAGCTCGGACACCTCTTCCGCCGCGGAAGCGACGAAAGCGACCTCTGAGGCGGTGTGCCCGATCTGTCGGGGGGCAGGATATTACACACTCGCGGTGCCGTATGGCGACCCGAATTTCGGAGTATTGATCACCTGCCGTTGCAAACAGGCGGAGAAGGAACGGCGTCGCTACGAAGAATTGGAACGCCTCTCGAATCTTGCTCCGTTGCGTGATAAGACCTTTGCAACCTTCGATCGCGCGGTGCCGGGAGTGCAGCGCGCCTTTGCCCGCGCCTACGAGTACGCCCAGAATCCGCAGGGCTGGTTGATCTTCTTTGGCGGTTATGGCTGTGGCAAGACCCATCTGGCGGCGGCTATCGCCAACGAAGCTCTCGCCCGTCATACCCCCGTGCTCTTTACCGTCGTGCCTGATCTGCTCGATCACCTGCGCTCGACTTTTGGCCCCAATTCTGAGACCGCCTACGACGAGCGGTTCGAGCTGGTGCGCGATGTGCCATTGTTGATCCTCGACGATTTGGGCACCGAGAATACCACGCCGTGGGCGCGAGAAAAACTTTACCAGATCATGAACCATCGGTATAATTATGCTCTACCGACCGTGATCACGAGCAATCGTGATCCAAAGGACATCGACCCGCGCATTCTCTCCCGGATGTTTGATGCCGCGATTTGTCGGGAGCGAATCTTAATTGAAGCCGGCGACTACCGCCGCCTGAGTCTCGAACAACGCTTCAACCCGCGACGGCGGCGCGGCGATGGTTCCCGCGGATCGGCGTAACATGGTGACGCTTCGCTGTCGCGCGGCGGCAGCGCCAGATAGGGAAAGAATTGCATCATGACACCGCGACATTTCCTCTCAGTGGCTGATTTGAGTCGGGCTGAAGCCGAAGCGCTGCTCGATCGGGCTGCCGCGCTCAAAGCGGCGTGGCGCGCCGGTGACGCCGGCGATCGCCCATTGTTGGGCCAGACCTTGGCGCTCGTGTTCGAGAAGCCGTCGCTGCGCACTCGGGTTGCCTTTGAAGCGGGCATGACCCAGCTCGGCGGGCATCCGTCGTATCTATCGGCAAACGATATTGATATGGGCGGGCGCGAGAGCGTTCCTGACGTAGCCCGCAATCTGAGCCGCTGGGTGGCGATTATCGCGGCGCGCGTCTTCAAGCATGCCACGCTTGAAACGCTGGCCCGCCATGCCAGCGTGCCGGTGATCAATGCCCTCTCTGATCGCGAACACCCGTGTCAGGCGCTGGCCGACATGCTCACCCTGCGCGAACATTTCGGGCGTCTGCAAGGGCTGACGCTCGCTTATGTCGGCGACGGCAACAATGTCTGCCACTCACTGATGTTGTTGGGCGCAACGCTGGGTCTGCATCTTCGGATCGGTTGCCCGATCGATTATCGACCGGCGCCTGAAATCATTGAGCTGACCGAACAACTGGCGCAGGAGTATGATGCCACCCTCACCATCACGACCTCGCCGGTGGAGGCGGTCAGCGGCGCCGATGCAGTGTATACTGATGTCTGGGCCTCGATGGGGCAAGAGCACGAAGCGGCTCGCCGCCGCCCGGTCTTCGCGCCGTATCAGGTCAACAGCGCGCTGATGGCGCAGGCCGCCCCTGGCGCGCTGGTGATGCATTGTCTTCCCGCTCATCGCGGTGAAGAGATTACAGCCGATGTGATTGACGGGCCGCGATCGGTCGTGTTTGAGCAGGCCGAGAATCGGCTGCACGTCCAGAAGGCGCTGATCTTGATGTTGTTGGGCAAGTAGCGCCAGGAGAGTGGAAAGAGCGCTATGGCAGGCAACCGGGCAATCTTCGATCGAGCGATGGAGCAATGCCGCGACGCGGCAGCGCAGGAGCGTTGGGAAGACTCGCTGCGCGCGGCAGTGCGCGCCTTGCAAGAGTTTCCCCAGGACATTGAAGCGCGCACCGCCGCCGCAGTGGCGCTCTTCCAAACCGGTCGGCTTGATAAAGCGACGCAGGCGTTCCGTGATCTGCGCGAGACTGACCCAAGCAACGCCTTTTATCTCAGCTACCTGGCTCGCTGCTATCGCCAGCAGGGCGATGTGTCTGCCGCCGTAGACATCTATCGCCAGCTCGCCGATCTGCACAGCGCGCAACGTCGCTCATTGCAGGCCGCTGAAGCGTTGCGCGAAGCCCTGACCCTGCAACCTGAGCTTGATGATGAGCGGCGACGCCTGGCCCAGCTCTACGAAGACATTGGCGCGCTGCCGGAAGCGGCTGATGCCCACCTCGAACTGGCCCAGCGCTTCATTGCCCAGAATGATCCGGCTGCTGCGCTGCAAGAGGCTGAGTGGGCGTTGCGTTTGATGCCAAATCAGCGTGTAGCCCGCGAAATGGTGACCCGCCTGCGCGAACAGATGGGCGAACAGGCAAGTCCGCCCCCTGTTCGCGGCACCAGCAGTCTGCGCGCCTACCATCCTACCGGCGCTCTCCGTGGCCCGGCTTCCCAACCAGAACAGTTGGTGGCCGAGGCGATGGCCTGTCAGCAACAGGGTGATGACGAGCGCGCAATTGCGCTCTACGAACAGGCGTTACAGGCGGGCCTGGAACGGCCTGATGTGCTCTATTCGCTGGGTCTGCTGTACCAGAGCAAGGGCAATCTCAAAGCGGCGGTTGGGGTGCTGACCCGCGCTGCTGGTGATCCGGAATACGCCCTCTCAGCTCACTTTGCGCTCGGTCAGGTCTATCGCGATCTTGGACAATTGCCTCAGGCCGCACAAGAGTTTGAGACGACCATTGGCCTGGTTGATCTTGAGACGATCGGCAAGGCTGAGGTAGATGACCTGATCGCGATGTACGAGAGCGCGGCAACAATCTATGAGCAGATCGGCGATCTGGCCCGCGCCTCGGCATTGTATGGCACACTGGCTGATTTTCTCAATAGCAAACGCTGGGCGCGTGATCGGGCTGCCGAGTTCAAACAGCGGTCGAAGGAGCTGGCCGATCGGAACATGTTTGCCAAACTGCGCCTGATCGGCACCGGCGTGCTGCAACCCCAGCCGCCGTCTGCTTCGCAGCCAACTGTGCCCGACAGTGATGAGCGCAACACTGAACGGTGGGGCAAAATTCGCCCGATTACCGATTTTCTCCGTTCGGGGGCGAAAGCCGATGCCGATCAGGCGATCGTCGAGGAACCGGCTACGCCTGAACAGTTGCCGCTGATTGAGCGCATGAGCGTGCCGGCGGCCATCCCCAAGGCTGAGTTTCCGCCGCCGACGCCGCTCGATCCGGATGGAATCAATGAAGTGGCTGCCGGCTGGCTGGAACTGAGCGGGAAGTATCTTGAGCAGGGGTTGCTCGACGCTGCGCTCGATGCCTGTATGGAGGTGATCCGCCACGATGTCGAGTATCTCCCCATTCATTTGCGTATGGGCGAGATCTACGAGCGCCAGGATCGGGCAGAGGAGGCGCTGGCCAAATACCAGTTGTTGATCGAGACGTATCGGGTGCGTGGCGAAGCCGAGCGCGCGATCGATGTCTATTATCGGTTTATCGAACTATCGCCCGATGCGGTCAATGCGCGCTCGAAACTGGCCGAGCTGCTCAAGCAGGCAGGCCGTATCGATGAAGCCGTCACCCAATTGTTGCAGGTGGCCAACACCTATTTTCGTCTTGGTCAGACAAACAAGGCCCTGGAGGAATTTCGGCGCTTGTTGCAATGGGCGCCCCAGCACCGCGAGGTTCACGCGCAGTACGGCCTGGCCTTGCTGAAGCTCGAACGCTACGAAGCGGCGCTTGATGAGTTTCGACAGGCGCTCGAACTGGGGCGAGAACCTGATCCGGTCACGCTGTCGCGACTGAATATTACCCTCACCCTCATGGGTGAACAGCCAAGCGTGATCTGGGACTCATTCGCCACAGTGCTGGCTCAATTGCGGCAGGCGCCCGAAGCAGTCGCCGCCGTTCAGGCTGAATATCGCGCTGCGCTGCTGATTGCCGATCGCCCGCTCTTGCATTACATGCTGGCTATTATTCATCAACAGCACGATCAGCATCGGCTCGCTCTGCTGGCGCTCGAGCAGGCCCAAATCCTGCTCAGCAGCGAACCAGACCCGCTGCTGCCGCCCGCTCTGGTCTACCGCGCCGCTGCCGATAGTTACATTGCTCTCGGTCAGGCCGAAGCTGCTCTCGATCAGTTGCGCCGGGGTCAGGCGGTTGCCGAACAGACGACTCCCGAACCGACGTTTAAGCATCCGTTCGCCATCCCGCCCTCGCGCGGCGATCTGGTGCGACGCATGGCCGAAGCCTACGCGCTGAGCGAGGATCTGGCCGGCGCCGAGCAGGCCCTGCTTGAGGCGAAAAAATTGTTGCCATACGATCGAGCCATCTACACAAAACTGGCTGAGGTCTATTTCCGGCAAGGCAAACTCTCCGAAGCGCTGGCGCAGCTCGACGAGCTGGCTACCTACTACGAAGAGCGCCAACAGCTCGATCGGGCCATCGAGATGCTGGAATACGCCGTGCGCCTGGCGCCCAACCATATTGGGATGGGCAGCCGACTGGCGCGCCTGCAACTGCGGCGTGGCTACCTCGATCAGGGTCTGGAAGGGCTGGTGCGGGTGAGTGAACTACAGAAACGGGCCGGTCAGCTTAAGGATGCGGTCAACGCTCTCCAGGAGGCGGCGCAAACCTACTGGATGATGAGCAATCACGAGCGGGCGCGCCAGATGTACGACCGGATTATCCAGATTGCGCCGAATGACATTGAAGCGCGGCAGTGGTTGGCGTTGATGCATACGTTGGGTCGACGCACGAAGGAAGCGATTGCCGAGAAGAAGCAAATCGCGCGCATTTTTGCCCAGCAACGCGATTATGATAACGCGATTGCTGAGTTGCACCAGATTATTGGTCTTGACCAGAATGACCTGGAAGCCTATTTTATGCTGTACGATATGCTGATGCGGCGCGAAGAGTACGGGCAGGCTGTGCAGCTTTGCCGCCGTATGCTGAAGATGTCGGGCGTGGAAACCGAACGGGTTGAGGCAATGTTGAGCGCTGCCAATCGTATGTACGAGCAACGCAAGTCAGCATCGCCGTAGAGTTGATGAATGTTAGACTTTGCTCGCCTGTGGGCGCGACTGAATCCGCTCACCTCACCATTTGCGCTGATCGACATTCTGATTGTCGCAGCGTTTTTCTACTGGTTGCTGGGCATCATTCGCGGCACCCGCGCAGTGCAGCTCTTGCGCGGCGTGGGGATTCTGCTGGCGATTGCCTTTCTGATGCCGTCGATTGCTAGCGATCGCCTTACCCTGCTCAACTGGCTGATCGTTAATGTGATCTCACCCGCGCTAATTGTGGCGATTCCAGTGCTCTTTCAGCCCGAATTGCGGCGCGCGCTGGAAAGCCTTGGGCGCTCGAGCGATCTGTTCGGTCGCCCCTTCGGCGGCGCCAATCGCTCGGAATTGCTGGAAACGATCACGGTGATCAGTCGCGCGGCAGCTCAGCTCTCACAACAGGGAGTTGGCGCCTTGATGGTAATCGAACGTCGCACCCAGTTGCAAGAGTATGCGGATCGCGGCGTCATCCTCGACTCGCGTGTGTCGGTTCCGTTGCTGCTCAATATCTTCTACCCCAATTCACCGTTGCACGATATGGCTGTGATCATCCGCGGCACCCGCATTCTGGCCGCGAATGTCGTTCTCCCGTTGAGCGAAGATGTGATCGGGCCGCGCCGCTATGGCACGCGCCACCGCGCCGCTAAAGGCATTTCGGAACAGACCGACGCGCTGGCCGTGGTGGTGTCGGAAGAGACTGGCGCGATTTCGCTGGTCAGTGATGGCCGCATGGTGAGCTATCTCACCGAGGCGCGCCTGCGCGCGATGCTGGCCGATCTCTTGCAAGTGCCGCTTGAACCAGCGCAGAAGAGGGTGGCATGAGCGAAGTGCGTTCGATCGTGTTGCGACTGGTGCTGGCTTTTGGCTTGAGTTTTGCCCTCTGGATGTTCGTCTCGTTTAGCGAAAATCCCGAAGAGACGGCGCGGTTTGAGGATCTGAGCCTGCAAATCGTTGGCCTCGCCGAGAATCTGATCATCGTTGACGACAATGGTATTCCAACCCCGACGTTCCCAAATGTTGATGTTTCCCTGCGCACCGATCGTCGGCAACGCTCGGAATTGCGTCCGCTCGATATTCGGGTGGTCGCCGATTTGACCGGGCTTGGCCCCGGCGATCATCTCGTGCCCATCAACGTGCAGCCTACCCGCAGCAATCTGTCGTTTAGCGTTCCTGCCGATGGTGTCGATCCGCCTTCGATTGTTGTGCGACTGGAACCGCTGGCTGCGATCACGCTGCCCATCAATCTTGAGATCGTCGGTTCACCTCCGTTTAGTTTTGAGCGCGGTACGCCCGATATTCGGTTGAATGGTGAACCGATCAGTACGGTAACAATCAGCGGCCCAGAGAGCCGGGTGGCGAAGGTGGCTAATACGCGGGCCGTGGCCAATATCTCGCAATTGCGCGCTACGTATGTGGCGCCGCTCAGCATTGTGGCAGTTGACGCGAACAATCAACCGGTTGAAGGCGTGCAGGTGCGCCCGCCTACGGTGACCGTGACCATCCCGATCAATCCGGTAGTGGGGCTGCGTCTGGTGCCGGTGGCGCCGATTGTGATTGGCGCGCCTGCGCCGGGATACACCGTGACCGCGATTGAGGTGGAGCCGCCTCTGATTACCCTGACCGGCAGCTCTGGACCACTCGATGCGATCTCGCTGTTGCAAACAGAAGCGATTGACATTCAGAACGCGCGTGAGTCGATTATCCGCATCGCTCCGTTGATTGTGCCAAACGGCACGTCGCCAGCTCAGGGGGAACCGAATGCAGTGCAGGTCACGGTGAAGATCGAGCCGATCCCGTTACCGTTTCAGGTCCGGCTGCCGGTTGAGGTTGCACTGAGCGGAGTGAGCGCTGAATTGATTGCAACAGTTACCCCTAATGTGGTCGAAATGACCTTCAGCGGCGCCAGCGACCAACTGACAGCCCTGGCTGCCACGCCGCTGGTGTTTTCTATCGACGTGAGCGCGTTTGTTCCTGGCGTGTATCCAATCACGGTACAGCCATCGCTTCCCAGTGGAATCAGTATTGTCGGCGAACCGCCAGAAGTCACCGTGATCATTCGGGCTATTCCGACACCCACTCCCGAACCAGAACCAGAACCAACTGTCGAGCCGTCGCCGACGCCGGAAGGCGGTGGGTAGCTTGCACGTCATTCCCGTGCCGCATCTGGTGCACGATCGGATATGCTGCGAGGCATTCGCGGAATATCGCTTCCTTCAACAACCACGGGAAGATGTTCATCCGCCGGCGAGCGATCGGGTGATGATCGCACCACAAAGATCAAAGATTACACTGATGGATCGTATTTCACAGGTCTTTCTGTTCAATCTTCCACTATACGCCAGATATCCCCGATGCAAGCGTTCCTCTAGTGTCTGAATAGAAGATGCAGGACATCAACGAGTAGGCAGAAGGATCATCCCTGCTGTTCTCATGTCATCGCGCGCAGCGCGGCGTGGCAATCCCCTGCTCAGGCGCGCGAATCACGCTTACGGCCAGCCTCCCATTGGTCGATGCGCGTCCGCGCGACGTTCTTCTTTGGTTGGCGGCAAAGAGGAAAAGACAATTCGTGAAAGCCGCTCACTGCGCCCGACCCTCAGCGCTGGTTTGACACCCGGCATTATCTTATGGTACATTGCCGCCGATCTGTGCTATTCATCACAACCCTGAGCAGTCTGCCAGGCGAAAGTAAAGGAGAGCGCCGTGAGTGAACCCTTGGGAAGCATCCATCGTCCACTACGCGTCGCAATTATTGGCGCCGGGCCAGCCGGCTTTTATACGGTTGAAGCGCTACTGAAACAGAAGGATCTCGTCTGCCAGATCGACATCTTCAATCGCTTCCCTACCCCTTACGGGCTGGTGCGTGAGGGTGTCGCGCCTGACCATCAATCGATCAAGGCGGTAACCCGCATTTATGACAAACTGGCGTCACATCCCAGCGTGCGCTTCTTCGGCAACGTGACATTTGGGATTGACATCACCCATGCCGATCTGCGCGCCTACTACGATCAGATTGTCTATGCGGTTGGCGCCCAGAGCGATCGTCGCATGGGCATTCCCGGCGAAGACCTGGCGGGAAGTATGCCGGCCACAGCGTTTGTCGGCTGGTATAACGGGCGACCTGATTACCGTGATCTGGAAGTCAATCTCGACGTAGAACGGGTCGTTGTGGTTGGGAACGGCAATGTGGCGATGGACGTAACCCGCATTCTGGTCACCGATCCGGATGATCTGGCGAAGACCGATATTGCCGATCATGCGCTGGCCGCGCTGCGACAGAGTAAGGTGCGCGAAGTGGTGATGCTTGGTCGGCGCGGGCCGGCGCAGGCTGCCTTTACCAACCCTGAATTGAAAGAATTTGGCGAATTGCGCGGGGTGGACGTGATTGTTGATCCAGCCGATCTGGAACTCGATCCGCACAGCGCTCAGACGGTCATCGAGAATAAAACTGCGGCAAAGAATGTCGAACTGTTGCGCGAGTATGCTGCGCGCGGCGCAACCGGCGCGCCCCGCCGGATTGTGATGCGCTTCCTGGTTTCACCGATCGCAATTCATGGCGCTGATGGGCGGGTCAGCGCAGTGACGATCGAGCGCAACCGTCTGGTGCAGGCCGCCGATGGCAGTCTGCGCGCTCAGGGCACCGGCGTGACCGAAGAATTGAGCTGTGGGATGGTGCTGCGTTCGGTTGGTTATCGCGGCGAACCATTGCCCGGCGTTCCGTTCGACGAACGCAGCGGCACGATTCCTAACGAAAATGGTCGCGTGCTGACGTCGCTTGGCGGTGAACCGATTCCCGGCGAGTATGTGGTTGGCTGGATCAAGCGTGGCCCTTCGGGTGTGATCGGCACCAACAAACCCGATGCGGTGGCAACGGTCGCCAGCATGATCGCTGATTTGTCTACACTGCCTGGCGCGCCGAATCGAGGTGACATCACCGATCTGCTGCGCGAACGGGGGGTTGAGTTCGTGAGCTTCGCCGACTGGCAGCGCCTCGACGCCTACGAGACCGCGCAGGGCGCGGCGCAGGGTCGTCCGCGGGTGAAGGTTACGCGCGTCGATGAGATGCTGGCGATTATTCGCAACAGTCGCTAATGCGGATCACGATGATTGCGCCCTTCGGGATGCGACCGAAGGGCACGTTATTGGCGCGGATGTTGCCGCTGGCGCAGGCGTTGCGCCAGCGCGGCCATACGGTGCGCATTGCGGCGCCGCCGGTGCATAACCCGGCAGATGGCGGCACTACTCAGGTCTACGATGGCGTTCCGGTGACCCATACCGCCGTTCCGCCAGCAGGAGGGCTGGTTGCTGCTATCTGGCACACGCTGGCGCTCTGGCGGGAGCTACAGCGGTCGCAGCCTGATGTCATTCACCTCTTCAAACCGAAGGGCTTTGGCGGGTTAGCGGTGCTGGGACGAGGCCGGGTTCCGCTGGTGGTCGATTGTGACGACTGGGAAGGACCGGGAGGATGGAATGATGCGCTGCCGTATCCGCCGCCGGCCAAGGCCCTCTTTGCCTGGCAGGAACGCGATTTGCCGCGGCGCGCTGACGCGGTGACGGTTGTTTCACGCGCGTTAGAGACTCTGGTGTGGGCGATGGGCGTGCCAGCCTCACAGGTGTTCTATCTTCCCAATGGCGCGCCCCGCACCGAACCGCTGCCGCCACATCCATCGGCAACGCCGACTATTGTCCTCTACACCCGCTTTTGGGAACTCGATCTGGCGGAAGTTGCGGCTGCGCTGGCGCTGATCCATCAGGCCCGACCCGACGCGCGACTGCTGCTGATCGGGAAAGGGGAACGGGGTGAAGAGCAGCAACTCTACGCGCTGGCAGCGGCTCAGGGTTGGGCTGCGATGATCGATAATCGGGGCTGGCAGGATCCGACAGCAATACCGGCCTTGCTGGCCAGCGCTGATGTGGCGCTGGCGCCGATTCGCGATACGCTGATCAATCGCGCCCGCGGGATGGCCAAGCTGGTGGAATTGCTCGCCGCTGGGCTGCCGATCGTGGCGAGTGATGTCGGCGCTGCGCGCGACTATCTCGCGCCTGACGCTGGCGCGCTGGTTCCGCCGGGCGATCCGACAGCTCTGGCCACGGCAACCCTGAAGCTCATCGCCGATGAAGCGGCGCGCGCCCGGTTGCGCGCCGCAGCGCGCGCTGCCGCACAGCGCCTGCGCTGGGACAATCTGGCGCCAACGGCAGAAGCAGCCTACCAGTGGGCCTGTCGCAGCAGATAATCAATCAGGCGATCGCCGTATCTTGCGCATACACAGATAGATGCTCATCCAGCGACGATACGTCAGGTTCAACGTAGAACCCTCTTGACAACCTGATGACCAGAGTATGATAGTATTGTCTCTAATAATAGAAATTTCAACCCACAATAGACCTCATGGCAACCCAACCCTCTGGTCGAATTCTGGTCATCGATGACAATCAGCACAACCTGCACATGTTCGAGCGCCAGCTCGCCCACCGTGGTCATACCGTTGTGGTCGCCACGAGTGGCCAGCATGGCCTGGAACTGGCTCGCCAGCAGCGGTTCGATCTCATTCTGCTCGACCTGATGATGCCAGAGATGGATGGCTACTCGGTATTGGCGCTCTTACAACAAGATGTGCGCCTTCGACAGATTCCGGTCATCGTTGTTTCAGCAGCCGACGACATCGATGATGTGGTGCGCTGTATCGAAGCGGGCGCTGTCGATTTTTTGCCTAAGCCAATTACCTCAGTGTTATCGATGCGATTCTGGAGCGGAAGCGGCTGCGCGATCAGGAACAGGCCTATCTGGCGGCGTTACGCTACGAACTGGAGTTAGGTCGCCGCATGCAGGCCGATTTCCTGCCTGCTGCCTTGCCGCATATCGCTGGATGGGATGTGGTTGCTGCTTTTGTTCCTGCCCGTGAAGTTGCCGGCGATTTCTACGATGTATTCAACCTCTCCGATCAGCAGTTCGTCTGTTTGATTGGCGATATTTGCGATAAAGGAGTGGGCGCGGCGCTCTTTATGGCCCTGACTCGTTCATTGCTGCGCGCATTCATCGAACAGGCCGCGCTGATGCGCATTGATCCGTTGCGCGCAGTGATCATGACCAACGACTACATTGTGCGTCATCATCATGCCAGCCGCACCTTTTCCACCATCTTCTGCGCTATCCTCGATTCAGCCACTGGTACCATGCGTTACATTAATGCCGGCCATCCGGCACCCCTGCTCTGTCGCGTGAGCGGTGAAACGGTTTGGCTGGAACCAACCGGTCCGGCTATTGGCTGGATCCCCAACGCCAGCTTTGCCAGCGCTACCATTGAGCTGGCAGAGGGCGATCAGGTATTCGTGTACACCGACGGGATCATCGAGGCGCGTTCGCCCCATGGCGCTCTTTTTGGGGAAGAGCGATTGCGTCAGGTCGTCGAGTCGGCGGTGGCGGATAACTGCCGGTTGCTCGACACGATCCAACAGCAGGTTCTGGAATACACCGGTCATCAGCAGCCAGCCGATGATCTGACGATGCTGATGATCCGCCGACTCGCTGACGCTGCCTGAACGAGCGATATTCTTTCACGGTTGTTTACCCTTCAGGGCGGGAAGCCCACCCGCTTCAGCGGTGGGATGAACGCCCCCGCTTCAGCGGCTTCAGCCCACGGTGGTG
>FWPU01005283.1_pt1 | contig 28355 bp, 23 predicted proteins | sample 2228361 | NCBI WGS metagenome assembly FWPU01 (sample SAMEA103939777, study PRJEB20133) | metagenome
CTTGAAATCTTTGTGAGCCTGCTATTAGCATCATATGTGTAATTCACTATTGGCTGGCCATTAACCGTCATGCTCGTCCTTCTTCCTATAGCGTCGTATGTATAGCTTATAGAACCCAGAGGAGTTGTTTCCCCTGTTGCCTTATCTCCGTTTTGATAGGTATAGGAGATAGCGCCTGTGACAGAGTCCGTAATAGTAAGTATACGGCCTCCTGCATCGTATGTATATGTAGTCCAACTCCCATCTGCATAATCTGCCCTTGTCATCCGATTCATTAAATCATATGTATATGTCGTGGTTTGCCCTTTTCTGTCCGTCATAGAGACAAGATTATCACTGGTATCATAAGTATAAGTCTCAACCCTCCCAAGCTGGTCTGTCATCTTTTTGATTCTGTCTCTGTTGTCATACTCGTATATAATTCCCTGTCCCTTAGCGTCTTTCACCATTATAAGATTGCCTCTTGTATCATACCAATACCATGTCACATTTCCAAGAGGGTCTGTGACACTTGTAATCCTTCCCATTACATCATAATTATATAATGTGCTGTTGCCATTTGCATCTGTCATCTTTATGAGTCTGCCAAGGCTGTCATAAGTCATGGTAGAGTAGTTTCCCAATGGGTCTGTAACCTTTATGAGATTTCCTGATGAATCATATTCCATTGTTGTGGTATTTCCTAACGGGTCTGTCACTGTTAGAGGCTTTCCAATTGTGTTATAAGTATAAGTTGTTGTCTTACCATCAGGGGTTGTCTGTGCGGTCATATTGCCATTTGAGTCATAAGCCATGGTTGTTATATTCCCTAAGGCATCTGTTATCTTTGTGACATTGCTATAGGTATCTTCGTATTCATAGCTTGTTATGTTTCCTGAACTGTCCGTTACAGTAATAATCCTTCCTTTTGTATCATAGGTATAAGATGTCCTTCTTCCAAGAGGGTCTGTAACTGACTTTATCTGATTTGACACTAAATCTCTTTCATAAGTTGTTGTGCCATCAGGTGTTGTCACCTTGACTATGTATTTATCATAGAAATTCCCTTCATCATCGTAGAATCTCCATGTAGTTACCGCGCCATTTGGAGCTGTCATACTTGTTTCTGTTATGCTGCCGCCTGCTATTGTGTAATTAAATGTAAACGTCCCTCCATCTGCGTGGGTCTGTCTTATGACCCTATTATTCTCGTCATACTCATTTAAAACCTCTCTAAAACCTCGTTCATTTATGATTTCTGAGAGCCTGCCCTCAGAGTCGTATCTATATTCAATTGAGCTGCCGTCAGGATATGTGACTTTCTTTAGTTTTCCGTTCTGGCCAGTATTGTAGTAAGTATATGTAACTGTCCCCGTAGGGCCTGTTATGCTGGTTATGTTATCCCTGTCTCCGATGATATAATTAATATTAACCGTCCTTCCATCCGGCAAAATTATTGTTGAAATGTTCCCATCTATCTGTTTCAGAAAAGTCATGGTATTGCCTTTAGCATCCTTTATTTCATCCAATAACCGATCTATGCCAAACTTATAACTCCATCCGTTTTTTTTCTTTAGAGTATAAGTGTTATCGACATTTCTGATAAAAACATCACCGTTATACTTAGGGTCACTCGTATTTATAAATGTCCCATCCGGTTGTTTATAGAATCTGTACTGATAATTTCCAGGTTTCAAAAGCAATAACATATCTGTATAAACTCCAAGCCACCAGTCGAATCCAAAATACGTCCCTTTGCCAAAAGCGCCGAAACCTGTGTCTCCAGATCTATAATATCTCTTGATTTCCAATGGAATTATACTGGAAATTTTATAATCAACTTTTTCATGAATAAAATATCCTGTGGCAATGTCAACGGGATCGCCTGCATTTCCACAAGGGTCAGGGGGTTCAGGATTAGGAGGCTCAGGATTAGGAGGCTCAGGATTAGGAGGCTCAGGATTAGGGGTATTATTATTGTCGCTATCGTCATCATTATCATTGTTATTGTCGCCATCAGAGCCACTCGGATCGTCACCGCTACTTGAACCACCGTATGTCGTGGCACCACAACAGAATTTTGGAATTCCGACACCAGGGTCTGAAACAATGTATTTTCCATCAGGTGTAACTGTTCCTGTGCCTGCTATTGCCCATTCATTTGGTGCCTCTCCTTCATTAGGGGATTCGTCATAATACCAGAGTATTGCCTTTTCACCTGGAAGAAGCCCTAAGTCATTTTTTGCCTTTATAGGGATTGGCTCATCAGGTGTGCCACCACCTTCTTTGTCAAAATAAAACATATAAACTGTCCTTACATTTGCATTTGGAGGAAGGGGCTTTACAGGAAGCCTGTCAATCGGCACCTTCCTTACGGAAACCTTCTGATTAGGCTGTCCGTCCCAACCTATGATTTTTACGCCCTTTGGTATTCTCATTTCAAAACCAGGCACCTCCGGGTCGGTGAGAACAGTCTCTTCATTGGGATTTATCTCTTTAAAATTTTTATTCTTCTGTTTATGAAGGTATATCTGGAAAGGCATTTCGTTAATAATATCAGCCTGAATGTTTATTGTAAGAGGAATAGTCGGATACCGGCTGTCAGTATCCTTCGCTGTCTTACCTTTGATTAAGAGGTGCTGCTTGCCTGAAGGAACATTTTCAAGGGTAAAGTATCCATCAGCATCTGTAACGGTTGAGATATTCTTTATCTTTACAGTTACGCCTTCAACCGGCTCTTTTTTGGTATTTAATATCCTTCCCCTGAGTGTCCCTGCACCCTGGTTGTTATTCTGAGTAGAGATTGCTTCTCCCGACGTTTCGGGATGCAATGACACTGCATTTTCTTCTAACACATTAAGAAAGACCATGTTTGAGGTAAGGCTTAGTGGTGAAGAGTTTGTGACCACAACAGGATATTTTGCTGGTATCTTTATGTCATTGAGGTCTAAACGTGCCTCAAGGAGGATACTGCTTATGAATTTAGTCTTAAGGTTTCTTCCATTAAGATTAACAACTGAATTAGGAATGAAGTTTTTGCCATTGGCCTTGAGGATTATAGATCCTGAAACAAGTTCAGGATGACTTAGGGAAATGACATCTGGCGAAATTGAATAGAGTATTGGTGCAGGATTATATATCTTGAATGTGAGAGCATTTGATATGCCTCCGCCTGGTGGAGGGTTAAGCACAGTGATAGGAACATCTGCAGGTGATAGAAGTTCCTCAGAGGGAATAAAAGCCTTGAGGTCAGAGTTGTCCTCAAAGAGTGTGTTAAGTTCTTGTAAATTGAACCTTGCCCTTGAATCCCTTATGAATCCCGAACCCTTTAGGGAAAGTGTAAGCCCAGAGCTTCCTGCCTTTGTGCTTTCAGGTATAAGTCTATCTATTGCTGGAACAGGGTTTTCAAGGTTTACAACCGCGATGCCCTCTTTATGGCTTATGAGAGCAATGTTCCTTGTTGGGTCTATGGCAACTGCCTCTGGCTCATAAAAAAACGGGATTGTATTTAAAATGGTGATACAGGATGCAGGATTCAGCATACAGGATGATAATGACATTACTGAGATGCTATTGTCAGAAGGGTTTGTAAGAACTGCGATGTGGGTTGAGGGGTTAATTGAAATCCCTCTCACCCCTACCCTCTCCCGCAAAGGGGAGAGGGGGATTTGTTCTAATGTTTCTGAGTTATGGATTTTTATGTCTGACGGAGTTATTGTCACGAGATAACCGTGGCCATAGTCTCCATCCATGCCAATGACTGTATAAGGCAGGGATGCTTCTTTGATGATGTTTTCTGTGTTTAAATCCATCTTCATGAGGGTATTGCTACTGGCGATGTAAAGGGTGTCAGTTTTGGAATTAATGGTAAGTGCATTAATAGACCCTGAAACGAGTTCAGGGTGACAATTTACAGGTTCAGAATGACATTTAATAGAGATTCTCTTAATAATCGAGCCATTATCAAGGTTGATAAAATATAGCATTCCATCACTTGAGGAGATGATGGCATAATTATCTCTACTGTCAACTGTAAGACCTGTGGGTACTACAGGAAGGGACAAGGTGTTTATGACGGACAGAGACAGGAGATCGATGATGTAAAGGGTTTTGCTGTCACTACTCGTTGCTATAGCCGTGTCTGTGTTATGATTTATGGCGATTGCACCAATTCTGTCCTCTAAAGGTATGTCACCTATGACCGCTATCTCATATGAAAAGGCATTGCTAAAGAGCAGCAGGATAAAAAGTATTGTTAAGATAAACCCCTTAGTTTTCATCATCGTCTCCTGTTATTCATAAATCTCCCCTACCCACTCTTTGCTAAAGAGGGGGTTTAACACACCCCATTCCTTCGGGACACCCCTCTTAATAGAGGGGATTAAGGGATGTGTTTTCCCATCTTTACCATCCCATTAGCCTTGCCATTAACTCTCCTGCTTTTATCTCCTTACCAGATTCTGTTATATAAACCACCTCTGATTCTTTGCCCATAGTTGTTGCTACCCTAACCTTTTCTATCCTCTCGCCATCATAGAACATTGCCTGCTGGATAGTGAATGTAGCAGTAGCAGTAATCACATTTACATATTGAGTTGAAAGGTTCACATCTGCAGAAGCTGTGGTGGAGGATTCATCTATTCCGCTTAAGGTGGTGGTTACATTCGTCACAGCACCATACTGTGGAAGAACTGAGACAGTGACCGTTGTGCCAACAGGGATGTTTGATGCTGAGAGGTTAACGGTCACAGGATTTGCTGTTGTGTCTGGAAGCAATATATCGGGCTGTGAATAAGAGCCAGTAGGGTTTGCTGGCACATCTACACCAGCAACAGATGTTATTTGAAGGACGGGCATATTAGGAACAAAGACACTACCTGGCTGAGAATAGGTATATACAGGGTCTGTGCCTGCTGTCCTGTTGTTTGTGTATGCCTCGAGCCTAATCCTTCCTTCACCACCTTTGTTACTGTGTATGAGTTCACCCCCTTGCGCAGTAATGGTTCCATTACCAGAGATGGTATTTGCAATAAGCCTTATGGCACCACCGCTGCCTCCACCCGCAGCGTCATAACCTTCGCCTCCATTTGCTGTTATTGAGCCTGTGACAGTAATAGTACCTGAGGATGCTATAAGTATGGCGCCTCCACCACCTCCACCTCCAAAACAAGAGGAAGTTGTTGAACCTGCACATCCTCCGCCACCTGAACCACCAATAAGAGGGACAAGGCTCGGATTTCCATATGCAGGGCCGCCAGCGCCATAATTGGCTCCTGCAGTTCCACCAACACTTCCAAAACCACCACCGCCGCCATAACGATTCTGAGTAGTTGGGCCACCTCCACCACCCCCAGGACCAAGGCCATTACCCCCTGGCAGACCTGTTGCACCTCCAAAACCACCATCATATCCTCCAGCACCACCAGCGCCTGGTGCTGTCCCGGTCGAGTTTGTTGTTGAAGTGCCTCTCACATCGATCGTCCCTGCAATTATTACATCACCAGTTGCAAGCATATACACAGGGGTATTTGATGTATTCTTTTTGAAGGTAACTGTTACACCTGAGGGGATATTGACGGTTGTGAAGTTGAATACCCCATCGGGAGGAAGCTGAAGTTCTGTGTTCGTTGTTGGTTCAAATGCCCCGTCAGCCCCTGTGCTTCCGCTTTCAAAAACTGCCCAGGCATTGATTGTAAGAAGCAGAATTAACGAAATGGATGAAATAAGACCCTTTGCTAAGCTCAGGGTGACAACCTTAATTTTTTTCATCTGACACCTCCTTTTTTATTTAGGATTTTGAAAGGGTTTCATCATTTATTCTTCCAATTTAAGGTTTCCAATCTTCAATGTACCGCTACTGACTCTCATTATCCCTTGCAACGATGTCTTGCCAATAACTGTTGTGAAATCACAATCATAACCCCCTTCTATCATTACTGCTTTGTCCTGGTTGATGTTTAGGTCTTCAATCAATAACCCTGCATGACTTTTGATAATGTCTCCTGAAGATGCAGCATTATAAGCATCCTGAAGCGAAGAATAATACCCGGAAGCCGCACCTATCACCTTTACAGGTTGATTGAGGCATTTGCCAACACTCACAAGAGAAGTAACTGTAACTACATCTCCAGTTTGTGTTTGAATATAAATGCTTACAGGATTTGCATCGGCAGTTGCCGATACATCAGATAATGTCTGTATATATACACTAACTGGTAGTGAGGCTATAAAGGTATTGCCAGTTAGAACTTCAAACCCAACACTCACAGGAAGTGAGGGTAAGGAGGAATCTCCAGTTAGAACTTCAATACCTACACTCACAGGAAATGATAATACAGATGAATCTTCTGGAGGCGCTTCTATCCCAACACTCACAGGAAGTGAGGGTATAGAAGAACTACCTCCTGTTGACTCTATAACAACACTTACAGCATCTGTCATACTGAATATATCTTCATCAGACGAAAAGGGGTCTGTAACAAAGATTATCGTTCTGGGATCACCTGAACTTATTGTGGCTATGCCCTTGTTTATAGCTGTGATACTAAAAGATGCGGAGCCACTTGATGAGACCGTTACAGATTGAGGTGCAGAGACAATGGATGGATTATTGTTATTAATTATGATGCTTATATCCTTCCCTATTGGTGGAGAGAGTTCTGCCATGATAGTCCCGCTATTACCAGGCGACAGGGCAAGCTGGCCAGGGGTAAAGATCAGGCTTGATAATACAAGTGTAGTCAGGATGCTTGCAGTGCCATAAGATGTGGTAACACTAATTTCTGCCTCACCAGGAGATACTCCATCCGAGACCGCTATCTCCAGCCGTATCTCTGTATCATTTACAGAGATTATCTTTATATTTAAAGATGGATCAGTGGATGTAACCTCCTGAGTTGTAAAGAGATTCTGACCCGTGATTGCCACGAGTGTTGTAGAGCCTATGAAGAGGACATCAGGATTGATGCTATTTAACACAGGTGAGGAATTACTAATTACGCTCTTCGTTATGGATAAAAGATTACCAACCTCATCATATTGATAGGTTATACCTTCTGTTCCTTTCACAATCCTTACAAGCTGCCCATTATCATCATAAAAATATTCAATAGAATCACCGGCAGATAAAGAGGGCAAGACAACAAAAATACACAGCAGAATTAATGGCCTGAATAATGTTTTTATGTTGTTGGGCATTTAACTGGTTTCCCTTATTCTAAATTCTCATATGTCTCAATCATAAACTTCTCTCCTGTCAGTTTTTCAACAGCCTTCACAAGCCTCTCCATATCCACACGAACCACTTTGCCTGTCTTTATATTCTTTGAGTAGAATATCCATTCTCCTGTCTCAGGGTCATGAGGAGAAATCTGGGTTACATTCCCTGCCCCGTCTTCAACAAACAGTTCTCCTGTAGTAGAATATATCCTTGCTTCCTGATTTGGTCCAAATGCTATATCCGCCCCAGTGCCATCTCCGTTAAGCCATAATCCCACCTTATTTGTGCCTACTGTTTGTTTGTCTATCTTTAATCCTCCAGCATTGGTAATAGTCCCAGATAAACCATTAGCCCCAATGTCATCTATAATTACTCCGAAAAAGTTAGTAGCGGTTATACTTCCGCCTCCCTCAAAAAAACCAACATTGGCTGAAAACCTTAACCCGGCAACATCGGTAGCGTTAATAATCGGGTCATGTGCAAAAAGCATACCTGTTTTTAAAGCGGTTATTTCAGGGGTTGTTAATGTTCCGCCACTCCATAAAGTTCGCAAGTCAAAGTCTCCAGCTCTTAAATAACTTGCGCTAAATGTTTTACCAGGAGGAGGTTTTATTCCTATGGTATTTAAAAGTGATGACACCCCGCCAATTTGCGAGCTTGTGCCTCCATTTAATTGAAGCCAAGACTGTGTCCCAGTAATACTATAAAGACCCCCTCCAGCATTGGCGTCAGGGCCATAAGTAATCGTTGATGTTAAACCGCCAACGCCTCTTATGTTTGTCCCGCCAGCTATATTTTCATTTATGGATATTTCTAAAGCTCTGCCAATCTGGTTGTCAATTGTTCCTGACCTTGTCATAGTCAGGTAGCCGTTATACCAACTCACAACACCAGATGCGAAGGAAGGTTGGGTAGCGTCCATTTTGAGAAGCCCTTGGGGATAAAAATACGCTTTTGGAGTTCCATAGCTATCTTGCAATTCCAGAAGATTGGCTGATTGAGAAGCCGCACCTTTAATAATTAACCCGTTCTCCGTTGCCGTGCCTGTGTTGATCTCTAATTTTGAATTAGGACTTGTTGTCCCGATGCCGACTTTGCCGTCAACAATAAGGTCTCCTGCTGCATAGACAATGTCAACCATAAGAAACATCCAAATCATCATTATTAAAATTATCTTTTTCATTTTGCTCCGCCTCCAGGTTTTATTTTGTTTTTAAACCTTTTCAAATAAAAAAGGCGCCTTCTCCATACACAGAAAACGCCTTTGATTAATTACAAACAACAAATATTTTATTCTTACTAAGGTCTAAAAAGTGAGTGAGTGAGTGAGTGAGTGGCAAGATTCAGGCCAAATGATTGGATATTTAATTTAAGACCCATCTTCATTACACTCTGAAATAACAAATAATTCTTATATATAAGTTATTCTTATCAAGGTGTCAAGAAAATTTTTCTTATAAAATTATTAGGAAAAGTTATAATATGTATTGATAAACATAGTTATAACAACTTACTCCAGCTATTGATTTGCTCTCCTTGAAACATTAGAATACTATCTATCAAGGTGAGTGCACCAGATTTGCAATTATTCATGCTTAAACCGAACTTTAGAGATAGCTATTGTTAAGCAGGCTTCAATTATTGATTGCAACGCTCGGCTATTTAGGCTATCTGCCCTATGCACCTGGGACGGTTGGCTCTTTAGCAGCCCTCTTGCTCATCATATTGTTTAGACCATCTGACCCTGTGCTCCTGTTAATCTTCCTTCCAGTATTTATTATTGGAACCATATCAGCAGATAATGTAGAAAGGGTTCTTGGAAAGGACAGCCCTCATATAATCATCGATGAATTCTGTGGATTTCTGCTATCAGTTTTTCTTTTGCCCATGAGGTGGCCATATCTTATATCTGCATTTATATTGTTTAGGTTTTTCGATATCCTGAAACCCCCACCAATAAAGAAGATTGAGAGGGGGTTGAGGGGTGGTACCGCCATTGTGCTTGATGATATCATTGCTGCAATTTATGCCAATCTATGTATACAGTTATGGAGAGTATTATTTTGATTTCTCTGATGACTACTCTTATGAGTATATGGTATCCTAATGATAAAAAGAATGAGATGTTTTATCGCCATAGACCTTGATGAAAGGGTGAAGATGGCACTATCAGCATTCCAGAATAAACTTAAAGGCTGTAACGCTGACATAAGATGGGTAAACCCTGAAAATATACACCTGACTCTGAAGTTCCTTGGTAACATTGATGAAAGCATGCTTGATAAGGTCAAAACAAACTTAGAGGATATATGCAATAAATATAATAGATTCGGTCTTGAGGCAAAGGGTATGGGCCTCTTTCCTGATAAAAGACGACCAAGGGTTCTGTGGGTTGACATCAGGGGAAATGATTCCCTGACAGGCCTTCAAAGGGATATTGAGGAGGGTATGGTCTCATTAGGGTTTGATAGGGAGGACAGAAGATTCAGCCCCCATCTTACTATTGGCAGATTCAGGTCATGGAGAGGGATAGAGGCACTATATGATAAAATTCAGTTACACAAAGATGATAGCTTTGGATTAATCAACGTAAGATCTGTCTTCTTGATGGAGAGCAAATTAAGGCCATCCGGGGCAGAGTACAGAAAGATCGCCGAGGTCTCTTTAAAAATATAATTATCACAGGAGGGGTAATAATATGACGGATAAAGATAAGACAAAGGCACTTGAGGTTGCCATTGCTCAGATAGAGAAACAATTTGGCAAAGGCGCCATAATGCGCCTTGGTTCAGAGGGGATTGTTGAGGTCCCTGTAATCCCGACAGGCTCAATCGGCCTCGATGTTGCACTTGGAGTCGGTGGGTTTCCAAGAGGTAGGGTTGTTGAGATATATGGCCCTGAATCCTCGGGTAAGACCACCCTTGCCCTCAGTGCAGCGGCACAGGCCCAGAAGGCAGGGGGTTCAGTAGCCTTTATTGATGCAGAACATGCCCTTGACGTTAATTATGCATCGAGACTCGGTGTGAATATAAATGAATTGCTTATAAGTCAGCCTGACACAGGCGAGCAGGCACTGGAGGTTGCTGAGACACTTGTCCGTAGCGGTGCACTTGATATGATCGTCATAGACTCGGTGGCGGCCCTTGTACCAAGGGCAGAACTTGAAGGCGATATGGGCGATAGCCTGCCAGGGCTTCAGGCAAGGCTTATGAGCCAGGCTCTTAGAAAACTCACTGCAACAATCTCAAAGAGCCTGACCACCGTCATATTTATAAATCAGATAAGGATGAAGATAGGGGTTATGTTCGGCAATCCAGAGACTACAACAGGTGGTAATGCCCTTAAATTCTATGCCTCTGTGAGGCTTGATATCAGAAAGATTGAAACCCTAAAGGATACACAGGAGTCAATCGGAAGCAGGGTGAGGGTGAAGGTGGTCAAGAATAAGGTAGCCCCTCCTTTTAAACAGGCAGAATTTGACATATACTTTAACGAAGGTATCTCAAGGGTTGGAGAACTCGTTGACCTTGGAATTAACAAGGGTATTATAGAGAAGGCAGGAGCATGGTACTCCTACAGCGGAAATCGCATAGGACAGGGCAGAGAGAATGCAAAACAGTATCTTCAGTCAAACCCTGAGATAGCAAGGGAGATCGAGTCAAAGATACTTGATGCCTATAATTTCAAGAGACAATAAAAATTATAAAGGGGGATATGATGTCAATTGATATTGACCTGCTTCTTAAGAAGGCTGTTCAGATGAATGCATCTGACCTTATCATAAAAGCAGGCAACGTACCCGTACTGAGAATAGATGGTGCCCTTTCCCCTCTGAAGGGTGAAAAGAGGCTAACAGGAGAGGAGACCAAGGATATAGCATTTGCAGTGCTGAGCGAAAGACAACAGGAGATATTCAAAAGGAAGAATGATATCGATGTCTCATACAGTATTCCAGGGCTTGGTAGATTTAGATGTAACTGCTTCATCCAACGAGGAACTGTTAGTATAGTCTTCAGGATCATTCCTGCAGCACCTCTGGATATTGAACAACTCCATTTGCCGCCTATAATCAAAAAGATAGCCTTAGAGCCCAGAGGTCTTATACTCGTAACAGGTGCAACAGGAAGCGGGAAATCAACAACCCTTGCAGCCATGATAAACCACATAAACATGAATAGAACAGACCATATCGTTACAATTGAGGACCCCATCGAATACCTGCACAGGGATAGAAGTAGTATCGTAAACCAGAGAGAGATTGGCTCTGATACTGAATCATTTGGCGTTGCCCTCAGGGCAGCGCTCAGACAGAACCCTGATGTTATCCTTGTAGGTGAAATGAGGGACTTTGAGACTATCCAGACAGCCCTCCTGGCTGCTGAGACAGGTCATCTCGTCCTAAGTACCCTTCACACAGTTGATGCCACAGAGACTATAAACAGAATCATAACTGTCTTCCCCCCTTATCAACAGAATCAGATAAGAAGACAGCTTGCCTCTGTCCTCAGGGCTATAATATCTATGAGACTTGTACCAAAGGCAGATGGTGAAGGAAGGGTGCCCGCGGTGGAGATACTTATCGCCACAGAGTTCATAAAGGCATGTATCGATGACCCTGAAAAAACAAAGGACATTCCGATGATAATAGAAAACAGTCATACCCAGTATGGTATGCAGACATTTGACCAGTCACTCCTGAGCCTTTATCAGACAGGCCTCATAACCTATGAGGATGCCCTGCGCAGGGCAACAAGGCCTGATGACTTTATTCTTAAGGTAAAGGGTGTACAGACATTAAAAGATATATGGGAGTCTGATGAGAGTCTCTCAGGTAAAGAAAAAGGGCCGGAGATTGAGAGGTTCTCTTCCTGAGTCTCGAAGCTATGCCCTTAAGCTTCTCCAGTACCGTCCAAGAAGCCGCAAGGAGATGCAACAGAGGCTTAGTAAAAAGGGCTTTGATGAAGATGAGATAAGCAATACACTTCGATTTCTTGAGGATACAGGCCTCATAGAGGATAGACTCCTTGCCTCAGGACTCCTGAGGGATGCAGTTGAAAGGAGATATCTCGGCAGAAAAGGGGTAGAGTCCCTTCTGTATCAACGGGGAATTGATAAGGAACTCATAAATGAAATGCTCTCAGGCCACACCGAAGATATGGAGATAGAGTCAGCAAAGAGACTCATCGAGAAAAGATTCAAGAGCCTCAAAGGTTATCCACAAGATATTATAGCGAGAAGGCTTATCGGAATGCTGAGACGCCGAGGCTTTTCAGGTGACGTAATAAACCGATCCCTCGCAGAGATAATATCCTGTGATATAAAAACCCTTTTGTATGGGTAAAGACAGGTCTGATGGGTATCTCCCTTGTTGAAATATTTTGCAATATGTGCTTTTATGTGTATATAATTTCATATGGAAGAGACCAGATATTGCCTGTGCTGTGGTGAAAACGTTGAATTCAATCGTATAGAACGGGATGGGCGTCTGGAATTTACATGTATATATTGTGGTTTTCCGCTGTCCGTTGAGGATACACCACTAACAGTAAGTGTTGGAGAGGGAAAGAAAGTTATCCCATCACAACCAGTTCGAGAGGCCTCACCTTCCGAGGAAACTAAAAAAGCAGAAGAAAGCTACATACTCATTGCCGAGGACTCTAAGTACACAAGAAAGATAATACAGGACCTATTAATAGAGAAGAGATTTGCAGACCATATCCTTGCCTTTGAAAATGGACTTGAACTCACTACAGCATACGCAAGACTGGTATCAGAAGGAAAGAATATAGAGGTTGCAATACTTGATATAAATATGCCTGTAATGGATGGACTCACTGCAGCAAAGACATTAAGGAGTATTGAATCACAAAAGAGAATACCTTATGTTCCCATAGCCTTCTTCTCATCCGTCAAGGCTGATGAGAATCTGAGGACACAGATGGAGATGCTGGCACCTGCAAATTATCTAAACAAAGGTTCTGACCCCGACCCTGATAAACTTGCCGAGAGGGTTGAAAAACTCATCTCTTACTTCATGCAGGTAAGGAAATAAGGGTTTTGTTACATTCCAACTAAAGAAAAATAATTTGATATAATACTGTAAAGGATTTTGCCTTTTGAAGCCTAAAAATGAAGAGTAACCAGATAAGACAACTATTCCTTGATTTCTTTAGACAGATAGACCATAAGGTCATCCAGAGCTCTCCGCTCATCCCCAGGGATGACCCCACCATCCTCTTTACCAATGCAGGTATGGTGCAATTTAAGTCCGTCTTTCTTGGTGACGAGACAAGACCATGTAGAAGGGCTGTAACGGTACAGAAATGCCTGAGGGCAGGCGGTAAACATAATGACCTTGAGAGCGTTGGAAGGACTGCAAGACACCACACATTCTTTGAGATGCTCGGAAACTTCTCCTTTGGAGATTATTTCAAGAGGGAGGCTATAAGATGGGCATGGGAGTTCCTTACAGAATGTGTAAGACTATCAAAAGAGAGGCTCCTCGTGACTGTATATGAGAAGGATGATGAGGCTGTCTCACTCTGGCAGGAGGAGACAGACATAAAATCCGAAAGGATATACAGGCTTGGTGAGAAGGACAACTTCTGGCAGATGGGTGATACAGGACCATGCGGGCCATGTTCAGAGATACTTATAGACCAGGGGCCTGAGATGAGCTGTGGAAGGCCTGATTGCAGTGTTGGGTGTGATTGTGACAGGTACCTTGAGATATGGAACCTGGTCTTCATGCAGTATAACAGGGATTCATCAGGCACTCTTACACCACTTCCAAGTCCAAGCATTGACACAGGGATGGGTCTTGAAAGGCTTTCTGCCATACTTCAGGGTAAAAAGAACAACTTTGACTCAGACCTCTTTAGCCCGATCATAAAGTCCATAGAGGGTATCTCTAAAAAGAGATACGGTTCAGGCCATGATGTAGACACATCCATTCGTGTGATAGCTGACCACATAAGGGCTATTGCCTTTGTCCTCTCAGAAGGGCTTATGCCTTCAAACGACGGTAGAGGGTATGTCTTAAGAAGGATAATCAGAAGGGCAGCAAGACACGGTTTTATGCTCGGAATCGATTTCCCTTTCCTTTATAATCTCCTTGATCCTGTCTTTGATATAATGTCCGAACCCTATCCTGAATTGCTTGATGGGTCAGAGAGAAGCAGGAAGATCCTTATGCTTGAAGAGGAGAGGTTTAGCCATACACTCTCTGCGGGTATGGAAATACTTGGAAAATTGATAACTGAACTTAAGTCCTCAGGTAAAAAGATTATCCCTGGTTCAGAACTCTTCAAGCTCTATGATACCTATGGCTTTCCACCTGACCTCGTAATGGATATAGCAGAGGAAAATGGCCTCATGATAGATGAGGAGGGTTTTAACAAGAAGATGGAACTTCAGAGGACAAGGGCAAGGGCATCATGGACAGCAGAGGAGGTAATATCCGATATATACAGAAAAGTCCTGAAAAATACAGGACCAACAGATTTTGTTGGCTATGATAGCTTTGATACAGAAGCAGATGTAATAGCCTTAATAAGGGATGGTGTGGAGATAGAAGAGGCAAAAGAAGGTGATGAGGTAGAGTTGATTCTCAATAAAACGCCATTTTATGGAGAGGCAGGTGGACAGGTTGGTGACAGAGGAACTCTAAAGGCTGATGGATTGAAGATAGAGGTTATGGATACAAAGAGGTTCAGTGACCTGATAATCCATGTATGCAATATAAAGAAGGGAACTATAAAGGCAGGGCTCTCTTTAAAGGCATCTGTAGATGAACAGAGAAGAAGGGCTATCATGCGTAACCATACAGCCACCCATCTGTTACACTCAGCCCTGAAAACCGTACTTGGTGACCATGTAAAGCAGTCAGGCTCGTTTGTTGCGCCTGAGAGATTAAGGTTTGACTTCACCCATTTTTATGCTATGAATGAAAAGGAATTGACGGAGGTTGAGGAGATAGTCAATGAGAAGATAATGGAGAATCTTCCTGTTCAGGTAGCTATCACAACCCTTGATGAGGCCCTTTCAAGTGGTGTAACAGCCCTCTTTGATGAGAAATATGGTGAAAAGGTTAGGGTTGTAAGGGCAGGAGATTTCAGTGCTGAACTATGTGGTGGTACCCATTGTCATGCAACAGGTGAGATAGGTCTATTCAGGATTATATCTGAGGGTAGTGTTGCAGCAGGCATAAGGAGGATAGAGGCATTAACAGGTCATGGCGCCCTTGAATATACAAGAAAGAAGGAGGGAGAGTTGAAGAGGATCGCAAGCCTCCTTAAAGTTGATGAACTCAGGGTCTCTGAGAGGATTGAGAAGCTTATAAATGAAAGCCGGCTTAAGGATAAAGAGATTGAGAGGCTCAGGAGCAGTTCTGTAAAGGACATAAATGTAATACTTCAGGATATGATAGAGGTGAACAATGTGAAGGTTCTTGCAAGGAGGTTTGACGGGCTTGACCTTAAATCACTCAGGAGCCTTGCTGATAACCTCAAGGAGAGGATGGTCTCGGGTGTGATAGTGCTTGGCTCTATCCTCGACAGTCAGGCATATTATGTTGCTGCTGTTACAAAGGACCTTACCCGTAGGTTTAATGCAGGGAATATACTCAGGACAGTAACAGGCGGGAAAGGAGGTGGAAGGGCTGATATGGCTCAGGGTGGTTCCAAGAACACAGAAGACATTGATAGTGCAATAAGCTCTGTTGTTGATATAATTAAAAAAACAGGAGAAGGGGGTTAAGATGTCACTTTTCGATATTGTCCAGAAGGCGTTACTTGCAGGATTGGGTATGCAGGAGAAGGTAAGGGAGTTTGTTGATGAACTTGTCAAAAAAGGAGAATTGAGCGAGTCTCAGGGTGCAAGGCTTATTAAGGAATGGTCTGAAAAGGCAGGCACAACAAAGGACGAGTTTGACAAGAACATAAAGGAACTCATAAACAAGGCGATTGAAAAGGTGCACTTTCCCACAAGAAACGAAGTCGATTTCCTGAAGGAAAAGATTAAAGAGGTTGATGAACTGAATGACAAGCTGAAAACCCTTTCAAAAAGGGTAAAGAAGCTAGAGGAGTCTGTTATCGCAAAGGAAACAACGTAGATTTCCTCAAAGACGGACAATTAATCAAGATGCCATTTTCAGGATTTATCAGATTCTATCAGACCTACAGGAATATAGGTCGGATCAGGCAGATAGTCAATGTCCTTCTGAAACATGGCTTCGGGCAGTTTGTAGAGCAGATAAACCTTCAGCGGCTCATCCCCCTGAGGAAAAGGCTTAAGGTATTTGGCCAATGGCCTGCCATTGAGAAGCATACTATACCAGAGAGGTTGAGGATAGCCTTTGGTGAACTTGGTCCTTCTTTTATAAAGCTTGCTCAACTTCTCTCATCAAGGCCTGACCTTATAACCCCTCCCTATGCTGATGAGTTCAAGAAACTACAGGATAGGGTTCCACCCTTCCCTGTTGATATGGCCAGAAGGACAGTGGAGTCTGAACTCGATATAAGGCTTGAGGATGTATTTACTGATTTTGAAGATACCCCTGTTGCTGCTGCCTCTATTGCCCAGGTTCATAACGCTACACTGAAAGATGGCGCCAAGGTGATAGTAAAGATTCAAAGGCCTGATATAAGGGAGACCATAGAGACCGATATCTCTATCCTGAATACCATTGCAAGGTTAATGATTAAGTATATCCCTGAGAGTAAGTTCTTCAATCCTGAAGGGATCGTTGATGAATTCTCAAGGACTGTTAGGAAGGAACTCGACTTTATTGTGGAGGCAAAGAATGCACAGCGTTTTAAAAGGAACTTTGCTGAATATAAGGGCATTTGCATACCCACTGTCTATTCCCACCTGACGACAGAGAAGGTCATTGTGATGGAGAGGTTTGAGGGGGTAAGGATTGATGATATAGATGGCATTGATGCCCTTGGTTTAGACAGGGCAGAACTTGCAAGGAGGGGGGTGGATATCTATTTCAAGATGATATTTGAGGATGGCTTCTTTCATGCAGATCCCCATCCAGGAAACATCTTTGTGATGTCTGATGGAAGGATTGGACTGATGGACTTTGGAATTGTTGGTTGGGTAACGCCAGAGACAATGGAGAAGATGGCAAATGCATTTTTAGCCATAACCAAAAAAGACTTTGACCTCCTGGTTAACCAGTACGTTGAACTCGGTATTGTATCAGAAGCAGTTGATATAGAGACATTCAAGAGGGAGTTTAAGGCAGACCTTGTTGATATGCTCCAACCACTCTATGACCTTACTATATCAGAGGTAAATCTTGCCCAATATCTTGAGACACTTACCCATCTTGCGATAAAGCACGGCCTCACCATACCATCTGACCTCTTGCTTATGAACAAGACTATGCTCATACTGGATAATATAGGTAGACAGCTTGACCCTGACTTCAATTTCATGTCAGTGGCAGAGCCATATGCATCAAGGCTTGTAAGGAGAAAGTTAAGTCCCCTTAGATTACTGGAAAGGGCAAGGGAAAATCTCGCAGAGATTAGTGAACTGGCACAGACCACTCCAAGACAGTTGAATCTCTTTCTGAAGAAGGCACTGAAGGAGGAGTTGAGCTTCAAGGTAAATCCAACAGGCATGGATAAACTGATACGGGATATAGACCGTTCAAGCAACCGTCTTGCCTTCAGTGTTATAGTTGCTGCCATCATAATAGGCTCAACAGTGCTCATACAGTCAGGGCCTGAGGGTGAGGCTGTTGGCCTTCCAACAATCGGGGTCATAGGCTTCTTCATCGCCTTTATACTTGGCGTATGGCTTTTGATATCAATCTTAAAATCAGGAAGGCTATGACAGAGGAGGTAAAAGTTTATGACGATTGATGAATTAAAGAAATATTGCGATGCGGAATTCAGCAATATCGAGAAGGTCAAGAATGAACTCTCCTTTATTTACAGACCTGAAAAGGCAGATTATACATTGAGCGAACGAGCGGCCATGGCATCATTTGTCATAAATATATACACAGGCATCGAGAATATCCTGAAACAGATGCTCATATATGACAGACTTGATGTGGGAGATGCACCGGGCTGGCATGAGAAGGTGCTTAAGAAGGCAGGAGAGATTGGGATACTTCCACCTGAACTTTTTCAGATACTCTCAAGGTATCTCTCTTTCAGAAACTATTTCCTATATAACTACATCTTTAATATCAAATGGGAGGATATGAAGATACTTATTGATGCAATAGATGAGTTGATAACAAAATTCAGGGCAGAGGTGGAAGAGTATCTTCAGACAATATAGAATTATTTAGCGCCTGTTAATGCAGACACCGTGAGATTTACAGTCAATTCGCCTGTGGGTTTTCTGTAATTCCTAACCCTCACATCAACGCCCTTCACAACGAGATAGGGGATGTGTGTCTCGATTGAATAGAGAATATCCTTGAGAGCATTTGTATCAAACAATAAACCATTAATAGTTACACTTACAACCCTGAATCCTCCCTGTTCCTCTGTCTTTTCCACCCTTTCACTGGATATGGTACCACCGCTTTTTGTGAATATCTCCTTAACGGTATTCTGGAGTGTGGCTGCTGCAAGGGATGCGGTCTGTGCCGCTATGAGCTTTGTGCTATCCTCCATCCTCTGCTTTTTAAGCCTTGACTGCCTATTCTCAAAAAGTGGCCCTTCGGAGACAAGGAGACTATATCTATTTAACTTCTCCATTCTTACAGCCGCTTCTTCTCTGAGGATTGAGATATTAGAACGAATCCTCAGGTAGCCATACTGATATATCAACAGGCCAATAAGCAGGACAATAACCGGTATGGCGTATATTAATGTTTTATTCTTTTGCATTGATGTTATCTCCTGGCCTTTTCTCTTTTCCTATCTGCATCCTTATCCTGAATCTATCAGAGTTCAAGACCCTGTCCCTCACTGTTGGCGATGCAAACTCCACCTTGTTAAAGTAGGCTGATGCATCCAGCGCCGGTAGAAGTTCTGTTGCTGAGGCTGCATAGCCATCTATCTCCAGCGTATCTTCTTTAATCCTTAATCCTGTAAGCCATGCATTTTGGGGAAGAAGGGATGTCAGTTCCTTAAGGATATTCAATGTTAGTAACTCTGGCCCCTTAAAATTGTTTATTGTTGAAATCTCTGAACTCAATCTCTCAACCTCTTTTTTGAGAGCTTCAACCTTTCTTACATCCTCCTCCATTTCTGCTATCTGACGGGATATCTTCCCAAGCCTCTTTCCCTCCACTCTTAGTGGTGCGATTATGTAAATGAATAGAGAGACAAGAAGTGTAAATAGAAGGATTATCGTAAGGATGTAGGGTGGCCTCTGTTTTTCTGTAAGCCCCTTTTTAAGAAGATTAACTGCCTTTGCATCCTTCCACAAGGACTCAACAAGGCCTCCAACTGCTGGATACCCTTCCTTCTCCTGGTAATCGAATTTAGCCTCAGACACCATATTTAGGGGCATGCCTGTGGCAGACTCAAGTTGCTCCTTTATACCGGTATCACCACTGATGATCGTCATTATCCGGGGAGACCATCCAGATCTTTTTGCTGTCTCCACAAGTGAGATAACATCTGTTGAGATGGCTCTGACCCTCTCAGCATCGGTCCCTGTCAGTTCATTTGAGTAGGCCTCATACATCAGACCATCAATAAATAGGCCACATCCATATCCACAGTCATCAACCTTCAATAAGATAAATTCCGAGAAGTCATCACTCATGTACCTGCAGAGTGTGCCCATTGCAGAAAGATCGACCGTCATCCTCTTAAGGCCAAAACCATTCTCATTAAGGGCATTGATATATGGCCTGACTGACTCTGCCTTTACTGCCATAAGCAGGAATTTAATCCTCTCAGCATTCTCCTTTAATACCTTAAAATCATAAAAGGCATCTTCAGAGGTAAATGGTGTGAGCCTGTCCATCTCATAGGAGATGGCACCAGACAGATTCTCCTTGACAGATACAGGAAGCTCGACAGTCCTTATTACAGCCCATTTCTTTGGAACGCTGAGTGTTATATCAGACCTTGAAGCACCTGTCTCATTGATAAATAACCTAAGAAATGATACAAGTTCATCTGGATGGGGGTATCTGCCCTCCTCAATACTATACCTCTTTACAGTCTTTATCCTTATCCTCGACAAGAATCCTGTGCCATGGGCAAAGGAGAGCTGTCCCTTTTCAATGGATACGGAGATGAGCCTCTTTGGTGAGATAGACTCATCAGCAAGGCTGAAGGTTAGTAACCTGTTTAGATCTGCCAGTCTTTTAAGTGGTACCATTACTCAGTTCCATCATCCTGTTGCTCGCCCCTGTCTATGCTACGATTTATCTCCATTGGGCTTTTGTAATAAAGATATTTATACTTGTCTCTACCAAATAGCCTCACCGTTGCCCTTATACCGTATCCTCCACCATTACCTGTGTGACCTACCGAATCTATGGTGAATGTATTTGAATCAGAGAGGATAATATATCGCGAGAGCAATGAATAGTTCTGTCCAAGGATTTCCTGAATATTTACCCCTTGTTCCTGCCTTAATGATATGATTGTATCAGCCATCTCTTGTGAGATTCCAGGGATAGAGATAAGAACCTCTCTTGGTGCGGTCTTTATATTGATCTTGCCCGTTTCTGAGTTGACGGTAAGAAAATCTATAATTCCACTCCCCTCTCCATCCCCATATAATATTTGACGGTTTATACCTTTGACAAGGAGGAGTTCTTCAAGTGAATCAAAATCAGCATCCTTTGCCTTATATGGATTTGGTAAGGACATATAATAATCGCTTTCAGCACCATAAAGCCTGTGGAGGTCATCAGGATCCCTCCAGTCCATTATTGAATCAACGATTGTATCAACCTCTTTCTCCTCAATTCCAAGATTTGCAAAGAGATTTCTTAATATTACATCAGGTGTCTTGTTTATGTCTACCTTTCCTGATTCATCTATAAGGCTGACTGTCGCATATCCATCTTCAGTCTCTACCTTATAGGGTGTAAAATCAATCCTCCAGATATTCTCGATATCAGATGGGTTAGACTTTCTGTAGAAGAGTTCTATTATCGCCTTCTCAATCCCTGCCTCTGCAAGGAATCTCTCCTGAGTTGCCTGTTTGAAGAAGATCGTTGCATGGGTCTCTGTCCTTGTCATATATGAAGATGACAGAACAATAACCATCAGTATTGCAAGTATCCATAAGACCATTACAAGGGCTATGCCATCTTTTGAAAAAATCTTTTTGTCTCGAAAATACACTTTTAAACCCTTCCACCACAAAGAAAATAGGTCAGGCATCCTGCCTGACATCCGAGGCAAGATGCCTCGGCTATTTTCATTGTCTTTTGTGTGTCTTTGGGACATGAATGTTTCATCTGGAAAGCCTCCCTGTGCTTAAATCGGTTACCTGGCCTGTTGTCCTTACTGGAATAATCATCAAAAAGTCCGAGCCACTATATGAAATGTTAAGTCTTATCTTTTCAGGAAGACTACCGCTGTCAGACCATTCCTCAACCCACTCTCCCTGCTCATCTGTTGGGCCCTTATAAAAGTATTCAAAATGTATTTCGTCAATCCCCCTGAACAACTCTGTCTGCATGACCTTTTCAATACCAATGATATTCTCTTCTGCCATCAGGCCCTTCTTGTCGGCCTCATCAGATATAACCTCATACTTAACCAGGACATAACCACCCTGACCATTCCAGATGGAGTAATTTGTAGATAATCTCAACGACTCCCTGTTCCCTTCAAAATAATATTTCTTTCCACCCTCATCCTCATATGTAAGGGGAAGCTGTGATTGAATCTGGGAATTCATTATATTTATGGATGTCCTTATCCTCTCAAGTGAATCGACCATCTTTTCTGCCCTGTCAACTGCACCAAGGCTCACCCTCAGGGCACTGGCAATGATAACAGCAAGGAGTCCAACGATAACAAATGAGACCATTAGCTCAAGAAGGGTAAAGCCTTCACTTAGACCGTTTGAACTGTTTAAACTGTTTGAACCGTTTAAGCTCACCTCTTCACAACCTTCATAGTATTGAGGCTGATAGCCCTCTCTTTTATACCATCTGTCCATTTAACCTTTATGTTTACATCAAGTAGCTTCAGTGGAAGTTCCTTAATCCTATCATCATCTGTGTTCTTTATTGAGACCTCCACATCGTATCCATCGTCTGTTGTCTTGCTGAATGTGCCTTCTTCAAGTTCTTCATCAAGTATCTCCCTCATTATAGACTCTGCCTTTATAGTAGCCTTTACATACTCATCTGATTTACCAATATTCCTCAGGTTTGCAGAAAAGAGTTGAAGTATTGTTACAACTGCTATGCTCAGTATCGCTATGGAGACAAGCACCTCAAAGAGTGTGAAGCCATCGGAATCGAGTATTGCGTATTGCGTATTGCGTATTTTAAAAATCTCTGCATTCATTCTGCTATCCTTGCCCCTGTAATGGGATCTATATCTATATAGACCTTCTTTTTTTCATTCCAGAGCACTATTCTTCCTCCTTCTATTCCACCTATGGCATTGAATGTAATCCTGTAACTTCCCTCATTGATCTCTTCACCCTTCACATTATCGATAACCATGATATTCAAATCATCAGGTATTATCTTATTGGCCTTTCCCTCTATCGAATATATCCTTGAGTCAAGATCTATTATAATGGCCTGACTTTCCCCTGTGCTTTGTGCAAGGAGACGCGCATGTCTTATAGTTGCCACCATATCCCTTACCGTTGCACTCAGCTTGCTTGAAGAAAGTGTGCCTGCAAGAAAGACAGTAGAGAGACCGAGTATCAGTGTAATGAGGAATATTACAATGATTAACTCAAGGAGTGTAAAGCCATTCTGTTTCTTATTTTCCTTCACGTTGAATCTTGAATCCTTTGTTCATTCTATCATCCTTGTCCCTGTAATCGTAACAGGTTAGTTTTTCCAAAAAGTTGGAGGGGAATTTGATTAACAGGCTTTTTTGAGAAAATATCATGCTCTATTCAAAAAGGCAATTGCGTGATGCTGAATATGGCCATTAACATCGAAAGAATTATAAATCCAATAATTAAGGCCATCAAGAGTATCATGGCTGGCTCAAGCAGACTCAGGAACCTCTTCAGTGTTGCCCTCAGGCTGGTCTCATAGGTCTCAGCAACCTGAAGGAGCATTGTATCAAGCTGTCCGCTCTCCTCACCAACCCTTATCATGGAGATGGCAAGAGGTGGAAATACCTCTACCCTTGAAAGAGGCGCTGATATCCCCTTTCCCTCCTTTGCATCCCTGGATACAACGTCAATAGCAGTGGCTATAACGCGATTATTAATCGTGCCTTTTGAATTTCCAAGCGCCTGCAGAAGTGGCACACCACTGCTTAAGAGCGTTCCAAGGGTACGGGTAAACCTTGCTGTCTCAAGCTTCTTTATGATATCACCCATCAGTCTGAGTTTTGCGGTATCCCACTTATATCTGCCCCTCTCAGACTTTGTATAATTCCTGAAGACAATAAACCCTGTGACTACCAACAAAAGGATGAGCCACCAGTAAGAAGAAATGGTAGAACTGAGGTTAATGACCATTCTTGTCGGAAGGGGAAGGGTGGCCCCCATCTCAGAGAATATTACTGAAAATTTGGGAAGCACGTAGACCAGTAGGATTATTATTGATGCTATACCTGTAAGCATGAGTATTGCAGGATATATCATTGCAGAGATCAGATTCTCCTTTAGTTCCTTTGTGGACTCGAGAAACTCTCTTAACTTCTCAAGTACAAGATCGAGCACCCCTCCTGCCTCGCCTGCCCTGACCATGTTAACATAAAGCTGTGGAAAGACCCTTGGATGTCTCTGGAGTGCATCAGAAAAGCTGAGACCCTCTCTAATTGATTGAAGGATAGAGCGTATGATGCTCTTCATCGTCTTGCTTTCTGATAATTCAGAGAGTATGTTTAGACTCCTGTCAAGTGGAAGACCTGCCTTGAGCAAGGCAGATAACTCTGTGGTAAAGGTCAGGATATCACCCTTTGAGGTGCCAATAGGTAATCTTTTTAAAATGCCCTCTTTTGGTGCGGTAATCCTGAGGGGGATGAATCCTGATCCCTTAAGCTTCTCGATGGCTGTCTTTTCATCAACAGCCTCAATAACCCCTTCGGTGATTTCACCATTAAGGGCTGTGGCCCTGTATGAGTAGACCGCCATCTATCCCTCCTGTGTCACCCTCAGAACCTCGCTCAGGGTTGTTATGCCTGCCCTTACCTTATTAAGACCATCCTCTATAAGGGTCCTCATACCATGCCTTCTTGCCATATCCCTGAGTTGATTTGCATCGCTACCTTTCAGGATAAGCCTTCTCACATCATCATCAACAACCATGAGTTCGAATATCCCTGTCCTTCCATAATAGCCTGTAAAGGCACACATCTCACACCCTCTCCCTGAGTAGAGCTTAACGTCATTGTCCATGCCAAACCTTGTGAGTTCCTCCTTCTCTGTTGCAGAAGATACCTCCACCTTACAGGAGGGGCAGATTATCCTTACAAGCCTCTGGGCAAGGATCCCGAGTATGGTGGATGAGAGAAGAAAGTCCTCCACTCCCATATCAAGAAGCCTGGTCACCGCACTTGGTGCATCATTTGTATGGAGTGTTGAAAAGACAAGATGCCCTGTCAGTGCTGACTGGATGGCTATCTCTGCTGTCTCAAGGTCCCTTATCTCACCAATCATGATAATATCAGGGTCCTGCCTTACTATGTGCCTGAGGGTGTTTGCAAAGTTTAAACCTATCTTTGGCTTGACCTGTATCTGATTTATTCCCTTCAGTTGATACTCAATAGGGTCCTCAACGGTTATTATCTTTTTGTCAGGCGAGTTCAACTTATCAAGTGCACCGTAGAGTGTGGTCGTCTTTCCACTGCCCGTGGGGCCTGTAACAAGGATGATGCCATTTGGGCGATTGATAAGCTTATTGAATTGAGAGAGGGTATCTAAAGGGAAGCCCAGTTTATCAAGGTCTATAACTATTCCTTCTTTATGTAGAATCCTCATAACAACACTCTCACCATGAAGTACAGGTATAGTCGAAACCCTCAGGTCTATCTCTTTCTCCCCAACCTTAAGCCTTATCCTTCCATCTTGAGGAAGTCTCCTTTCCGCAATGTTGAGCTTTGCCATTATCTTCACCCGCGATACAATCGCTGGCTGAAGTCTCTTGGGGGTAGACTCTGTCTCGTGCAGTACGCCATCTATACGATACCTGACTTTTAACTCATCCTCAAAGGGTTCTATATGTATATCGCTTGCCCTGCTCTCAACAGCCCTTGTTATGAGAAGGTTCACCAGTCTTATTATTGGTGCCTCTGATGCAAGGTCCTTGAGATGTCCTACATCCTCTTCCTCCTCTGCTATGAATTCAAAACCCCTTTCCCCCAGATCCTCAATAATGCTATTCACGTTCTCAGCCTTCTGGCCATAGAATTTAGATATGTAATCACTTAATGCCTTTTCATCGGTGGTGTACACCACGATATCAGTTGATGTTGCAACTCTGAGGGCATCGATTGTCTGTCTGTCATCAGGGTTTGCCATTACCACCTTGAGCACATCATCCTTAAGCTCAAGGGGGATAACCATATTTTCACGAATAAAGCGTGATGATACGCCATTAAGAAAGAAAGGCACCTTTGGAAGTTCATCTTCATTGATAAAGGGAACTCCTTTTCTATATGTAGTGGTCGAATCAGGCATAAAAAATTATACCATAAGCAAAAACATTTACCAAAGCCCTCTGTATTCCCAAATTCCAATAAAAACCATCATATCGAGATGCAAGTTTTTTGGATTTTTGGATTTGTTATAATCTTTTATGGCATATATGGTCAGCGTTATTATACCGACACGCAATGCAGGGGAATATATCCATGAACTAATCTCCTCACTCAAAGGCCAAACAATCCATCCTGAAATAATAGTAATCGATTCCTCATCAACAGACAATACCGTAAGTATCGCAGATTCTCTCGGTGCAAGGACAAAGATAATAGTGAGGGGTAATTTTGACCATGGAGGCACAAGAAACTTAGCAGTTCATTATGCCAAAGGTGATATCCTTATCTTTCTGACACAGGATGCCCTGCCAGCCAATGAGCACCTCATTGAAAACCTACTAAAGCCACTGAACGAGCCTGATATTGTAGCCTCTTATGGCAGGCAGATACCAAGGACAGATGCAAAGCCGACAGAGAGATTCTCAAGACTCTTCAATTATCCCGATATCCCTTTTATAAATGATAGAGAGGGTATCTCAAGATGGGGTATAAAGACATTCTTCTTCAGCAATGTCTGTTCTGCAATAAAAAGGAAGGGGTTTGAAGAGATTGGAGGATTTACAGAAAATATGATAATGAATGAGGATATGCTCCTTGCAAATAGACTCATCATGAAAGGTTATAAGATCGCATATGTGCCTGAGGCCATAGTCATCCATTCCCATGATTATTCCTGGGCTCAACAATTTAGACGGTACTTTGATATTGGCGTATTCTTAAGGATGAATGCACAATCGCTGAAGGATTCAAGGGTCGAGGACATAGGGACCAAGTTTCTGATAGAGGAAGTCAGATACCTTATAAAAAACAGGGCATATATATGGCTACCTTATCTTATGGGCGAAGCTTTTTCAAAATACCTCGGTTATAAACTTGGGTTCAACCATAATAAACTGCCATGGCAGGTAAAGAAAAGGCTAAGCATGCACAGTAATTACTGGCAGATATAACCAATGAAGCTGGCAATTGTTCATGAATGGCTTGTAAATTATGCAGGCTCTGAAAAGGTCCTTGAACAGATAATAAAACTATATCCTGAGACTGACCTCTATAGTATCATTGATTTCCTTCCCTGCACGGAGAGAGGATTTTTATCAAATAAAGAGGCCAGGACATCATTCATCCAGCATCTTCCGATGGCAAAAAGCGGTTATCGTGCATACCTAACACTCATGCCCTTTGCCATCAAACAGTTTGACCTTTCAGAATATGACGTTATCATATCAAGTTCCCATGCCTCAGCAAAGGCCGTAAGAAAAAGACCTGAACAACTTCACATCTGTTATTGTCATACACCAATGAGATATATATGGGACCTTCAATCGCAATACCTCAGAGAAACAGGACTCGATAAGGGAATAAGGGGGACCATCGTGAAACTCTTCTTAAATCGCCTTAGGAAATGGGACGTCTCTACCTCAAAAGGTGTTAACCACTTCATCTCTAATTCATATTACATAAAAGACAGGATAAAAAGGGCATATGGAAGGGACGCAAAGGTCATCTATCCACCTGTTGATATAGATAATTTGGAGGTAAATGATAAAAGGGACGATTTCTTCATCACGGTCTCAAGGATGGTTCCATATAAAAGGGTGGATATTATTGTGGAGGCTTTTGCAAGAATAGGCATGCCATTGATAGTCGTTGGTGAAGGTCCTGAATTGAGAAGGATAAAGAGACATGCCAGAAAGAATATTGAATTTATGGGCTATCTCAAGGATGATGTCCTCAGGATGTATATGCAAAGGGCAAGGGCATTTGTTTATGTAGCAGAGGAGGACTTTGGTATCGCACCTGTAGAGGCACAGGCATGTGGAACACCTGTCATAGCCTTTGGTAAAGGTGGTGTTACGGAGACAGTGATACCATTTGACAAGTTAGAAGTGAAAACTGAAAACGTAGAACCAAAAACTTTGGACTTTGAACTCGCAACTTGTGACTTATCTCCTACTGGCATTTTTTTCTATGAGCAGACACCTCAGGCATTAATAGAGGCTGTAAAGAGATTTGAATCTATAGAACATAAATTTAATCCTTATGAGATAAGGAAGAATGCAAAGAGATTCTCAATAGAGAGATTCAAAATGGAATTCAAGGAATTTGTGGATGAAAGGATAGAAGAATTCTTCAATCCCTAATTGATTGATCATTGCTGTCCAAGATATTCTAAAAATAATTGTTAATCTTATTTTGGACAGATGTGATACATCCTAAATTGAGCGATTCCTGATCAAAATAGAGAAGGGAAAAGACTGAGAAAATGAATTGCGACACCTTAAGTGTGACTTACATATGCCATA
>FWPU01005284.1_pt1 | contig 28346 bp, 25 predicted proteins | sample 2228361 | NCBI WGS metagenome assembly FWPU01 (sample SAMEA103939777, study PRJEB20133) | metagenome
CACGGCGGCGTTCATCCGCCGCGCCTCCTCAACGGCGGCCGCGACCACGGTCGGCGGCGGCGCGTCGCCGTCGAGCAGCGCGAGCGCGGCCCAGCGCACCTCGCGGGCGCGCTCCTCGACGCTCGGCGCGTCGACCACGCGGAACGCCGCGAGGCGCCCGTTGCGGAACAGCGCGAGCCCGCCGTCGGCGCCCGGGTCGACCACCAGCGCGTCGCCGCTCTTCGGCCGCACGAGGCCCGCAACGGCGAGCGCCGCGACGTCGACCACCGCCGGGTCGAGGCCGGCCGCCTGGATCTCGTCGAGGTGCGCGCGCACCTCCTCGTGCCGGGCGATCGCCGCGAGGACCGTCGCGCCCTCGGTGTCGCGCTCGAGGACGGTGAAGGAGATGAGCCCGCTCTCGACGTCGAACGGGACCGCGCTCTCGAGCTCGAAGGGCACCGTGGCGGCGAGCCGCCCGGCGTCGGTGAACGGCAGGCGCAGGATGCGGTGGCTCACGACGCTGCCGGGGAGGGCGCTCGCGACGGCGTCGGGCCGGGCGCGGCAGTGCCGGTCGACCATCGCGCGGAGCTGCTCGGGGAGCGGCCGCGCCCCGTCGCGCGGCTCGCGCCAGGTCCCGACCAGACGCGGCGCCCGCCCCGCGCTCTCGAGGAGCGCGAGGCTCAGCACGTCGCGGCTCGCGTCGACGCCGAGGACGAGCATCCTCTCAGCCGATCTCCACCGGGAGCACCTCGGCGACCGGACGCTCCTGCCACCAGAGGCGCTTCACCCCGCGCCCGCTGCGCCGCACCAGGACGCGCAGGGTCTGCGAGAGGTCGCCCACCGTGCCGACCGCGCGGATCGCGAACAGGTTGCTCTTCGTGCCGAGCAGGTTGCGCGGCGCCTCGCGGCAGGCCTCGCCCTTCCAGGTCTCGACCTCGGCGCGCCAGGTGGTGAGCTCCTCGTCGGTCATGTTGCTCGAGCACTTCGGCAGGCTCGTCGCGGCGCCGCTCTGGCAGCCGAGCGCGACCAGCACCTCCTCGCGCGCCGTGTTGACGTTCACCGGCTGCGGCGTCCCCGTCGCGCGCCCGTCCTCACGCTTGATCACCGTGACGAACGGACGGATGCGGCGCAGGACGGATTCATCGAACCCGCGGATGAGCAGCAGCTCCTCGAGGCTGTTCAGCGCTCCCTGGCGCGGCTCGCACGGCATGGAGAGCGCACAATAGTCGCTCGCCTGGTCGGTTGCCATCGAACCGCCGGTTGGCGAGCGGATCCAGGCCGCGACGCGCTCGACCAGCTCGGGATCGAGCCCGAGGTTCGAGAACAGCCGCTCGACCGCCGCCCGGTAGGTCTCGTTGCCCACCGAGTTCAGGTCGAGCTTGTTGGCCTCGTCGCTCACCTCGAGCGCGACGGTGCCCGGACCGACCGGCAGGCCGACGACCGGCAGCGCCCACTCGTCATCGGGGCAGGTGACGTCGGAGTCGTTGGTCGTGTCGTCGCTCAGCAGCGCCTCGGCGGCGGTCTCCGCCGAGCGCGCGAGGAGCTGCGCCGCCATCGCATTGCCGGCGTTGCGCGTGAGGTGGGTGTGGACGAGCGTCGCGTCGGTCAGCTCGACGACGATCACGGTGAGGAGCGCGACCGCGAGCAGCGTCGCGAGCAGCGCGATGCCGCGCTCGCCTTCGGCGCCGGCGCGAGGCGACGTCATCGCTCCTGCCGGCCGCCCATCGGCAGGTCGATGAGCAGGCGATAGACGGGCGGGTCCTCGCTCCCGTCGTCGAGCGCGAGCTGGAGCTCGACGGCGCGCGGGATCTTGACCCCGCCCGAGCGGCCCTGCCAGGTCGTGAGCGGCTCGCCGCGGTCGGGCAGCACGCGCACGGTGAACGCCGCCACGTCCTCGAGCACGATGAACGACGCGGGGGGCGTGCCCGGCGCCGCGACCGACGGGAGCTGCTCCTTCACCAGCACGGCGCCCTGCCGGCCCTCCGGCGCGCCTTCGAGGCGGTACTCGACGATCTCGATCGGGTCCTGCACGCCGGTCCGCACCCGGCGCGCCGCGGTGGTCGCGAAGCGGAGCCGGCTCGCCGGACGGTCGAGCACCTGCTCGGTGACCTGGAAGGCGCGGTCCGGGCCGGGGAGCGGCACGGCGCCGGTCAGCTCCTCGGCGAGGCGCTGCAAAGTGAGCCGCGCGGCGTTCGAGCGCTCCATCGCGGCCTCCGCCTCCTCGCGCGACGCGATCGCGCGCTGGAACGGCGCCGCCTGGGCGAGCGCGAGGATCGCGACGATGGTGAGCGAAACGAGCAGCTCGAGCAGCGTGAAGCCGCGCTGGTTGCGCACGGCGCGCATGGCCGCGCGGCGGGTGAGGCGGCGCTCGCCGACGGGGCTCATTGCGACTCCGGGCGCACGAACAGCGTCAGCTCGGCGGCCGCGCTCTCGTCGCCGTTCGGCACCACGCGCACCGTGACCTCGCGGGTGTCGAGCAGGAAGTCGGTCACCGTCCGCTGCCAGCGGAAGCCGGGGTAGCGGCCGGGGTGGGTGTCCTCGAAGTCGCCCTCCGCGAAGCCGACCTCGGGGTAGCCCGCGAGCTCGACCTCGGTGATCATGGAGCGCGCGAGCAGCAGCGCCTGCGTGTACGCCTGCTCGCGGGCGACGAGGCGCACGTTGCGCACCTGCAGGCCGAGGAGCGCCGTGAACGCGGTCGCGACGACGGCGAGCGCCACCATGACCTCGAGGAGCGTGAAGCCGGCCGCCCCACGGCAGCGCGCGCCGCGCATCGCTCAGAACCCCTCGGCGACGCGCACCTGGACCTCGCCGTCGACGATGCGCGGCTTCGCGCGCGTCGGCTCGACGACGACGGAGAGCGACTGGCGCCCCGGGCTGCGGAGCCGCACGACCATCGGGTCGGTGAAGCCGTCGGGCGCGAAGAGCGCCGTGAGCGTGCCCTCGCTCGTGGTGGTCACGCCGGGCCCCGCGACCTCGATCTCGATCGACTCGGGGAGGGTCACCGCACGGAACAGCGGCGTGTCCTCGGCGACGAAGCGCGCGCCGGACGTGGTCGAGACCAGCACGTCGGCGCCGTAGCGTCCGGTGCGCGGGTCGAACGACAGGCGGACCCAGCGCGAGCGCAGCGCCGCGTCCTCGCGCAGCAGCTCGATGCGCGACGCGAGCTGGCGCGCGCTCGCCTGCAGCGAGACGCCGCCCAGGATCCCGAGCCGCGGCAGCACGAGCGTCACCAGCAGGCCGATGAGCGCGAGGGTGAGCCCGAGCTCGAGCAGCGTGAAGCCGCGCTCGCGCCGGGGGACCGCGTGCGCCGCGCCGAGCAAGAGCAAATCAGAGGTTCCGCGAGTCGATGTCCGCGTTGACTCCCTCGCCTCCCTCCGCGCCGTCGGCGCCGAACGACATCACCACGTAGGAGTTGCCGTCGCTGCGGTAGACGTAGGGCGAGCCCCAGGGATCGATCGGGACCTTGTCGAGGTAGCCGTCGGGGTTCCAGCGGCGCGGCACGAGGCCGGTCGTCGGTGGCCGGACGAGCGCCTCGAGGCCCTGCTCGGTGGTCGGGAAGAAGCCGTTGTCGAGCTTGTAGAGGCTCAGCGCCTGCTCGATCGCCTTCACGTCGGCCGCCGCCTTGGTCTGCCGCGCCTCGTCGGTGCGGCCGAGGATCCGCGGCGCGACGAGCGTGATCAGGAGGCCGAGAATGAACACGACCACCATGATCTCGATCAGGGTGAAGCCTTGCTGCCCGAGGCGGCGGGTAGCGCGTGTCGTCTTCATCGAACCATCCTTACTAGCGCACCAGCGCGTTGATCTCGAAGATCGGAAGCAGGATCGCGAGCACGATGAACAGCACGATGCCGCCCATGACGACGATCGTCGCCGGCTCGAGGATCGCGGTGAGCGTCCCGAGGGTGCTCTCGACCTCCTGCTCGTAGCCGTCGGCGACCTTGCCGAGCATCGCCTCGAGCTCGCCCGAGCGCTCGCCGACCGCGATCATGCGCGTGACGAGCGGCGGGATGAGCCCCGACTGGCGAAGCGGCGCGGCGATGCTCTGTCCCTCGCGGATCGCGGTGCGCGCCTCCTCGATCGCGGCCTGCAGGGCGCGGTTGCCGGCGACGCCGCTCGCCACGTCGAGGGCGGTGAGCAGCGGGATGCCGTTGCCGAGCAGCGTCGCGAGCGTGCGCGCGAAGCGCGCCACGGCGATGCGCGTGAGGATCGGCCCGACGACGGGCAGGGTGAGCAGCTTGCGGTCGAGCCAGAGGTGCGCCGCGGGCCGCCGCCGCGCCGCGATCAGCCAGGCGATCGCGCCCGCGAGGAGCAGGGCGAGCACCCACCAGCTCGCGGCGACCGCCTCGGACATCCCGAGCAGGACGCGCGTCAGGAAGGGCAGGGTCTGCTTCTGGTCGGCGAAGATCCGGGTGACCCGCGGGACGACGAAGCCGAGCAGGAAGGCGACGATGCCGGTCGAGACGACCGTCATCAGCACGGGGTAGGCGAGCGCGTTGCGCAGCTTCGCGGCGAGCCTGGTCTGCGCCTCGGTGTAGGTCGCGAGCCGCTCGAGGACCAGGTCGAGGGCGCCCGCTGCCTCGCCGGCCCGCACCATGCCGACGTAGAGCTCGGGAAAGACCGCCGGGTAGGCGGCGAGCGCGTCGGCGAGCGGCGCGCCCTGCGTCACCTGATCGCGCACGTGCGACAGGATCTGCGTCACCGCCGGGCGCTCGCTCTGCTCGCTGACCGCGGCGAGCGCGTCGACCACCGGCACGCCGGCCCCGATCAGCGTGCTGAGCTGGCGCGAGACCAGCGCGAGCTCGGCTGGCGAGAGGCGTGGGCCGCGCCGGAGCCCGAGGCGGCCCGGCTCGCGGGCGGCCGTGCGCTCCTCCGCGACCTCGGTCGGGAAGATGCCGTCGCGGCGAAGGCGGACACGGGCGCCCTTCGCGCTGTCCGCGTCGATGACCCCCTGGACGCTGCGGCCCGCGGCGGTCAGACCGCGGTAGGCGTAGACGGGCACGGCTCAGGGTGCTCCACTCGACGATCGCTCGGCGATCGAGCGTTCGACGCTCGGGACGGCGCCGGGATTCGAGGCGGCGCTTCCTTCAGACCACATCTTCCTGGGTGACGCGCAGGACCTCCTCGACCGTGGTGATCCCCGAGGCGACCTTCGCCGCGCCGTCGTCGCGCAGCGTCGGCATGCCGAGGCCGGTCGCATGCCGGCGCACCGCGGCCGCGTCGCTGCGCTGCATCACGAGCGAGCGGATCGCGTCGTCGACCACCAGGAGCTCGTGGATCCCCGAGCGGCCGCGATAGCCGGTGCCCTTGCAGGCGTCGCAGCCCGGGCCGAGCACGAAGATCGGCGTGCCCGGCTCGAGCCCGATCTCCGCCGCCTCGGCGCCGCCCGCGACCGCCGGCTGCCGGCAGGACGTGCACACCCGCCGCACCAGCCGCTGTGCCATCACCGCGATGAGCGACGACGAGACCAGGAACGGCTCGATCCCCATGTCGATCAGGCGCGACAGCGCGCCGAACGAGTCGTTGGTGTGGAGCGTCGAGAAGACGAGGTGTCCGGTGAGCGCCGCCTGGATCGCGATCTCGGCCGTCTCGCCGTCGCGGATCTCGCCGACCATGATGATGTCGGGGTCCTGGCGGAGGATCGAGCGCAGGCCGTTCGCGAACGTCAGGTCGATCTTGGGGTTGACCTGGATCTGGCCGACGCCGTGGAGCTGGTACTCGATCGGGTCCTCGATCGTGATGATGTTGCGCAGCGACGAGTTGAGGCGCGCGAGCGCCGCGTAGAGCGTCGTCGTCTTGCCGCTGCCGGTGGGGCCGGTGACGAGGATGATCCCGTGGCTCTTCTGGATGAGCTTCTCGATCTGCGCGAGGTTGGCGCCGGCGAGGCCGAGCTCCTCGAGCGTCAGCAGCGCGCCCGTGCGGTCGAGCAGGCGAAGCACCGCGCGCTCGCCGAACTGGGTCGGCACGATCGAGACGCGGACGTCGATGTCGCGGCCGGCGACGCGGAAGCGCAGGCGCCCGTCCTGCGGCAGGCGCTTCTCGGCGATGTCGAGCCCGGCCATGATCTTGATGCGCGCGACGATCGTCGGGTGGTAGCGCCGCGGCGGCTTGAGCACGTCGTAGAGCAGGCCGTCGATGCGGAAGCGGACCGACACGTCGCGCTCGAACGGCTCGATGTGGATGTCCGAGGCGCGGTCCTTGACGGCCTGGAAGAGCAGCGAGTTGACGAGCCGGATGATCGGCGCCTCGTCGTCCGCGTCGAGCAGGTCGCGCGGCTCCTCGAGCTCGTGCGCGACGGCGTCGAGCTCGGCCGCCTCGATGTCGCCCATCACCGCCTCGGCCGTGCCTCGGGCGCTGTCATAGGCGAGGTTGATCGCGTCGAGGATCGCCGCCGCGGGGACGATCACCGGGCTCACCCGCCGCCCGTAGAGCGCACGCAGGTCGTCGACCACCTGCGTGGCGCGCGGGTCGGCGAGCGCGACGCGCAGCGTGCCGTTGTCCTCGGCGAGCGGCAGGCAGGCGCAGCGCTTCGCGTACTGGATCGGCAGCCGGCCGATCAGCGCCGGGTCGACCTCGCGGGGGTCGAGCGTGTCGCGGAAGGGCAGGCCGAAGCGCTCCGCGAGGCTCGCGGCGGTCGCCGTGTCGGGCAGGGCGCGGGCGGCCGCGGCCTCGCTGGGGATCTCGCTCGTGCGCGGCGTGGGCATGGCCGCGTCTATTGTGCCATGCCGGCGCCCGCGCCGCCCTCCGGCGCGAGCAGCACGCCGTCGCGGCCCAGGTCGGTCGCGCCGCCGTGCTCCGCCGGCAGGAGGATGCCGACCTCCGTCGCGCGCCTGGGCGGGGGAGGGGGTGCCTCGATGTTGCCCATCGTCCCCGCGAACATGCCACGACCGGTCAGAGCGGCGCGGAAGCGCCGGCGCTCCTGGTCGGTCATCGACGCGAGCATCGCCGGGTTGCGCAGGATGCGCGGCGTCAAGAGGATGATCAGGTTCACCTTCTCCTTCGAGTCGTCGTCGAACTTGAAGAGGTTCCCGAGCACCGGGATGTCCGACAGGTAGGGCACGCTCCGCTCGGTCTTGCGCAGCGAGTCCGAGATCAGGCCGCCGATCGCGACCGTCTGGTTGTCCTTGACGACGACGCTCGTGGTCGCCGAGCGCACGGTCGTGGTCGGGCCGAGCTGCAGCACCTGGACCTCGGCGGTCGGCACGAGCGCCGAGACCTCCTGGAAGATCAGCAGGCGCACCGTGTCGCCCTCGGAGATCTGCGGCGTGAGGCGCAGCGTGATGCCGACGTCGCGCCGGTCGATCTGGCTGAAGGTGTTCTGCAGGTTCGTCTGGTCGGTCGCGCGGCTGCTGACGAACGGCACGTTCTGGCCGACGACGATCTCCGCCTCCTCGTTGTCGGTGGTCATGATCGTCGGAGCGGAGAGCACGTTGATGTCCGTGTCCGCCTCGAGCGCGCTCAGCAGCGCGGCGCCCGCGGGGATCTTCGTGCCGTCGGGCAGGATGATCGACTGCTGGCTGATCACCGCGGCCAGGAGGCCCGCGAGGTTGCTCAGGCCCTCGACGTCGCCGCTCTGGAGGCCCCGGGTGAGGGGATCCAGGTTGCGGAAGTTGACGCGCCCGAAGCCCACCGCGCCGTCGACCGAGACGCCGCCCTGCAGCTCGATCCCGAGCTGCCGCGCCCGGTTGAGCGAGACCTCGAAGATGATCGCCTCGACCAGCACCTGGCGCCGCGGGATGTCGAGCTGCTCGATCACCTCGCGCAGCGTCGCGTAGTCCTGCGGCGCGGCGCTGATCACCAGCGAGTTGGTCGCCGGGTCGGCGGTCACGCGCACGCCCGACTCGAACTCGACGGCCGGAGCGCCGGTGCCGGCGCTCACCACGCCGCCCGCGAGGCCCGGCTCCGACACCCGGCGGCCGGTACCCGGCAGGCCGCCGGCCGTCCGTCCGCCGATCACGCTGCGTCCGAAGTCGCCGAGCGACTCCGAGCCGGTCGCGGTCCGGAACGAGCGGCTGCCGAAGCGGCCGCCGCCCTCGGTGACCGCGCGCCCCGGCAGGATCTGCCGCGGCACCGTGGAGGTCGTCGTGCCGACCAGGTCGGCGAGCACCTGCACCATCTCGGTCGCGTCCGCGTGGCGCAGGAAGTAGACGTTGATCCGCCCCGTCCCCTTCGGCAGTCGACGGTCGAGCTTCGCGATCAGGGCGTGCGCCTGGCGGATCTCCATCTGGTTGCCGATCACGACGACCGCGTTCGAGCGCTCGTCGGGCACGACGCGCAGCCCGGCCGGCCGGGCGCCGCTGGCCTGCACCGGCCGGGTCGTCGAGACCCCGGGCACGGAGCTCGGCGGGCGGGTCGTCGTGGTGGTGCCGCCGGGCGCCTCCGCCTGGTCCTCGATCGCCTCCTGGAGGATCTTCGCGACGTCGGTGGCGAACGCGTGCTCGAGGCGGATCACCTCGACCGTCCGCTCCTGGCCCGGGACGTCGAGCGCGGCGACGAGCTCGACCAGCCGCGCGATGTTCGCCTGGCTGTCGACGATGATCAGCGAGTTGGTCGGGGCGTAGGCGGAGATCAGGCCGTCGCGCGAGACCAGCGGCTGCAGCAGCGTCGCGGCGGCCTGCGCCTCGACGTGGTGCAGCGGGATGAGCTGCGTCACGTAGGAGGCGGAAGGCTGCTCGGTCGCCGCGCCGACCGGCAGCCCCGCCGCCTTCACGTCCTTGGTCGGGATGATCTTCACCACCGGGCCCGTGTCGACCAGGGTGAAGCCCTTCACCTCGAGCACCGTCTGGAAGACGCGGTAGGCCTCGTCGACCGTGATCTTGCTCGGCGAGATCACCGAGACCTTGCCCTTCACCTTGTCGTCGAGGAGGAAGTTGCGGCCCGTGATGTCGCTGATGAACTTGACCAGCGTCGCGATCTCGACGTCCTGGAAGTCCATCATCACGAGGTCGTCGCGGGCGAGCGGCCGCGGCGCAGCCCCGGACGCGGGGCTCGGCGTCGGCTCCGGCTCGTCCTGCGCGCCGGCCGTCGCCGCAGCGAAGCAGGCGGCGAGCGCGGCGAGGGCCAGGCACGCGGCGGCTGCCCGGAGGGGTGCGCGTGGCGCCGTTGCGCAGCGAGGAGGAGTCACGCTCAACGGATCTCGTAGGAGAGGGTGCGCGTCTCGCCTCCCCGGAGGATGTCGACGTTGAGACGCGTCTCGCCCTGCAGCTCCTGGAAGAGCGACATGGCGCGCGCCGGATCGGTCAGCTCGATCCCGTTCACGCGCTGCACGACGTCGTTGTTCTGCAGGCCGATCTTCTGGAACAGGCTGTTCGGTCGGATCGCGAACACGCGGAAGCCGTTGGTCTTGCCGTCCTGCATGTTGGGCACGGCTCGCATCTGGGTGAAGAGCTCGGAGAGGTTGTCGAGCGAGTGCTGGACCTCGGCCTGCGAGACGAGCCAGCGGTCCTCGCCGATCTTGCGGATCTGTGAGTCGTCGGGCGTCGTGGTGCCCGTGGTGGTCGACACCGCGGTGGTCTTCGGCGGGGTCGTCCCGCCCGCGATCCCGAGGTTTGGCGGCACGACGAGCGTTTCCTCCTGGCCGCCGCGGCGCAGTACGATGCGCCGCCAGCCAATCTCGACCACCTCGGCGTCGCCGAGCGAGTCGCCGAGCCGCAGCATCTTCTGCTCCTTCGAGGCGGTGTCCTCGATGATCGCGTAGCGCTGCTCGCCGTAGCTTCCCGTGCCGAGGAGCTGCACCGACGCGGGCCCGCTCCCCACCGCGGCGCCGCTCACCACCGGCTCCGACGCGGGCACCTCGGCGAACAGGTTGCGCTGCGCGATCGCGAGGTAGTCGGCGAGCGGACGCGTCTTCACCTGGTTCGCATCTCCGGTCTCGGCGTGGTGCGCCGACGGAACGGAGCGCGAGAGCCGTCCGCGGACAATGCTCGAGACCGCGTTCGCGGCGAACGTCGCGGCCAACGCGAGCAGCACGAGATGGGCTGCGATCCAGTACGGTCGGCCGATCCGCGTGATCACGAGACGTGAGACCTATGCCAAGCCGTGCAGGGCTGCAAGCGAGCGGCCGCTTCGCTCGGCGCGCGCGAGCGCGGCGGCATCGGCGATTGACGGTGCGAGGGGCCTCCAGTAAAAGCCCGCCGATCGCGGCCCTGCATGGATTCCGAGCAGCGCAGCCTCCCGACGGAAGACGACTTGACCGCCACGCGTCGGGCCAAGCTCGCCGCGCTGCGCGCGGAGGGCCAAGCGTACCCGAACCGGTTCCGGCCCGAGCACCACGCCGCTGACCTGCACGCGGCGTACGGCGCGAGCGACGCGGCGACCCTCGAGGCGAGCCGACCCGCGGCGATGGTCGCGGGCCGGGTGGTCGCGAACCGGGACTTCGGCAAGGCGTCGTTCGTCGTGCTCGAGGACGTGACCGGCCGCATCCAGACCTACCTCCGTCGCGACCGGCTGGACGAGCGGGGCTTCGCGCTCGCGCGCTCGCTCGACCTCGGCGACCTGATCGGCGTCGAGGGGACGGTGTTCCGGACGCGCAAGGGCGAGCTCACGGTCGAGGTGAGCCGCATCGTGATGCTCGCCAAGTGTTTGCACGCGCCGCCCGAGAAGTGGCACGGGCTCTCCGACGTCGAGATCCGCTACCGGAAGCGCTACCTCGACCTGATCGCGAACCGCGAGGTCCGCGACGTGTTCATCGCGCGCGCGAAGATCCTCGCCGGGCTCCGCCGCTTCCTCGTCGAGCGGGACTACGTCGAGGTCGAGACGCCGATTCTCCAGACCATCGCGGGCGGCGCGGCGGCGCGGCCCTTCCTTACCCACCACAACGCGCTCGACCTGGACCTCCAGCTCCGCATCGCGCCCGAGCTGTTCTTGAAGCGGCTGCTGGTCGGCGGCTTCGAGCGCGTGTTCGAGATCGGGCGCAACTTCCGCAACGAGGGCATCTCGACGCAGCACAACCCCGAGTTCACGATGCTCGAGTTCTACCAGGCCTACTCGACGTGGGAGGACCTCCTGCCGCTGCTCGAGGAGATGATCGGCGGGCTCGCGCGCGAGATCACGGGGTCGACCGTCGTGCCCTACGGCGAGCACCAGCTCGACTTCGGGCCGGGCTGGCGGCGGATCTCGCTGCTCGAGGAGACGGCGCGGGTCGCAGCGTGCGACCCGGCGGACCTCCGCCACCCCGAGAAGGTCCGGGAGATCGCCGCCCGGCACGGGGTCGCGATTCCCCCCGGCGCCGGCCCGGGCGGCATCGCGACGGCGATCTTCGAGCACCTCGTCGAGCCGGGGCTCGTCCAGCCGACCTTCGTCACCGGCTTTCCGGCCGAGGTCTCGCCGCTCGCGCGGGCCAACGACGAGGATCCGTTCCTCGTTGACCGCTTCGAGCTCTACGTCGCGACGCGCGAGCTGGCGAACGGCTTCTCCGAGCTCAACGACCCCGACGACCAGCGCGCTCGCTTCCTCGCCCAGCTCGAGAGCCGGGCGCGCGGCGACGCCGAGGCGCACCCGATGGACGAGGACTACGTCCACGCGCTCGAGTACGGCATGCCGCCGGCGGCGGGCTGCGGGCTCGGCGTCGACCGCCTCACGATGTTCCTGTGCAACGCTCCGTCGATCCGCGACGTGATCCTGTTCCCGCTGCTCCGCCCGGTGGGGCGGCCGTGAGGAGCGCGGCGACCGGAGCTCGGCGCGGGCGATGAAGCGCTGGGAGGTGATGGTCGCGCTCCGCTACCTGCGGGCGCGGCGGCGCGAGATGTTCGTTTCGCTGATCGCGCTGATCGCGGGGGGCGGCGTCGCGATCGGCGTGATGGTGCTGTGCATCGTGATGTCGGTGATGACCGGCTTCGAGGAGGACCTGCGCGACCGGATCCTCGGCTTCAACCCGCAGATCGTGCTGCTGAGCCACGCGGGCGCGGTGCGTGACTACGCGGCCGTGACCGAGATCGTCCGCGCCACGCCGGGCGTCGCTGCCGCGGCGCCGTTCGTCTACGGCCAGGTGATGATCTCGTCCGACACCTCGGTCGCGGGCGGCATCGTGCGCGGCGTCGACCCGGCGAGCATCAACGCCGTGGTCGACGTCGGGCGGCACATCAAGGAGGGCTCGGAGCAGCGGCTCGGGCAGCCCATGGCGGTCACCACCCTGGTCGACGGGCAGGACGAGACGATCGAGGTCCCGCAGGTCGTAATGGGCTTTGAGCTCGCGAAGACGCTCGGCGTCCAGGTCGGCGACTGGGTGAACGTGATGTCGCCGCTCGGCACGCCGACCGCCGTCGGCCTCGTGCCTCGGGTCAAGCGCTTCGCGGTCGGCGGCATCTTCGACTCCGGGATGTACGACTACGACTCGAGCATCGTCTTCATGTCGCTCGCCGACGCGCAGCGCTTCTTCGAGATCGGCGACAAGGTGACCGGGATCGAGGTCAAGGTGCACGACATCGACGCGGCGCGGGCCATCGGCCAGGAGCTCCAGAGCCGGCTCGGCTTTCCGATCTACGCCCGCGACTGGATGGACGTGAACCGCAACCTCTTCGTCGCCTTCCGGCTCGAGAAGTTCATCCAGTTCGTCGTCCTGCTGCTCATCGTGCTGGTCGCCGCGTTCAACATCGCGGCGACGCTGATCATGGTGGTGATGGAGAAGCGGAAGGACATCGCCATTCTCAAGTCGATGGGGGCGACGAATCTGGCGATCGGCGCGATCTTCGTGTTTAAGGGCGCGGTGATCGGGATCCTGGGGACGCTGGTGGGGATCGCAGGCGGACTGGCGGGCGCCGCGTTGCTCGAGCGCTACGAGTTCATCGAGCTGCCGAAGGACGTCTTCTACGTCTCGACGGTCCCCGTGCGGATCTATCCGGAGAACTTCGCGCTGGTCGCGGCGGCCGCGATCGCGATCTGCATCCTCGCCACCATCTATCCCGCCCGGCAGGCGGCGCGTCTCGCCCCTGTCGAGGTGATTCGCTACGAGTGAGCCGGCACGGGTGAGCCACGGTGGGGTGGGGGCGAGGGATCACGTCGAGGTTCGTGGGCTCGTCAAGGAGTACACGGACGGACCACGGACGGTACGTGTGCTCTCGGGAATCGATCTCACGATCGCCGAAAACGAGACGGTCGCGATCATCGGAGAGTCCGGTGTCGGGAAGAGCACGCTGCTCCACCTGCTGGGCGGTCTCGACCGCCCGACGGCCGGCACGGTGCGCATCGCCGGCACCGATCTCAATTCGCTGCGTGACCGCGAGCTCGCGCGCTTCCGCAGCGAGGCGATCGGCTTCGTCTTCCAGTTCCACCACCTGCTGCCGGACTTCACGGCGCTCGAGAACGTCATGATGCCCTGCCTGATCGGCGGCGAACGGGCGTCGGTGGCGGAGGAGCGCGCCAGGGCGATTCTCGAGCGGGTCGGGCTCGGCGACCGGCTCTCGCACCGGCCGGGCGAGCTGAGCGGCGGCGAGCAGCAGCGCGTCGCGGTGGCGCGTGCCGTGGTCCGCAAGCCGAGCCTGGTGCTCGCCGACGAGCCGACCGGCAACCTCGACCCCGACACCGGCGCCGAGGTCGAGCGCCTGCTGATCGACCTGAACCACGAGGCGGGGATCACGTGCGTCGTCGTGACCCACAGCCCCCGGCTCGCCGACGCGATGGACCGCAAGCTGCGCTTGACGCACGGCCACCTGGAGGAAGCATGAGCCGGCGCGCGCCGCGGGCGCTCTCCTGGCTCGTCGTGGCCGCCCTCGCGCTGCTCGCTCCGGCGCTCGCCGACGCCCAGCGCTTCGGGACGCCGCTCGGCCCCGAGCTCACCGCGGTGCAGATCGCCGACAACCGGCGCGTCGACGAGGGCGCGATCCGCATCCACGTGAAGACGAAGCCGGGCGATCGCTTCGACCCGGCGCGCGTCGACGAGGACCTGCGCGCGATCTACGCGATGGGCTTCTTCGAGGACGTGATCGTCGAGCTCGACGAGGGGCCGCGGGACACCGCGGTGCTCATCTTCCGGGTGAAGGAGCGGCCGTTCATCACCTCGGTGCAGATCGAGGGCAACGAGGAGCTCAAGCAGGAGGACCTCGAGGCGGCGCTCAAAGTGCGCGCCCGCACGATCTACGACCCCGAGAAGGTGCGGCGCGGCGTCGAGGACGCGCGCCGCGCGTACGAGGAGAAGGGCTACCTCGACGTCAAGATCACGCCCGAGCTGCGGCCGGGGCCCGCGGAGGGCGACGTCGAGCTGGTCTACCGGATCGAGGAGGGCGAGCCGATCCGGATCGGCGAGATCACCTTCGAGGGGAACGAGAACCTGAGCGACCGCGAGCTGCGCGGCGTGATGGTCACGAAGGAGAAGTGGTTCCTCTCATGGCTCTTCAAGTCGGGCACCCTGAACCGCGAGGCGCTCAAGACCGACGTCGACCGCATCACGGCCTACTACTACGACCACGGCTACGTGAACGTGAAGGTCGGCGAGCCGAAGGTCGAGCGCGTGGGTGACGCGCTCAAGATCACGATCGACATCCAGGAGGGCGAGCAGTACAACTTCGGCGAGATCAAGTTCGCAGGCGACGTTCCGCCGACCACGGAGGAGGAGGCGAAGCTCTTCGAGGCGATCGACGCCGAGCAGGGCACGACGTTCCGCGCGAGCGTGCTGCGCGACGACGTCGCGAAGCTCACCGACTTCCTCGGCGACCAGGGCTACGCGTTCGCCAACGTCGAGCCCGAGACGCTGATCCGGCCCGAGGAGAAGGCGGTCGACGTCACCTTCCGCATGAGCCGCGGCCGCCCGGTGACGATCGGCAAGATCGAGATCACCGGCAACACCAAGACCCGCGACAAGGTGATTCGGCGCGAGCTCAAGATCGAGGAGCAGGATCGCTTCTCCGCGACCAACCTGCGCAAGAGCCGCGACGCGCTCCGGCGTCTCGGCTTCTTCACCGACGTCAACATCACGACGCGCAAGGCGCCCGCGCCGGACCAGATCGACGTGCTCGTCGACCTGAGGGAGGGCTCGACCGGCTCGTTCAGCGCCGGCGCCGGCTACAGCTCGGGCGACCAGTTCCTGTTCAACGTCCGCATCGCGGAGAACAACCTGTTCGGCCGCGGGCAGCGCATCGTGTTCAACGCCGACTTCGGCTCGATCCGGCGCAACATCTATGTCGCCTTCACCGAGCCCTACGTGCTCGACACCCAGCTCCTCGGCTCGGTCACGCTGTACAACACCGAGCTCGACTTCAACGACTTCACGCGCGGCAGCACCGGCTTCTCGCTGCGCGCGCTGTACCCGCTCGAGGCGCTCGGCCTCGGGCAGCTCGGGCCGCTCTCGCTCGAGGACACGCGCGCCGGTCTCGAGTACCGCTTCGAGCGCGGCCGGATCTTCGACGTCCTGCTCGACGCGCCGCCGAGCATCTTCACGGAGCAGGGCGAGGTCACGGTCTCGTCGATCGCGCCGAACATCGTGCGCAACACGCTCAACCACGCGTTCGACCCGACCGCCGGCTCGTTCCAGGACATCTCGATCGAGTTTGCCGGGCTCGGCGGCTCGACCAGCTTCATCCGCTTCGAGGGCCGTGGCCGCTGGTTCTGGCCGATCTACCGGATCCGCGACTTCGGCACGTTCGTCTTCTCGTCGGGCGGCACCATCGCGTACGGAAGGGGCGAGTCGGGTCTTTCGGGACGCGAGCTACCGCTCATCGAGCGCTACTTCCCGGGCGGCATCAACACGGTGCGCGGCTACGAGACCCGCACGCTGGGTCCGCGCGAGAACGTGTTCGACCCGCAGGGCAACATCATCAACAGCGAGCCGATCGGCGGCACGAACGAGCTCGTCGTGCAGAACGAGTTCATCTTCCCGATCGTCCAGCAGCTCGGGCTGCGCGGCGTGCTGTTCTTCGATCTCGGCAACGCCTTCCTCCAGGAGGACGGGATCGACGTCGGGAACCTGCGCTACGCGGTCGGCGCCGGCGTGCGCTGGCTCTCGCCGTTCGGACCGCTGCGTGTCGAGTTCGGCGTGCCGCTCAACATCAAGCCAGGTGAGAGGAAGAGCTCGATCCTGTTCTCGTTCGGCGCTCCGCTCTGACGACAGACAAGGGAGAGGTGGAAATGAAGCTCACTCGTCTCGGCCGCGCCGGCCTCGCGACGGCGCTCCTGTCGATCCTCGCAGCCCCCGGGCTTGCCGCCGCCGAGGCCAAGATCGGCTACGTCGACCTGCAGCGCGCGCTCAACGAGTCGGCCGCGGGCAAGAAGGCGAAGCAGGACTTCCGGGCGCAGGTCGAGCGTCTCGAGAGCCAGCTCAAGAGCAAGAAGGAGGAGCTCGACCGCCTGAAGGAGGAGCTCGAGCGCAAGGGCATGGTGATGCGCGACGAGGAGCGCAAGAAGCTGGAGGACGAGTTCGAGCAGAAGCGCCTCGATCTGAAGCGCCGCTTCGAGGACTCCCAGGCCGAGCTGCAGAAGAAGGACCAAGAGCTGACCGGCAAGATCATCCAGGACCTCCAGGCGATCATCAAGGAGATCGGCGACCGGGACGGCTACACGCTGATCCTCGAGCTCGGGACGAGCCCCGTGCTGTACTACAAGAAGTCGGCCGACATCACGGACGAGATCTTGAGCGTCTACAACGCCAAACGGTAAACGAGGCGGGGTGAACGAAGCGCCCGCACGAGCCCGCACAAAGCGCCCCGCGCGGCGCCTTCGCCGCGGAACGGATGGCTGACGTGGACGCCGGTGAGATCGGGCGGCTCGTACCGCACCGCTACCCGTTCCTGCTGATCGACCGCGTCGTCGAGTTCGAGCCCGACCGGCGGATCGTCGCGATCAAGAACGTCACCTGGAACGAGCCGCAGTTCACGGGGCACTTCCCGGGGCGCCCGATCATGCCGGGCGTGCTGATCTGCGAATCGATGGCCCAGGCGGGCGGGCTGCTCGTGCACGGCTCGTTCCACGGCACGCTCGACGTCGAGAAGGCCGCCGAGGCGCGGACCTTCCTCGTTTTGACGAGCCTCGACAACGTCAAGTTTCGCCGCCCGGTCGTGCCCGGGGACCAGCTCCGCATGGAGGTCGAGCTGCTGCGCAGGCATCGTCCCTTGTGGAAGATGCGCGGCGTCGCGACGGTCGACGGGCAGGTCGCGGCACAGGCCGAGTTCTCTGCGGTCGAGGTCCCCGAGGAAGGTGCTTCGCGGCCGCCCGAGCCGTCGCGTCCCGCGCCCGTGCGCATCCATCCGACCGCGATCGTCGCGCGCGAGGCGAAGCTCGACTCGGGCGTCGAGATCGGCGCCTACAGCGTGATCGGGCCGAACGTGACGATCGGGCGGGGCACCCGCGTCGGGCCGCACGCCTGCATCGACGGCCACACGACGCTCGGCGAGGACAACACCATCTCGCCGTTCGCCAGCGTCGGCTCGCGACCGCAGGACAAGAAGTACCGCGGCGAGCCGAGCCGCCTCGTGATCGGCGCGCGGAACAGCATCCGCGAGTTCGCGACCGTCAGCGTCGGCACCGAGGGCGGCGGCATGGAGACGGTGATCGGCGACGACAACCTGCTGATGAACAACAGCCACGTCGGGCACGACTGCCGGATCGGCAGCCGCACGGTCCTCGCGAACAGCGTCGCGCTCGCGGGGCACGTGAAGGTCGACGACTACGCGATCATCTCGGGGCTCGCGGCGGTCGCGCAGTTCGTCCACATCGGCGAGAGCGCGTTCATCGGCGGCGGCTCGATGGTGGTGATGGACGTCCCTCCCTTCTGCATGGCGAACGGCGACCGCGCGAAGCTCGTCGGCCTGAACGTGGTCGGCCTCGAGCGCCGCGGGCTCGCCGAGGAGATCGCGCCGCTCAAGCGCGCCTACCGGCTGCTGTTCGCGAACAAGCTCCTCGCGCGTGAGGCGGTGGAGCGCATTCGCACCGAGCTCTCGAGCTCGCCGGCCGCGCTCGCGCTCGCCGACTTCGTCGCGGCGAGCGAGCGCGGCGTGACGCGTCCGTGAGGTCGAGGTGGCGGACGCGGCACGTCTCGACACCCCGCTCGGCCTGATCGCGGGCAACGGCGTCTTCCCGCGTCTCGTGGCGCGCGGCGCCCGCGAGGCGGGCGTGCAGGTCGTGGCCTGCGCGCACGTCGGCGAGACCGACCCGCAGCTCGAGGGCGAGGTGACGTCGTGCACCTGGGTGCGGGTCGGCGAGCTCGGCAAGATCATCCGCACGCTGAAGAACGCGGGCTGCGAGCGCGCGGTGATGGCGGGCGGCATCACCAAGGCGCGGCTGTTCGGCGGCTTCCGCCCGGACCTGCGGGGTGCTGCGTTCCTCGCGCGCATGCGCACGCTGTACGACGACAAGCTGCTGCGCGGGGTCGCCGACGAGCTCGAGTCGGAGGGGATCCGGGTCATCCCGTCGACCGAGTACCTGCCGCGCCTCGTCCCGAAGCCCGGCGTCCTCACCCGGCGGAGCCCCCGCTCGCGCGAGCGCGCGGACATCGCGTTCGGCGTCGAGGTGGCGAAGACGATCGGCCTGCACGAGATCGGGCAGACGGTGGTGGTGAAGGACGGCCTCGTGCTCGCGGTCGAGGCGGTCGAGGGGACGGACGCGGCGATCCGCCGCGGCGGCGAGCTCGGGCGCGGCGGCGCGGTGGTCGTGAAGGTGAGCAAGCCGCAGCAGGACCTGCGCTTCGACGTCCCCGCGGTCGGGCCGGAGACGATCCGTTTAATGGCCGAGGTCGGCGCGACGGTGCTCGCGCTCGAGGCGGGCAAGACGGTCATCCTCGAGCGCGACGAGACGATCGCGGCGGCGCAGGCGGCGGGGATCGCGGTGGTCGCGGTCGAGGTCGAGGACAGGTCCGGCGCTGCCGCCGAGCGAGCGCCCGGAGGGCGCGCGCGGTGAGCGCACCGACCCGCGCCGCGGTCGTGGGGGCGGGGTACCTCGGAACCTTCCACGCGGAGAAGTACGCGGCGGCCGCGGGCTGCGAGCTGGTCGCGGTCGCCGACGTCGACCTGGGGCGCGCCGAGGCGCTCGCGGCTCGGCTCGGGACGCGCGCCGTCGCCGACTTCACGGAGCTCATCGGCTCGATCGACTGCGCGAGCGTCGTCGTGCCGACCCAGCATCACCACCGCGTGGCCGCGGCGCTGCTCTCGGCCGGGGTCGACTGCCTGGTCGAGAAGCCGCTCGCCGCGAGCGCGGAGCTCGCCCGCGACCTCTTGCGCCTCGCCGCCGAGCATGGCCGCATCCTGCAGGTCGGGCACCTCGAGCGCTTCAACCCGGCGCTCACGCGGCTCGCGCGCATGATCGACCGGCCGCGCTTCGTCGAGTGCGATCGCATCGCGCCGTTCACCGCGCGCGGCGCGGACGTCGACGTGGTGCGCGACCTGATGATTCACGACCTCGACCTGATCCGGCTCCTCGTCCCGCAGGAGGTGACGTCGATCGAGGCGGTCGGCGTGCCGGTCGTGACGCCGGCGATCGACATCGCGAACGTCCGCCTGCGCTTCGCCGGCGGCTGCATCGCGAACCTGACCGCGAGCCGCGTCGCGATGAAGCGCGAGCGCAAGATGCGTCTCTTCCAGCCGGACCTCTACCTCGCGTTCGACCTCGCCGAGCGCTCGGTGCGCATCTGCCGGCGGACGCCCGGGCCGGGCGGGCTCGCGGAGATCGCCTGGGAGCAGGTCGACCTCGGCGAGGCGGACGCGCTCGGGCGCGAGATCGACGCGTTCCTCGCCTCGGTGCGCACCCGTGCGCGCCCTGCCGTTACCGGCGAGGACGGCTGCGCCGCGCTCGAGCTCGCGGAGCGCATCCTCGCGGTGATGGAGAGCGCATGAGCGGCGCGCCGCACGGCGCGGAAGCGGGCGAAGCGGGGACGGTCGCGCCGGAGCCGCGGCGGCCGACGGTGCTGCTCGTCGCCGGCGAGGCGTCGGGCGACCTGCGCGGCGCGGAGCTGGTCGCGGCGCTGCGCGAGCTCGTGCCCGGCGTGCGCGTCGTCGGGGTCGGCGGCGAGAAGCTGCGCGCCGCCGGCATGGAGGTCCTGGTCGACGCGGCCGAGCTCTCGACGATGGGCTTGACGGAGCTGTTCGGCCGCCTGCGGGCGATCCTTTACTCGTACCGCCGGGTGCGCGGCGCGATCACCGGCCGGGACGGGGAGTCGCGCCCGGACCTGGTCGTCCTGATCGACTTCCCCGACTTCAACCTGCGGCTCGCGAAGGTCGCGCGCCGGGTCGGGATCCCGGTGCTCTACTACGTGAGCCCGCAGGTCTGGGCGTGGCGTCGCTACCGCGTGCGCACGCTCGCGCGCCGGGTCGACCAGCTCGCGGTCGTCTTCCCGTTCGAGGAGGAGATCTACCGCGGGCTCGCGCCCGTCACCTTCGTCGGGCATCCGGCGCTCGAGACCGTCCGCGCGACGCGCACCCCGGAGGAGACGCGCGCCCGGCACGGGCTCGCCGTGGACCGCCCGCTCATCGCGCTCCTGCCCGGTAGCCGCGCGGCGGAGGTGCGGGCGCTGCTCCCCGTCATGGTCGAGGCGACGCGGCTCCTGGGCGTGCAGGCGGTGGTCGCGCTCGCCAACGAGAGCCTCCGCGAGGTCGCCGAGCCGGTGTGCCCAGCCGGGATGCCGGTCGTCTGCGGCGAGACCTACGACGTGATCGCCGGCGCCGACCTCGTTCTGCTCGCGTCGGGCAGCGCGACGCTCGAGACCGCGCTCCTCGAGCGGCCGATGGTCATCATGTACCGCCTCGCCCCGCTCACCTACGCGCTCGCCCGGATGCTCGTGCGCGTGCCGTTCATCGGCATGCCGAACCTGATTCTCGGCAAGGCGGCGGTCCCCGAGCTCATCCAGCACGACGTCACCCCCGAGCGCGTCGCGGCGGAGGCGCGGAGCATCCTCGACGACCCCGCCCGCGCGGCGGCGATGCGCGCCGACCTGGCGCGCGTGCGAAGCCTCCTCGGCGAGCCCGGCGCGGCGCGCCGCGCCGCGCGCATCGCGGCCGACATGCTGCGCTGAACGCTTGTTTGTGGGCCTCCGAGCTCTGCGCTACGACCCGAGCCACCCGGGGATGACGTCGCGCCGAATCTACCGCCGGCTGCTCGGCTACCTGCGGCCCTACCTGTGGCCGCGCTTCGCGATCGCCGTCGTCTGCATGCTGATCTTCAGCTCGACGAACGGCGTCATGCCGTTCCTCGTCCGCGGCGTCTTCGACGAGATCTTCGGCGCGAAGAACGTGGCGATGCTGCACATGCTGCCGCTGGTGATCCTCGGCGTCTTCCTGCTGCGCGGGGTCGCCAACTACGGCAACCAGTACCTCACCGAGTGGGTCGCGCAGCGGGCGATCACCGACCTGCGCGACGAGATGAACCAGCGCGTCCAGTACCTGCCGCTCTCCTACTTCAACCGGACGCCGACCGGGACGATCGTCTCGCGCATCACCAACGACGTCGCCCAGCTCCGCAACGCGCTCACCGACGCGACGGTCTCGCTGCTCCGCGACACGACCTCGCTCGTCATCCTGGTCTGCGTCGCCTTCTACATGGACTGGGTGCTGGCGATCATCGGCTTCATCGTCTTCCCGCTCTCGGTCCTGCCGGTGCTGCGGCTCTCGCAGCGGCTCCGCCGCTACTCGCGACGCGGCCAGGCGACGCTCGGCACGCTGACCGCGCTCCTCCAGGAGACGATCCAGGGCAACCGGATCGTGAAGGCCTTCGGCATGGAGGAGTACGAGCGCGGGCGCTTCGGCGCCGAGAACCGCCGGCTCTTCGGCCTGTACATGAAGGCGTCGCGCGCGAAGGCGCTGATCCAGCCGCTCATGGAGATGCTCGCGGCCTTCGGCATCGCGGGCGTCGTGCTGTACGGCGGCTACTCGGTGATCCTCGGCGGGCGGACGCAGGGCGAGTTCCTCGCCTTCCTCACGACGCTGGTCCTGGTCTACGATCCGTTCAAGGGGCTCGCGAAGGTGAACGGCGTGATCCAGCAGGGGCTCGCGTCGGCGGACCGCGTCTTCGAGCTGATCGACGAGCCGAGCGACGTCGTCGAGCGGCCCGGCGCACGCCAGCTCGGGCCGTTCAGCAAGGAGATCCGCTTCGAGCGGGTGAGCTTCCGCTACCCGCCGCGGGTGGCGGGTCCGCTCGCTGACGGCGGGGCGTCGCGCGTCGCGGAGGCGGCGGAGCAAGCCTTCGCCCTGCGCGACATCGACCTCGTGCTCCGCCGCGGCGAGGCGGTCGCGCTGGTCGGCACGAGCGGCGGCGGCAAGTCGACGCTCGCCGACCTGATCCCGCGCTTCTACGACCCGACGCACGGCCGCATCACGATCGACGGCGTCGACCTGCGCGACGTGACGCTCGCGTCGCTCCGCGCCCAGATCGGGATCGTCACGCAGTTCACCTTCCTCTTCAACGACACGATCCGCGCGAACCTCGCGTACGGCAGCAGCGAGCCGACCGACGCGGCGATCGAGGCGGCGGCGCGCGCCGCGAACGCGCACGACTTCATCGTCGCGCTGCCGCACGGCTACGACACGGTGGTCGGCGAGCTCGGCGTGACGCTCTCGGGCGGCCAGCGCCAGCGCATCGCGATCGCGCGCGCGCTGCTCAAGAACGCGCCGATCCTGATCCTCGACGAGGCCACCTCGGCCCTCGACTCCGAGTCCGAGCGCCTCGTGCAGGACGCGATCGACCGCTTGATGGTGGGCCGCACGACGCTGGTCATCGCGCACCGGCTCGCGACCATCCGGCGCGTCGACCGCATCGTCGTCCTGGCCGACGGCCGCATCGTCGAGGAGGGGACGCACGAGGAGCTGCTGGCGCGCGGCGCGCTCTACCGGCGGCTGTACGACCAGCAGATGCTCGGCGCCGCGCCGGCGGGCGGCGAGGAGCTCCAGCTCGCATGAGGCGACTGCGTTCCTCCGAGCGACGCAGCCCGGCGCGCGGCACGCTCTCGTGGCGCGAGCGGCTGCTGGTCGTCGTCGGCGGGACGCTGCTCTTCATCCTGCTCCGCATCCTCGGCTGGACGACGCGCAAGAGCTTCACGGGTCCCGGCGCCGAGGAGCTGCTCGCGCGCTTTCGGGAGAACCAGCCGTCGATCCTCGCCTTCTGGCACGGCCGGATGGTGATGATGCCGTTCGCCTACGAGGGACGCCGGGCCTGCATCATGAACAGCCGGCACCGCGACGGGCAGCTCGTCTCGCACGCGATCCGGCTCCTCGGGATCGAGGTGGTGCGCGGCTCGTCGACCCGCGGCTGGCTGGGCGGCATGCGCGGATTGCTGCAGGCCTACGCGCGGGGCTGCGACCTCGTTCTGGTCCCCGACGGACCACGCGGGCCGCGCTGCCGGGCGAAGAGCGGCGCCGTGCAGCTCGCGCGTGCGACCGGCGCGCCGCTGTACCCCGTGGCCTACGGGGCGAGCCGCGCGCGCTTCCTCTCGCGGAGCTGGGACTGGCTCTGCATCCCCCTCCCGGGGGCGCGCGTGATCTACGCCGTCGAGTCGCCGATCCGGGTGCCGAGCGACGCCTCGCCGGAGGCGGTCGAGCAAGCCCGCGTCCTGCTCGAGGAGAGGTTGAACGAGGCGGTGCGGCGCGCCGACGCCGCGTGCGGTGTCGCGTCGGCGCGTACGCTGCAATACATCGGAGCCGTTGCAGAGCGCCCCGAATCGTGAGAGGGCACGGGCGCTACGCTGGGGGAGAAAGAAACATGCGGGGGCTGGCATCGATTCTGGTGGCCATCACGGGCGTGCTGGTGCTGGCGGCTGGAGTGTCGTCAGCGCTCGTGAAGAATGCCCAGGCGAGTGAGGCGCCGGCATCGAAGACCGAGGAGCTCGAGGCCAAGTTCCGAGCGTTCATCGAATCTTGGATGGCGAAGCTCCGCGAGCGCGAGCGGCACAACATCGCGCACATCCAGTGGAAGCCCGGTGGGCGCGGTGTGGTGGGCGAGTACGTTGGTTACGATACGACGAACTACCAGGTGGCGGGGATCCGCAACGTCGAGTCCGGGACGCCCATCGGTCGGGTGGTCTACATGGAGCTCAAGAAGCGGGTTTCCGGCGCTTCGGAGGTCGATGCACTCGCCCAGACCCCAGAGATCGTCGAGCGAACCGAGGTCACCGAGATCTTCCGCTACGAGCGCGGATCCTGGGTGTACTGAGGGGCGAGGGACGCCGCCGGCGCTGCGCGCCTACAACGCGGCGGTCGTCGTCCTCGGTCTCGTCCTCGCACCCGTCGCGGCGGTCGTGTGCCTGCTGCGCCCGGCGTGGCGCCGCGGGCTCGTGCACCGGCTCGGGCTCGGCTGGCCGGAGCGGCGCGGCGGTCCGCTGCTCTGGGCGCACGCCGCATCGGTCGGCGAGATCGAGGCGCTCGCGCCGCTGGTCGAGCGCTGGCGGAGCAGCAACCCGCGCGGCGAGGTCCTCCTGACGGCGCTCACCGCGACCGGCTGCGAGCACGCCCGGCGCCTCGTTCCCGGCGCCGCGGTGCGCACGTTCCCGCTCGACGCGCCGTGGATCGCGCCGCGGGTCGTGCGCCGCGTCGCACCCGACCTGTTCCTGTTCAGCGAGAACGAGATCTGGCCGAACACGCTGCTCGCGCTCGAGCGCGCCGGCGTCCCGGCGATCCAGGTGAGCGGTCGGCTCTCGCCGCGCGCGGCGCGGACGCTCGCCCGCTTCCCGCGCTTCGCGCGCGAGGTGCTCTCCCTGGTGCGCGGCTTCTGCGTGCAGGACGACGAGCACCGGGCGCGGCTCGTCGCGCTCGGCGTCAAGCCGGAGCGCGTCGTCGTGACCGGCTCGCTGAAGGGCGACGGCCGCGAGGTCGCGGCGCCGGACTTCCTCGCGGTGCTCGACGAGACGCGGCCCGTGGTGGTCGCCGGCTCGACCCACCCGGGCGAGGAGGAGGCGGTGATCGGCGCGCTGCACGCGCTGCACGACGCCGGACACCGGCCGCTCTGCATCCTGGCGCCGCGCCACCCGGAGCGCTTCCCCGCGGTGCGCGCGCTCCTCGCCCGCTCGCGCCTCGCGGTCGAGCGGCGGAGCGCGCTGCCCGAGGATCCGGCCGAGGCGCGGGAGCGTCTCGCGCGGGCCGACGTCCTGCTGCTCGACAGCATGGGCGAGCTCGCCGGCTGCTACTGCGTCGCGACGGTCGCGTTCGTCGGCGGGACGCTCGTCCCGGTCGGCGGGCACAACCTGCTCGAGCCGGCGCGCTGCGGCGTGCCGATCGTCGTCGGGCCGCACCTCGACAGCGTGCGGCGCCTCGCCGGGCGGCTCGCCGCGGCCGGGGCGGCGGTCGTGCTGCCCGACGCGACGCAGCTCGCGACGGCGCTCGCCACCTTCCTCTCGCCCCAGGAGCGCGCGGCGGCGAGCGCCGCGGCACGGCGGGTCGCGCTCGAGGAGAGCGGGACGCTCGGCGCCACGTGGCAGGCGATCGGCGAGCTGCTCGGTGCCTCCGAGCCGGCGTCCGCCGGGGGGGGCGCAGGATGAGCGCCGGGCTCGTCGCGCAGGAGGAGATCGTGCGCTCGTGGAGCCAGGACGGCGCCTCGCGCTACGCCCTGGGGCCGCTCGCCTGGGGCTACCGCTTGGCGATCGCGGCGCGGCGCGCGGCGTACCGCCTCGGGCTGCGGCGCGTCCACCGGGTCGGCGTGCCGGTGCTGAGCTTCGGCAACCTGACGGTGGGCGGCACGGGCAAGACGCCGGCCGCGCTGTGGCTCGCCGAGTGGCTGCGGCGCGAGGGCGAGCGGCCGGCGATCGTCACGCGGGGCTACGGCGGCAAGCTCGAGGGGCGCGTCCTCACGGTCGGCTGCGACCGGCAGGCGCTGTACGGCCCGCGCGAGATCGGCGACGAGGCGGTGCTGCTCGCCGAGCGCTTCGCGGGGCCGGTGGTCTGCGGCGCGGATCGGGTCGCCGCGGCGCGCCACGCGATCGCCGAGCACGACGCCACGGTGCTGGTCCTCGACGACGGCTTCCAGCACTGGCGCCTCGGCCGCGACCTCGACGTGCTGCTGCTCGACGGGCGGGCCGGGTTCGGGAACGGCGCGCTGCTTCCCGCGGGGCCGCTCCGCGAGCCGCTCCGCGCGCTCGCGCGGGCCGACGCCATCGTGATCACCAAGGGGAGCGCGGGGTCGCGCGTCGCAGAGATCCTGGTCCGCTTCGCGCCCAACGTTCCGACCTTCTCCGCCGAGCTCAAGCCGCGCTCGCTCGTGACCAGCGAGGACGGGATGCTCGTCGAGCGGCCGCTCGGTGACCTCGTCGGCCGCCGGGTCGTCACCGTCTCGGCGATCGCGCAGCCGCGCTCGTTCTACGAGCTGCTCGGCGCCCTCGAGGTGCGCCCGGTCGAGGTCCTCGAGTTCCCCGACCACCACCCGTACGAGCAGGCCGACTGGCAGCGCATCATGCAGGCCGCGCACCGCGCCGATTTGGTCGTCTGCACGGAGAAGGACATCGTCAAGCTGCGGCGCTTCCCGTTCCCACGGGGCGGGCTCGCCGCCCTGCGGGTCGACTTCACCCTCGGGGAGCGCGACGAGGCGCGCTTTGCGGAGCTCGTTCGCTCGCGCCTCGCCGGACGCGCGCGGCTGCACGCCGCGAACGATGATGCTAGGAACGTCGCCCAGTGACGGGCCCGGCACATTGCGCGCGCCGCGGCGGCGCGCCTGCGCAGCGCCTGCGCCGCCGACCGGGCTCGTGCGGGGGGTAGGGTGCGCGTACTGGTCACCGGAGTCGCGGGCTTCATCGGCTCGCACGTCGCCGAGGCGCTGATCGCGCGAGGCGACTACGTGCGCGGCGTCGACTGCTTCCTCGACTACTACCCCCGCGCGGTGAAGGAGCGGAACATCGCCGGGCTCAAGCGCTCGGAGCGCTTCGAGTTCCTCGAGCAGGACCTGGTGACCGGCGACGTCGAGGCGCTGGTCGACGGCATGGACGCGGTCGTGCATCTCGCGGCGCAGGCGGGAGTCCGGGCGAGCTGGGGACGCGACTTCCGCATCTACTGCGACGTGAACGTGCTCGCGACCCAGCGGCTCCTCGAGGCGAGCGCGCCGCGCCGCCTGCGCTTCGTCTACTCGTCGTCGTCCTCGATCTACGGTGACGCGCCCGACCTGCCGACCGTCGAGAGCACGCTGCCGCGGCCGATCTCGCCCTACGGCGTGAGCAAGCTCGCAGGCGAGCACCTCTGCCGGCTCTACACGCAGTCGAGCGGCATCCCGACCGTGTCGCTCCGCTACTTCACCGTGTACGGGCCGCGCCAGCGGCCCGACATGGCGTTCCACCGCTTCCTGCGCGCGCAGCTCGAGGGCCGCGAGCTCACGGTCTACGACGACGGCGCGCAGACGCGCGACTTCACCTACGTCGGCGACGCGGTCGCGGCGAACCTGCTCGCGCTCGAGCGGGGGACGCCGGGGGCGGCCTACAACATCGGGGGCGGCTCGCGGGTTAGCGTGAACCAGGTGCTCGAGCTGATCGGCGAGCTCTGCGGCATGCCGCCGCGCGTCCGCCGCGCCGAGAAGCAGCGCGGCGACGTGCGCGACACGCACGCCTCGACCGAGGCCGCGGAGCGCGATCTCGGCTGGCGGCCGAAGACGGGGCTGCGTGCCGGGCTTGCAGCCGAGCTCGAGTGGCTGCGCGGCGAGCTCGCGGCGGAGGCGGGCTGAGCGTCGCGTCAGGAGGTTCGTTCGATGGCCATCAGTCAGGAGTTGCTCGAGATCCTGGTCTGCCCGCAGTGCAAGGGCGAGGTGCAGCTCACGCCGGAGGCGGACGCGCTCACCTGCGCCGCGTGCCGTCTTCGCTACCGCATCGAAGACGACATCCCCGTGATGCTCATCGACGAGGCGACACCCTGGTAGGCAGGCCACGGAAGCACGCCGTCTCGCACCACCCCGCCGTCTGCTGCTCGCGCAGACGAGCTTCCTCGGCGACGTCGTCCTGACCACGGCGCTCTGGCGAGCGCTGCGCGACGGGCTGCCGGAGAGCGAGCTCTTCTGGCTCGTGCGCCCCGACGCGGCTCCGCTCGTCGCCGGCCTCGACGGCCCGGAGCGCGTCGTGGTGTTCGCGAAGCGCGGCGCCGACGCGGGCCTCGCCGGGCTGCGCGCCGTGGCGGAGCGGCTCGCGGCGCTGCGCTGCGACGCGGCGATCGCCGTGCAGCGCTCGCTGCGTACCGCGCTCGTCCTCGCGCTCTCCGGCATCCCCGAGCGCGTCGGCTTCGCGCGCGCGCCGGGCTCGCTGCTCTACCAGCACCGCGTTCCCCAGCGCGGCGCGCACGCGCGCGACCGCCTGCTCGCGCTCGCGCGGCCCTTCGGGATCGCACCCGAGCGGGCGCCGCTTCCCGAGCTGGCGCTCGGCGGCGTCCTGCGAGCGTGCGATCTCGCGCGGGCCCGGGCGGGGCGGCGGGTGCGCGTGGCCGGCGCGGTCATCACGCGCCAGCGGCCGGGCACCGCCAAGGGCTTCACGTTCCTCACGCTCGAGGACGAGACCGGCATCTCCAACG
>FWPU01005286.1_pt1 | contig 28342 bp, 25 predicted proteins | sample 2228361 | NCBI WGS metagenome assembly FWPU01 (sample SAMEA103939777, study PRJEB20133) | metagenome
CCCACACGCGACCGAGCACGTCGGGGCCGCCCTGGCTGTGTGCCGGGACCTGACCGAGGCCCAGCGGGAGCAACTATGCCGGGATCTGTGCCGGCAGTGGCCGGGGAAGGGCGGCATCGCCCAGATCATCGCGCGCAACAGCCTGGATCACCCAGAGTTCCCGCGGAAGGGATCGCAGGTGACGTTGCAGACACAAATAGCCGGTGGCCCTCTCGGGGGCAATGTCGGCTACCACAAGCACCAGTTCTCCAGCGACTGGTTTTTGCCCACTTTTTGGCAACTGATCCTGCATCTCGGCCTGGAGGTAGGCTACATGGACGGCTTCGCGCGTGACTCGCGCATCCCCTACCTGGACCTGTTCTTTATCGGTGGCGAAGGGATGTCGCGCTCCAGGCCCCTGCGGGGCTATCAGGATCCGCTGGCCGGGTACGCCAGCGCCTTGGGTGATCGCGTACTGCTCAAGTACACGGCGGAGCTGCGTCTGCCCATCGTGCCCAATCCCACGGTCTTTGCCCTGCTCTTTGCCGAGGCGGGCAATACCTGGCCCACCATGACGCGCACCGACCCAAGTGACCTGAAGCGCTCGGTGGGCTTTGGCGCACGCGTGTACATGCCCATGATCGGTATCTTGGGGTTTGATTATGCCTATGGCTTTGACAATGTTGACGCCAGGACAGGCGAACGGCGCGGCAGGTGGGTGCCGCACTTTGTCTTTGGCCGCGGGTTCTAAGCAGTGGACAACAGGGAGAGGGCCGTTCTGACGGCCTGAGTTTTGCCGATTTAGGCTAAGGAGGCAAAAGTGAAAGGACGTGTCGTTGCTCTGGTGGTCGGTCTTTTGGTCGTGGCCCTGGCAGGTCCCAGCGCCCGGGCGCAGAAGATGAAGATTGGCTACATCAACTCCCAGAAGATCCTGCGTGAGTACAAGGAGGCGCAGGACGCCCAGAAGAAGTTCGACGAGATCAACGCCGGGTGGGAGGCCCAGGTTAGGGAGATGCAGCGGCAGCTGCAAGAGCTGTCCGACCAGCTGGAGTCGCAGAGCCTGCTGCTGAGTGAGCAGCGCAAACAGGAGAAGCAGCAGGAGATTCAGAACCTCTACATGAGCATCCAGCAGTTCCAGATGGAGAAGTGGGGCCAGAACGGCGAGGCCTTCCGCAAGGAACGGGAGCTCATGGAGCCGATCATTAATGCAGTGACTGCGGTCATCAAGAAGATCGGCGAGGCTGAGGGCTTTACCTACATTTTCGACGGCGTCAACGGCAACATCGTCTACGCCGCGCCGGACCAGCCCGACCTGACCGATCGGGTGATCGAGGAGCTGAACAAGAGCGTAAAGACCAGCGGGTCCAAGGGCTAGACAGGGCCAGGGCTGGCAGGCCGCCGATGACATTGACCTTGGCTGACATTGCGGCGTACGTGGGCGGCACGGTCAGTGGGGACGGCCAGGTGCGCATCACGGGTCTGGGCAAGATCCAGGGGGCGCACGAGGGCGAGCTGACCTTCTTGGCCAACCCCAGGTACGCCAAGTATGTGGCCTCCACGCACGCGTCGGCGATCATCGTCGGCGAGGACTTTCACGGCCCCTGTCCCATACCTGCCATTCGGGTCAAGGACCCCTACTTTGCCTTCCTGAAGGCAGTGCGCCTTTTTCACCCGCCGGAGCAGACCTTGCCCCCCGGAGTGCACCCATTGGCAGTGGTGGACGAGTCGGCAGTGCTCGGCCCCGAGGTGGCGATAGGGCCTCTGGCCGTGCTGGGGCGTAACGTGCGCTTGGGGCGAGCGGTGAAGATCTACCCTGGCGTCGTGCTCTATCCGAATGTGAGCGTGGGGGACGAGTCGGTCATCCATGCCAACGTCACGGTGCGAGAAGGCGTGCAGATCGGCTGCCGGGTCATCGTCCATAGCGGTGCGGTGCTCGGCGCCGACGGCTTTGGCTTTGTCTTTGAAGAGGGCCATTACGAAAAGTTGCCCCAGACCGGCACGGTGATCATCGAAGACGACGTGGAGATTGGGGCCAACACGACCATCGACCGTGCCACCCTCGGCGCCACGGTGATTCGCCGTGGGGTCAAGCTGGATAACCTGATCCAGATTGCGCACAACGTCGAGGTGGGGGAGCACACGGTCATCGCTGCGCAGGCAGGGATTTCTGGCAGCACGCGCGTGGGAAAACGGGTAAAGATCGGCGGGCAGGCCGGGTTTGTCGGGCACATTTCTATCGGCGATGACAGCATCATCGGGGCCCAAGCCGGGGTGGCCAAAGACGTGCCGCCAGGGGTCTTTGTCACCGGTTACCCGGCTCGGGAGGTGACCAGCTACCATCGCGCCCTGGCCGCCCTGGCGCGATTGCCGGAGCTCATCAAGAAGGTCAGGGCTTTGGAGAAAGAGGTCGAGAGGCTGCGCACCGAGCGCGGCGAGCACCAGAGCTAAACAGGGGCCGGGGGCGCACGACTAGCTTGCGAGGGCAAAACGTCCATGTTGCGGCACCAACAGACGATTAAGAAGGCCATCTCCTATTCTGGGATTGGCCTGCATACTGGGAACAAGACCAAGGTCACCTTTAAGCCGGCGCCGGTCAACACCGGCATCCGCTTCAAACGCGTGGACCTTGCGGACTCGGTGGAGATCCCGGCGGACATCGACCATGTGGTGGACATCTCCCGTGGCACCACCCTGGGACAGGGCGAGGTGCGCATCCACACGGTGGAGCACGTGCTGGCGGCGATCGCCGGCCTGGAGATCGATAACATCCTGGTGGAAGTCGACGGCAACGAGCCCCCGGTTGGGGACGGCAGCGCCCTGCCCTTTGTCAAGGTGCTGCTGGACGCCGGCCTGGTGGAGCAGGACTCGCCCAAGGACTATTTGATCATCGACCGCACCTTGACCTACAGTGATCCGGCCAACGGCGTGGACCTGGTGGTGGTGCCCTCCGACGAATTCCGCATCACCTTCATGGTCGACTACAAGAATCCTGCCCTGGGCACGCAGTACACCTCCATGTATTCGCTGAGTGATGAGTTTGTCAGCGAATATGCGCCGGCGCGCACCTTCTGCTTCCTGCACGAGGTGGAGGAGTTGTGGGAGGCGGGCCTGATCAAGGGCGGGAGCCTGGACAACGCCATCGTCATTTGCGACCGGCAGATGTCCGACGAAGAGTTGGAGGCCTTGCGCCGCAAGCTCAACCTCAGCGAGGACATCAAGCTGGGCAAGAACGGCATTCTCAACGGCCGAGAGCTGCGCTACCCCAACGAGCCGGTGCGCCACAAGGCCCTGGACCTGATCGGCGACCTGGCTCTGCTGGGTGTGCCGTTGCGGGCGCACGTGCTTGCGGCCCGCTCCGGGCATGCCGCCAACGTGGAACTGGTCAAACGCATCCGCAAGGAGTACAAGAAGCAGCTCATCAAGGCCAAATACCAGAAGACCTCGGTCGAAGGGCTGGTGATGGACATTGACGGGATCCAGCGGATCTTGCCCCATCGCTACCCGTTCTTGCTCGTGGACAAGATCGTCGACCTGGTGCCCAAGGAGAAGGTGGTGGGCGTCAAGAACGTCACCGTCAGCGAATGGTTTTTCCAGGGGCACTTTCCGGGCAGGCCGATCATGCCTGGCGTGCTCATTCTGGAAGCAATGGCCCAGGTGGGCGGCCTCTTGATGCTGGACGCCGAAGATGACCCGGTGGGAAAGCTGGTCTACTTTGCCGGCATCGACAACGTCAGGTTCCGCAAGCCGGTGTTGCCGGGCGATCAACTGGTGTTCGAGGTGGAGATCGTCAAGTTCCGTAAGGCATTGTGCAAGATGGCCGGAAAGGCCTTTGTCAGCGGCGATCTGGTCTGCGAGGCGGAGTTCTCCGCGGCCATCGTGGACGAGACGCTGGTGCCGCATAAGGAATAGCAGAGGAGGAGACGTCTGAGGAGCATTCATCCCACTGCTCTGGTTGACCCTGCTGCTGAGCTGGGCCACGGCGTGTCCGTGGGCCCGTTTTCTGTCGTTGAGAAAAACGTCGTTATTGGGGACGGTACCACGATCGGTTCCCATGTGCTCATCGCCTCGGGAACGCGCGTGGGCAAGGACTGTCGCATCCACCATGGGGCTGTGTTGGGCACGGTGCCGCAGGACCTCAAGTTTGGCAACGAGGAGACGACGCTGGAGATTGGCGATCGCACCGTCATTCGCGAATACGCGACGCTCAATCGCGGCACCAAGGAACATTGGAAGACGGTGGTGGGTAGTGACTGCCTGCTGATGGCCTACATCCACGTGGCGCACGACTGTGTGGTGGGCAATCATGTGATCATGGCCAATGCCGCTAACCTAGCCGGGCACGTGACCGTGGAGGACTGGGCCACCTTAGGTGGGCTGCTGGCGGTGCACCAGTTTGTGCGCATCGGCCGGCACGCTTTTGTGGGCGCCGGCTGTAAGGCCATGAAGGACGTACCGCCATATGTGCTGGCCATGGCTGAGCCCCTGCAATTTGCGGGGCTCAACTCTGTGGGCCTGCGCCGGCGGGGGTTTTCCCCGGAGACCCTGCTCTTGCTCAAGCGCGCTTATCGCCTCCTCTACCGCTCCAATCTCAACGTGAGCCAGGCCCTGGCGCGAATCCGCGAAGAGCTGCCGCAGACCGAGGAGATCCAGCACATCGTCGGCTTCATCGAGGGCAGCAGGCGCGGTATCATCTGATGGCTGCCTGGGCAGGGGTCATGGAGCGCTGGCGTTTTCTGAACAGTGGACCAGGCAGGGGCGCCTGGAACATGGCGGTGGACGAGGCACTTGCCTTGGAGGTGGCCGCAGGGCAGTCACCGCCCACGCTGCGCGTGTACGCCTGGGAGCCGGCGTGTATTTCGCTCGGGTACCACCAGCATCTTGAGGAAATCGATCTCCGGCGCTGTCAGGCGGATGGTCTAGAGGTGGTGCGCAGGCCCACGGGCGGAAGAGCCATCCTGCATGAGGAGGAGTTGACTTACTCGGTGGTGGTGCCGGCCTCCAGCGCCCACTATCACGAGGAGATACATCACACCTATGAGCTGTTGAGCAGGGCGCTGCTGCAGGGCCTGCGCAATTTGGGGGTGGCAGCATCTTTTGCCCGTGCCCCGCGCGGCGAACGGAACTATCGCCGCGGGGAGTTTTCGGTGCCGTGCTTTTCCAGCTCAGTGCGGAATGAAATTCTCTGGCAGGGGCGCAAGCTGGTGGGCAGCGCCCAGCGCCGCTTTGACCGGGCCTTACTCCAGCACGGATCGATCCTGTTGGGCAGTGCGCACTTGCGCCTGGTTGACTATCTGGCAGGGGTGGATGGGCAAGAACGGGCCCGCTATCTGGAGTTTCTGCGGCGCAAGACGGTAGCGGTCAACGAGATCGCCGGGCGGGAGGTCACTTTTGCGGAAATGGCGGCGGCGCTTGTCCAGGCTTTTGCACAGACATTGGGCATCCACCTGGAACAGGAGGGATTGAGCCAGCCCGAGGTGGCCAGGGCCACGGAGCTTCTGGCCAAGTACCATGACCCGAACAGGAGGTGACCATGCGCAAGCTAGCCCTGGTGGTGCTGACAGCAGGGGTGGCACTGGCCCCCCCGAATCTGCGGGCGCAGAACTTTCACGTGGGTCCAGAGGACGTCAATCAGGTGCTTGAGCTGTTCGGCTCGATTGCGGCCGGAGGCACGTTTCACACCGCCGATGTGCACAGAGTCCTGGGTCTCGACGTAGGGGTGCGTGGGGTAGCCGTGTTTGTGCCGGATGAGTACCAGGCGCGCACGCAAGGGCCATTTGAAGATGTCGCATTCGTCGGCCTGCCCTTCCTGCACGCCAGCATCGGCCTCCCCTTCCGCCTGGAGGTGATGGGCAGGTTCTTCCATTTCCCTCTGGGTGAGGAGCCCACGCGCGGCGGCGTGACCCTGGCGGGCGTGGGTCTCAAGTACGGCCTGCTGCGAGGGCCGATATTGCCGAAGGTGGCGCTGATGGCAACTTACCACACCTTCATGGTGCCGGAAGAGTACAGCTTTGGCACGGTGCGCACCGTGAGCCTCAAGGCGGTGATCAGCAAGGGGGTGCCCTTTGTTACCTTCTACTCCGGCATCGGCATGGACCACACCTTGCTCGAGCTGGACTACCAGGGGGTCACGGGCAGCTACCAGGCGACCCACGTGCACGGCAATGTGGGCATCACCATTAAAGCATTGCCACTGGTGTATGCGAACCTCGACTACATGTTCGCGGAAAAGTTTGCGGGGTTCAATCTTGGTCTGGGGGTGACGATCCGTTGAGAGGCGGGGCACAACCCACATGGCGATGAAGAGGCTGGCCATCCTGGGTTCCACCGGCTCCATTGGCCGCAGCTGCCTGGAGGTGGTGGATGCGCTGGGGCAGGAGCTGAGCGTCGCCTACTTGGCCACTTGGGACGATGCGGAGGTGATTGCGGCCCAGGCAGCCAAGTACCGTCCGCGGGCGGTGGCCATTGCCAGCGGGCGCTGTCCAGAAGCGGTGCGCCAGCGTGTGCAGCGCAGCGGGGCGGAGTTGTGGTTGGGAGCGGAGGCCACCGCGCAGGTGGCAGCGGCGCCGGACTATGACCTTTTGGTCAACGCGGTCGTGGGGGCGGCAGGCCTGGTGCCCACGCTGACGGCCATCGACCAGGGCAAGGATGTGGCGCTGGCGAACAAGGAGACCCTGGTGGCGGGTGGAGAGCTGGTCATGGCCCGCGCGGCGGCGCGACAGGTGACCATCGTGCCCATCGACAGCGAGCACAGCGCCATCTTTCAGTGTCTCTTTGGCGAGGAGCAAAAGGCGATCCGGCGTCTCATCCTCACCGCCTCTGGGGGCCCGTTCCTGGATCTGGACCCGGCGCGTTTCAAGGAGGTGACCGTAGAGCAAGCGCTTGCCCACCCGAACTGGCGCATGGGGCCAAAGGTCACCATCGATTCGGCCACGATGATGAACAAAGGGTTGGAGGTCATCGAGGCGCATTGGCTCTTTGGGGTGCCAGTGGAACAGGTGGACGTGGTGATCCACCCGCAGTCCATCGTCCATTCGCTGGTGGAGTTCGTGGACGGGTCGGTGAAGGCGCAGCTGGGCGTGCCGGATATGCGCATTCCCATCCAGGTGGCGCTCACCTATCCGCAGCGGCGACCGGGGCCATGGCCACGGCTGGATCTTGCCAGCCACCGGCACCTGGAGTTTCGCCCTCCGGATCTGCGCACGTTTCGCTGTTTGGCGCTGGCCTACGAGGCTGCGCGCCAGGGAGGGACCCTGCCCGCAGTGATGAACGCGGCCAACGAAGTGGCGGTCGCCCATTTTCTGGCGCGTCGACTCGGCTTCGACCGTATTCCCCAGATCATCGAGCAGACCATGGCGGCACATCAGCTGGTTGCCCAACCCCAGGTGGAGGACATCCTGGCCAGCGACGCCTGGGCGCGTGCCTACGCGGAAAAGCTGCAGGGGCAATAATTTTCCGCCGGTGCGGCGGGCAGAATGTACCAACAGCATAGAGCGAGATAATGGCAATCAAAATCCTGACGACTATCGCCTCGTTTGTCTTTGTGTTCGGCGTTCTCGTTTTTGTCCATGAGCTCGGGCACTTTCTGGCGGCCCGGCTTGCGGGCATTCGGGTGGAGCGCTTCTACCTTGGGTTTGACCTGTTTGGTCTGCGTCTGTTGCGCTTTCGGCGTGGCCAGACCGAGTACGGCGTGGGCCTCTTGCCCATTGGCGGCTATGTAAAGATGGCCGGGTTCATCGACGAGAGCCTGGACACCCAGGCGAGCGGCGCTCCAGATGAGTTCATGTCCAAGAAAACCTGGCAAAAGATCTACGTGCTGTGTGCGGGCGTGGTGATGAACCTCTTTTTTGGCTTCCTGGTGTACACGGCGCTCTCTTTTGGCGCCCGGGTGCCAGTGAAGCGGCAGGCGGTGGATGCACAGGCCCTGCCGCCGGTGGTGGAGGAGGTGATTCCGGGCATGCCGGCCGCGGCCGCAGGCATGGTCCCCGGGGCGGTCATCCTGCAGGTGGATGGCACGCCGGTGACCAGTTGGAGCCAACTGACCAAGGTCATCCATGGCTCGCCTGGGCGAGAGGTGCTGTTGACCTGGCACCAGGGCAGTGATACCCTTACCAGGGCGCTGGTCCCCAAGAGTTCATGGTCCCTGCACGGGTGGTCGTTGCGTCCCATTGGATTGATCGGCATCGGTCCGCGGGTGGACGAGGCTGAGCTCGGGCCTTACCGGCGCGTGGGGCCCTGGGAGGCGGTGGCCTTGGGTTTTGCCCAGACCAGCTACGCCTTTCGCATGACCTTCGCCAGCATCAGAGGCATCGTCACCATGCAAGTGTCGTGCGCGGAGGTGGCCGGGCCATTGGGGATTGCGCGCATCTCGGTCAGCTCCGGGCAGCGCGTGGCAGAGGCGGTCCGCCAGCGCCAAGGGGTAAGTCAGGCCGCAGCGCAGTTATTGTCGCTGATAGCCCTGTTCAGCGTGACCCTCGCCCTGGTGAACATCCTGCCCGTGCCTGCACTTGATGGAGGGCATCTGGCGGTGGTGGTGGTCGAGGGCATCCGGCGCAAACCCTTGCCGGTCAAACTGCGGGTGGCGATCCAGTGGGTCGGTATGGTCTTGATCTTTGTCTGCTTCGTCCTACTCACCTACAACGACCTGATGCGCAAGATGCCGTAACTGCTGGTAAACGGCTAGATGGGGGGCACCGGCCCGGAGAGGGAAATGATCTCTTGAGGGGGTGCAGCGACTTTGGCGATGACCTTTACCCTTTGCTCAGGTGGCAACTTCCCGCGGGGCACAAAGGGATGGCAAGAGGCGGAAGAAACGGACACGAGGGAGGCGATTGATGAAGCTGGCAGAGCGGATGGGCAACCTTGGCACGGAAACGGCCTTCGAGGTCCTGGCCAAGGCCAAGGCCCTCGAGGCCCAGGGCAAAGAGATCATTCACCTGGAGATCGGCGAGCCCGATTTTGACACGCCGGAGCACATCAAGGTGGCGGCCATCAAGGCCATGCGCGAGGGGAAGACCGGGTACTGCCCGGCGGCGGGGATCAGGGAGCTGCGCGAGGCCATCGCCGCCGATGTGGGCGCACGACGCGGGCTCTGGGTGTCGCCCGAGGAGGTGGTGGTCACCCCCGGGGCAAAGCCGATCATGTACTTTGTCATCACCGCACTGGTGGATCCGGGCGACGAGGTGATCTACCCGGACCCCGGCTTTCCCATCTATGAGTCGGTGATTCGCTTTGTGGGGGGCAGGCCGGTGCCCATCCCCTTGCGCGAGGAGCGGAAGTTTAGTTTTGACCCCGACGAGTTTCGTGCGCTGGTCAACAAAAGGACCAAGCTTGTCATCCTCAATTCCCCCCAGAACCCGACCGGCGGGGTCTTGAGCAAGGCGGACCTGGAGGCCATCGCCGAAGTAGCCATAGCTCATGACCTGTCTGTCCTCTCGGACGAGGTCTACAACAACATCCTCTACGAGGGCACTTTTACTAGCATGGCCTCGCTGCCGGGGATGCGCGAGAGGACCGTGATTCTGGACGGCCTGTCCAAGACCTATGCCATGACCGGCTGGCGCCTGGGTTACGGGGTGATGCCGCAGGAGCTGGCGCGCCAGGTGGAGCGGCTGACCATCAACACCGTCTCCTGCACCTCGCACTTTAGCCAGTATGGGGCCATCGCCGCGATCACTGGCTCCCAGGAGCCAGTGGCTGCCATGGTCGCCGAGTTCCGTCGGCGTCGCGACTTTATCGTGGACGGTCTGAACAAGATCAAAGGGGTCCGTTGCGTGATACCCCAAGGGGCCTTCTACGCCTTTCCGAATATCACCGGCACCGGGTTTAGCTCCAAGGAACTGGAGCGGCGCCTTCTGGAGGAGGCGGGAGTGGCTACGCTCTCTGGCACCGCTTTCGGACGCTACGGGGATGGCTACTTGCGCCTGTCGTATGCAAATTCGCTGGAGAACATCCGGCGGGCCCTGGAGCGCTTCGCGGCCCTGGTCTCGTGAGGGCTGCCTGGCACTGCGTGGAACGGCTCGGATACAAAGGGAGATTGGCTGCGGAGATGGAAGCGAAGAAGACTGGTCTGTATGAGGTGCACAAGCGGTTGAAGGCCAAGTTGGTGCCCTTTGCCGGCTACTGCATGCCTATCCAGTACACGAGCATTGTGAGCGAACACAAACGGGTGCGGGCCACCGTGGGCGTGTTCGATGTGTCGCACATGGGGGAATTTGTCATCCGTGGGCCGCGAGCCCTGGAGTTCCTGGAGCGCATGACCATTAACCAGGTGAGCGCCTTGGAGGTAGGCCGGGTCCAGTACTCGGCCATGTGCTACCCCGACGGCGGCATCGTCGATGACCTGCTGGTGTATCGTCTGCCGGACCATTACATGTTAGTGGTGAACGCCTCCAACCTGCAAAAGGACTTTGCTTGGCTGTTAGAGCACCTGATGAGCGACATGAGTCTGGAGGATGCCAGTGACAAGACTACGCTGCTGGCAGTGCAAGGACGGTACGCCCAGGCCACCCTGCAAAAGCTCACCAGCGTGGACCTGAGCAAGATCAAGTACTATTGGGCACAGCGCGGGCGGGTGGCAGGAGTGGAGGTGCTCATCTCGCGTACCGGCTACACCGGCGAAGACGGGTTTGAGATTGGGTTTGACCGTCGTTACTCCGAACAGGTGTGGGAAGCAGTCATGGAGGCGGGCAAAGAGTTCTCCATCGAGCCCATCGGTCTGGGGGCGCGGGACAGTCTGCGCCTGGAGATGAAATACTGCCTGTACGGCAACGACATCGACCAGACCACCAATCCACTGGAGGCCGGATTGGGGTGGATTACCAAGCTGCAGAAAGGCGACTTTATCGGGCGGGAGGCCCTCTTGCGCGTCAAAGAACAGGGGCTGCGGCGGAAGTTGGTGGGATTCGAAATGCTGGAAAGGGCCATCCCGCGGCACGGCTATGCCATCGTCAAGGACGGGACACAGGTGGGGCATGTCACCAGCGGCGCCTTTTCGCCCAGCCTGCAGAAGGGGATTGGCATGGGGTACGTGCCCGTGGAGCTCTCGCAGGTGGGGAGCACCTTCGCGGTGCAGATCCGCGACCAGCAGGTGCCGGCGGTGGTGGTGCAGACGCCGTTCTACAAGAGGCCGTATTGAGGGGGCGCGAACGTGAACATTGACGTCTGTCTTGTCCCAGCGGAGCTCTCGCACTGCCAGGTGGCGCAGCGGGCGGTGGTGGTCATCGACGTGCTGCGCGCGAGCACGACCCTGATCAGCGCGCTCGCACATGGCTGTCGGGCGATCATTCCCGTGGAGGAGGTGGAGGAAGCAAAGCGCATCGCCGCCACCATTGGGGACGAGCGCGTGCTCTTGGGTGGCGAGCGGGGTGGAGTGCGCATCGAGGGCTTTGCCCTGGGCAACTCGCCGCGGGAGTATCGCGGGGCCACCGTGCGCGACAGCACCATCGTGTTCACCAGTACCAACGGCTCGCGCCTATTTCGCCTGGTGCAGAACGGGGCCACGGTATTCGTAGGGGCGCTGGTCAATGTGGGGGCAGTGGCCAGGGCCGTGGCAGAGGAAGGGCGGGACGTGCTGCTGGTGTGTGCCGGGCGTGAAGGGCGGTTCTCGGCAGAAGACTGCTACTGTGCCGGGATGATTGTCGCTCGCCTGCAGCGGGTCATGCCACGGCAGGTGGTGCTGAGCGACGCCGCCAGGGCGGCGCTGCGCTTCTTCTCGCGCGGCTCCAGTCCGCTGAGCGTGCTGCAGAAGAGTGAGCACGGCCGCTTCCTGGCGAAACTCGGGTTCCGGCAGGATATCGCCGTGTGTGCCGAGGTGGATGCGTACGAGGTGGTTCCCTTCTATGCAGAGGGCGTCATCCGGGCGCGAAGAGCTGCGCGATGACCACCTGCGAGAAGCCGCACCGTCGCCGTCGGTGCAAGGTAAAGAGTAGAGAGTAAGGCATGGGGCAGGGGTATCCGGCGCCGGCAGTTGCAGCTCGGGGGCGGGACAAGCTGCCGCGGATGCGTGCTCAGAGCAAAGCTCAGGGCCCGCGCATAGTGGTGCAGAAGCGCACATAGTGCGTGGGGGCTGGCGCAGAAAAGGGTCAGGCAGGGTGCAGAAGCCGAGTCAGAGCGTGGACTTTTCGCTCTACGGTATTGTCGACTACAGCTGGCTGCGCGGGCGTGACGTGGCCGAGGTGACCGAGGCGGCCATTGCCGGCGGCGTGACGGTGGTGCAGTATCGTGACAAGGTCTCGTCTGGCCGTACCTTTTTCGCCCACGCCCTTCGCTGTCGGCAGATCTGCACGGCCCATGGCGTGCCTTTCATCGTCAACGACCGGTTGGACATCGCCCTGGCTGTGCAGGCGGATGGGGTGCACGTGGGGCAGGAGGACTTGCCGGTAGCAGTGGTGCGGCGAGTGGGAGGCGAGGAGTTGCTCATTGGGGTATCGGCCGGCACAGTGGCCGAGGCGGTTGCTGCCGCGGCAGAAGGAGCGGACTATCTCGGTGTGGGCGCCATTTATCCCACTGGTAGCAAGCACGACGCGGACATGACCACTCTCGCGACGCTGAGGGAGATCTGCCGTCGGGTGGATTGCCCGGTGGTGGCGATTGGCGGCATCACTGTTGACCGGGTAGGCCAGGTGCTGCAGGCAGGGGCGCACGGGGTGGCGGTGATCTCCGCCTTGCTTGACGGCGACGTCCGCGCCAATGCCCGCGCGCTGAGAGAACAGATTCGGCGCTGTAAGGAGGTGGGTAGGCGGTGAAGATCAGCGAGCGCGACATGCGTGCACTGAGACGGGCAAAACCACAGGAGACGGTGGTGGCCATGCGCCGCTTAGAGATCCTGGGGGTGATGCTCATCTACCTGGGCGTGATGCTCTTGCTCGGCCTGCTCTCCCATCATCCAGAGGAGCAGCCGGGCAAGGTCTCCTTTGGCTCGGCGCGCAACCTACTGGGCCTTGCCGGCGCCTATGTGTCCCATGTGCTTTTCCACTACACCATCGGCTATCCGTCGGTGGTAGTGGCGCTGTTATGTCTGCTCTGGGGGTGGGTGCTGTTTCGCCATCTGCCCACAGGCGCAGCCCGGCGCTGGAGCCTGCACATGCTGGCCCTGGCCTTGTACGCTTCGGTACTGCTGGCCCTGCCAGAGGTGGCGGTGCGCGATGGCGACTTTCGGGCCGGGGAAATGGCTGGCGCCCTTGGCTTGGCTCTGGCCAAGTTGCTGGTGGGGCTCCTGGGGCTCACCGGGTGCGTGATCTTTCTCACTGCAGTCATGATGGTGATGGTCATTTCCGCCACCCAGGTCAGTCTCGGCGAGAAAGTGGGACGCCTGCAGGAACGGGCATGGGCGTGGTGGCAGGATTTCCGCAGGCGGCGGCTGGTAGCGCGTCAGGATCGGGAAAAGCGGGCACGACAGCAGGAGCTGTTGCGGGAGGGGGGGCCAGGACATGCGCCAGCAAAGGCGGCACAGGCACCGTCTGCTCCGGCTCCGGCGGGGGAGACACCCGAACCGGTGCAGCTGGAGCTGCACATGCCCAGGCCGGCAGTTCGGGCTGTGGCGCCGGCGCAGCCAGTTGAGCCGCAGGTAGAGGTGGCCGAGCCGCGGGAGTACCAGTTCCCCAGCCCGGAGCTGCTGGATGCGCCGCCAGAACGCGGGGCCACCCTCACGCGCGAGGAGCTGCTGGAGAATGCGCGCCTGTTGGAGACCCGCCTGCGCGACTTTGGCGTGCGCGGCCGGGTGGTGGAGATCAGCCCTGGCCCGGTGATCACCCGCTACGAAGTGGAACCGGCAGTGGGCGTCAAGGTGAGCCAGTTCACCAGCCTTGCCGACGATCTGGCGCTGGTTTTGCGCGCGCGTCGCATCCGCATCGTCGCGCCCATCCCTGGCAAGGCGGCCGTGGGCATCGAGATACCGAACCCAAGACCGGCTACCGTGTACCTGCGCGAGATTATCGACTCGCCGCAGTTCCAGGAGGCCGACTCGGTGCTCACCATGGCCATGGGCAAGACCATTTCTGGCGAAATCTACACTGCCGACCTGACCACTATGCCGCATCTGCTCATCGGCGGCTCCACCGGTTCGGGCAAGAGCGTGTGCCTGAACACCATCATCGCCAGCTTCCTGTACAAGGCGCACCCGTCACAGGTGCAACTGGTGTTGGTCGACCCCAAGCGCCTGGAGCTCAGCGCCTATAGCCGCCTGCGCGACTACCACGTCACCTACCTGGAAGAGCTGGACGAGACAGTGGTGACCAACGCCGCCAACGCCATTGGCGTGTTGCGCAGCCTGGAGGTGGAGATGGAGCGCCGCTATCGCATTCTCAACGAGGCAGGGGTGCGCAACATCGAAGAGTACAACCAGCGCGTCAAGAAGCGGCAGCTCAAGGGGCGGGATGGCCAGCCGGCGCGCCCGGTGCAGTACTTGGTGCTCATCATCGATGAGCTGGCAGACCTGATGCTGACCGCGGCGCGGGAGGTGGAGGAGCCCATAGCACGCCTGACGCAGATGAGCCGGGCAGTGGGCATTCACCTCATCGTCGCCACCCAGCGCCCCTCGGTGGACGTGATTACCGGCGTCATCAAGGCGAACTTTCCCGCGCGCATCGCCTTCCAGGTGGCCTCCAAAGTGGACTCGCGCACGATCATCGACCAGAACGGTGCGGAGCAGCTTCTTGGTCGAGGCGATATGCTCTTCTTGCCGCCGGCCTCACCGGAGCCCATTCGACTGCACAACGCGTACATCTCCACGGAAGAGATTACCCGGCTCGTCGACCACATCTCCCGCCAGCCCAAGGCTCAGCCCAAGTTCGTGCTGCCGGCGTGGTTAGCGGAGCAGCCGGGTGCGGTGGGGCTGCGCGGGGAGCGCGAGCGGGACCCGCTCTTTGCCGAGGCGGCGCGCATCGTGGTCACCCATCAGCAGGGGTCGGTGTCCATTCTGCAGCGCCGGCTCAAGGTGGGCTATTCCCGCGCCGCCCGCCTCATCGACGAGTTGGAAGCAGCAGGCATCGTCGGGCCGTTCGAAGGAGCCAAGGCACGCGAGGTGCTGGTGGACGAAGACGGCCTGGCGGAGATGGGCCTGCTGTGAGGCCGAAAAAGGAGGAGACCCCGTATGGCACCAGGCCTAAGGCACGCGGCAGCGCTCGTGTTGGCGGTGGTTTGCCTGGCCGCCGCCGCCGCCGCGCAGGTGATGGATGGCCAGGAGGTGCTGCGCAAAGTGCGAGCCACCTTCGAGTCGCTGAACACGTTGCGCGCCCGCTTCAGCCAGACGTTTGAGTGGAAAATGGTGGGTGAGCGCCAGACCACCACTGGCACCCTGGTGGCAGCAAAGGGTGATCGCTACCACATCGAGACCGATGAGCAGCTGGTGGTGACCGACGGCAAGACGGTGTGGAACTATGCCAAGGCGAACAATCAGGTCATTGTCGACCAGCTGGGCAAATCCGCCGATGCCCCCTTGCTGCGCGACCTAATGGTGCGCTACGCCGAGGGATACAAGGCCGAGCTCAAGGGAGAGGAGGCGGTGGGAGAGCGGCGCTGCTACCTGGTGGAGCTGCGGCCGAAAGAGGAGGCGTTCATGACCATGGTGCGCCTGTGGGTGGATCGGTCGCTGTGGCTGCCCGTGCGCGTGGAAGAGACCGACGTAAACGACAACCTCCATATCTACGAGCTGAGGGACGTGGAATTGAACGTGGCCGTGCCCGGCTCCCTGTTTACCTTTCGCGTGCCCGCCGGCGCAGAAGTCATCGATGTGCGCTGAGATGTGAATGTTCTGTAAAGCGCAAAAAAAGCTCTTGACATTTTGCGAGCTCTTTTGTAAATTGCGCTCGAGGTGTTCCGCTGGGAGCGCCTGGGGGACAGGCGCCGCGGTTCCCCCTCCAGGACAGGGGGACCTCCTGACAGACAACATGTGACCACCGCAGGCTGCGCCCAGGGGCCGGAGCCGACTGGCCGATTCGGACTCCGGGAGGAGGGGTCATTGTTGACAACAGGTGGGCGCCGCAACGGCCTGCGGATAAGGGGGATCGGGCCAGGATCCGGCCATGCGGCTCCAGAATGGGGTGGCACGGGACCAAGGGGAATTCTAAGGCCATTTGCAGGAGGGTTAAACGCTGGTTCCGCCGTCATCCCGCCCTAAGGTCGGGAATTACCATGGCGCTGGTTGCCGGGGGTGGGGTAAGCGCGGGGTGTGGGATCTGCACCGCCGCACCATTGGCCTTGGCGCTGGCCGGCGTGCTGCTGGCGGGTGCCGTGTTGGTGGCAACATCGCGGTGAGCCGCTCAGGCAAAACCACAAGCGCCGCCACCAGGCTGTGGCCGTGCTCGACAAGGGGTGGGTGATGGACGCTTAGGGCGTTCTTCATTGAGCCCCTCTGCTGAAACCAATGCCCCAATGTGCGCGCGGGGAACTGAGCAGGGGATTCTGGGGGGACGGCAACGGTAGGGTTTCCTCGTCCGCCTGCAGAGGTGGAGGGGGAGACACTCCCTGTCGCTCCGAGGGTGCGCGTCGGAGCGATGTGCACATCGCTCACCGTGCACTCATGGGTGGGATGGTGTGCGATCTTGTCCACGCAGTGATCCGGTAGAGGTGCAGATGAGGATCTCGGTACGATCGCGGATCATGGGGTGGCAGCACGCGGGCCTGTGCTGGCCTGGGGGGGCGTGCGCCACGCCACGGGGTGGACAACGGACGGTAATGCTTTCCTTCCGGCCGCGGAGGCTGTCGGACCGGCCTACGCGCCATCTTTTTCCTTCCCCAGCTGCCCCCCTTTCTGCCTCTGCTCAGGAGGGGGGGAATCATCTGCTTCTTCCTGTACTGGCATGCCCTGATGGCGGCCCCCCTGGTGGGTGCCACCGCAGTTTTCTCCAGACCAATGCTCGCTGTGGACTGACCGGGCGCGTGCGCCTTTCTCCGCTGCTGGCTGCCCTTGCGGGTCAGGGTGGGATTCCACCTTTGGCCCTGGGTGGGCCGCAGGGGGAGAGCGCCGCACAGATGAAGAGAGGATGCTGATGAGGCCGAGTGTGAACAAGGTGCTCCTCGCGGGGGTCTGGGCGTTCGTTTGGGCTGTGCAGGTGCAGGCGCAACAGACCAGCGGTGGAGTTGCTGCGCCCCAGGCTGCCCGTTACTTTTTGGGCAGGGAGGACGAGATCCTCATGCAGGTGAACGTCTGGGGGTTCGTGCGCCAGCCCGGACAGTACATGGTCCCCTATGACACGGACTTGATCAGCCTGCTGTCCTATGCGGGCGGGCCGTTGGAGGAGGCGAAGATTAAGAACGTCAAGCTCATTCGGGGCGGCAGCAGCGAGGGCAATCCGGCCCAGGTTATCGAAGTAGACGTGAAAAAGTTCCTCAAGTCGGGCGACACCAGCATTATCCCGCGGCTGAAACCTGGCGACACGGTGGTGGTCTCGGGCACCACCTTCCACTTTGTTAGCAAGTTTTTCGAATTCGTGTGGCGCATCGCGCTGGTGGTACAAATCGTGTTCATGGCTGACTATTACAGCCGCCAGGCGCGTCGATAACGCGCCCAGGTCGAGGTTCTCACCATGCAAGAGCCCATGCAACGGCAAACATCCCTCAAGGACTATGTGCGCGTGCTCTACCGCGCGCGCTGGATTATTCTCATCTGTTTTGTGGCAGTCCTGGGCTCCACGGCCTTTTTCACCTTCCGGGCCGAGCCCATCTACGAGGGTACCGCGAAACTGATGATCCGAGAAGAGAGTGGGGTAAGCCGCATGGTTTTTGACGTGACCGGCTACATGAAGAAGGAGACCATGATCAATAACCAAGTGGAGATCCTGAAGAGCCGGTCGGTAGCCGAGCGCGTGGTGCAGAGCCTGAAGGCCTCGCCCTACGCGAGCACCTTGCGGATCTTGGGAAATGTGCCAGGGAACAACAGGGCCAAAAAGAGAAGCGGGCGACTGTTCGGACGGCACGCTGAGGTTTCCCCAGAAGAGGAGGAGAGGGCAAGACACGAGGGAGCGCTGAGTGCAATCAGAAAGGGCGTGAGAGTAACGCCGGTACGCAACAGCGACATGATCAACCTGTCCTTCGAGGCGCCCTCGGCATTCGAAGCGGCGTTCGTGGCCAATACCATCGCTGAGGAGTTCAAGAAGTTCAACCAGGCGCAGAGCCAGGCCGAAGTGCGCCAGGTGAAGCAGTTCCTGGAGGAGCAGCTGGGGTTGCTCCAGGAGCAGTTGAGTCGGTCCGAGGAGGCCTTGCGCGCCTACAAGGAGAGGGAGCGGGTGGTGGCCCTGGATAAGGAGACGGAAGAGCTGGTGCGCAAGGCGGCCGAGTTCGAGACCATGCTCAAGGAGGCGCAGACGGCGCTGGCGGAGAACAAGGAACGGCTCAAATTCATCGACGAGCAGCTGGCCAAGAGTAGGCAGCAGTTTGACATCGATGCGGTCTCGGCTAGCCCGTATCTGCAAGAGATCAAGAGGCAGCTGGCGGAGAAGGAGGCGAGCCTGGCGGTGTTCATGGCCCAGCTCGTGGAGGTGGGTGCGCTGGAGGAAAAGCGCAGCGACATCCAGCTGCGGCAGAAGCAGATCGAGGCCTTGAAGGAAAAGTTTAAGGAGGAGGTCACGCGTCTGGCTGCCTCGGAGATGCTTGACCCAATGAGCGTGTCTACCGCCCTTTTCCAGCGCAAGATCGAGGTGGAGACCGAACTCCAGTCGCTGCAGCCGCGGGTGGAGGCGCTGGAAAGGATTGTCACTCGCTTCAACCGCGAGATGGAGGCCTTGCCGGAGAAGGCACTGGAGCTGGCCAGGTTGCAGCGCGCCGCCCAGGTGGATGAGAAGCTCTATGTCATGTTGCAGGAAAAGTACCAGGAGTCGCGCATCACCGAGGTGGGGCAGCTGGGCAATGTGACGATCATCGACCGAGCAGAGGTGCCCCTCCGTCCGATCAAACCGCGCAAGAGGGTCAACCTCATGTTGGGGGCAGTCATCGGTCTCATGCTGGGCCTGGGCCTGGCCTTTGTCATCGAGTACACGGACACCTCGGTGCGCAGCATCGAGGATGTAGAGGCCATGGGGCTGAATCTGATGGGCACCATCCCAGTGATCCGCGCGGAGCGGCGGGACGGACAGAGCGTGGCAATCGTGCCCGGCAGGGTGAACAAGGAGGCACAGGAGATCGAGAGGCAGCTGCTCACCCACCTGCCGCCCAAGTCGCCGGTGTCAGAGTCTTATCGCACGCTGCGCACCAACATCCAGTTTGCGCGCAGCGATGCCCCGGTGCGCACCCTGCTGGTGACCAGCGCCGGACCCAAGGAGGGCAAGTCCACCACCGTGGCCAACTTGGCCATAACCATGGCGCAGCTCAACACCCGCACGCTCCTGGTGGATGCCGACTTGCGCCGGCCGGTGCTGCATAAGCTCTTCGGCCTGCGCCGCGACCTGGGGTTGACCAATCTGTTGGTGGGGAAGGCATCTTTGGACGAGGCACTACTGCCAACACTGGTGACCAATTTGACGCTGCTCCCGAGTGGCGTTTTGCCGCCGAACCCGTCCGAGCTTTTGGGCTCGCAGCAGATGCAGGCCCTGCTGACGCAGCTCAAGGAGCGTTTCGACATAGTGCTCCTTGACAGTCCGCCGGTGATCGCGGTGACCGACGCCTCGGTGCTTGCCAGACTGGTGGACGGTGTGCTGCTGGTGGTGAACGCGGGCAGCACCAACCGCGAGGCGCTGATGCGCGCCAAGGATCAGTTGGACCACGTGCAGGCACAGGTGCTGGGCGTGCTGCTTAACAACATCACTGCCTCGCACATGTATGGCAGTCACTACTACTATTACTACTACCACTATTACTACTACGGTGACGGGGAGAAGAAGAAGGAGAAGGTGAAGAAGCGCAGGCATCGGGGTTCTGAGGTTACCTGAGCCTGCGACAACGCAGCAAGAGCGCGGCGTGGGAAGCGGGGCGCGAGCGATCGGCATGACCAGGATGGGCAGGACGGTCTGAGCAGGCTTCCCACGCTCGGAGAGCGCCCCCTCGGGAGGGGATGAGGTGATGGGGAGTGCACAGCAATCCTGCCCGGCGCAGACAAGGTCCGTGGCCGCGGGTGGGCCTCAATGCCCTTTGTTGCAGGGAGCCTTGGCTTTTGGCAAGGGGGCTCTCTGTAAGTGACAGGGCGGTAGCGTGTCCGGCGGGTGCAAAGGGCCACGGGCGGAAGAGGAAACTTGATCAGTCTGACCACTCCTTACTGGTACGCCTTTGTCACCCGCCCGCGCCACGAAAAGCGCGTGGAAAAGCAGCTGTGCGGCAACGGCATAGAGTGCTACCTGCCCTTGCACCGCGTCGTGCGCAGGTGGAAGGACAGGCGCAAACAGGTGGAGCTGCCCCTTTTCTCCTGCTACATCTTTGCCCACATCTCCTATTTCAAGCGTTATGACGTGCTCATGGTGCCGGGGGTGGTGCGCATCGTCGCCATTGGCAACCAGCCCACGCCGGTGCGCGATGAAGAGATCGAGGCGGTGCGGCGTCTGCTGGAAGCTGAGGTGCAGTTCGAGCTGAGTCCCGAGCTGCATTATGGTGACCGGGTGCGGGTGGTTGCCGGGCCGCTTACCGGAATAGAAGGGGAGCTAGTGGACTTTCGCGGCAGCTCCCGGGTGGCGCTCAATGTCGGGGTCGTGGGCCAGTCGTTGCTGGTAGAGGTGGAGCGGAGCAAGCTCATCTGCATCGCCAGGGCAGAGCAAGGGCTCAGGCGCGATGCCAGACCAGGCCAGGGGTGGCGGGATTTCGGCGTGTCTCTGCCCTGAGGAGGCGACGAGGGACCGCTCATGGCACTCTATCTGGTCACCGGTGGTGGTGGGTTCATAGGCTCGCACCTGGTGGAGGAGCTCCTGCGCCGCGGCGAGCGGGTACGGGTGTTGGACAATTTTTCCACCGGCAAGAGGGAGAACCTGGCCCTGGTGCTGCGAGAACTGACCGCGCAGAACCCTGGCGGAGACTTTGCCCCGCGGCTGGAAGTGATAGAGGGCGATGTGCGCAGCTACCACATTGTGCGCGAGGCAGTCGAAGGCGTCGACTTTGTCCTGCACCAGGCGGCATTGCCCTCCGTGCCCAGGTCGGTCAAGGACCCGATTACCACCAACGAGGTCAACGTGGTGGGCACGCTGAATATCCTCAATGCCGCACATCAGGTCGGGGTGAAAAGGATTGTGTATGCCTCCTCCTCTTCCATTTACGGCGACCTGGAGACCTTGCCCAAAACCGAGGAGATGCTGCCCAAACCTCTCTCTCCCTATGCCGTGTCCAAGCTGGCGGGAGAAAAGTACTGCCAGGTGTTCACCCGGCTTTATGGGCTGGAAACGGTCTGTTTGCGCTACTTTAACGTGTTCGGCCCGCGGCAGGACCCGCTATCGCAGTACTCGGCGGTCATTCCCAAGTTTGTGCGTCTGATCGCGCAGGGAGAGCGTCCGACCGTGTACGGCGATGGCACACAGTCACGCGACTTTACCTACGTGACCAACGTGGTCCAGGCGAACCTGCTGGCCTGCTCCGCGGACAGGGAGTTGGCCTCTGGGGAGGTCTTTAATGTGGCCTGCGGCAGGCGGGTGACAATAAACGAGGTGGTGAGGGTGGTGAATGAGCTCCTCGGGTCTGCGCTGGCGCCGGTATACGGAGAACCGCGCCTGGGAGACGTGAAGCATTCCTTGGCCAACATCGGCAAGGCGCGCCAGTATTTGGGCTATGATCCGCAAGTGGACTTTGCCGAGGGGCTGCGCCGCTGTATTGGATGCTTTGTCAGTGCGCAAGATACGCACATGGCTTGAGACGGAAAGGGAAGGAGACATGAAGTTTGCGGTGGTGGGTGCAGGTCGGTGGGGAAAGAACCATATTCGCAGTCTACATGAACTGGGCAAGCTATCGGCGATCGTGGAGAGAGACCCTGGCCGCCGGGAGGAGGTGGCGGCGCTCTATCGACAGGCGCAGGTGTTTGCCAGCGTGCAGGAATCGCTGGCCGCAGGGCTCGATGCCTACGTGGTGGCCACGCCGGCTGCCAGCCACTTTGCCGTGAGCAAGTTTTTGCTGGAACAGGGCAAGCACGTGCTCGTGGAAAAGCCACTGGCCCTGAACAGCAAGGACGCCGAAGCGCTGGTGGAGCTGGCGGAGAAGAAGGGGGTGAAGCTGATGGTGGGGCACGTGCTCCTCTACCACCCGGCTATCCGCAGGATCAAGGAACTGCTGGACGAAGGAGCCATTGGCAGGTTGCAGTATCTGTACAGCAATCGCCTGAATCTCGGTACGGTGCGTACGGAGGAGAACATTCTCTGGAGCTTTGCGCCGCACGATATCTCGGTGTTTCAGTACCTGGTGGGCCAGAAGCCGGTAGCGGTGATATGTGAAGGCGGGGTTTTCCTGCAGCCGGACGTGCATGATACCACCATGACAGTGCTGCGGTACCCGGACAATGTGGTGGCCCACATCTTTGTGAGCTGGTTGCACCCGTTCAAGGAACACCGGTTAGTGGTGATTGGCTCCAAGGGCATGATCTCCTTTGAGGACTCGAGCGCGCGCAAGGAGCTGCTGTTCTACGAGAAGGGCATCGATTGGATCGGCGGCGAGCCGGTGACGCGGGAGGGTGCCACGCGGGCGATCGCGTACGAGCAAAAGATGCCGCTGACCGAGGAGTTGCGGCACTTTGTCGAGTGCGTAGAGGGGGACAAGGTTCCTTTGACCAGTGGGCGCGTGGGGTTGGAGGTGCTCCGGATCCTGGAGCTGGCAGAGGCCAGCTTGAAGAAGACGGCGGCGCCAGCGGTTGCCGAGGAGCGGCCGTTCTTCGCCCATGCGAGTGCGTTCGTGGACAAGGAGGCGCGGATCGGCAAGGGGACCAAGATCTGGCACAATGCCCAGATCCAGGCAGGGGCACAGATCGGCGAGAACTGCGTGATCGGGCACAACTGTTTTGTCGCGGGTAGGGCGGTGCTCGGGAATGGGGTCAAGTTAGAGTCCAACGTCGATGTGTGGGACCTGGTGACGCTGGAGGACTATGTCTTCGCCGGGCCTTCGGCGGTGTTTACCAATGACATCAATCCTCGTTCCCGTTACCCCAAGTCCAAGTATCCGCAGTACGGCAAGTGGGTGCCGACGCTGGTGAAGCAGGGGGCGTCCATCGGGGCGAATGCGACGATCGTCTGTGGGGTGACCATCGGGCGGCATGCGTTTATCGGTGCTGGGGCGGTGGTGACGCGGGATGTGCCGGACTATGGGTTAGTGGTGGGCTCGCCGGCGCGGCTGATCGGCTGGATGTGCGAGTGCGGCACGCGCTTGCCGCTGGCCAAGGACCCGGCAGAGGGTGCGCAGGCGCAGTGTCCCACCTGCCAACGCGCGTACAGCTTTGCCAATGGTGCGTTGCAAGAGGTCACACGCTGAGCCGGTCCGGTGTATCTCGCGCCAAGGGCGCTAAGGTCATCACCACGTCCGCGATGAACATCCTGGGCTGGGCAGGGTGGAATCACTTCAGATGACCATAGCGCCCTTTGCGGTACTTTGCGCCCTTTGCGCGAAAAGCTTTCGCGCCATGTACGCCGGGGTCATCGCCATGTCCGCGATGGACATCTGGGGCTGGGTAGGGTGGAATCACTTCAGGTAAACATAGCGTCCTTTGCGCTACTTTGCGTCCTTTGCGCGAAAAGCTTTCGCGCCATGTACGCCAGGGTCATCGCCATGTCCGCGACGAGTTTTTCTGGGAGGGGTGGGGCGGAATCTATGGAAATGAACATAGCGCCCTTTGCGGTACGTTGCGTGCTTTGCGCGAAAACCCATGACTGAGAACGAGATCGCCCGAGATATCCTGGACGCAGCCTTTGCCGTGCACACCAAACTCGGCCGGGGACTCTTCGAAACCGTCTACGAAGCAGCATTGGCGCATGAGCTGCGCAAGCGGGGACACAGGGTGGATGTGCAGAGGGAGCTGCCAGTTGTCTACGAGGGCCTGCGGATCGACGTGGGTTTTCGCATGGACTTGTTAGTGGACGACAAAGTAGTAGTGGAGCTCAAGTCTGTAGAGGAGGTGGCACCGCTGCACAAGAAGCAGCTCCTGACCTACCTTCGCCTCTCTGACAAGCGCCTGGGCCTGCTCTTGAACTTCAACACCGCCCACCTCAAGGACGGTATCACTCGCATGGTCAACGGGTTGCCAGAATGACCTCGCTGCTTTCGCAGGGTGGAATGACTTCAGATGAACATAGCGCTCTTTGCGCGAACAGCCCTCGCGCGATGGGCGCTAAGGTCATCGCCAGGGCCGCGACGGTTTTTCTGGGAGGGGTGGGGCTGAATCTATGGAAATGAACATAGCGCCCTTTGCGGTACTTTGCGTCCTTTGCGCGAAACGGCCCACGCGCGATGGCCGGCAGGGTTGTCGCCATGTGCGCGACGGGTTTTTCGGAGGGGGCGGGGAGGAATCCCTTCAGATGAACATGGCGCCTTTTGCGGTACGTTGCGTCCTTTGCGCGAAAGACCCACGCGCGATGGCCGCCAAGGTTATCGCCACGTCCGCGATGGACGTCCTGGGCTGGGCAGGGAGGAATTACTTCAGATGACCATAGCGTCCTTTGCGGTACTTTGCGTCCTTTGCGCGAAACCGCCCACGCGCGATGGCCGGCAAGGTTGTCGCCATGTGCGCGACGAGTTTTTCTGAGAGGGGTGGGGCTGAATCTATGGAAATGAACATAGCGTGCTTGGCGGTACTTTGCGCCCTTTGCGCGAAACCGCACCAATGAAGCTGATCTTAGTAGCCGGCGCGCGACCGAACTTTATGAAAGTCGCGCCCATCCTCAGGCGCCTGCGTGAGCACTCCGCAGACTTTGCCCCGGTCTTTGTCCACACCGGCCAGCACTATGACGCCGACATGTCGGATGTCTTCCTCAGCGACCTGGGGCTGCCCAGACCGGACCACTACCTGGGAGTGGGCTCCGGCACCCACGCGGAGCAGACCGGCGCGCTCATGAAAGCGTTCGAACCGGTGCTTGCCGCCGAGCGCCCCGACCTGGTCATCGTGGTGGGCGACGTCAACTCTACCCTGGCCGCGGCGCTCACCGCCGCCAAGATGTGCATCCTGCTGGCCCATGTGGAGGCCGGCCTGCGCTCCTTTGACCGCACCATGCCGGAAGAGATCAACCGGGTGCTCACCGACCACCTCTGCGACCTGCTCTTCACCACCTGCGAAGACGCCAACGCCAATCTCCGCGCCGAGGGCATAGCCGAGGACAAGATCCATCTGGTCGGCAACACCATGGCGGAGTCGCTCCTCAGGTACCGCGAGCGCGCCGAAAGCTCAGACATCGGCGTTCGCCTGGGCGTGGCACCGGAGCAATTTGTCCTGGTCACCTTGCACCGACCTGCCAACGTGGACAGGCCTGAGACCCTTGGCCCACTCTATCGCGCGCTGGCGCACATCGCTCAGCAGGTGCCTGTGGTCTTTCCGGCGCACCCTCGCACCCGCCAGCACCTGCGGGATTTCGGCCTCTGGCCTGATCGCACACCCTCTGGCCGTCTTTTGCTCACCGAGCCCTTGGGCTACCGCGACTTTCTCTGGCTGGAAGCGCACGCGAAGCTGGTCATCACCGATTCCGGAGGCATGCAGGAGGAGACCACCATACTTGGCGTGCCCTGCCTCACGGTTCGGCCCAACACCGAACGGCCCATCACCATCGCCATGGGGACCAACGTCCTGGTGGGCACAGATCCTCAGCGCCTGCTGGCGGAGGCGCATAAGGCCTTGCGCGGAAATGGCAAGAAAGGGCAGGTCCCGCCGTTATGGGACACAAAGGTATCCGAGCGCATCGTGACAGCGCTGGCTGAATTTGCCCACTCCCGCAAAAGGGTGAGATCGCTGCAAGGGGTATGTTGTCCATGAGCGGGCAGCGCACGCCCCGCGGACCAAACCGCGCTGCCGCATCTATGGGCAGAGCGCGAGCGACTCAGGTCGTTGCCCCGCGGGTACAGTCCCGCACGCGCAGGCGCGAGGATGGCGGGACTAACATGCGGCGAACGAGCAGGTGCTCGCCCGTGGGCGCGCTGCTCGTCTCCTTACGGCCGCAACAGTGGAGCATGAACATTCTGGTCTTTGCTGCGCTCCTTTTCTCCAAGAACCTCTTTGCCGCGCATATGGCCGTGAAGAGTGTGGCAGGTTTTGCCGCCTTTTGCGCGCTGTCCTCCGCCATCTACCTTGTCAACGACCTGGTGGATATTGAGAGCGACCGTCACCATCCGCTCAAGGCCAGGCGGCCGCTGGCTGCAGGCGAGCTGAGCCCTGCTCTGGCCTCGGTAGCGGCAGCGTTGTTGGGGCTGGCAGGGCTGGTCGCGAGCTTTGCCCTGAACGTGGCTTTTGGGGTCGTGGCCGCTGTCTACTTCCTCCTCACCTGTGCCTACTCTCTGTACCTAAAGCGGGTGGTGATCTTGCACGTGCTCTTGGTGGCAGCGGGGTATGTGCTGCGCGCAGTGGCTGGGGCGGAGGTCATCCAAGTGCCTATCTCCCCCTGGTTGATTCTCTGCACCATGTTTCTGGCCTTGCTTATCTCCCTGGCAAAGAGGCGGCACGAGCTCCTGCTCCTGGGCCCCGCAGGGCAGACCCACCGCGATGTGCTGGTCCATTACTCCCCGCAGCTCCTGGACCAGATGATCGGCGTGATGACCGGGTCGGCGGTAATCTCCTACGCCCTGTACACGACGGCTGAGGAGACGGTGGCCAAGTTCGGCAGCAGAGGCCTCCTGTTTACCCTGGCGTTTGTGCTCTATGGGGTCTTGCGCTACCTCTATCTTCTCCATGGCGAGAACATGGGTGGGAGCCCTGAAGCGGTGTTCGCCAAAGATCTGGGCATGGCCGTCAACCTCCTCCTGTATGCACTCACGGTGGCAGCGGTGATTTACTTGAAATGAGAGTCGGCAGCGACAAGTCCCCGCGGGGCCTGAGGAAGCGCGGGTGGAATTGCGATTTCGCATTTGGCATTGCGGATGTGGCAAATCAAGGAGGAGCTTGAGCGCACGAAGCAGTTTGCGCTGCGAGTAACTCGGTTCGGGGTGGCATTACCCGAGAATAAAGTGGCCGAGGTGCTGGCCTATGAGCTGCTCAAATTTCGGACCTCCATTGGTCCCAACTATGGGGAGGCCAATCGGGCGGAGTGACGGAACGACTTGATCCTTAAGATCGGTTTGGTTCCTTAAGATCGGTTTGGTGGAGAAGGAAGCGGCCGAGACGCGGTACTGGCTGGAATTGTGCGAAGCCGACATAGGCGATGCCCAAGAACGACAATGGCTGCTGCAGGAATCTGGTGAACTCCTGGCCATCTTCACTAGCATCGGCAAGACACGCAAAGCAGCGAGGGTGGGGGGGGGAGCGGAGGGGCAGGGGCGCAGAGGTGGTAGGGTGAGTACGATTCAAAGAAATGACGACTTGGAGGCATATAAGGTGGCCTTCGAAGCGGCCATGAGGATCTTTGAACTCGCCAAGTCGTTCCCAGCAGAAGAGCGGTTGTCCCTCACCGATCAGATTCGGCGTGCGTCTGGGTGAGTATGCACGAACTCTGTGTAACAGAAGCGATATATTACGCTTACCTGCTGAGAAGCAACAAAGGCGACAAATTCTATGTGGGTTACACGAGCGATTTGAAGCAGAGAGTGGAATTGCACAACGAAGGGCAGGTCGAGCCAACCAGGTCGCGGCGCCCTCTCGAATTCGTTTATTGCGAAGCGTCCCTACACCAAGAAGATGCCTTACATCGAGAGAGAGATATATATCTGAAGACCACTTACGGGAATAGGTACATTCGTAGCAGGCTGAGGCATTATCTCGAGCGAGATTGAAGCCTCTGTTACACAGGGCAAGAGGCGTGGCGAAAGCGGCGCTACGAAGTAGCGTTCGTTAGTAAACTCAATGATTCCGAAGGCAAAGCCTGCCCTGTGATGGAGAACGGAGGGGTGTAATAGTTTTGCTTTCGTCTTTCGACCCAGTCTGCAAAGAGGGTCATAAAGGCCACTATTTCACAGGGCCAGCTGAGAAGCAGCTCTGGCTTTGATTGGCAGTAGCCTGTGGATAGCTCTGACCTCTCCCCTTCACCCATGCATCCAAGCACCCCTGCTCCCTGGCACCCTTGCTCTCCTGCTCATGAGGGGGGGCATGGGCTTCATCTCCGTTGCCGAATGCGAGGTGTTGCGCAACAACGCCCTGATCAATATCCACATGGCTCACACTGCCGCCGAGATGGGCGTGTCCCGCTACTTTTTCTCCTCGTCCGTGTGCGTGTACCGGGACATGGTGCCCGATGAGCCGCCGTTGACCGAGGACCATGCCATCCCGGCCAACCCGGACAACGAGTACGGCTGGGAGAAGTTGTATGCCGAGCGGGTGGCGATGGCCTATGGCCGGCGGCCCCCCTGCCCC
>FWPU01005287.1_pt1 | contig 28341 bp, 17 predicted proteins | sample 2228361 | NCBI WGS metagenome assembly FWPU01 (sample SAMEA103939777, study PRJEB20133) | metagenome
CTATGTTCTCGCCCCCTGTGGGGGAGAGCTAGAGAGGGGGCCAAGCCTGTCATCAAATCACAGGTGACATGCCACTAGGCCGGCAGCGCCTGGCCCACGACCCGCAGCAGCGCTGGCTCGTCCTCGGGGAGGACGGTGCGGGGGTCCAGCAGCACGCGCTCGTCCTCAATGCGCCCTATGACCGGCGGGGTGCCCTGCCGCAGCCGCCGGGCCAGCGCCTCGGCGCCGCCCTCTATGCCAGTGGTGTCCAGGCTGACCAGCCATGTAGGCAGCGTCTCGCCGGGGAGGCTGCCGCCGCCGATGGTGGAGAAGCCAGGGACCACCGAGGCGGGCCTGCCGATGGCTGCGGCCCAGGCGCTGGCCCTGGACCTGGCCTCGTCGGCAGGCATGGAGAGCATGCGCCAGATGGGGACTTTCTCCGTCGCCTCGCCCCGGATGTAGTGCAGCAGCGTGGCGCTCAGGGCGGCCATGCTCAGCTTGTCTATGCGCACGGCCCTGGCCAGCGGATGGCGGGAGACGATGCTCACCAGCTCCTTCTTGCCCACAATGATGCCCGCCTGAGGCCCCCCCAGCAGCTTGTCGCCGGAGAAGAACCCCAGGCCGACGCCGGCCCGGATGCTGTCCTGGGGCAGAGGCTCCCGGGCGAGGCCGAACCTGGTGGTGTCCAGCAGGCAGCCGCTCCCCAGGTCGTGGAGCACCGGGATGCTGTGCTTCCTGCCCAGCTCCACCAGCTCCCCCAGCTCCGGCGAGTGGGTGAAGCCCAGCACCTTGAAGTTGCTGGCGTGGACCGACAGGATGGCACCGGTGCGCTGGGTGATGGCCTGCTCGAAGTCGTGGGCGTAGGTGCGGTTGGTGGTGCCGACCTCCACCAGCGTCGCCCCGCTCTGGCGCAGGACGTCGGGAATGCGGAACCCGCCGCCGATCTCCACGGCCTCTCCCCTGGAGACGATGACCTCCTTGCCGCTGGCGATGGCGGCCAGGCCCAGCAGCACCGCCGAGGCGTTGTTGTTGACCACCAGGGCGGCCTCGGCACCGGTGACCTGGCACAGCAGGCGCGACACGTAGGCCTGCCGGGAGCCGCGCTTGCCGCTCTCCAGGTCCAGCTCCAGGTCGCTGTAGCCCAGAGCGGCGCGCTGCAGGGCCTCCACGGCCTCCCGGCTCAGGGGCGCCCGGCCAAGGTTGGTGTGCAGGATGACGCCCGTGGCGTTGATGACAGGGCTGGGCCAGGGGTGCCACTGGGCCGCAGCCCGCCGCTCCACTGCCTCGACAACCTCGTCCAGGCCAGGGGCGACTGTCCCCCTGGAGATGGCCCGGCGCGCCTCTTCAAGCTGCGCCCGCACCAGGTCCAGCACAGCCTGGCGAGAGTAGTCGTCCATGAGCTTCTGGATACGCTGGTCGGACAGGACGCGGTCCACGCTGGGCAGCGAGCGGAACTGGGTCGTCATTACCTCTGACCTCTGGGAAATGGCAGCATTATTATACCTTGAGGAAGAGGCGTATCGAAGTGCATCCATTGGGGCCGTTTCTTGGCTAAAACGAGGACTGGGCCCGGGGCGTCTTCGAGCAGCCGGCGCCCGGCGGCTAGCGCCCACGCCGGCTTCCAGGCGCCTGGAGCGTGGATGCCAATACCAGGGGCGTGATGGGGCCAGGGCTGGACGCTGGCCCGCACCATAAGGCCAACGCCGCTTTCCCCGCCCAGGGGTAGAGCATTTCGAGGGTGGGACACAGACGCCCTGCCTTACGGAGCAGGCGAGGCTTCCGCCAGGTAATACGGCTGGCAACAGGAGAACACATAGCCCGGTCAGGCCATTGGCGGGGGAAAGTCAGGGCCTGCCGAGGGTGCCTCGGGGCCATTGCAGGCTTGCACCGCGGTGCGCATACCCAACCAGCATGGCCCCCAGGGCCTGCGCTGGGCCGTCCACAAGGTTTAACCCCCTGGGGCAAGGTGACGACCTGTCTATTGACCCTGTATGTTTACACTTGCTAGAATGTGAGAGATTTTCCCAATTCCAGGGAGTAATGCTCGTCATAGGTCTCACGGGGGGCATCGGCACCGGCAAGACCCAGGTAGCCAAGGTACTGGAGGAGCTCGGTGCTGTTATTATCAATGCCGACCTGATAGGGCACGAAGCTTACCAACCCCACACAGGGACCTGGCGGAAAATCGTTGAAGCCTTTGGCGAGGAGGTGCTCGCGCCTGGCGGAGAGGTGGACAGGAAGAAGCTGGGGGCCATAGTTTTCAAGGACCCCGAAGCCCTCCGGCGGCTCAATGCCATCGTGCACCCCCGTATGTACGAGATGCTCAGAGAACGCATTGAAAAATGCAGAGCGCAAGGGCGGTGTGTGGTGGTAGTCGAAGCCGCCATCTTGCTGGAAGCCCACTGGACTCCCCTCGTCAACGAAGTGTGGGTTGTCACGGCTCCCGAGGAACAGATAGTCCAGCGGCTCCAGGCCCGCAGCAGCCTGGACGCCGAAGCCGTCCGTGCCCGCATCCGCTCCCAGATGCCGCAGTCTGAGCGTGTCAAGCATGCCGACGTTGTCATCAACAACGATGGCAGCATGGCCCAGCTCAGGATTCAGGTCCAGCAAATATGGAACAACCGGGTATCCGCCCTTAAGGAGTGCAGACAGCAGAGATGACTACGCCACGCAGGACCCTTTATCGCAGCTACATCATCGAAGAGTACCACCTCACCCAGGAGCCTTACTACCTGCCCGTGGGGGACGAGATTGAGCTCTTCGAGGCCGCGTACGCGCAAAAAATCCCCGTACTCTTCAAGGGCCCCACTGGATGCGGCAAGACCCGGTTCGTGGAGTACATGGCCTGGCGTCTGGGAACACCCCTCACCAAGGTCAAGCAGAACCCCGCCGCCGAGTCGGCCGACGGCCATCGCAATATCCCGCTGGTGACCATCGCCTGTCACGAGGACCTGACGGCCAGCGACCTGGTGGGACGCTATCTGCTGGAGGGCGAGCGCACGGTCTGGATTGACGGCCCGCTGACCCGCGCCGTCAAGGCCGGCGGTATCTGCTACCTGGACGAGATAGTCGAGGCCAGGAAGGATACCACAGTACTTATCCACCCCCTGACGGACCACCGGCGCATCCTGCCTGTGGAGAAGCGCGGGGAGCTGCTGGAGGCGGCCGACGGCTTCCTGCTGGTCCTGTCCTATAACCCCGGCTACCAGAGCGCCCTCAAGGACCTCAAGCACAGCACCCGCCAGCGCTTCGTGGCCATCGAGTTCAACTACCCGCCTCGGGACATCGAGGCCCAGATCATCGCCCACGAGGCCGGAGTGGATGCCGGCACGGCCATGCAACTGGCCAAGCTGGGCGAGAAGGTACGCAACCTGAAGGAGCACGGCCTGGGCGAGGGCGCCAGCACCCGCCTGCTCATCTACGCCGGCAAGCTCATGGCACAGGGCATCAAGCCACGGCGCGCCTGCCAGGTGGCCGTGAACTGGGCCGTCACCGACGACCACTCGGTGCAGCGGACCATCGAGGAACTGATTACGTCAATATTCGAGTAGGAAGCTGTCAGCGCGCACAAGCCATAGCCAGCACAGGGGCGCTTCACCGGCGCTGGTCATGGCTTGTCTTCCTCTGCCCTCCTCCGCTGGAGAGGGGCAAAGAGGCCGACAGCCCTTCGGCCAGATGAGTACCGTGACTATAGAGGCTATCCGGCGCATCCTTTCCCAGAACCCGAAAAAGGCCATCCATGACCCCACGCTGGTCCCCGCTGGAGTGATGCTGCTTCTCTACCCCAGGGAGGGGGAATACTGTATCCTTTTGAACAAGAGGACCCGCGAGGTGGAGCACCACAAGGGGGAAGTCTCCTTCCCCGGTGGGCGCAGGGATGCCCGCGATGCCACACTGCTGGACACCGCCCTGCGGGAGACCTACGAGGAGATGGGCATCCGCCCGGAGGATATAACGGTCCTGGGCGAAGTGGACGACATGCCCACCAGCACCCACTTCCTGATCAGCCCCTACGTCGGCACGATTCCCTATCCCTACGACTTCCGGCCCAACAGCAGGGAGGTAGCCGAGGTGCTGGAGGTCCCCATCTCCGCCCTGCTGGACCCCGACAACCGCCGGGACGAAGTCCGCATTATCAACGGCGAGCTGGTAAACTCTCCATCCTACGCCTACAAAGGCCATATAATATTTGGCGCAACCGCAAGAGTCCTGAAGAGGTTCCTGGGACTGCTTGACTCCGCTCCAGACAAGGAGGCCCCGTGGACGCGAACAAAGCCCCTACCCTAGAGCAAGTGCAGACCGAGCTCCGCCGGTTCCCCGCGGCGGTACTGGAGGAGTTCCAGAAGGCGCTGACAGTAATGTCCAGGACGCTTAACGACACCCAGCTCGTCATGTGGGGCCAGGCGGGCCTGGAGCTTGCCCAGCAGACTGTCCGCTCCTGGGAGGCCTCGGCCCAGTACTTCCGGGTGAGCCCCCTGGTCTTCAGCTACATGCCCTTCAACTACTTCATGAAGTGGACCGAGTGCGGCAGCATCCTGTGCCGGGAGTCGCCTACCCTGGCCTCGGCCTACTTCGACGCCAGCCCGGGCGCCATGAGCAAGCTGCGGTCGCGCCACATCGAGAGCTGGGCCAACCTGGGCCGCAGCCTGTACAAGGGCACCTGGAAGTCCAGCACCCTGGCGTGCAAGTTCTTCGAGACCAGCCCCCAGTTGCTGGACAGCCTCACCTTTCAGGAGCTGGAGCGCTTCGTCAGCTTCCTGGACGCCCTCTCTCACCGCTCCTACGACCTCTCCGCCGAGTGCCTGGCCCTGGGCCAGCAGCTTTTCCCTCTCATAGGGGAGGACAAGGGGGCCTTCATATCGCTGGCGTCCACCCTGGTGGAGACGGGCTGGCGGGAGGTCAAGAGCTTCTTCGAGGCAGGCTCCCGGGCGCTGCCCAAGGTGGAGGCCAGCCAGCGCATGCGCTTCCTCAACCTGGCCGAGCGCCTGGTCAAGAACGGCGGCACCAACATCCCCAGCATCATGCTGGAGACGTCCCAGGCCCTGTCCCAACTGCCCTCGGACAGCCACCCCCGCATCCTGGGGATGGCCGAGTCGCTTTTTCAGGTCTCGCCGTCCGCGGTGCCGGAGTTCATCAAGAGCAGCCCCCAGGCCCTGGAGCGGGTCACCATGAACCAGCTCGAGAAGTGGTTCGAGGAGGGCGTGCGCATCCTCAGGCAGAACGCCGATGGCGGCCTCGCCTACTTCAAGGTGGAGTCGGCCCACTCGGAGAAGGTGCTGGAGGCCTTGTCCTCGGGCGTCGAGCTTGCCCGCATAAAGGACGTCATGGAGATGTACTGCCGGGCCCTGGCCGGCTCCCAGATCAAGCTGGAGGCCACCACCGAGCTGGTGGGCAAGAACATCGGCTGGGTCTCCGCCGAGTCGCCGTCCACGGAAGGCTCCACGGTCTACGTGCCGCCCCTGGTGGACCGCTACGCCACCAAGGACGAGAACTTCGCCTGGTTCAAGGTCGTGTCCACCCACCAGGTGGCCCACCTGGAGTTCGGCAGCTTCCGCTTCGAGTTCGAGCGCCCGTCCAGCCTGTTCAAGGACCTGCGGGCCAGCCTGGAGCAGAAGCGGGCTGAAACACGCACGGAGGCCGCCGGCGTCGCCGAGGACGGGCTGCCCGTGGTGGACGGCTCCAGCGCCGAGCAGGGCTGGATCACCGACATGCAGCGCTTCTTCAACCTCTTCGATGACCGCAAGCTGGCCCTGGACGTCTTCACGGTGGTGGAGGACGGCCGCCTGGATGCCAGGGTCAAGGTGGAGTACCCGGGGATACGCCGGGCCTACGCCAGGGTACAGCAGGACTCGCTGCAGGAGCGCCCCGACATCAAGTCGCTGCCCATGCGGGAGGCCATGGTGGAGTTCCTGGTGCGCCTGAGCCTCCAGCAGTACAGGGGGCTGCCCGCGCCGGAGAAGTACGTCCAGGAGGCCCGCAAGGTCGCCCGCATCGCCAGGCGGGTGCTGGTGCCCACGGCCACCGTGGAGGACGCCGCCGAGGCCACGCTGCGCATCTATGCCATTATCTCCAGCATCCCCAACGAGGAGGTCCCGCCCGAGGACTGGCAGAACGTGGACGTGGACGAGCAGGAGCAGGAAGAGTACATGGACCCCGAGGACATGGAGGAGCTGCTCCAGCAGATGGCCATGGGCACGGACTTGCAGCTCCGGCCAGAGGGCGAGGAGGAGTACGAGTCCATCCAGGACGTGGAGTTCCGCGGCGACTTCAAGCCGGAGCTTGTCCAGCTCCTGACTCGCCTGCGCATGCAGCAGCAGGGCCAGGGCGGCGAGGGCCAGATGGAAGCCATCACCCAGGAGATGCTGGAGGAGCTGCTCAAGAACAGCGCCGAGCTGGACCTCCAGGCCATCCAGGGGGACATCCAGAACACCAGCGGCGTCTTCGCCAACAACATACTGAAGGAGATGGGGCTGAACCTGCCCCGGTCGCCGGAGTTCGGCCAGGGGCCGCTGGTCCACGTGGACGAGGAAGGCGGCTCCCTGGAGGCCACCGAGCCTCAGACCTTCGTGTACGACGAGTGGGACTTCCGGGCCGACGACTACAAGCCGCGCTGGTGCATCGTGCGCCAGAAGGTCATGGCCGAGGGCGACCCCAACTACTTCGGCAATACCCTGCACGCCTACGGCTCGCTCACGGGCCAGATCCGGCGCCAGTTCGAGCTTATGGTGCCGGAGATGTTCCGCAAGGTGCGCCGGCTGGAGGACGGCGAGGAGATTGACATTGACGATGTCATCGAGGCCATCGTGGACATTCACACCGGCGCCAGCCCCAGCGACAAGTTCTACTGGCGGCGCAACAAGGTGCAGCGCGACGTGGCCGTGGCTTTCCTGCTGGACACCAGCGCCTCCACCGCCGAGGCCATTGACGACCCCAAGAAGGCGCCCGACGACTGGGACGCGCCCGATGACCCGGTGGAGTACATGGTGTGGCTGCGCACCCGCCGGGGCGAGGCCATGCGCCGCTCCTACAAGCGCATCATAGACATCGAGAAGGAGGCCATCGTCCTGCTCATCCACTCGCTGGAGGCCATCGGCGACGTGTACGGCATCTACGGCTTCTCCGGCTACGGCCGCGAGAACGTGGAGTTCTACACCATCAAGGACCTGAACGAGAACTTCTCCGACAAGGTCAAGCGGCGCATAGACCGCATCGCGCCGCTGCACGCCACGCGCATGGGCCCGGCCATACGCCACGCCACCTACAAGCTGGAGAAGCAGGACGCCAAGACCAAGCTGCTGTTCCTTATCAGCGACGGCCGGCCGCAGGACCGGGGCTACAGCCGCGAGGGCGTGGAAAAGGAGTACGCCGTCCACGACACCAAGATGGCCCTCACCGAGGCCAAGCGCAAGGAAATCCAGGCCTTCTGCCTGACGGTGGACCGCAACGGCCACGACTATCTGAAGACTATGTGCCAGGACATCGGCTACGAGGTGCTGGACGATATCTACCAGCTCCCCCAGCGCCTGCTGTTCCTGTACAAGCGCCTGACCATGTGAGGCAGGTACTCACGCCGGACAAGCCAGGGGCGGCCAATAGGCCGCCCCTGGCTGTTATGCCCTTCTTAAGGGACACGCACCTGCGGGAAGAGGGCGTAGCTATACCAGGTCTGCGTGAAGGTGGCGGTTATCTCCTCTCCCTTGACGGGAGAGGACTGAGGTGAGGGTGAAACGTGTGGATGAAGCCAGGTTTCCCCCCCATCCCCTCGACAAGCTCGGGGCAGGCCCCGACCTTCTCCCCTTACGGGAGAAGGGACTTTACCGCCACCTTTAGGCAGAGTTGGTGTTGAAGGCCGGGAAGAGCCGGAAAACGGCCTTCTGTCTGGCACCACAGGGAGAGCGTATGGGTGAAGTTCAGGGTCTGGGCTGAAGCTGGTGGGCGATCCAGGAGTCGAACCTGGGACCTTCTGTGTGTAAAACAGACGCTCTAACCATCTGAGCTAATCGCCCGTAAGGCCTTCAGCGCCATAGGCCCGGCCCGAAGCAGGCTGCTGCTAGCTGAAAGCTCCGTGGAAAGGGAGTGCGCTTGGCGGGACTCGAACCCACGGCCTCAGCCTCCGCAGGGCTGCGCTCTATCCATCTGAGCTACAAGCGCCCGGGTGAAATGGTGGTGCCGAAGGTGGGATTTGAACCCACACACCCGTAATGGGTACTACGCCCTGAACGTAGCGCGTCTGCCATTCCGCCACTTCGGCTTTGCCTTTACCTGGCAGCCAGCACCCTGTACCAGTATAGCCCATCCAGCATGTCTGCTGAAGGCCCACCAGGGCAAACAGCTAGCCCCCTGGTGAGCGGGCTGGCAGTCTATGACCTGTTGTGTGAAGCGGGCCTGGAGGCCCAGAAACAACTACCTGGACTATAGGCGTGGTAGTATGCGACTGGCGACCACAGTATACCAAAAGCAGGCAGGGGAGACAAGCGCACATCCAGGGCATGCATCCGCTGCGCTGCTGGCCATCGGCGCGCTGCCGGGACTGGCAAAAGGAGCTTCAGACACCGTGGTAGACCACAGGCAAAGAGGCGGATGCACCGCCCTCAGTTGCCGGCGCTGGTGGGCGCAGCCTCCGGCAGGCCAGCAGGCTGGCGTGCCCTGGCTTCCATGTGAGCAAAGAAGACATAGTAGAGGAAGGCGGGGACAAGTACCAGCACAGAGGCCACCGCAAAGGCAAGGACAAATCCTCCGCCAGAGATGAGCACTCCTGCAATCCCGGCGCCGACCCCGCCGCCCAGGTCGAAGGAGGTATGGGTGAACCCGGCAGTCGTGCCTCGCTCCCTGGGACCGACGACCTCCATGCCTAGCTGGCCGCGCAGTGGCTGGGAGATGCCATACAGGGCGCCCCTGACCAGGAATAGCGCCGTGACCGCCGACAGGGACGGCAGCACCGCCATCAGGAGCAGGAAGGGGATGGACAGCGCCTGAGTGTAGAATATGCTTTTGACCTTGCCCCAGCGCTGCGCCAGGACCGGCGATATGAGCACCGCGCTGGCGCCGGCTATGGAACCCAGTCCCAGGACCGCGCCAATCTGGCTGTCGCTAGCATGGTGGACATCCTGAAAGAAGACGTTGAAGAAGCGGATAGTCAGCCCGAAGGCTGTGCCCACCATGAGGCTCAAAAGGGTCAGTCGGACGATGTTGCCAAAGCTCGGCAGGCCCCGGAAGTCCAGGAGCGCCCGGAAGCTAGGTGCCAGCTCCACGCGCTTTTCGCGCATGAAGACCAGGGGGACCAGCGATACCAGGACCAGCGGCAGGCCGGTCACCAGCGCCCAGCGGGCGGCCTGCGGGTCAATGTCAGGCACACCCATGAGCGCAGCCCACGCCAAAGGCAGCAGGCCACCCGACAGACTGCCGGCGAAGCGCGAGAACTGGAGGAAGGCGGAATTGAGGCTGAACAGGTGCGGCCGCTCGCGAGGCTCGCTGTTCTCCATCATGAAAGGCGCGCCGGTGACACCGTGGAAAGCCTCTCCCAGGCCGGCCAGTCCGCCCAGGGCCAGGATGGCCGTGGGGTGCTGCATGAACAGCAGCGTGCCCTGGGCCAGGATGCTGATGAAGGTCGCCACAAAGAAGGACCGCCGGCGTCCGTAGCGGTCGGCGACGAGGCCGGCCGGCAGGGCCGCCGTGCCGTGGCAGACCATGTTCACCAGCCAGAAGGTCGCCACGAAGGTGATGGGGAACCCGGTCCTGAGCAGGTACAGGTTGAACATCACCGACCAGATGCCGGTGCCCAGCTCGGCCAGTATGGAGTAGGCCAGGAACAGGCGCGCGTTGCGGCTGAAGTGCCGGACCGCGGCGAAGTAGCCCGCAGCGCCCTCGGCCGCTGGCGCTGCGGGCCGGCCGCGGAACAGCGCCGCCCTGGAGAGCACCAGGCACAGGAAGACGCCGCCCAGGGACACCAGGCCCCACAGCAGCGGCCCGCCGGTAAGGGTCAGGGCGCCGCCGTGGTCATGCCCCTCGTCGGCAAGCAGCGGGCCAGCAAGCCCCACAGCCAGCGTCGTCGCCAGGAGTACTGCTCCCAACCTCCAGCCGAGCTTGCCAGCGCCGCGCATCATAGGAAGCCTCCCTTCCCAGGTCTGCTAACGGCCACTTTATTCCCTATACTATACGGGGTGGAACGTGGCTTGAAAAGGCCATCCCGTCTTGTATTATCAGGCTACCTGGACTGCATGCGCCGTCGCAGTAACTCGCGGGCCTCCATGTATGGCCGAAGCAGGTAGGCCAGATGGTTGTCCTCGCCGTGGTGATGGGTGACGGAGCCTGGCGGATGGTGAGCGGCGCTCTCCCGAATGTAGGTCATGCCACCCTCCACCAGCGTCAGCATGTACTGGGCCACCTCCGGGCTGAACATCTCCCACGGGCCGCCGCATGCCACGTAGACAGGCGAGGTGTGGGCGAACACGCCACGGTTCCAGACGTCGTGGTGGGCGAGGCCGGTGAAGTAGTCAGGGCCACCGCAACGGGCGGCCAGCCAGGTGTGGCCTTCCACCTTCACCTTCTCCCTCAGCCGGAGGCGGCGGGCGCCCCTGGCGCTATTGGCCGATGCGACCACACGCCCCTCCTGCACGACCTCCAGGCTGGGGATGGGGAATATATGTAGGCATAGGTGGCCTGCCCCAGGCGCACGTCGCCGCCCACGTCCATGTGCCAGGTGCCCATGCCAGAGTTAACGTGGTTGTGGTGCCCGTGGGGCTGATAGGGAATGCCCTCGGGAGACCTGAAGTGGACGCGGCAGGGCACTGGCCTGCCTGTACCTTCATCCAGCACCGTGACGTGGACCCAGTTGCGCCCCCTATCGAGAAGCTCAATACGCACCCTGGAGGTGGAGGCTTCACCCCTGTCCTCCACGTCTCCCCACCTCACCTTGCCAAGCTCCTCATCGCCGCTCTTGACAGTGACAGTAGCCGACGGAATGGCCGCGACCTCCACGTAGGCAGGGCTTGACCTGGCGCTGGGCGCCTCGCCGAAGCCCTTCAGCGGGGAGTCCAGGAACTCGTCCTCGGAGGACCTGGGCAAAGGATAGACGTAGGTGGCGAAGCCCCTGTCCACTTCCACGCTGAGGTCGAAGGGCTTTTCGGCGTCCTCGGGGCGGGAGAGCAGGATGCGCGCCTCCCGCTTGCCCTGGCGCACGAAGGGGTGCTCGTCCACGTGGCCCAGGGTCACCGCCGCCAGGAGGAAGCGCGGCCCCTTTGGCACGACCTGGATGGATTCCAGGGTGACATCGGGATGGGGGGCCTTCCAGGCCCAGAGGTAGTACCCGGTCGGGTTCCCCCTGGCTGCCTCGGTCTGCCTCCGGCCTGCTTCGCCCCAGGGGCCTTGATGGCGGGGCAAAAGGTAGTCGTTGCGGTCGCTGACGGCAAGGTAGGGCTGGCCCATGCCAGCGAAGGTGTCCCCCAGGGCGCCTATCTCGAACCGCTCCCGCACCGGCACCCGGACTTCCCGCCCGCCTGACAGGCGAAAGACGTATTCGGCGACGGTCTTGCCCGGGAGGCCACCCTCCAGGACGTCCGACTCCAGCAGGCGATGCGCGAATATAACGCTATGGGCAGCATGGCCTACGGGGATGGTGACCGGCCTTGAGGCCCCATCCAGGACAATGAAGTGCCTGGCCGTGGCCTGCATGCCGCCGGGGCCTACCAGGAAAGGCAGCCCGCGCAGTTGTAGCCTACCTGTCGGCGGTAGCTCATTGTGTCCAAGGGCCTCGTGCCCGGCATTGCACAGGGCGGACAGGTCCAGGGGCTGGTAGTCCATCATGGCTGCTATCTCCTTCGGGCGCTGTGTCGCCATGCTACCCTGGGCGCATGCACGCGTCAAGCTCGGACGTGCCACCGGGGCCTGGCCATGGGGCCGGACATCTGCCCACGATGCGGGCCTGTCAGACACTCCGGCGAAGCCAGGCCAAGGGCTATGGGGCGGGCACCGCTGCGGGGGCCGGCTGCGCCTTGAGCCGCTCCAGCGTGTCCAGGAACTCCTGGTAGCTGGATATGCCGGATACGGTCCTGACGAAGTCCCCCACGCTGGGGAGCAGGGCGCGCATCTCCTTGAGCTGGCGGCCTATGGGACTCACCGACGCCGAGCTTTCGGCGTAGCTGCCCCGGAAGGCGAAGTAGGCCTGGTTAAGCTTGCGTATATAGTAGCCGCGCAGCGCCAGGAACCACCGCCTCTCTTTCATGTACTGCTCGGCCTCGTCAATCTTGCCCTGGGCCAGCAGCTCCTCAGCCTTCACCCGCGTGGCGCGCAACTCGCGGGTGAAGGCAGGGTCGCGCTCCTCGTCGGGCAGGTAGAGGCGGAAGGACTCGTTCAGGTCGCCGCCCATCCTGACGAAGGCCATGTCTCCCAGCTCGCGCCCTGCCATGTCGGCGGCGGTCTCGTTGAGGATGACCATTTCCGTTGAGGTGCGCATGTTGCGGCCCAGAGGCCGGAAGAAGAAGTAGTGGTGCAGCCACTCGTGGGCGGCGGTCTGAAGCACCAGCCGCAAGGGGTAAAGGTCGTTGATAATCGCGGGATAGGTAGCGAGGCCCCCCAGGTTGTCCACCAGCGCCGAGAAGTTGTAGCGCCTCAGCACATCCTGTTCCAGCTTGTCCCGCTCCAGCGCCGGCAGCTCGGCATCCAGCAGGACCGCTTCCCAGAGCTGGATGCGGTCGCGGGGGGAGGTGACCAGGATGGTAGGCGGCTGGCCGAACCTCAGGTCCACGGGCGGAAACAGTAGGCCCACGCGAGAGCCCAGGCCCTGCTCCAGGAGCACTGCACTCACCTCTGCCTCTATGGCCTCTTCCGCCTCAGCCCTCAGCTTCTCCTTGTCCTTCAACAGCTCCTGGAGGTACTCCCTGGAGGCGGAGAGGTCTTCCTCCGAGACGCTGGTGGTGGCCAGCGCGGCGCCCCGCCGGGCCAGGACGCCCTCCAGGCGGTCCTTCTCCTTCTGGGCCATGCGGGCCAGGGTCAGGTACTGGTCCAGGACCTCCAGCCGTTGCTCCCTGGAGGGCCTCTGGAGCCGCAGGGTCTGCCATGCCAGGTGGAGCCACTTGGCCGGGAAGTTGGCTACCTCCCATATCTCGATGGAGAAGAGGTAGTCCGCTGCCACTATCTTGGCCGGAGTCAGGTAGACCGTGTCGGCCCGCAGGAGCAGCAGCGCCACCAGCAGCAGCCCTAGCAGCACCCTGCCCCGCCAGCCAGACCTGCCTTTGGCCTTCGTCGCAGTCCTGACCTGGCCCCTGGCAGCTCCTCCAGCTCGAACCAGGACTCTCCGTAACAGGCCGACCGCACATCCTCCGACGCTTCTGTATGCCTGGAACGTACACTCCGCAGTGCCCGCTGTCAAGCCAATGGGGCGGGGCTGTCGCCGGTGGGCAGGCCAGGGCGTCCTGCTTCTGTTACGGGATGCTAGAGCCTCTTGCAAAAGTCTAATAGGTGATGTGCCTGACAAGTCTGGTGTAAAGCTCTTCCTGGAAAGATACCTGGAGGGCAGGACGGTGACTGAGATATCGCAGGAGCTAGGGGTCACCAGGGAGTGGGTGTCGAGGGCTTACCGCAAGGAGGCCTTCCAACTGGCGGGCCTGCAGTTCATCAAGCTCATAGCTGAGGAAGACGCTTGATCAAAGTCCCAAGAGGCGGGAGGCAATTTGGCGTACCGTTTGGTAAAATAAAGGGGTCTGAGAGGGCTACTTTGCGAGACGTTGACTCGTTAAAAACCGCGACCCCTTGCGCAGTGTACAAGGGGTCACCGCGAAAGCGGCTTCTACGGCTTCGTTGCCACGTCCACAGGATAAGTGGTGGGCGGTCAAGGACTTGAACCTTGGACCTCTTGCGTGTGAAGCAAGCGCTCTAACCGCTGAGCTAACCGCCCGGCCAGTGTCCTGCTGGTACCAGGGGTGTGGCAACGACAGGGGTCGAACCTGTGACCTAGCGCTTATGAAGCGCCCGCTCTACCTCTGAGCTACGTTGCCACACTGTATTTTCCCTTAGGAATGATATAGTATGGTCATGGTGGTGTCAAATTCCACCAGCTACCCCCTTCCACCCCGATTTCACCGTGCCCACACCTTGCGGAGGTGTGTCCCTTGGCCGGACCGGAGATAGACCCGCTGGTCAAGCGCGCCGTGGCCGACGCCGTCCTGGAGCGGGCCGCGGCGGAGCTGCGCAAGCTGCTGAAGGAGCTGGCCGCGGCCATTGACCCTTTCCCCAGCTTTCCCAATGTTGCCTCCCTTCAGGCTATCGAGGTGACGCCCGGCGCCGCCGGCGGGGCCGAACGGGGCTGCGTGGTGGTGTGCCCCGACGGCGAGCTGTACGAGCTGGTGCTGCGCCTGCTGCCCGGCCCCCTGGATACCGGCGGCGTGGAGCCGGTGGAGGAGCTCCACGAGCTGGAGCTGCCGCCAGGGCACTATGTGACCTATGCCTGTGCCGCCGTCAGCGAGCTGGCGCGGGTGCTGGAGGAGCTACAGGACAGGAAGGCTCAGTAGTCTTCGCCCCTGAGGCCGCGGGCCTGGTAGAGGCGCCGCGGCAGGCTGCCCAGGTAGCTCGACCACGAGGGCGGCTCGGGCCTGGAGGCCAGCAGCCGCCGTAGCTGCTCCGACGCGCCGCGCAGCAGGGGCGCGCCGTGGCCGCCGCACAGCGCCTCGAAGTCCAACACCGCCAGCTTTTCCAGCGACTCCCGGTAGTGCCTGGCGTTGTAGCCGGGGAAGGGCACCGAGCGGCTGAGCCTGACGCCGTCGCTGAACAGCGTGTCGCCGGAGAACAGCAAGCGCCGGTCCTTGAGCAGATAGCATACGCTCCCCGGGGTGTGCCCCGGCGTGTGGACTACCTGCACTCCTCTGCCAATGGGCAGCTCCTCGCCCCCCTGCACTACCTGACCGACGCAGGCCCGCTGGAAGAAGGGCAGCGGCAGCTTGAGGCAGTTGAAGACGCCCATGTAGCTGAGGGATACCTGCTGGTCAGAGCAGGTCCTGGTGTCGCCGGCGTGGGCGACGATGCAGGCGCCGGTGCGCCGGCACAGGGCCAGGGCGCTGCTGGCGTGGTCTGGATGGCTGTGGGTCATGAGGATGTACTCCAGGTCCTCGGGCTTGCGGCCGATGGCCCGAATGTAGTCCAGGACCTTGCCTGCGTTCCAGGCGATGCCTGTGTCCACCAGGGCCAGCTTCTCTCCTTCGATGAGGTAGATGCGTGACCACCAGGTGCCCGGGACCATGTGGACTCCTGGCAGGAACTCCATACCGTAGATTGCTCCTCAGGATGTAGCTACTCCGAGTTTAGCACAGGCGGCGGCACGCCCGGATGGTGGCCCGCACCCCTCCCACGGACTGGCCCCGCAAAGCGCGAGGTCTGTGTCCCACCCTCGGTACGCTATGCCCCCCTGCCCAACCCCACGCGTGGGGCTGGGCAGGGGGGCATAGCATCCCTGGGCGGGCGAGTGGGAGCAACGACGTCCGCCTCAAGGGGCCGCGCAGGCGTCCCCTCCGCTATACACGTGTGCGCTGGGCTGGCCGGGTCGGGCCTAGGCCAGCTCGTGGCCGATGTGGTCTTCCAGGAACTTGCGCGCCTCCTCGGCCTGGTCTTCCAGGACCATGACGCGGCAGGGGTAGGCGCGGACGCCCAGGAAGGAGGCGGTGTCGCCGGGGCGCACCAGGGCCGGGATGCCCGACGACACCAGCAGGTCGCGCCACATCTCCGCTTCTAGCTGGTTCTGGGCTGTGGTCAGATGGACCCACTTCACTGGACGCTCTCCACGGTGACAGTTACCCGCCCGGAGGCGCCGGGCAGCTCCTGGAGCTGCTGCTCCAGCTCGGGGCAGGCGTTGACCCGCACCATGGGCCACTCCAGGATGACCAGCTTGCCATCTACGGTGGCAATCTCCAGGCTTACCTCGTCCTCGCCCCGGTACTCCAGCAGCAGCCGGCGCACGTCCTCCAGCAGGTACTGGTCGTCGGTGGGGTCTTCGGTCTCGCGTATACGCAGGCTCAGCCGGCGAGGCCCGGTGGAGGGGAGCGGCGCAGGGGCCGCAGCCCTGGCCGCGCCGTTGGTCCTGGGAGGGGCCTGGACAGCCACCGCCGCTGGGGAAGGCTGCTGGGCGTGGCTGGCGCCATTGGCGCCGTTGGCCACGGCGGCGCGGCTGGCCCGCTCGGCGGGGGTGGGAATGTACACTTCCGGGCCTTCGGCGACCTGGCCCTGCCCTGGCAGATGGTACTCGCTGGCCTTGTTACAGCTTATGCTGAACTGGTCGTCGCGGACGCGCACGGTGCCGGCCACCATCACCAGCTTGCCCTCCTCCCATAGCCCGCGCGTCTCCTCCTGCACATCCTCCCAGACGAAGACCTCAATGGTGCCGTCCAGCAGGCTGAGGGTGGCTATGGTGAAGGGCTTCTGCTCCCTGGTGAGGCGCTGGGTGACGGAGGCGACCTGGCCCACCAGGACCGCCTTCTTGCCCGCCATGTCCGGCTCAAGCTGGCTGCGGAACATGATGGTGTCGGGGTCCACTTCCGAGGCCAGCAGGGCCAGCGGGTTGTTGGACAGGGCGAAGCCCAGCAGCTCCACCTCCCAGTCGCGGCGCTCCCTGTCCGTGGTCTGCGCCTCGGGCAGGGTTATGTTGGCCAGCGGCGCGGGCACCGTCTCGCCGAACAGGTCGAACATGGAGGTCTGGTTGGACTGCCGCAGCCTGGCCTCGCTCTGGGCCAGGGACAGGATGCGGTCCACGACGCTGAGTATGGCGCCCCGGTCGCCGAAATCATCGAAGGCGCCGGCCTTGATGAGGCTCTCCAGGGCCTTGCGGTTCAGGCCCGTCATGTCGGCCACACGGCACATGTGCTGGATGGAGGTGAAAGGGCCGTGCTTCTTCCTGGCCTCCAGCACCGACCGGATGGCCGCCGCGCCCACGTTCTTTATGGCCGCCAGCCCGAAGCGGATGGCCTGCCGGCCGTCCTCCTGGGCCTCGATGGAGAACTCGGCGTCGCTGCGGTTTATGCTGGGCGGCAGCACGGGTATCTTGAGCCGCTGGCACTCGGCCACGGAGGTGACGATCTTCTCCGTGTTGTCCATGTAGCAGTTGAGGAGGGAGACCATGTACTCGGCGGTGTAGTTGGCCTTGAGGTAGGCGGTGTAGTAGGAGATAAGGCCGTAGCTGACGCTGTGGGCCTTGTTGAAGGCGTAGCCGGCGAAAGGCTCGATGAGGGCAAAGACCTGCTCGGCCAGCTCCTGGGAGTAGCCCTGCTTGAGGGCGCCCTGGATGAACTTCTCCCGCTCCCTGGCCATGATCTCGGGTATCTTCTTGCCCATGGCCTTGCGCACGATGTCGGCCTCGCCCAGGGAGTAGCCGGCGAAGGTGCGGACGATGAGGAGGACCTGGTCCTGGTAGACAATGACGCCGTAGGTCTCCTCCAGGATGTCCTTGAGGGCCTGGTGGATGTAGTGGGGCTCGGCGCGGCCGTGCTTGGCGTCAATGAAGGTGCTGATGTGCTCCATAGGCCCCGGGCGGTAGAGGGCAATCATGGCTGCCACGTCGCCCAGGGACGAAGGCTTCAGCTCCTTGATGTAGCGGGTCATGCCAGCGCCTTCAAGCTGGAACACGCCCACCGTCTCGCCACGGGACAGCAGCTCGAAGGTCGGCTTGTCGTCCAGGGGGATGTCGCGCAGGGACAGCTTGACGCCCCTGGTCCTGGCGACCAGGTCCCTGGCCCTGGCCAGGATGTTGAGGTTGATGAGGCCCAGGAAGTCCATCTTCAGCAGGCCCAGGGCGGCGATAGGCTCCATGGCGTACTGGGTCATGGTGGCGCCCTGGTCGTCGGCCTTGACGGGCTTCTGGAGGGGCACCACGTCGTCCAGAGGCTCCTTGGAGATGACGACGCCGGCGGCGTGGGTGCTGGAGTGGCGCGTCACGCCTTCCAGGCTGCGGGCGACGTCCACCAGGCGCCTGACGGTGTCATCGGCTTCGTAGACCTCCTTCAGCTCCGGGTTAAGCTCCAGGGCCTCGTCCAGGGTGATGTGGAGCTTGAAGGGGACAAGCCGCGCGACCCTGTCCACGTCGGCGTAGGGCATGCCCAGGGCGCGGCCCACGTCGCGGATGGAGGCGCGGGCGCCCAGGGTGCCGAAGGTGATGATCTGGGCCACGTGGTCGCGCCCGTACTTGTTGACCACGTAGCTGATGACCTCCTCGCGCCGGTCGTCCTGGAAGTCCATGTCAATATCGGGCATCTCCTTGCGCTCCACGTTGAGGAAGCGCTCGAAGACCAGGCGGTACTGGAGAGGGTTGACGTCGGTGACGCCCAGGCAGTAGAGCACCAGGCTGGCGGCGGCGCTGCCGCGCACGTTGAAGAAGATGTCCCGCTCCCTGACGAAGTGGGCGATGTCCCAGACCACCAGGAAGTAGTTGGCGAACCGGGTCTTCTTGATGACGTCCAGCTCGTAGGCCAGGCGCTTCTCCTCGGCCTCGCCGGCGTTGGGGACGCGCTGGCGCAGGCCATCCCAGCACAGCCTGGCCAGGTAGTCATCGGCGGTCATGCCCTCGGGGACTCTGTACTCGGGCAGGCGCAGGCGGGAGAAGTCCAGTTCCAGGTCACACATCTCGGCGATGCGCCGGGTGTTGGCGACGGCCTCGGGGATGTCGGCGAAGAGGTCCTGCATCTCCCTGGGACTCTTGAGGTAGTAGGAGTCCTCGGCCATGCGCAGGCGGTTCTCGTCGTTGATGTTGGTGTTGGTGTGGATGCAGATGAGGATGTCCTGGAGGGGGGCGTCCTCCTTGCTGGTATAGTGGGAGTCGTTGGTGGCGACAAGGGGGATGCCCAGCTCCTGGTGCAGCTCCAGGAGGCCCCTGTTGATGGCTGGCAGCTCGGGCACGTCGCCGTGGCGCATAAGCTCGAAGAAGTAGCCTTCGCCAAAGAGGTCCCTGTACCAGCGGGCGGCGGCGCGGGCCTCGTCCATGTTGCCCCGGGTGATGTGGCTGGGCACCTCGCCGCTGGGGCAGCCCGAGAGGACGATAAGCCCCTCGTGGTACTGCTCCAGCAGCTCGCGGTCAATGCGGGGCCTGTAGTAGAAGCCCTCCAGGTGGGACCTGGTGACCAGCTTGACCAGGTTGCGGTAGCCCGTGGCGTCCCTGGCCAGGACAGTCATGTGGTAGGGGTTCTTGTCGTCGGGCGACTTGCCGTGACGGCTGCCCCGCGCCACGTACATCTCGCACCCGATGATGGGCTTGATGCCGGCAGCCCTGGCCGCCCTGTAGAAGTCTATGGCGCCGTACATGGCGCCGTGGTCGGTTATGGCCAGGCTGTCCATGCCCAGCTCTCTGGCCCGCTCCACCAGGGGCCCTATGCGGCTGAGGCCGTCAAGAAGGCTGTACTCAGTGTGAACGTGGAGATGGGTAAACAAAGGCCCTCCGGCTGAGAGATGGTCTGAATGTCCACCCGTTCCCACAACCACCCTCGAAGGGACCACACGGGACTACGGCGCCGGCAAAGGCGGCCGCAGGGGGCGGCACCTGCCGGGCGCGCTCGAAGCGTCCGCCATGGCGTATTATAGCACCGCCTGTAGGGAGGAGAATCAAGCACCCCCGAGGGCGACATAAACGGCTTCTTGCGGAAGAAAACAGGGGGCAAGGCGACCGGTGCGCCTTGCCCCCTATACTGTCATTCCTGGGGAGCGCTGGCTGCCCGGTGGCAGGCGGCCAGCGCCTGGTGGCTACAGCCCCTGGGCTACCTGCCCTTGAGGGAGGAGTAGGACTCGCTCTTGGTCTGGGGCCTGGATGCGGGGAATATGCCCTTCATCCTGTCGGTGACAGCCTTGACCCAACTGTCCTCCTTCAGGCCGGTGGCGATGAGGGTGAGCTTGACCTCGTCCTCCAGGCTGTGGTCAATGGACATGCCGAAGAAGATGGTGGCGTTCTTCTCCACGGACCTGCTGATAAGCTCACCAGCGGCGTTGACGCCACCCAGGGTAAGGCTGTTGCCGCCTTTGACGCAGAAGAGGACACCCTGAGCGCCACTTATGGACATATTCAGCAAAGGGTTGGAGATGGCCTGCTTGGCAGCCTCGACGGGGCCATTCCTGCCGCTGCTGCTGCCGATAGCCATGAGGGCGCCGCCTGGATGCTTCATGATGGTCCGCACGTCGGCGAAGTCCACGTTCACCTCGCCGGGGACGTTGATAAGCTCGGAGACGCTCAGGATGCCCTGGGTAACTACCTCGTCGGCGGTCCTGAAGGCCTGGATCATCTCGGCGTCATGGCTTACGTACTGCAGTAGGCGGTCGTTGTGGATGACGATGAGGTTGTCAACGTAGGGCCGGAGCCGGGCCACGCCAGCGATGGCATCGTTGATCCGGCGCCTTCCCTCGAAGCTGAAAGGAGTAGTGACCACCGCGATGACCAGGGCGCCCATCTCCTTGGCCAGATGGGCCACGTATGGGGCCGCGCCGGTGCCGGTGCCGCCACCCATGCCAGCGGTGATGAAGACCAGCTCGGCGTTCTTCAGGGCGTTGCGCAGGTCGTTGGCCGACTCCTCGGCGGCCTGCTCGCCCACCCGCGCGTCGCCGCCAGCGCCCCAGCCACGGGTGGTCTTGGGGCCTATCTGGACGATCTCGGCGCCCTGGGCCACGGACTCCAGGGCCTTGATGTCGGTGTTGACCACCACATACCTGACGCCGGGAACGTTGTGGGAGAGCATCCTGCGGACGCAGTTGCAGCCGCCACCTCCAACGCCGATCACCTTGATTCTGGCCGGCGCCCGCTCCCAGGCGAGGTTTGCCTGTGTCCTGGCCTGCTCTGCGGTCATGGACCCGTTCAATTCAACCATGCGACTACTCCTTTCATCGGGTGATGTTGGCTACCGGAGGAAAGCACCGGCCACCGTTTCTTCATCGCATGATATGATGCTTACCTTATAGGGCACATCTACTGAAACTCACAGTATCCATGGGACTTTAGTACCAGTTTCAGTACAGGCGTCCCTGGGTAAGGGCCGGCTATCCCCGGGCCATACGCCTGTCCTGCAAAGCCGAGCTTTCCGACGGCTACAAGGGAAGGGCATCCCCGAACGGCATGGGGCCATCCACGCTGCGCCGTTGCCCGAAAGGCCCAAAGGAGTGTGTGCAAAAGGTGTGCCCCGTGGAGTCGTGGGGCGGACCTCGGCCCCGACCCCTGACTGGGTGTCCAGGGCTGGCTGCCTTCTGGCCCCATGAGGCATAGCGTCTGTTACCCGCCCACCCAGGAATGCTCACCCCACCCAGCCCCGCCATCGGGCGGGCAAAGCCACGTTTGCCTTAAGGGGACTGCACAGGCTTCTACCGCTGCCAACGCTAGCCATCTCTCTAACTCTCCCCCAAAGGGGGCGAGAACAGTCCCTGCCCCCTGTGGGGGAAGGTGAGGGAAAGACCTACCCCTGCCGGTGGGCCGGTAAGGAGTGGAGGCGGCAACGGGGTATTGGCTCAGCGCGCGGCGCGGCGCCAGCCGGCGGCGATGGCCTCGGCCTCGGTGCAGAACCAGCGGTCGCCGTGGGACTCGTCCACGAAGGTGGCGGAGTACAGGGGGTCTCCCGGGACGTGGTAAACGCGCCCCACCGGGCCTGCCTTGCCTTTGATGGCAGGCGTGGCCGTGTCGGAGTAGTCGCATATCGCCGCGCCGCCGGCGTCGGGCGGCGGGGGCAGAGTCCCGAAGCCAAAGTCAGGGGTAGGGCTGCCCGACGATGGCGCTGGGCCGTGGCCGCCCGGGGGCTGCCATATGCCGCGCATGGCAGCCCTGGCCTGCTCCTGGGCCAGCAGGAACTCCGACTGGTACTTGAAGCCCGGCGGATAGGAGGCGACCGCCGCGTAGCCATTGACAAGCAGCGCCTTGTTGACCATCTCGCCGTGGACGTACACGTAGCGCAGCAGCCGGCCCGCCTGGTCGGCCTCGATGGCATCCTTCTCCAGCGCCACCGACTCGCCCTCCACCGCGAAGCGGTTGAACTCCAGGGCACGCTGGGCCGCCGCGTCGGGGACATCTATGCCCAGGTAGCGCACGCGGTAGACCCGGCCGTCTAGCTGGACATCCACGGTGGTGCCATCCAGCACCTCGACTACCGTGGCGCTGGCAAAGCCACCATCGCCCTGGGCTGAAGCTGTGTCCCCGTCGGAAGGGCCTTCGCTCCCCTGCCCGTCAGGGACGCAGGAGACGGGAAGGCCCAGCGCCAGGGCGGCCAGCACCCACAGCAGGGCTACCGAGTATGTATGTTGCACATGGCCCATAGGTCGCTGCGTGGGCAATCATGCCCCGTTCCCCCCGACAGGCCCGGAGCCTGCGCCGAGCACAGCCGAGGGGGCAGGGGCTATTCTCGCCCCCTTTGGGGGAGCCAACATGACCAATTGGTGTAATAACAGTCCTCTGTTACGAGACCGTAAGACCGCAGAGGCACCCCTCGTAGTTGCGCCCGGCGACGGCGGCCACCAGGGCGTGGCATGGGCCGGGCCTACCGGGGCACGGTCTGGACGACCTCGGCACGGATGGCGTCCTGGTACATGCCGGGCGCGTCGCCGGCGGTGAAGTTGCCGAAGGCGTCTATGGTGCCGATGCTGCTGTCGGAAACGCTCCAGTGGACCACCAGGCCGGGCAGGGCCACGCCGTTCTCGTCCCTGCCCAGGATACTGAAGTGGATGGTCCGCCCCGGCGCGATGGCCGCCAGGGCCGGCTGGACCTCTAGCTGCGACAGCACGCCGGTAATGACCACGTCCACCAGCGTGGTCCGGGCTAAGACCTCCTGGCCCAACCGCTGGCGCGCGGTGACCTGCACCGCGTCGGGGTAAATGCCCGGGCTGCCGGTGGCCAGGAACCTGCCCAGGTTGTCCACCTGGCCTACCTCGGCCTTCAGCATCTCCCAGGCCAGCTCCACGCCCTCGGCGGGGCCGCCCGTCTCGTCCACGGCCTGGGCTACCAGCAGCGCCCGGTCGCCGGGGCCGATTATGAGGGAGTCGGGCAGCACCCAGAGGGTGTCCAGGCGGCCCGAGACCCGCTTTTCCCGCACCACAACGGAGGCGAAGTCCTCGGCCCGCAGGAAGCCCTGCTCTCCTGGCACAATGGCCTCTACCTTTACGGCCTCGGTATAAATGCCCGGCCTGTCCCCGGCGACAAAGAGGCCATTGCCATCCACCGCGCCGGCGCTGGCGTCGGCGACGCTCCAGCGGAACTGGGCGCGGTCCACCAGCTCGCCAAGGCCATTCAGCGCTACGGCCCTAAGCTGGAGACGGTCCCCAGGCTCCAGGTAGAAGCGCTGGGGCAGCACCTGCACATCCAGGAAGTCATCGGCCTCGGGCGCGTGAATGACCTCCACGTCCGTGGTGGACGACACGCTGCTCCCGTCCCAGATGGCGGTTACCTTGATGGCCTCCTTGTAGGTGCCTTCCTTCCCCTCGACGGTAAGGTAGCCGATGGAGTTGAGCCTGCCCAGGGACGGGTCATTGAGCTGCCAGACGAAGCTCACGCCGGGGATGAGATGGCCGTCCTCGTCGAAGCCGGCGGCGCGGAGCTGGAATATCTGGCCCGTGAGCACCCTGGGGTTGCCGGGATATATGGTCACGCTGGCCAGCCTGGACTCCTCCCACTCGCCCACGATGGTCACGGTGGCCGTGGCGCTGGCGTACTGGATGCCGTAGGTGGTGTTGAGCACGCCGGTCACCGCGACGGCGTCCTTGAAGACGCCGGGGACTCGGCCGGCGCGGAACCTGCCGTCCCTGCTGATGACGCCTGCCCGTGGGTCCACGCCCGACCAGATGAACTCCACGTCCGAGAGGGGCCGCCCGGAGACGTCGAAGGCCTCGGCAGCAAGGGTGACTGCCTCGCCCCTGTCCACCACGATGGCCGACGGAGAGATGCTTATGCTCGCGATGCGCTTCGGCTCCTCCATGTCCGAGGTGATGAGGACCGAGGCGGTAGTGTGCCTGGTGATGGTCACGGCGGGCGGCGAGTTGGCCGCCAGCGCCTGCTCGGTGGGTATGCCCGAGGAGCAGCCCAGGGCCGCCAGCAGGCCCAGGCCGGCCGTCAGCCAGGGCAGCGCCCGGCCCCAGGCGCCTGCACGTAGCCTTCCGAAGAGTTGCCGGGGGCCATCGGGGGGCTTCCTGGACGTATTCAAGTCATCGCTGGCGCACCTGTGCCGGCGGGCTGAATGGGAGCTAACCAGGGGCATCGCGGGTAAGCTGGACATCTAGCACTGTATCCTCTGTCAGTTGAAATGAGAAGCTGGCGCGCTGGCCTTGCAGCCGCGCCACAGGCATGGAAGCGGACGCAAGCCGGTAGCCTTCCGGGAACACCAGCTCCACCGAAAACTCCCGCTGGGGCACGCCCGGCTGCTTCTGAATGAGCAACTGGTAACGGAGTCCTTTGGCGTCACGCTGCACCACCGATGGCGGCAGGTCGTACACCAGGGTTATCTCGGCCCGCTCTCCCGCCGGCAGCACGCTCAGCCCGGAGAACACGGCCTTGCCATAGGTGGAGGAGATGCCGCCGGTGTCCTGGCCTGGCACTCCCCTGCCCGTGTCCACCGCCACGCTGTACTGCGGCAGGGGCAGCGGCGTGCTGCTCAGCAGCCTCGCCCCCTGTGGGATATAAACACGGAGGAAGTCCCAGTAACAGGCGTTCTTCAACTGGCTGTAGTTGGTGCCTCGGTTGAGCCACTGGGGGTCGCAGCCCAGTGAGCCAGGGCCGCTGTGGTTGACGTAGCCCAGGGTCAGGGTGGCCCTGGGTGCCTCCCTGCCCAGGTCCACCTCGTAGCTGACCAGCCGCTGGATGTTGCGGTCTACCTTGCTCCAGCCGACGTTGGAGTCCACCGGGTACAGGTAGTCGCCCCGGGACTGGCGCACGCCGCCGTCCCAGCCGCGCCTTTGCAGCACCTGCTGTAGCTCCGGGTCGTCGAAGTACACCAGCGTGTCCCGCGCAGCCAGGGTGTCATGGATGGCGGCGGCCAGCCTGAGCATGGCGGGCACGGAGGCGGAGGCGTCCAGGCCCTCCAGCAGGCCCTGGAGCGCCAGGTCCATGTAGGCCCGGCCGTAGCGGTCCGTGTTCTGCTCCAGGGATGGCAGCAGGTTGCGGGCGTTCAGCTCGTCGCCCGACGGGGCGGATATGCTGCCCAGGGCCTCCAGCAGGCGCAGCAGCGTCCACTGGTTGATGGCGATGACGCCGTCCACGTCCACCCGCTGGCCCAGCCTGAAAAGGTCCCGGGCGCTGCGGGCGGTGGTGGGGAAGTCCGGCTCCCAGGAGACGTCGCGGAGGAGCCATACCCAGGCGTTCATATGCTCCTCCAGCCCCGGCGGGGCCTTGGGGTACAGCTCCAGCCGCTCCCAGTCGTCCACCCTGACGCTGTCGTGGTACTGGATATCCGCGAGGCGCCCGCCCTGGAAGGTGACCAGCCAGAGGGAGGACACGAAGCCGCCGGTGGCACGCAGCTCGTCCGAGGAGTGGCCCAGCACCAGGTAACGCCGCGCCGAGTCGGCGCCCACCAGCTCCGGCCCCAGGGGGGCCAGGTCGCGCACCAGCACAAGCCCGGCGTGGAGCGAGTCCACCAGCTCCCGGAGCCGCGCCAGCCCTGGCGTCGGGCCTTCGCCACCCTCGGCCTCCTGGGCCTGCGCCAGCGCCCGCTGGGCCTCCTCGATGTGAGAGATGGCCTCATACATCTCAGGCTGGTGCAGAGCAAAGGCATCCAGGATGTCCAGGAGCCTGCCGCTGGTCAATAGCCCGCCCCCGGCGCTCTGGCTGGCCTCCAGGGCTGGCTCCAGCGCGGCCAGGCTGGCACCGGCTGCCCTGGACAGGGAGTAGAGCCCCTGGAGGACCATCTGGAGGGAGTCCAGCCGGGGGAGCAAGCGCGCGGTCTCCTCGCTGGCCGCGGCCAGGTCGGCCACCTGGCGGGCCTTGAAGATGGCCGAGGTGGCGCGCTGCTGGGCCTGGGCCAGCCGGTCCCTGCCATCGGCCACCGGCGACGCCTGCCCTTGCCCATCCACGGCAAGCTGCCCTACGAAGGGCTGCATCTGCCCGGCGATGCTGGCGACCTCGGCCAGCACCTCCGCCAGCCCCTGCCCTACCCTGGAGGCCGCCGCCATGCGGGCCTCGGCCTCGGCAAGCCGCGCCCTGGCCTCCCGGACATCGGGAGGCTGAAGGGCCACGGCAAAGCGCCTGCCTGCCCTGCTGGCGTTGTCCACCTCCAGCGACGCCTGGCCATAGGCGGCCGCCAGCCTCTCGGCCCTGCTCTTCAAGGCCGATGAAGGCATGCTGGCGGCGCCGCTTACGGAAAGCAGCGCCTGGGCATCGTAGTAGGCGCCCAGGAGGTCCGAGGAGGCCTGCAGCAGGGCCGACGCCGCCCGCAAGTCGCTGTCCGCCCGCTCCACCTGCGCAGCCGAGGCGGAAAGCTCGTGGCGGGCCAGCGGGAGCCAGGACAGGGCCGGCGCGAGACGCCTGGCCCAGCGCGCCCAGCCGACGGCCGGCGCGATGCCTTCCCGGACATGGACGACCTGCTGCTCCAGGTCCCGCAAGCCGGAGGTGTCGCCGGCCAGTAGCTGGCCGGTGGGTAGCTGCTGTAGCTGCGCGGCCCTGGCCTCGGCCAGGTAGAGGGCCGGAACGACATCGGCGGCAGCACGCCAGCCGCCGATTCCCAGGGCCAGCAGTGCCACCGCGATGCTGCCTGCCCACAGGGGCCTGTGGTGCCGCGTTGCCGCTCGCCGGATGTGGCGGAGGACAATCATGACTTCGCGTCCGGGCTGGATGCCCTTTGTGGTCTATATAAACGGCCCTGCAGCCGGCCAATCGCACAAAAAAGGAGGCCCCGGACAACCGGGGCCTCCTGGGCTTTATGTCCTCTACCAGTGCCTGGGGGCGATGCCCCCTTTCTGGCCTAGTAGTCCATGGGAGGGGCAGGGGGCGTGGCTGGCTCCTTCTCCTTCACGTCCGTTATCAACGACTCCGTCGTCAGCACCATCGCCGCCACGCTGGCCGCGTTCTCGATGGCCGCCCGCGTCACCTTGGCAGGGTCCATTATCCCCCGCTCCAGCAGGTGGCAGAACTCCCCCTTCTCCGCGTCGTACCCCCAGTCGCCCTCCCCCTTCACCGTCTCCGCCAGGATTACCTCCCCGGGCACCCCTGTGTTCTCGGCTATGAGCTTTATCGGCCGCTCAAGGGCCTTCTTCAGGATGTTCACGCCCGTGGCCTCGTCACCCTCCAGCTTCAGCCCCTCCAGCGCCTTGCGCGCCCGGACCAGCGCCACGCCGCCTCCAGGCACTATCCCCTCTTCCACCGCCGCACGCGTCGCTGACAACGCGTCCTCGATGCGGTTCTTCTTCTCCTTGAGCTCCACCTCGGTGGCCGCCCCTACCTTGATGATGGCCACCCCTCCAGATAGCTTGGCCACCCGCTCCTGCAGCTTCTCCCGGTCGTAGTCCGAGGTGGTCTCTTCGATCTGGGCCTTGATCTGCTTGATCCTCCCCTGGATGGCCTCCTCTGACCCGGCCCCGCCCACGAAGGTGGTCTCCTCCTTGGTGGCCACCACCCGCCGGCACCGCCCAAGGTCCTCCACCGTCACCGAGTCCAGCTTCCTGCCCACCTCCTCGCTGATGACCCGCCCGCCGGTCAGTATGGCCATGTCCTCCAGCATGGCCTTCCGCCTGTCCCCAAAACCCGGCGCCTTCACCGCAAGGCAGTTGAGCGTCCCACGAAGCTTGTTCACCACCAGGGTCGCCAGCGCCTCGCCCTCCACGTCCTCGGCCACCACCACGATGTTCTTGCTTACCTGCAATATCCGCTCCAGGGCGGGCAATATGTCGGCCACCGCCGAGATTTTCTTGTCGGTGATGAGGATGTAGGGCTCTTCGATGACAGCCTCCATGCGGTTCTGGTCGGTGATGAAGTAGGGGGAGATGTAGCCCCGGTCTATCTGCATCCCCTCCACGTACTCCTGCTCGTAGTTAAGGCCCTTGGACTCCTCCACGGTGATGACCCCGTCCTTGCCCACCTTCTCCATGACCTCGGCGATCAGGTTGCCCATCTCCTCGTCGTGGGCTGACAGGGAGGCCACCTGGGCGATCTGGGCCTTGCCCTGCACCGGGATGGCCATCTGGCTTATGGCCTCCCTCAGCGCCCCTACCCCCTTCTCGATGCCCCGCTTCAAGGCCATGGGGTTGGCGCCTGCGGCGATGTTCTTGAAGCCCTCGTGGATGATGGCCTGGGCCAGCACCGTGGCCGTGGTGGTGCCGTCCCCCGCCACGTCGTTGGTCTTGCTGGCCGCCTCCTTCAAAAGCTGGGCGCCCATGTTCTCGAAGGGGTCCTCAAGCTCGATCTCCTTGGCGATGGTCACCCCGTCGGAGCAGACCTGGGGCGGCCCGAACTTCTTG
>FWPU01005288.1_pt1 | contig 28341 bp, 26 predicted proteins | sample 2228361 | NCBI WGS metagenome assembly FWPU01 (sample SAMEA103939777, study PRJEB20133) | metagenome
CTTTCTTACTCTTACAAGGGATGGGTTCAAACATATCGTGCGTTAAACTGACTGTTCACGAACAAAACTACGACATCGTAGCCATTTACCCGTGAAAAATGATGTATTTTTGGTTAAACATAACTTCTTCTTTCGCAATATTTTTACACGCATTGTTGCTTAGGAAACCATTTCTATTTTTTTTATTTCACCCATCTACAAAAGCCGCTATTGGTCTTTCTTCTTTAAGTAAAAGTCAAAAACAATTCTTTAGCATGCTAAAGAATTGTTTTGACTTTCTGCTCTCCAATAGCGGCTATATTTTTGTAGGTGCTGAGGCTGTCAGCACCTCTATTTTTTTCTTTTGGTCATTCAAAAGAAAGGTGGCAAATAGTTTTAGCCTAACTTTTTGTTAAAAAGTTTAAATTTTTTGAAAAAACATTTTGTCGTAATAAGCTGAATGCTTTCAACTTTATAACTGAAACTGATATTTTTTAATTTTACAATATGTGACATTTTAGCTATCAATTGGGCGTCTCTACATAAAACCTGGGTAAAAAACTATCACCAATTTATTGAAATTTTTAAGAAAATCTTTTAACATTTAAAGAAAGAAAAACAGGAGGAAAAAATGGAACACACCCTCAACGAAGTTTTTGAAAAAATAAAGGCTATTAAAGAAGAAGTGGACAAGATTGAGTTCAGAGTTTTAAATACAAAAAACCACATTGATACAATAGAAAAAGGCATGGAAAAAATTAGTAAAGAGATTCTTGAAGGTTTTCATAGAGTATGTTCAAAAATAAATCATCTTGAAGCTGAGTTAAAAAAAGTGGAAGAAATTTTACTCAAAAACAACTAATTAGAGATTAAGAATTCTCTAATTAAAAACTATCAGAAAATTCAGCAGAAATACTTTCGAGAGATGCCGCACGATTCAAACAAATAGAATCTTTCGTAACAAGAGAGTAATTATTTAATTTATAATGATCTTTTGAGGTTGCCTGTAAATATAAAGGGAGTTCTATTATGTATGAGGAGATAAAGGAAAAGCTAAAAAAATTACCTGCCGATTATGCAGAGTTTCATTTTGAAGAGGTTTTATCAACCAGGATAATCTATACAAAGCAAAATATAGAAATAGTTCAAACTACTAAAACCATATCTGGAAATGTAAGAGTGCTTTACAGTGGAGGCTGGGGTTTTTCATCATTTAATGAGAAAGATATTGATAAAGCTATCGATGAGGCTCTCGAAAATGCAAAGATTGTAAGTAAGTATTTAAGAAAGAAAAAGATTGATATCGTTAGAATTTCTCCGGTTTTAGAAGAAATTTATACTGGTTTTCAAATTTCTCCTTTACAAATTTCTATGGAAGAAAAAAATGAACTTGTAAAAAAATATAATAACCTTTTGCAGGACGACAAAATTGCATCAACCAGAGTTACCTATATGGATTGGGAAACCAAAAAATATTATGTAAATTCTGAGGGGAGTAGTATTTTACAGAAAAAGATATTTACTGGAATTTCATATGGAGCAATGGCAAAAGACGGCACAAATATTCAACAGGCATTTGAATCTATAGGACAATATGGGGGATGGGAACTGGTAATAAATTTAGAACCAAAAGTAGAAGAAATAAAGAAGAGAGCCATAGATTTACTGAAGGCAAGAAAAGTTGAAAGTGGAAAATATCTTGTTCTGTTAAATCCTTTGCTTGCTGGTGTTTTTGCGCATGAGGCTTTTGGGCATCTTTCTGAGGCAGATTTTCTCTCTGAAAATCCTAAAATGCAGAGGGTAATGAAAATTGGTAGAAGATTTGGTCCTGAATCTTTAAATATAATTGATGATGGAAGTATACTTAATCTGGCTGGATATACACCCTATGATGATGAGGGAGTGAAAGCACATAAAACATATCTTATAAAGAAAGGCAGGTTGTTTTCAAGGCTGCATTCGAGAGAAACTGCAAAGTTAATGAATGAAGAAGTTACTGGAAATGCGAGAGCAATAAATCCACTTCATCAACCAATAGTAAGGATGACAAATACATATATTGATAATGGTGAATACTCATTTGAAGAGCTGATTAATAAAATTGATGATGGAATTTATGCACTTGATTATCTTGGAGGAATGACAAACCTTGAAATGTTTACCTTTTCATCGGGTTATGCATACCGCATAAAAAATGGTAAGAAAGTCGAATTGCTTCGAGACGTAAACCTTTCTGGAAATGTTTTTACCACTCTTAACAATATTGTAGCAATAGGAAATGATCTACAGCATCATGGTGGGCTTGGTGGATGTGGTAAGGGTGGACAGAGTGGTCTGCCTGTGTCTACTGGAAGTCCTCATATCCTTGTAAAAGAAGTGCTTGTTGGTGGGGTTTAGCTTTTAGTTAAAAACCTGTCTATGCACTCAGCTGCCTTTCTACCTTCTGCTATTGCCCATACAATTAGAGATTGTCCCCTTCTTACATCGCCAGCTGCAAAAACCTTATTAATATTTGTCATATAGTTTTCATTTGTTTTTACATTTCCTCTTTCATCAAGTTCTATTTTCAATTCGGAAATTATTCCATCATGCTCGGGGTATAAAAACCCCAGTGCGAGGACAACAATATCTGCTTTAATAGTGAATTCTGTGTCTGGAATTTCTTTCATTAATATCCTGTTTGTAAGCGGATCTTTCTCAAATTCTACACGTGTACAGATAAGTCTTTCAACCCTGGTTTTCCCCTCAAATCTTTTTGTGAGGATAGACCAATCTCTTTCTCCACCCTCTTCATGGCTTGTGGATGTTCTCAGTATCATTGGATATTTTGGCCAGGGAAAATCATCTGTTCTTGTCTCAGGAGGGCGTGGCATTATTTCAATCTGTTTTATTGATTTTGCCCCCTGTCTTATTGCAGTTCCAACACAGTCAGCTCCTGTATCTCCACCACCTATTATTACTACATCTTTATCCTTTACATCAATAAAATTTTCTATATCTTTTCCAGAAACCCTCATGTTGGTCTGGGTGAGGTACTCAACTGCAAAGTAAATTCCTTCAAGTTCACGGCCAGGAATCTGCAAATCTCTCGGTTTTCTTGACCCAGCTGTAATACACAAGGCATCAAATTCTTTCATTAGTTCTTCAGCCTTTTTATCAATTCCAACGTTTGTGTTTGTCTTGAAGACAATGCCCTCTTTTTCGTATATTTCAATTCTTCTATCTAAAATCGATTTATCAAGTTTAAAATCTGGAATTCCATATCTTAAAAAACCACCAGGTTTATCGTCTTTTTCAAACACTGTAACACTGTGTCCTTTTCTGTTTAACAGCTCAGCGCAGGAGAGACCCGCAGGGCCGGATCCAATTACTGCAATTTTCTTGCCAGTTCTTGAAGACGGAGGATTGGGTTTAACCCAGCCATTTGAAAAAGCGTATTCAATGATGTTTAATTCATTTTCCCTTATGGTTACAGGTTCATCATTAATACCAAGAACACATGAATATTCGCATAAAGCCGGGCATAATCTACCGGTGATTTCTGGGAGACTATTTGTTTCGGATAGTAGTTGATATGCCTTATTAAATTGCTTTCTGTATAATGCATCATTCCATTCCGGAATATAATTTCCGAGAGGACATGCCCAGTGACAGAAAGGGGTTCCACAATCCATACATCTTGATGCTTGTTCTGTCGCCTTTTTTACAGATCTTAATATTGCAACTTCTTTAAAATCTTTTATCCGTTCGGAAACAGGTCTGTACTTAGGTTTTTCTCTTTTTATTTTTAAAAATCCCTTTGGCTCACCCATCAAGAACCTCCGATAATTCAAGTGCTGTGCTTTCACTTTTTATTTCAAGAAGCTTTTTATATTCAAGAGGCATTACCTTTACAAATTTATTAACTTGAGTATTGAAATCACTAAGTATTTCAAGGGCTTTCTTACTCCCTGTATATTCATGATGATTGGAGAGGAGTTTTATTATAAGGTTAATATCCTCCTTTGTTGGCTTTTCAAGTATTACCATTTCAAGGTTACATTTTCTGTAGAAGTTACCATCTTCATCGAAAACGTAGGCAATTCCCCCAGACATTCCTGCTGCAAAGTTTACGCCAGTTTTTCCTATGACTATAACCCGTCCACCGGTCATATATTCACATCCATGGTCTCCAACCCCCTCGACAACAGCATTAAGCCCTGAGTTTCTTATGCAAAATCTTTCACCAGCCACTCCAGCTATGTAAGCTTCGCCTCCAATGGCACCATAAAATGTGGTGTTTCCAATCAGTATGTTTTCATCCCATCTGTATTTTGAGTCCCTGAAAGGATAAATTATAATTTTACCCCCTGAAATCCCTTTGCCAGTATAATCATTTGCAAGACCTTCAAGCTCAAAAGTAATGCCTTTCGCAAGCCAAGCACCAAAGCTTTGACCTGCAATACCTTTAAATTTAAAATGGATGGTATCATCATTTAAGCCCATTTCCCCAAATTTTTTGCATACTTCTCCAGAAAGCATGGCACCTGTAGTTCTGTTTGTATTTTTAATTTCAAATTCCTCATAGACTTTTTTCCCGTTTAATAATGCTGGTCTGGCTACTTCTATAAGTTGTCTGTCAAGTACGTTTTCAATACCGTGATCCTGAGAAATTACACAATATTTTTTCACATTCTCATCCACTTCAGGTTTATAAAGTATATTTGAGAAATCTATTTTTTCTGATTTCCAGTCAATCAGGTCCCTGTTTGGTTCAAGGAGTTCAGTTCTACCGATTAACTCATCAATGGTTCTCACACCGAGAGATGCCATAATTTCTCTTGTTTCCATCGCCACAAATTTCATATAGTTAACAAGATACTCTGGTTTTCCCAAAAACCTCTTTTCTAAAATTTCATCCTGTGTTGCCACTCCTACAGAGCAATTGTTTAGGTTACAATGCCTTAACATAACACAACCTAAAGTTATCAATGCCGCTGTAGAAAATCCATACTCCTCCGCACCGAGAATCGTAGCAATTACAACATCTCTTCCAGTTCTCATCTGTCCATCTGTTTGAATTCTAACTCTACCTCTTAAATCATTCAGAACAAGGGTTTGATGTGTTTCAGACACTCCAAGTTCCCAGGAAAGCCCGGCATGCCTTATAGAACTTATCGGAGAAGCTCCTGTTCCACCATCTCCACCAGAAATCAGGATTGTATCAGCGTGACCTTTTGCCACACCTGCAGCTATTGTTCCAACTCCAACTGCTGAAACCAATTTCACACTAATTTTTGCTTGAGGATTTACATTTTTGAGATCAAAAATTAACTGTGCCAGATCTTCGATAGAATAAATATCATGATGTGGGGGAGGAGAAATTAATGTAACTCCAGCTGTAGTGTATCTCGTTTTTGCAATTATTTCACTTACTTTATGCCCGGGAAGCTGTCCTCCCTCACCGGGTTTTGCTCCCTGGCAGATTTTAATCTGAATTTCATCAGCATTCACAAGATAATTTGTGGTTACGCCAAAGCGTCCAGAAGCCACCTGCTTTATAGCACTTCTTTTACTATCTCCATTTGACAAAGGTTTAAATCTTTCAGGATCTTCACCTCCTTCACCCGTATTGGATTTTCCACCGATTCTATTCATTGCAATGGCTATAGTCTCATGTGCAGGTCTGCTTATCGAACCAAAGCTCATTGCACCAGTAACAAATCTTTTTAGTATATTTTCTATTGGTTCAACCTCTTCGAGGGGAATAGGTGTTGTTTTTCTGAATTTTAATAAACTCCTTAGAGTAGTAGGATTTCTGGTTTGTGAGTTAATAAGTTTTGCAAACTCTTTGTACTTTTCATAATCATTACGCCTTACAGCATCCTGTAAAGCAGAGATAGTCTCTGGATTCCATAAATGAAATTCACCATCTATTTTCCATTGATATAATCCACCTGAATCCAGTATGTTTATACCAGGTTGAAAGTTTTCCTGAAAGGCAGATTTATGCCTCAAGAGATTCTCTTTAAAAAGAATATCAAAATCCACACCACCAATCCTTGAAACTGTTCCGGTAAAGCATTTTTCTATTACCTGTTCACTTATGCCAAGTGCCTCAAAGATTTGAGCTCCTCGGTAGCTTTGAAGTGTGGAAATTCCCATCTTGGATAAAATTTTTAAAATTCCTTTGTTAATAGCTTTAATATAGTTTTCAATAGCCTTATCAGCTTCAAACTCAATTTCTCCTTCCCTGGCCATGTACCTCAAACAATCATAAGCAAGATAAGGAAATATTAAATCGGCACCATAGCCAAAAAGCAATGCAAAATGGTGAACCTCTCTTGGTTCACCAGATTCAACTACTATATTTACCTGTCCTCTTTTAGAAACTTTTACCAGATGGTGATGAACAGCTCCCAGTGCAAGAAGCATGGGTAAGGGAGCCTTTTTTTTACACACACCACGATCAGAAAGAACAATAATTGAAAATCCTTCTGCAATTGAATCTTCTGCCTCAAGACATATTCTATCAATTGCTTTTCTAAAACCATCTTCTTCAGTTACATCATACAATACTGAAATGACTTTTGATTTAAACCTATCATCTTTTACAGAAAGAATCTTTATAAAATCATCTTCTTTTAGTATTGGCTCATTAAAAACTATTTTCTCACAATGGAATGGACCATCAACGAGAATATTATGTTTTTTACCTATGTAAGTATTTAAGCTCATTACAATTTCTTCTCTGATTGGATCTATAGCTGGATTTGTAACTTGCGCAAAAAGTTGCTTGAAATAGTTATACACCAGCTGGGGTTTCTTTGACAGTATGGCATGAGGGGTGTCATTTCCCATTGCTCCAACTGGCTCATGTGCTTCCGTTGCCATAGGTTTAAGTATGAATTTTAAGTCTTCCCTCGTATAGCCAAAAACCTTTAATTCGAGTAAAATATTTTCTCTTTCCTGAAGATGCCTCCTGTTATTTTCATCTGTAAAATCTACTTTTAATTTTTCCCAGCTTATAGTATGATTTTTTATCCATTCAGAATAGGGTTTTCTTTCTAGAAGGGAGCTTTTTAAATCCTCATCTTCAACTATTTTTCCCATCTCTGTATCTACATAAAGCATTTTTCCTGGCTCTAATCTACCACTTTTCTTTATTTTTTCTGGCTTTGTATCTAAAACGCCAACTTCTGAAGCCATAATAACAAGATTGTCATCTGTAACAATATATCGTGCAGGTCTTAATCCATTTCTATCAAGAACAGCACCCACTCTTGTTCCATCCGTAAAAGCCATCGCGGCAGGACCATCCCATGGTTCCATAAGAAAGTTATTGTACAGATAAAAATCTTTCAACCGCTTTTCCATTAAAAGATGGTGTTCCCATGCCGCCGGTATCATTAAGGACATTACTTCTTCTATGGGACGTCCGGATAGATAAAGAAGCTCAAACACATTGTCAAACATTGCAGAATCACTCCCGCCGGATACAATAACCGGTAAAATTTCTTTTATCTTTTCACCAAAAAATTCGCTTTCAATATTTCCTTCTTTGGCTTTCATCCAGTTAATATTGCCTTTAAGTGTGTTTATCTCTCCATTATGGGCAATATATCTGAAAGGCTGGGCTAAATCCCATGTTGGAAATGTATTTGTACTGAATCTGGAATGAACAAGAACTATGGCACTCTCCACAAGTGGATTGGATAAATCAGTAAAATATTTTTCAACCTGTTCGGGGGTCAACATTCCTTTATACGCAATTGTTCTACTTGAAAGGTTTGTGATATAAAAAAAGTTTTTATCTTTTAAGTCAGAACTTTTTACTTTATTTTCCATTCTCTTTCTTATTAAATAAAGCTTTCTTTCAAAATCCATAGGAGAAAGTTCTTTTTGGCTTTCAATAAATATCTGTTCAATGAAAGGTTCTGTGGCTTTTGCGTTTTTACCAATGTCTGAATTATCCACAGGAACTGTTCGCCAGCCCAGAAGTTTGCAATCCTCTTCCTCGATTATTTTTTCAAACCAGCTTTTTATTAATTTTCTAAAATTTTCATTCTTCGGAAGAAATATCATTCCGCAGCCATATTTTCCAGCCTGGGGTAAGGTAAAATTCAATTCCATGCGAAAAAACTTATCTGGAATCTGAAGTAAGATTCCTGCCCCATCACCAGTTTTTGGATCGGATCCTGTTGCTCCTCTATGAGATAATCTCCTTAGCATTTCAAGTGCATGATGGATAATAAAGTGGGATTTTTTACCATTTATGTCACAGATAAAACCAACTCCGCAAGCATCATGTTCAAATTGTGGATCATATAGGCCAGTTTTTTGCATCTTTTTCTCCGTTTAAAAATTAGTTCGGGAAAATATTTTCGCAATTTTCGTGCCATCTAAGGACAATGAGAGTTATCGATGCAGATAACGTGAGGTAAATGATTATCTGAATTGATTTGGTTCTCATCTATTAATTTTAAAGGATTGGGTTAGTTTTTACAAAAAATGCCTAAATTTTAGGCAAGAAAAACGGAATTTTTGAAAAAATAGGCAGTCTAATTAATACTTAAAAATGGGCGTACCAGTGACCCAAATTAAGGTGTAATTATTTTATTTATTTATGAGATATAGAGATGTAAAATATAAGCCTTTGCCAGTGGGTTGTTTCATGTGTCAATCTTTATTACTCCTTAAAAAGTTCTCAATTTAGGGATGATTTTAGTTTTGCCTTTAATTGCTTTTTCTCACTAATCTTAGTATAATTTTTAGAAGGTAAAAAAATGCGTAAATATTATGGCATTGAGACAAAAAAGGCAATGGAGAATTTTGGTGAAGGGTGTTTACCTTTTGATTTAATAAAAGCCTACGGAGAAGTTAAGTTAGCCGTTCTTTCAGCAATTCAGGAGGTAGAAAACAGATATAATAAAAAAGAGTGGGAGGCAATTCAGAAGGCATGTTTTGAGGTAATAAATGGGAATTTCAATAAAGATTTTCCTCTTCCTCTCCTGCAGGGGGGAGCCGGAACAGGCATTAATATGAACATAAATGAAGTAATTTCAAAAAGGGCAAACGAACTTATTGGAGAGAATAGAGTTGATCCTATTGAGGATATAAACAGATATCAGTCGACAAATGATACATTTCCCACCGCTGTAACTCTTGCGTTATACAGAAAATTGCTTGACACAGAGGCACTGGTAATAAAACTTCAGGAATTTCTTATAAAAAAAGAAAATGAATTAAACAATATTCTAATTACGGGCAGAACAGAAATGCAAAATGCTCTTCCAATGAATCTGGGGCAGGTTTTTGGAAGCTGGGCTGGAATGATAGAGAGAGACAGGTGGCGTATTCATAAACTTAAGGAAAGGATAAGAGTTATACCCCTTGGTGGTACTGCGATAGGTACAGGATATCCCACCCCACAGAAAATAGTTTTTGCTTCAGAAAAATACTTAAGGGAGATTTCAAAACTCCCGGTTTCCAGAAGCCAGAATCTTCCCGATGAGGTTTCAAATCAGGATAAATGGAGTGAACTGGCCGGAATTTTAAAGATTATAGCTGAAAATCTTTATAAGATTACAGGGGATCTTTTAATTTATACCTCTTCTTTTTTAGAAGAACTCATTCATCCGGAGTTGCAATATGGCTCATCAATTATGGCTGCGAAAACAAATCCGGTTATACTTGAATATGTAAGAGGTTGTTCAATATATGTTATCCATGAATGTGAAAAGATTTCCGACTATTGCAAGAATGGTCAGCTTCAACTTAATGTCTTTTTACCATTTATACTGGAAAGTTTTCTTAATGTCTTTAAATTAATTGAAGGGTCTATAAATAGACTTATAGATAAATTTTTTGCTAAAATGGAAATTAACTTTGCCAGGATTGAAGAGAACCTGATAGACTCAAATGTAATTCTTAATGCACTTGTAGGAGTTATTGGATATAATGAGGTAAAAAAGTTATACAGGATAGTTCAGAAGAAAAAAATAAAAACCATATCTGAACTTAAAGAAATTATTAAAAATGAAACAGATTTAACCCATGAAGAGATTGAATTTTATCTTAACCCTATTAACATTTCAAGTTTCTGGAGAAAGTGAATGTCTTTAATAACCACCCCTCTTTCTGAACAGATAAGAATAGTCCTTTTTGGTTTAAGGAATGCAGGAAAGTCAAGCCTAATGAATAACATTTTTGAAAATAATATATCAATTGTCTCTGAAGTTCCCGGAACTACAACTGATCCGGTTACAAAATCAATAGAGCTTGGTAAATTGGGTCCTGTGGCTTTTACAGACACGGGCGGGCTTGATGATGTAGGAAAACTGGGGGAATTGAGGGTAAAAAAGACGCTTGAGTTTTTAAAGATTGCTGACATTGTTATATTGGTTACAAGAGCTGATACTCCGGTTACAGAAATTGAAGAAAAATTTGTAAATAATGCACTTCTTTCTAGCAAGCCTTTTCTTACGGCTCTTACATTTTCAGACAAAAAAATGAACGAGAAAAAAAAAGAATGGCTAAAAAAATTTAACCATGTAAAAATAGATAATCTGGAAAAAAGCGGCATCCTCGAATTAAAAAATGAAATTATAAAATTATCTGAAAAACTGGAGTTTGAAATTCCACCACTTGAAGGAATTGTAAATGAAAATGACCTTGTGGTTCTGGTAACTCCAATAGACCTTGCTGCGCCAAAAGGCAGACTTATATTGCCACAGGTAGAAACAATAAGAGACGCCCTTGATAAAGATTGTGGGGTTTTAATTGTTAAAGAAAGAGAGTTAAAACTATTTTACGATTCTTTAAAAATCAAGCCAAAGATAGTTATAACTGATAGTCAGGCTTTTTCAAAAGTAGCGGCTGATATTCCTCCAGAACAACCTTTAACATCTTTCTCCATTCTCTTTGCAAGAAAAAAAGGAGACCTGTCACTTTTTATAGAAGGTATAAAAAAACTAAAGTCTATCAGGTCCAACTCAAAAATTATGATCCTTGAGGCATGTTCACACCATAGACAAGCTGATGATATTGGTACTGTTAAAATTCCGAGGCTTTTCAGACAGCTTGTTCAGAGCAATGTAGAATTTGACTTTTTGAGAGAATTGCCTCCAGAAGAAAAACTAAAAGGATATTCTCTTGTGATACATTGTGGTGGCTGTATGGTAACAAGAAAGAAGGTATTATCAAGGCTTGAAGTTTTAAATAACCTTGAAATTCCTTCTATTAATTATGGGCTTTTTCTTGCCTGGGCAAATGGACTTCTGCCAAGAGCGATAGAGCCTTTTCCTTATGAATATGCTTTGTATAATGAGGATTAAGCTTTAATAATAAGCCTTAATGTATCGAAAATGAAAGATGGGTCATATTTTAAAGAATTACCAGTGTATTTTCTCAAATCAACTTAAAGCTCATTCTGTGATATGGAGAATGTCCAAAATGCCTGATGGCTTCTCTATGTTTTCTTGTTGGATAACCTTTGTTTTTATCCCACTCATAAAAAGGATATTCAATGTGAAGCTTCTCCATTATTCTATCTCTTGTAACCTTTGCTATTATTGAGGCACAGGCAATAGAAAAGCTCTTTTGATCACCCTTAACAATTGGTATTGAGGGGACAGAGAGAGATAAATTTATGTTTCCATCTATAAGAACGCAATGAACCTTTGATATGACTGTAGCTATCGCATTTGCCATCGCAAGTTTTGTGGCATTCAAAATGTTTATTTCATCTATAATTTTATTCTCAACAACACCAACTCCGTATGCAATACATTTTGAAATTATTATATCGAAGAGACCTTCTCTTTCAGAGTAAGAAAGTCTTTTTGAATCAAAAACACCTTCAATAATGTTGGGTTTGTCAAAAACTACACAGGCTGCTACAAGAGGTCCTGCAAGTGGTCCTCTTCCAGCTTCATCCACACCAGCAATATTTTTAAAACCCCGCTGCCACCAATCTCTTTCATAGACGAACAAGGTCTCACATGCTGGAATTTTCATACTTTATATTTTCTCTGTTAGTACTGCAGATTTGCCGTATTTACCCCTCAGATAATAAAGCTTTGCCCTTCTTGCTTTTCCCTTCCTGACCAATTCAATACTATCAATAACCGGAGAATGATATGGGAAAATCCTTTCGATTGCTACTCCATAACTAACCTTTCTGACCGTAAAGGTTTTTCTTTGGTTTCCATGTTTTATTGCAATCACCGTACCTTCAAAAGGTTGAATCCTTTGTTTATCCCCCTCAATAATCCTTACATTTACTCTAATTGTATCTCCAATTGAAAAAACAGAAAATTTTCCCGTGTTATTCTGTCTGGTTAGTATTTCTTTTTCAATCTCTTCAATTGTAATTCTCTTTTTCCCCAGCTTATCTGTAGATTTTCCCTCTTCTTGCATTTTTACACCTTCACTTTTAGTCTCTACAACTTCATTTTGATTCTGAATTTCTTCTTGCATACTTCCACTCCTTGGCTATTTTTTGTATATTTAATAAAAAATCTTTAATACACCTGTTAAGTTTTTTTAGCTCCTTCAACTTCACTGTTTCCTGAGAAATGGAAAACCTTCCTTCAAAAAAACTAAAAAGTAAATCAATCCTGTTAAAGTAAGTTTTCTTCAAGGAGTTAAAAAACCGAAACTCTTTTATAGCTTTATGGTTTCCGCTCTTTAAAACCTGAGGAATCTTTATTCCCATCCATACATCTGGAGAAGTAAAGTGCCCATATTCCAGCAATAAATTTTGAAAGCTTTCCTCGCATATAGCTTCATCTTTCAATGAGTTCTTTACAAATCTACTAATCGTATCCACAACTACAAGAGCAGCAAGTTCCCCTCCAGTAAGAACATAATCCCCTATTGAGATTTCTAAGTCTACATCCTTTTCGATAAATCTGCAATCCACTCCTTCATATCTACCACAGACCAGTATTAAATTTTCGTATATAGAGAGTTCTTTTGCAAGTTTATTACTAAAAACTTTCCCCTGGGGAGATAGAAAAATAACCTTTGTATTTTTAAATGTTTCCTTTATGCTTGATACAGCATTATGTAAAACTGGCGCTTTAAAAAGCATTCCTTTGCCGCCGCCAACTATCCTTTCATCAACACTCTTTCTTTTATCCTGAGAAAAATCCCTGAGATTATAAACAAATAAATTTACCAGATTTCTCTCTATAGCCTTTGAAATTATGCCAAACTTAAAATACTCCTTTATAAAATCTGGAAATATCGTAAGAATATGAAAATTCACAATTTCCTCAAAGCACCTTGATTCTATAACAGAAAATCAAGCTTTTTAGCCACAAGCTTTTTCCCTTTTATGTCAACATCCACTATATATTCATTTCTAAAGGGTATTGCAAGTTCCTTTCCATTAAGCATCCTGGTTATAAAAATCAGGGTTCCTGCAACGTTAATGAGGTTAACCACCTTTCCAAAAATTTCGTCTCTGTAAAAAACATCAAGTCCTATTAGATCCTTCTGGTAAAAAACATTTCCCTTTAACTCTGGCACTTCGGCTTCGTCTACAAATATCTCAATACCCCTGAAGGCATCAGCTGCAGTTCTATCCTCACACCCCTTGATTTTAACATTAAAAAACCTGTTACTTGAATAAATCGAAGTAAAAACTATCTCACGATAACCAGATAAAGAAGTTTTATCTTTTATAAAAAAAGATTCAAAACTCTCAAGATCTTTTATATCATCAACATAAAAGATGGCTTTCAAAAATCCTTTAAGACCAAAAGGTTTAATAAGTTTACCGATGCAAAGAGGGCTCATCAATCTAAAATTTCAAGGATTACTCTTCTTCCGTTTTTTACTGCCACAGCATTAACAATTGTTCTGATTGACTTTGCTATTACTCCTCTTTTACCAATTACCTTGCCAACTTCTCCAACACCAACCTTCAGTTCAAGTATAGTGGATTTTTCTCCATCAATAACATTGATATTTACCGCAGAAGGATTATCAACAAGATTCTTTACAATTGTTTCAACAATTTCTTTTTCTGTCATAATTCACTCCTCATACATTTTTTGAGTGGCTATTAAAAATCAACTGAGCTTTTTTGCTTGTTTAACAAGATTTTTTACAATAAGTGTGGGTACTGCCCCAAATTTAATCCATTCATTATATCTTTCAATATTTAACTTAACAGTCTCTTCTTTTGCAAGTGGATTATAATTTCCGAGGGATTCAATGTATGCACCATCTCTTGGAGCTCTACTATCAACAACCACGATTCTAAATGAAGGTTGCTTCTTCTTTCCAAATCTCATTAACCTAATATGTACTGCCAAAACAAACCTCCTGAATTTCATTAAAGGTTATATATTTTAACTTAAAGCACCAAATTTGTCAAATTCAATATTTTTTATTTACCTGAATTGTGGGATGAAAGCTTTATTTATTTATAGAATATAAAAATAACTGTCAGATAGCATTCCTAAATATTTCCTATGGGGTGCCTTTTAATTTTTTTAGAAATCATTCAATTTAAAATTTGATTTAGTTAACACAAGCCACTATAGATTTTATTGATAAGATTTTAAATTTAGTATAAAATATATGTTTAAATTTATGCGTAACATAGGGGGATTTAATGGCATTTCTGCTTATTGAAACAAATGAGGTAAAGAATTTTTTTCCACTAACTTCTACAAAGTTTTTATGGGATATAACATGTGGAATTTTTACCCCATATGAAAGGTATCAAAAACAGTTTCACTCCGTTAAGCTTTATTCACCAAGATTTGAAAACCCACCTTTTTCATATTTGGCAAAAGATATAAAAGAGAGATATGTCGAAGGGGATAACATTCACACTGTTGTAAATTCACAATTTATACCATATGAAAATCTTTCTCCTCAGATTAACAGACTTGGTATAACAAAGGATGGAAAATTTGTATATCTGCGCGTTGAAAATATAAACTTTGAAACTATAAATTTTATCATAAACAATGAGGTAGATATTCTTACAAAAAGGTTCAAGGTTAAAGAAATAGAAAATGGGCAATATGTTTCCTCGTTTGTTGAACTTGTAAAAAAAAGTCAGATGTTGATTGAATATGAGACATATTTAATCAAAAATGATGGCAACTTTGTTTCTCCAAGCAATAATGTATATATTGATAAAACTGCAAAAATCCAGCAGTTTGTCTCACTACAAAGTAACGATGGACCTATAATAATTGACAGAGGTGCTTTAATAAGGTCATTTTCATTAATTGATGGACCGGCTTACATAGGTAAAAATACTCTCATAGATAGCGGGAAAATAAGGAGCGGGACTACAATAAAACACGTATGTAAAATCGGGGGGGAGGTTGAAGCATCAATAATCGAAAGTTATACAAATAAACATCATGAGGGTTATATTGGTGATTCCTATGTTGGAAGCTGGGTAAATATTGGGGCGATGAGCACCACAAGTAATTTAAAGAATAACTATGGAAAGATAAGACTGCAGATTGAAAATAATCTCATTGAGACTGGAGAGATAAAGTTTGGTTCCATAATATGTGATTTTGCAAAAATAGGTATAGGTGTAATGCTTAATACAGGTACAATTGTAAGAGAGGGGGCAAATCTGGTTTTTGGAAAGCCACTGCCCAAATATATACCACCTTTTTACTGGAATGAAAATGAAAAGTATGAGATTGAGAAATTTATTGAAGGGTTAAAGATTATGATGGAAAGAAGAAGTGTAAAGATGACCAATTCTTATGAAGAATTCATAAGAGAACTTTATAAGAGAGCTTAAACCAGAAAAATGTTAAATGGAAATATTGATCTAAAAAAATATTTCTGGCGAAATGTCCTTGCAATTTCGATAAGCGAATTTTTCTGGGGAATAGGTTTGCCTGTAATTTTAGAATCTACTTTTGTGCCTCTGTTTTTAACAAAGGTTGGTGCTACAAATCTTGAGATAGGTTTTACAGGTTCTATATTTAACGTTTCAATAGCCATATTCCCATTTATTTCTGCCTATTTTTCTTCAAAACTCGAATACAAAAGAGCCATAAATGTGTGGCTTCAGATTATACCTTCTCTTGCTGTTATGTTACTCGGATTAAGTTATTTTCTTTTTACAGATCTAAGACATGTTTATTATATATTTATTTTCTTTTATTCTCTGTTTTCCATCGGGCTTGCATTAAGTTCTCCCGTATGGCAGAACTATGTTGTAAAGATTTTTGCCCCAGAAGATAGTATTAAGGGAATGTCTTTTATGATGTTTTCACAGAATGTGGCAAAGCTCTTAAGTGGCTTTATCCTTCTGATTTTTGTATCAAACTTTGGGGTTAATTTAAAATCTGCCGGGATTGTCTTTTTTGCGAGTGGCATTATGTTTCTGGTTGGCTCATTTTGTTTTTTCTTTACGAAGGAAAAAGGGGATTGTGTGAAAGAAAATCATCACAAATCACCATTAAGTTTTATTATGGAAACATTGAAAAATTTATTGAAAAATAAAGATTTAATCTTATTCTTTCTTCAGGATATAGAGTTTACAATTATCTTCAATGTGGTAGCAGTTTTTTATGGGAAATATGCAGTGGAATGGGGGAACATCTCTTATGCAGATGTTAGCGGGATTTTTGTGATTTTTATGTATATTGGAGCCCTCACAGCTAATCTAATCCTTGGTTTTACAAAAAAGTATAACATAAAAGTTAAATATATGTTTATAAAAGTAAGCTCTATTTTGTCATTAATACTTCTTGTAACTTCAAAGACTCCGGTTTCTTTTTATTTTGTAAGTTTTCTTATTGGTTTTTCAAGGTCCGGCAGATTTAATCTTTATGGGCCTGTTGTTAAAAAGCTATCGCAGGTTGAGGATGCTTCTCCTTACTATGCAATGTTATCTTTTTTGATGCTTCCCATTTCTGTGGGGTTGCCTGCACTTTCCGGTTTTTTACTTGATATTCTAAAAACTTTTGCAGGGCAAAGCTATGTTTTCCTTTTTGGAATACTTCTTTTTATTACAATATTAACGCTTTTTTCATTTTTAAAGATTGATTTTAGAAAGTTTGATTAGTGCTCGAGCAACATTTTTAGTGTCTTTTGAGTGATTTTATGATAGTGATAACTTGCGACCATTCTTTTAATGGGCTATAATTAAGAACCTTTATTGCGAGTAAGTAAATGAGTTATTTTTTGTCTTCAACCTTTGAGAAGATGAATTATCTTGGTAGAAAGAAAGTCCCTTTCTTTTTTATTATAGATTTTGAGATGAAAAATCCATTGGTACTCACGGAGAAGGAATTAACCAGACAGGAAAATATATTTTTTTCTATAAATGGAAAGTCAAATCATAAAAATATTGATTGTAAATATAATAAAAAGGATTTTTTAATAAGTAAAAAGAAGATTATATCGTTTGATAAATATCTTAAATGCTTTAATAAGGTAAAGGAAGAGTTTGTAAAGGGTAATACATATTTACTTAATCTTACCTTTGCTACGGAAATAGAGTTTCAAAATAATGATATAAAACTTATTGATGTTTATAATGCCTCAGAAGCGGATTATAAGCTTTATTTTGATAATAAATTTGTAGTGTTTTCTCCTGAATGTTTTGTAAAAATAAGGAATGGAATCATTTCAACCTATCCGATGAAAGGAACAATTAGGGCTTATTTCCCATTTTCAAAAGAAAGGTTGCTGAGGAATAAGAAAGAACTTGCAGAACATGTTACAGTTGTTGACTTACTGAGAAACGATATTGGAATGGTTTCAAAAAAAGTGTGGGTAAACAAGTTCAGATATCTAAAAAAAATAACAACAAATAATGGGGTACTTTATGCTACAAGTTCTGAAATATGTGGAATCCTTACAGAGGACTACAATAGTTACATAGGAGACATTCTTTATACGCTTTTACCTGCAGGGTCTGTAAGTGGTGCACCGAAGCAAGAGACTTTACGGATAATAAAAGAAGTAGAAGGTTCTCCAAGGGGTTACTATTGTGGTGTTTTTGGTTTTTTTGATGGTATTAATCTTGATAGTGCGGTAATGATAAGATATATTGAAAAAAGTGAGGGAAAGTTTTATTATAGAAGTGGTGGTGGAATTACAATTTATAGTGACCCATTCAAAGAATATAAGGAAATTAAGGATAAAATTTATGTGCCGGTTTGTAGAAAGTATCTGTCTTGAGAATGGTATTTTACTTAACATTGAGTATCATAATAAAAGATTTAACAATACCTTAAAAGAAGTTTTTAACTTAAAGACCGGTATAAAGCTTGAAAATCTCATTATTATTCCGGAAAATTCCAAAAATGGTATTTATAAGGTAAGGGTAATCTATTCAAAAGATGTAGAGGAAATTGAAATTAAACCTTATGAATATAGAAAAAGAGAGACTCTTAAGGTAGTATTCTGCAATGACATAGATTACAGATATAAATACGAAAGAAGAGAAAAACTTGAGGAGCTTTTTTCTTTGAGAGGAGATTGTGATGATATTCTCATTGTTAAAGACAGTAGACCTACTGATACCTATGCTTCAAACATAGTTTTCTGGGATGGAGAAAAATGCTTTACTCCAAAATTTCCTTTGCTGAAAGGAACAAAAAGGCAGTTTTTACTTGACAGAGGAATTATAGAAGAAAAAGATATAATTCTAAAAGAACTTAAGAAATTTAAAGGTTTCAGGTTGATAAATGCCATGCTAAAATGGGAGGAATCATTTTTACCAATAACAAATATAAAGGGGATCTAATGAAAAAAATCTCATTCAAAGTAAATAAAGAATTAGCATTACAAAGACTGGATAAGGTCATTGTAAATTTCTGTAAGAAAGAGGGGATAAATTTTTCAAGGTCTGCCATAAAATCCTATAACATTACTCCTGTTGTAAATGGGAAAGTGGAGAAACTATCATACATAACGAAAGAAAACGACGGGGTTGAATTTGAAGTTCCTGAACCAAAAAAATTAAATCTCCAGCCTCAAAATGTAGATTTTGATGTGATTTATTCTGATAATTATATTGCAGTTATAAACAAGCCTGCTGGTCTTTCTGTTCACATAGGAGCCGGGCATTATGAGAATACGCTTGTAAATGGACTTCTGTACAGATTTCAAGGTAGATTATCTTCTATAGGTGGGGTGGAAAGACCTGGCATAGTTCACAGACTTGATAAAGACACCAGTGGAATAATGATTGTGGCACTTGATGAGACTGCACACCAGAAGATGGTTGAAGCCTTTGCAAAAAGAGAGATAAAAAAGATCTATTACGCAATTGTAAGAGGGATTTTGCCAAAAGAAGGGTGTGTAACTTTGCCAATAGCAAGAAGCAAGAAAAACAGAAAAAAGATGGCTGTGGATCCTCGAGGTAGGGAGGCTATAACTTTGTATAAAACTATATATTCTGTGGAAGAAGTCTCTCTGGTGGAAGTAGAACCAAAAACGGGTAGAACTCACCAGATAAGGGTTCATTTTTCTCATCTTGGGCATCCAATAATAGGTGACCCACTCTATTCGAGAGATTGGAAAAGATATAAATTAAACGGGCTTGCTTTGATCTCCAGAAGAATTGGGTTTTATCATCCCATAGAGGGAAACTGGATGGAATTTGAAGTGCCTTTTAATGAAAATTTTCTTAAGTTATTCAAGATGTTTAATATTCCTATGCTTTAAGTATCTTTTAAAATATAATGTTTAGAGTTTTAAAATAAAAGGGGGATAGAAAATGAAATCCTATCGTAAAGAATTATGGTTTAATACTTCAAAAAGGGTAGAGTTTATAAATATTACTCCAGAGGTTGAAAAAGCGGTAATAGAAAGTGGGGTGAAAGAGGGTTTATGCCTTGTTAATGCCATGCATATTACTGCAAGTGTTTTTATAAATGACAACGAAAGTGGCTTACATGAAGATTATAAAGAGTGGCTTGAAAAGTTAGCCCCACATGAGCCAATTTCAAGATACAGACACAATAGGACTGGTGAGGATAATGGAGATGCCCACTTAAAAAGGCAGGTAATGGGGAGAGAGGTTGTTGTAGCAATTACAAACGGCAGGCTTGATTTTGGTCCATGGGAACAGATTTTCTATGGTGAGTTTGATGGTATGAGAAGAAAAAGGGTTTTAATAAAAATTATTGGAGAATAAGCGGAGTAAAAACCTCCGCCTTTTTAATATTTTTTATCTGCGTATTCTACCCATCCACCAGCTTTTACAAGCTCAGCATCAAAAGGATTGAGTTTAAAGCTAATTGTATCCTTTTTTTCACCACCTTCAATTGTGAATGTATAGTTGTTCAGGTCAAAAGTTACTACTGCGTCAGTGTTTTTATATTTTTCAAAAAGCATATTTATTGTCTCTTCGGGGAGTTCAATAGCAAGCATTCCTCCATTAAACATATTTTGCCTAAAGATTCTTGCATAATTTATGGCAATAACGGCGGTAATGCCATTTACTTCAAGCGCCCAGGGGGCGTGTTCCCTTGAAGACCCACAGCCAAAGTTTGCCCTTGTTATAATTACTGCCTTCCCTTGAACATCTCTTTTGGGGTCAAAGCCTTCAAGTTTTAAGTCTTCAAGGCAATATGGTTTTAAAGCCTCTTTTGTAATTTCAGTAAGATATTTTGCTGGAATAATCTCATCAGTATTTATATCACTTCTATCCAGAAATAATACCTTTCCACCAAATTTCTTCATTTTCGCCTCCTTACTTTTTACCTTTCCACAATGGAGAGTTTGTTATTTTACCAGCGATTGCTGTTGCTGCCGCTGTTGCAGGGCTCATTAAGTGAACCATTCCACCCTTTCCCATTCTTCCGTAAAAGTTTCTGTTCGTGGTTGAAGCACATACCTCACCATTGGCAAGTACACCGTTTGACATACCAAGACAGGCACCACATGTTGGATTTGTTACGCAAAATCCAGCCTGCATAAAAATATCTATAATTCCTTCTTTTAATGCCATCATATAAACCTTTGGAGTTGCTGGGGAAAGAATTCCCCTCACATTGTCGGAAATCTTTTTCCCTTTTAAAATTTCCGCTGCAATTCTTAAATCTTCAATTCTTCCGTTTGTGCAGCTTCCAATGTAAACTTGATCAACCGGTGTTCCTTCCATTTCTCTTACTGGTTTGACCTGATCTGGTTTATAACCAAATGTTACCATTGGTTCAAGATTACTTAAGTCATATTCTATAACCTTTTCATATTTCGCATCGGTGTCGCTTATCCATTTTGAGTATTCCTTTAAAGCCTCTTCTTTTGAAGAAAATTCATTTTTTATGAATGGCCAGAGATATTCAACTGTAGTCATATCAGGATAACAGATTCCACTTGTGCCACCAGCTTCTATTGCCATATTGCAGAGAGTCATCCTTGATTCCATCGACATTTCGTCTACAATTGGTCCAACAAATTCCATTACATGGTCCGTGGCACCATTTACGCTGATTTGTGAAATAATGTATAGTATAACATCTTTTGCATAAACTCCATCGGGGAGCTTTCCCTTTAAGACAAATTTCATTGTTTTAGGATACTTGAATGCACAGACTCCTTTCAATATGCCCACTTCAAGGTCAGTGGTTCCAACGCCTGCGGCAAACGCTCCAAATGCTCCATGAGTGCATGTGTGAGAATCACCCATAATGATTGTATAACCAGGTCTTACAAAGCCATGCTCGGGGAATAAAGCATGACAGACCCCATTTCTTCCAATATCAAAGAAATCTTTTATATTATGCCTTCTTGCCCATTCGCGAAGAATTTTACCCTGTTCGGCTGTTTTTGAATCCTTTGCAGGTGTTACATGGTCTATAACAGCCTTTATCTTTGTTGGATCAAAAACCCTGTCTTTACCTCTTGCAACAAGGTCTGTAATGGCTATTGGTGTGGTGATTTCATGGCAGAAAACCACATCAAGCCTTAACACAAAACTATCCTCAAAGGGTTTATCAGTTAAATGTGCATCAAAAATCTTTTCGGCTATTGTTTTACCCATTTTTGCCTCCTTAACTTTTTATTGCAGTAATAATACTTCTATTTAAAATAGTCTTTTTATATTTAACATTTTTAAATCCAGCCTCTTCAAGTAATTGTCTCATTTCCAGAATTGAATAACATTTTCCTTCAGACAAAACCATCAAAAGCACTGAATATTCTGCAACTGACAGAGGTCCATCTTTTTTCTCATTTATATGAGCATCATGAATTACAATCATGCCACCGGGCATCAAATTTTTAAAAGAATTCTTGATAATTGCCTTTACTTCTTTTATATCCCAATCGTGAAGGACATGAGAAATAAGATGTACATCATAGCCTGAAGGAAAGTCATCTTTAAACATATCGCCAGACACAACATCCATTTTGTCTGTCAGCTTAAATTTCTTAATGGTATAATCAGCAACTTTATCAACAGGGGGCTTTTCAAATATAGTTGCTTTAAGCTTCTTATATTTTGAAACAAGAAATGCGGCATATATTCCTGAAGCCCCGCCTATATCAAGCACCTTATTATACTTACTTAAGTCTATAGCCCTCACCAGCCCATTTGCAAGATATGCTCCACGACTATTCATTCCAGAGGTAAAACTCTCCGCAAATTTTTCATCCTCCATTGAAATAGCCCATTCTTTTCCACCCTTTTTTACTGCCCAGTTTGCAGGTTTACCTGTAATCAAAACATTCCTTATTGTCTCGCAAATAGGTCTATCTTTAAGAGATGAAACATAGGAAGATAAATTGAATAAAGAGCCATCTGTTAAAAAATTTTTTGCTATTTCAGTCAAATAAAACTTTCCATTCTTTTCTGTAATAAACTTATAAGCCTTGAATAGTGTAAGCATTACATCAAGAGGTCGTTTTTTTATTTTTAGAGCACTGGAAATTTCATCAACATCCACCGGGTTTCTATCAATATAATTAAAAAAGTCAAAGTGGCTTACAGCAGAAATAAATAAATCATTTGCAAATGAGCTTTCTCTTAATCCAATTATTTTTTCCGGAGAAACATTTTGCAATTTCATAAATTCTTTCATTCTTTAACTCCTATTAAAAATATTCTGCGGAATACAATTTCTAAATATCCATCTTCCCCCGCCTGATTTTCAAACTCCTCTCTGACTATATTTTTAAACGTATCAATATATTTCTCTGAAATTGTTATATTATAATACTCCTGATTTAAGTATCCTGCTATTGCACCTGTTGAAAAAATGTTAAACACTTCTTCAGATGTATATTTTGTCTTTATTGTTTTTATTTCTGAGAAAACCACTTTAAAGCCGGCCTTTTCAAACACAAGTGAATAATTCGATGCCTTCTCTGGCATAAAAAATGGATTATTCCAGCAAGAGAAAACATCCTTTGTTCTGTTATCATTCTTTACTCTCTCAATTGCTTTCAGAAAATTTTCACAGTATCTGTCTCCTCCCGGAGCCTGAATTCCTACCCTGCCACCTTTTTTCAAAGCCGCATAAATTCTTTCGAGTGGCTTTTCAGGTTGAGTAAACCACTGAAATGTAGAATTACAAAACACTACATCAAATTCATTATGAAAGTCCGTTTCTTCTATCCTCTTTTCATAAAATTCAATATTAAAACTTTCATAATTTTTTTTCGCAGATTTAACCATCTCTTGAGAAGTATCCACACCAACGACCCTGCCAGAGGTAATATCCCTTATTTTCTTTGTAAGATTTCCAGTACCACAACCAACATCGAGAACAGATTCACTTTTCCCGATGTTCAGTAAAGAAAACAATATCTCAGCGGCACCCTTCTGAACAAGAGAATCCTTTTCATATTTTTTTGATACCACATTAAAATCAATTGTTTTTTTCATAACTTATTCCCCACAATCATCTTTGGCGGTGTTACAACCCAGAAGGCTTTAAGTGTGCCTTTGCCTGTATTTTTTAAAACATGAGGAATTGAAGAAGGAAAAGAAATACTATCGCCTTCATTTAAAATGTAGGTTTTTGGACCTATTGTTATTTCTCCCTTACCCTCTATTATATATCCAAGCTCCTTTCCAGGATGTCCATACTCAAGGCTCCCCTTTTCTCCCCCTGCTTTTATCTCTATGATATATGCTTCTATGCTGTGCTCTTCATCATTTGATGTCCTTGAAAGTTGATGGTAGATAACATTATTCTGGACAATCTTTCCAGCTTCTTCTTTTCTGACTAAAATAACATTCCTTTCTTTCTTGAAGTCAGAAAAAATGTAGTCAATATCTATATCAAGAACATCGGAAATTTTGAGTAATGTATCGATTGCAGGCGAAATTTTATCTCTCTCAATCTGAGAGATTAAACTCTCACTCACATTTGCCTTTCTTGCTACTTCTTTTAAAGTCAGTCCCTTTCTCTCACGAACTTTTCTTAATTTTTCACCAAATTTATATTTCATATAATTTAACTATACTAAAGTAACTTTATTATAATTGAAAAATAAGATTGTGTCAAGAGATTTTTGTTGAAAAGTTGAGTTTTTTTTAAAAATAATTACAATTTAATTATAATTTTTGAGGATTGTAAATATGAGTAAAAAAGATTTTTTTAGAATAATTATTAAGATAATTATGTTTTGTTTTTTATTCAAAACGATATATTGTTTTTATTATGTTGAAAACGAAAATGGACTAATTTTAAGAACAATGCCGACCACAAATTCAGAAAAAATAGTAATTATTCCAAAGTGTTCAATAATAGATGTTGATTATTATCAAGGGACCAATGAAGAAATAATAGATGGAGTTTCAGGAAAATGGGTGGAAGTGAGTTATGAAGATATAAGAGGATGGGCATTTGATGCTGATATTGCGAATTTAAGTGTAATGATTTCAAAGTCAAAAAGAAAAAAATATTTCTTTTATAAGTTTATTTTACCCAAAGATTATAATAATCTTATGCTCTCTAATTGTTATGATAAAAACTACGACTTGGTTGATACTTTAATTGATAAAACAAAGTATTTATCAAATGTGTTTAAAGGCAAAAAACCAAAATTTTATATATTGGAGGAAAATAAAAATAGAACTGCAGTTATAAAAAATTTCAATATAGGTTTTTTTAATAATGGAATGTATGATTACCCCGCTATTAGTTTTATTTCCCCACTGAACTTTGACAATAATTCTCTATTATTAAAGGAGGAAGCCTATCTGGATTTTATAAAAAGGCATAAGAAAAAAATGAATAGTTATAAAAAAAGAGTAAAATCGGTAATCAAGCTCAAAAATATAGATGTTATAAAGACTTATGAACAATGGTTGGTAGATATGAATGGCGATAATAAGGAAGAAATTGTTAGTTATGTAAGTATGTATGAATATAGGGATTGGGGCACTAACTTAATTGATAAGGTAATAATAACTTTTAAAAACTCAAATATAATTTTTTATGAAGAAAGCAATTTTACTACCGCGCTTCTAACAATTCAATTGGTACCTTTTCATGATTATCCTGTGATTAAAATGTATAGATCCTCTCTTTGTTCTGGAGATAATGGAGAATTTATCATATTATTTAAAAAGAATTCAAAAGAACCTCTTTTCTTTCCTGTTAATTTTACCCACTCATATTGACTGTTACAGACTTTTATTTTGAATAATTATTTAAATTATTAAAATTATGCTTAGTTCATTGTGGATTTGAAATGATAGAAACCTTATCTTCAAAGCTTTTCTGTTAAACCTTAATTTTCCAGAAGTTTATTTGTTTTATTAGAATTATCAATTTGTTTTTTGATATTAATTCCCCGTACTTTTCAAGGAATGTTTAAATAGCCTTTAAATTCAATTTAAAAACCCTTAAATTGAGTTCAAAATTTATTTCAAAAAAATTTTTTAGAAATTTTACAAATAATTCAAAAATCTCTTTACAAATTTAAAATTTAATGTTATTATTAGGTTCTCTTTTTTCTCTTCGTGGTTTCGATTTTATGGGTAGACAGCATTATGTTAAAAAAAACTTCAAATCAAAAGAAAAATTAGTTGTTTTGATTCACAGCTACAAAGATTCTTTAAACAATACTGGAATGGTTTTGATTCTTTGCCAGTAAAAATATGTTGTTACAATAAATATAGTGGACACAAAAATCCAAGAAATTTAGTAGACAAATTGTAATAAAAATCTTCCTTGTTTTTCTCGAAAAAAGCAAAAAAAGGAGAGAAAAATGATATTAGCAAAACAAATTATTGGGCAGTTAGATAATATTCTTGAGTATAAAATTAAGGTTATGGATTTTTCTGAAACTTTTTTGGTCCTGGAGTTTTGTGTTCGATTTTAACCTAAAGCAACATAAAAATTGCGAGGAATTAATGTTGAGAAATTTTTATTTTTACTTTAAAATAAAGAAAGTGTAAAGTTGGGATATTTTTTTTATAAACCCCATAGGGGTTTGAGTTTTTTTTGGTGCAACTTATTTTTAAAGTAGCAAAAATTTGTTTTTATTTAAAAATTTTTTGAATTAAAGAGGTTTTAATGATAAGTGTTTATTTACCCTTTTTAAAAAGAAATGTGGTTTTTTATGGTAGAGAAGAGTTAAAGGAATATCTTATTCAGACACTTTATAATAAGTCAAGTTTCAGATTGTTAATTATTGACGAGAAAAAAGTTTTCAGGGCCTTATTCAGCAAGGAATGGAAAGAGATTTTATCAAAGGTTGATATTCTTGTCTGTGCTTCTCAGATTGTTGCTTGGATGGTCAAAGTTCTTTGCGATAGGAAAATTCCAGTTATTATGCCGGTCACTGTTTTTCTGGATTTCATGCGGGTATCTGATGAAATGAATTACACTATATTTTTATATGGTGGTGATAATAATGTTATATTGGAAACAGTTAGGAAAATAAGAAAATCTTTTCCTGGAAGTAGAATTGTAGGTTATTATAGGGCAAACATTAAAGGAAAAGAGCAGGAAGACGTGCTTGTAAATATTAGAAAAAGTGCCCCTCAAATCTTTTTTGTCAGCATGAAATCAGTTTTTAAGCAGGAAAAATGGATAGAACAAAATAAAAGTGCCTTTGCAGGGTCTGTAGTTGCCAGTGTTGATAATTCATTCTGGATAATTGCTGGAAAGAAAAAAATGCCACCCATATGGGTACAAAAAAGAAATTTGAACGGCTTTTTTAGAACTTTGACAGCACCATATGATTTACCGAGAATATTCAGGCTTTTTGTAATATTTATATACACAATTTTTCACAGAATTTTTAAAAAGAAAAAAGTGAATCTGGAAGGTGCATTGTAAGGTGTATGAAGAAAAAATTTGTGGTGTAATAGTTGGAAGGATCAGAGAAGATTTACTCTCTCTTGTTGAAGATGCTGATAGTTTACTTTTGCCATTTGCACCAAGTTACAGAAATATAGATTACTTAATTGGGTCCTTTTTGAAGATCGGGATTAAAGATATTATTGTTTTAGTAAGCAAAAAGGGGAGACTTGAAGGATATCTCTCGAATAGATGGAGTGAGTTAAATATACAGTTGGTGGATGTCAGTAGTTTTGATGAGGAATTGCATTTTTTTCTTGAGAGGCTATCTCAGGCTAACTTTGAGCTTTTTTTGGTTATTCAGAGTGACAATCCCATATGGATGGATTTCAATGATATAAGTGAAAAATTTTCTCAAAAAGACTTTTCCATAAAAGTGAAGAATGAGAGGTCTTGCGTTGTAGGTGTCTCAATGAGTAAAAAGGAATTTATTTATAAATTCTTAAATTTTATCAATAATCACAAGGAGATTTTTAAAAAAAATATTGCGGAGGAGTGGCATAAAATTCAGAAGTTAAATTCTTATGAGATAAAAAATGCGATTTTTTTTAATATTACTTCAATAAGGGATTATTACAGATTTCATATAGAAATGATTGAGGACTATGTTTTTATGGATAGGTTTAATTCTCTTGTACCCTTGACAGTAAGTAACACTGGAAACACAAGAAGTTTTCTGGATAAGGATTCTTATGTTAAAAATTCTATCGTTGGAAATAATGTAGAATTAAATGGGAAAATTGAAAATTCAGTGATTTTTTCTAATGTTAAAATTGACAAAGGTGCTATTATAAAAAATTCTCTTGTTCTTCCAGGAAATCACATAGGAAGTAATGTTGAGATAAATTTTACGATAGTTGATGAATTCTTGGAAGACAATTCCTTGCCAAATATTGAGCCACATTCAATCATTGGAAATGGGAGTACGATTAAGAAAAATGAAAAATATCCAGAAACACTTAATTTCGGTGTAACATTGATCGGAAAAAATTTAAGGATCCCGAGAGGAGCAAAAATAGGGGGAAATTGTTATTTGAAAAGTGAAGTTTATTATGTTATATTGAAAAATCTTAAAAAAATAGAGGATGGGAGTTTTATTACA
>FWPU01005292.1_pt1 | contig 28338 bp, 24 predicted proteins | sample 2228361 | NCBI WGS metagenome assembly FWPU01 (sample SAMEA103939777, study PRJEB20133) | metagenome
GTACAACATGTTTGTAGGGATGAAATTGTAGCCAACAGTCGACTAGACATGCATGGATTGGTCAGTTATGCAACAGAGCAGCAATCTCATATTCTTCAATTGTTATCATTTCTTGATAGATAGTTTTCAACATAGAGCAAATAAGCTTTTACCTAATATGGGAATTCTCCGATCCTGTGATTCAGACAACGCAGACACTGAGAGTGTGGAACCCAACTGTCAGAAATATCTGCGGAGGCAAAATTTGTGGGCTATAGAACTATATTTTTCGAGTTGCCACATGCTTCGTCCCACATCCTTAACATATGCATAAAAGCTAGGTATTTTGGATTCTTTCGCGTAGCAGTGCGGCAATGGTATACAAAATTACTGCAGTAACCAAAAGCACTACTCCTATGACAGCCGTTCCAATAGATATTATTACCATGTTCGTGGAAACGTATCGCGTATCAGAAAATAGTTCCAACGCGTTGAACATATACATGCCTGAAATGATTAGAAATACGAGACCAGGAAGACCATAAAATGCTAGAGGATGGCGAAGCGACATAAATCTAATGATTGTAGCGAGAACACCCAAGCCGTGTGAAACAGGGTTGTGCGTCGAGCTATTCTCCACTTCATAACTTACAGTTATCGGCACTTCTTTTATGAGTAGATTCTTTTCTCCAGCCCGCATCAGAATTTCAGTTGAGACAGCCATTCCTTCTTCAATAAGATCAATCTTGGCAAGAGCGTTCTTGCTGTATGCTCTGAAGCCACTTTGAGCATCAGTGATATCATTGTAAGATGCTAGCTGAGCAAATCTTGTAATTGTTCTAATTCCAAAGCTTCGATAGCCAGGTACTCTTTTCCTGTCTGAGTCAGTTAGAAATCTGGAGCCTATCACTATGTCAAATCCTTCATTCAGAATAGGCCCAATTACAGCGGGGATTTGATCCGGATTGTGTTGACCATCAGAGTCTATTGTAACCATAACGTCGGCGTTTCTTTCCTTAGCGACCCTAAACAGTGTCTTGATAGCGGCTCCATAACCTCTATTCACCGGATGCCTTACTACTAATGCGCCAGCTCTTCTTGCAATACTATAAGTATCATCAACAGAGCCATCGTCGCAGACGATAACATCATTTGCATAGGACTTTGCTTTTCTAACGATGTCTGCGATGCTTTTAGCCTCATTATAGGCCGGAATGCATATTACAACATGCAGATTAGCATCGCTCGACATTATTACCCTCTAGGTTATAGTTATATAAGAAAATTTCGTAATTTTAACCTGTCAGAGTATCACATAGCTTATATCTTTAATATGGATACATGCACAAGTGTGCCCTAATATCTCAAAGTCTAGTGCCCTAAAGCACAAGGCAAAGTCGCTGCTCCCGGCCTTATCCCAAACCTTTAGCAAATCTCCCTCTAGCTTTGTTGAAGGTGTCTATCCTGTGTATGCTGATAGAGCAGAAGGATGTTATCTGTATGATGTTGATGGTAACAAGTATATCGACTACCTTATGTCCCTCGGCCCTATTGTCTTGGGCTACAATTACCAGCCAGTAAACGAAGCCATAAGAAAGCAGCTCGAAAAGGGAATAATATTCTCACTTCCGCACACAAATGAAATAGAAGCAGCAGAAGCTTTGGAGCGTCTGATTCCTTGTGCGGAGATGACGAGATTTGCTAAAACTGGTTCTGATGCAGTCACTGGTGCTGTGCGGGCTGCAAGGGCGATAACTAAGAGAGATGTGATCATTTACTGCGGTAGTGGCGGAGTATGGGATGACTGGTACAGCATTGTGACCAACAGAAATCAAGGTATTCCAAAATTCAACATGGATTTAATCAAAATATTCGATTACAATGATATCGATAAGCTCCAGCGTCTCTATGAAGCTTACAAGAACAGAGTTGCAGCTGTTGTAATGGAGCCGGCAGTGCTTGAAGAACCAAAGAACAATTTCTTGCAAGAAGTAAAGAAGATTGCCCACGAAAATGAATCACTCTTGATCTATGATGAAATACTTACTGGTTTCAGACTCGCAAAGGGTGGGGGGCAAGAATACTTCGGAGTAGTACCAGACATGGCTACATTTGCGAAAGGCATTGCCAATGGAATGCCGCTTGCAGCAATAGTTGGCAAGTCAGAATACATGAAGTCATTTGAGCAGGTTTTTGTATCAACTACTTATGGAGGAGAAGCACTTTCACTTGCAGCATGTGTCGCTACTGCAAACGAGTATCATAGGCATAATGTGACGGGCCATATGTGGGAAATGGGAGCAATAATCAAGGATGGATTCAACAAAATGGCAATGGAAAAGGGATTAGATGCAGAATGTATAGGTCTGCCTCCAAGAATGAAGCTGGTCATCAAAGACCAAACAGGAACAGATTCATTACTATACAAGAGCCTCTTTCTTCAAGAGTTGATAGAAAATGGTATTTTCATGCATCCAAATACTATCTTGCTTTGTTATTCACATTCTAAAGCAGACATTGAGCGTACTCTTGATGCCATAGATGTTGCTTTGGATGCCTTAAAGAAAGGAATCAAGACCAATAGCATCAAGTCGATGCTTCGCGGCGAAGTTGCAAAAGAAGTAATAAGAAGAGTAATATCATGATAGGTGCGATAATTTTTGCCCGCATGGCTTCAACGCGCCTTCCAAGTAAAGTTATGATAGAGGTTCAGGGCAAGCCGATTTTGCAGCACATAATAGAGAGGGTTAGAAGATCAAAACGCATCCAACAGATAGTGCTAGCCACTACTAGTAGTCCTGCTGATGACAAAATTGAGGATATTGGTCGCAAACTTGGTGTGCATGTTTTCCGAGGATCGGAAACGGATGTCCTTGACCGCTGCTATCGTGCTGCGGCGAAGTTTGGCTTTGATCCTGTAGTTAGGATCACGGCAGATGACCCTTTCAAAGATCCAAGCATTATTGACGCAGTGGTCGCTAAGTACATGAGTGAAAGATGCGATTTGGCATGCAATACTCTTATGCCAACTTTCCCGGAAGGTCTGGATGTAGAAGTTATTTCTTTTAGCGCACTGAAAAGGGCATGGTATGAGTCTAATAACCCAAGTGATAGAGAGCATGTTACAAAGTATATGTTTGACAATTTAAACAGCTTCCGTATCCTAAATGTTGAACATTATGAGGATTTTTCAGACATTAGGCTAACACTTGACACAGAACAGGATCTAAAGGTTGTGACAGCAGTTTACAACGCACTTTACTCAGAGTACGGCAACACTTTTGACTGGAAACAAGTGGTTCACTATCTAAAGGCAAATCCCAGAATTCTTGAAATCAATAAAAATGTTAAAAAGAGCGGCAGGTATCAGGTCAGAAAATGAAATTTTTAGTCATCGGGCTGGGCTCTATGGGCAAGCGCAGAGTGCGCAACTTACTAAAGCATGACGAGCATGATGTGGTTGGCTTTGATGTGCGCCAAGACAGAGCAGATGAAGCTTCACGACTCTATTCGATAAAGACATTTGTAGATTTCAAAGAGGCTACGCGCCAGAAACCAGACGCGCTCGTAATATCATGTCCCCCGGACAGGCACCTTGAATACGCCCACTACGCCCTTGATCATAATCTGCACTTTTTCACTGAAGTAAATACTGAGCCTCCTGAGAAGATGATCAAGCTGATAGACAGGATCAGAGGCTACAGGAAAGTGGCTGCCCCAAGCTGCACAATGCGCTATCATCCTTCAGTAGCAGCCATAAAGAACCTTGTGGATTCAAAGGCTCTTGGCAAGCCCCTTCTCTTGACATATCACTCCGGTGAATACCTTGAGGATTGGCATCCGTGGGAGAAGGTCACAGACTATTACGTTGGCAGGAAAGAAACTGGCGGGGGTAGAGACCAAATAATGTTTGAGCTAGAGTGGATCAGATGGCTGATAGGAGAAGTGTCATCTGTTAGGGCACTCACGACCAAACTTACAAAAATGCAGGCAGATATTTTTGATACGTATGATTTGATTCTAGAGGCAAAGAAAGGCACAGTTGCAAATGTCCTTGTGGATGTCATTCAGCGTCCGGCCGACAGGATCTTCCGGCTAGTATGCGAGAACGGTGTCGTGCATTGGGACTGGATGACCCACATCGTCAGGGCTTACAACACTTCTGACAAAAAGTGGGAGGAGATACCTGAGAGACCTGGCTACAAGGGCTATGTGGTAGAAGAGATGTACGAGGAGGAGATACTGAAGTTTCTTAAGGCAGTCAAAGGCGAAGAGAAATACCCCATAACGTTTGAAAATGAGCTTAGGCTGCTAGAGATAACTTATGCGGCAGAAAAGAGCTCTGCAATGGGGAAAAAGATCGACCTAGACTGAGAGCCGTTTGCCTATTCTGCCCGACCTGTTGACAGCATCCGATAGCGACAGTGTAGATAACCCATTTTCAAGAGATATTATCTCTGACTTTTTCTTTGCCTGTATGCATTCTACCACATGCTTTATTTCCGCCACATACATGTCGTTGACGTTTTCGTTTAGCTTTATAACGTCCCATTTCTTGGTTGATGCATCAAAAGTTTTCACGACATCTTCAGCAAGCGACCAGTAGATTATCCCGTTTTCGCAGAGCACTTCAAGCGAACGCCTGTATTCCCGCCTGACAAAATCCAGGTGCACGTATGCAAGAGCCTGCCTGAATTTGAGCAAAATATCGGCTATTGCCTCTGTGTCAGCAGACAGGATTTCTGTGCGGGCAAACTGCGACTGGATGTGTGTGGGTCTTCCAAAAATCCAGACGAGGTAGTCGATCTCATGGGAGCCATCGTGGATTATCCCACCACCAAGGCTCTTGTTTGCAGTGTATCCTTTCTTGTAGTCCTGCCACGGACGCCAGTCAGGCAGATACTGTCCAAAGTACGAGGATACATGCACCACTTTACCGTAGCGATCTTCCTGTAACATTTTTTTAACAAGGTTTATCCCTTGGTTGAATCTGAAGTTGTAGGCTACAAACGCAAGCAGCTTTTTCCTCTTTGCAAGGCTCAGCAACTTGTCTGCTCCTCTGAGACTAGAAGACAGCGGCTTCTCGACAAGGACGTTTGAGCCTGCTGCCAATGCTCTAGCTGTCAGTGGAACATGCGATATAGGCGGTGTGCAGATCAGAACACAATCGTATGGAGAATCTATTGCACTTTCCTTGACAGGGTTTGCACCATATTTTTTGCTTACATCCATTAGCCTTTCCTGCTGCACATCAAAAATGTCAATAGAAGAGCCAGATGTAACTGCCATCAGGTTTCTGAGGTGGCGCTCTCCTATTGACCCGCAGCCCATTATCAAGAATTTCATGTATATGCTTTGACCCACTGCTGTCAAGTTATAAAACTTATTATCATTGGCAATGATCAAAGTTTCACTTGCGCATCCTAGTAGTTGGGGCTTCAGGTTTTCTGGGCTCATATATATACAACAATTGCATGAAGATGGGCATTGCAGTTGCAGGCTCTTCCACTTCTGACAAGCACTTCACACATCTTGATATAACAGATACCAAGTCGATCAAGAGCGCGATAGAGAAAATAGAGCCTGATTCTGTCATCAACTGCGCTGCGATGACAAGCGTGGACGAGTGCGAGACAAAAGCCGATCTTGCAAGGTTGGTAAATGCACAGGGTCCAAAGAACCTAGCTGAAGCTTGCAGGCAAGCTGGTGCCAGATTGGTGCACATATCTACCGATTCAGTTTTTGATGGCAGGACAGGAAACTATTCTGAGGATTCCAAGCCAAACCCTGTGAACACCTATGCAAAGACAAAGCTGGAGGGCGAAAAACTTGTTGCGGGAGAAGCCGGCAACTTTGTGATAGTGAGAACTAACCTGTACGGGCTGTCTCCAAATGGCAGGCATCTTTTGAACTGGGTGCTGTCAAGCTTGAGCCAGAAAAAAGAGATCTTGGGCTTTGACGACATTTCTTTCAACCCACTATGGGTCCAAGATTTGGCAATCTGTATAATAGAGCTAGCCGCTTCGCCTTACCATGGGATAGTGCATTGCACTGGCGACGAGATCTTTACTAAATACGAATTCATAAGGAGAGTTGCTTCTGGCTTGGGCTACAGCAGCTTGTTGGTAAAGAGAGGATCATCGGCGCAGATCAAGCTGCTTGCAGAGCGGCCAAAGAATACCACACTTTCTAACGCGCTCATGCATGAGTTGCTAAAGACTAAAATACACACACTCGACGAGGTACTTCGTGACGCTTCCTTCGATAACCATAGGGCGAAAGAACCTGAAAAAATATGAAAATGTTTACGTTGTTGCAGAGATAGGCTCAAACCATGATAACGACATTAAAAGAGCAAAGAACCTAATACAGCTCGCAAAAGAGTGTGGGGCTGACGCTGCCAAGTTCCAGAGCTTTACCGCCAAGGGTTTGATATCTAAGAAAGGCTTTGAAAGCAAGGCAGGCTTTCAGGCAAAATGGAAAAAGAGCGTCTGGGACACTTACGTGGCGGCAGAGATGCCAAGGCAGTGGCACTATGAGCTGGCTGACTTTGCAAAGTCACAGGGGATAGACTTTTTTACCAGTCCTTGGGATGAAGAAGCACTTGAGTTTCTAATTAAAATTGATGCGCCAGCGATAAAGATTGGCTCGGGCGACATCGACAATTATGACCTCTTGCGGAGGGCAGGCAGGACCAAAAAGCCGATCTTGCTTGGGACCGGCGCAAGCACGCTTGCAGAGGTAGAAACGGCAGTTGACATAATTAGATCGACAGGAAACAACAAAGTGGTGCTGATGCACTGCGTTGTGAACTATCCTTCTGACATAAACCAAGCAAACGTCAGGGCGTTGCCAGTGATGGAGCAGGCGTTTTGTCTACCAGTAGGGTATTCAGACCATTCGCCGGGCGACCTTGTCTGTACCAGCTCTGTTTCGCTTGGTGCTGTTGCCATCGAGAAACACTTTACCGACGACAAAAAGCGCGAAGGGCCGGACCATCCTCACTCTATGAACCCCAGCGAGTTCAAGGAGATGGTGAGTAAGATCAGGATTCTTGGAAAGGTGCTTGGCGACGGTGTAAAGCAACCTGTAGAAGACGAGCGCGAAACCCGGATACTGCAGCGCAGATCGATATTTGCTGTCACACCCATCAAGAGAGGTGACAAGATAACAAAAGAAAATGTCGCGCTCTTGCGGCCCGCGATCGGTATCGCTCCTAAGTATTTCGATCTGGTGATTGGTCGCCGTGCCGCCAAGGACATCGACCAGTACGAGCCCTTGCAGTGGTCTGCGCTCTAGAGTATGCCTGCCATGCAGAGCAGATCCTTGTAAAGTGCTTTCAAGATCCTCATGTTTGACCGGAGCTTGCCGCCAGTCCTTGTGACTTGACGCGGCGGAGGGGTTTCTATCGGAACTTCGGCAAGCCGGAGCCCCTTTTTTGCACACCGTATCAAAAAAAGAGAACCCCACGTGTCATCATCATCAAAACCCACTAGGTCAAGTGCCTTGCGGGAGATCAGCCTAAAGCCGGATATCGTGTCTGAAATGCCTGTTGCACGAGACACTATTGCAGACATGATCTTTTCCGAAGCCCTTGGGAGCTTAGACCGGTGCCCTATGACCACGTCTGCCTGATTTTTGCCCATTGCGTTCAGTAGCTTGGGTATATCGGAAGGAAGGTGATCCGTGTCTGCGTCCATCGTTATCACGAGATCTGTTTCTGAAGAATTAATTCCCCGCCGGAGCGACCGGGTTTGCCCAATCCGGGCTTCATTTCTCAGCACCTTGCACCCATATTTTTCTGCTATAGCTGGCGTGTCGTCCGTTGATCCATCGTCAACAAGGATTATCTCATCGACTATGCCAAGCTGCCTGATTTCTGTTATTACCCGGCCAACTGTTGCAGCTTCGTTGACTGCCGCAATAACCACGCAAACTGTGCGAGCATTGCCGTTAATTGTCCACATTTTTGCCGCTTGCCATCCAGTCTTGCAGCCTGCTGACTCCTTCCTCGATTCCGACCTTGGGCTTCCATTTGAGCAGCCGTCTGGCCTTGCTGGAGTTGCACAGGAGCTTCTTGATCTCGCTCTGTGGATGTGGATGCTTTACAAATTTTATCTTGTTTTTGCCTGCGACCAGCCGGGCAAGATCGATTATCCTGATGTCCCTGTCTAAGCCAGCATTCAGGACCATCCCGCGAGCCTTGTCAGATGTTGAAGCGCGGTAAATGAATTCTGCACAGTCTTCAACATAAAGCAAGTCCCTTGTCTGCAGGCCAGTGCCAAATACGGTCACCGGCTGACCCGTCAGAAATTGCCTCACAAACACTGGCACCACTCCACCCTCGGTATCGGCCCGCTGGTAGGGTCCGTACGTGTTAAACGGCCTCAGCACAACTACGTCATCGCCATAAGCATGGTGATAGCCTAGCGCGCTAAAATCCGCTGCCAGCTTTGATGCGGCGTATGGCGACTTGGGAAGCACAGGATGGCTTTCAGTTATCCCCTTGTTGCCGGATAAGTCGTATACCATACAAGAGCTGATGTGGACCATCTTGCAGCCTATCCTGTGGCATTCCCGGAGGACGTTTTCTGAGCCGATCACGTTGATATCGAAATTTTCAATAGGGTTGTCTATGCTTCGCTGCACATTTATCTGAGCCGCCGCATGAATACAAACATCGAATGTATTATTGAAAATGGAACTGAGTTGGGTTCTGTTACGCACATCGCCTTTTACAAAATTAACGTCACGGCGAAACTCGCTTATGTTCTCCTCCGAGCCATTGCTCAGGTTATCAAAAATGTGAACCTCAGCTCCCTCATGGAGGAACTTTTTGCATATCCATCTGCCAATAAAGCCGGCACCGCCGGTTACTAGAACCTTCATTTTTACAGCTCTATTTTTGATATCAGCTTTTGAATGCCATTGCTGTCCAAAATTTTGCCCATCTTGGAGCTATATGGTGCAACTGTAGCACGCTTGGCACCAAGTGTTGTATAATATGCGATCAAGTCATCAGATAGGTCAGGGATATTGGGTATGATTACGTACATGTCGTTTAGCTCCCACGTGCGCCTGCTCTCTTCCTCCGTGTAGAGATCTTCGTGCAGCTTTTCACCCGGCTTTGCGCCTATTATGTCAAATTCAATATCCTGGTTGTTCTCTGAAACTAGATTTGCATCTGAAAGGTATCTTGCTATTGTCGAAAACAGGTCAGGTATCCTGACAGCCGCCATCTTGAAGACAAAAACTTCTCCTCCTCTCATCATATAAGAGGCCTTGAGTAGCAGATCAACTGCATCAAAGACGCTCATGACAAACCGGGTCATGTCCGGGTGTGTAAGGCCAATCTTTCTGCCGGCTTCAAGCTGCTGTCGTATCATGGGCACTACTGAACCTCTTGATCCAAGGACGTTACCAAACCTTACCGAAGAAAACATTGTCTTGGTTTTACCCCTGATAAAGTTTGCAGACGTCATCAGCTTTTCGGCTAGAAGCTTGGTTGCTCCTAGAGTACTACTGGGATTGGCTGCTTTGTCGCTGCTTGTGAGTATGACTTTTTCAACATTGTTGACCAGTGCAGCGTCAATGACGTTCTGAGTGCCAATCACGTTGGTGCTCACAGACTCGAACGGGTTGTATTCGCTAAGATAGACATGCTTAAGTGCTGCCAGATGAAATACAACATCGATATCCTCGAATGCCCTAACAAGGCGTGCCTTATCCCGAACATCGCCAAGAAGGAGTCTGAGATTCTGATGGGAGCTTAATTCCGAGCCTGTAGTATGTAGACCATTCTCATCGTTTGTAAGAACTCGTATGGCTTTGGCATTGGTGTGAAGGGTGAGCCTTTTGACCAGCTCAAGACCAACGGTTCCCGAACCGCCCGTAACGAGGATCTTTTTATCGTCTAGGAATGAAAAGTCAAACATTTGTAATATAACAATCAATTATTCCCATTAATAAGATATTTGTTACACGACAAGATTATCTCATGGGAGGCATATAACTCACATAGGGTTCTGCTTATATCTAAGCAGAGCTCGCATGTATTTTGTCGTTTTTGTCAACTAATTTTTTATATAGTCCAAATTGAAGAGCGGCTTCTATACAGAAAGACAGCAAGATGGCCAATGCTATTCCAAATGACAAAAATAGATTCCCTAGTACAAATAACAAAATAAACTGACTTGCCATTAAGGCGCTGGCGGATATAATAATGAATGTTCCTTTTTCTCTACCGAGCATACGCGAACTAAGAATTGCTGAAATTGTCATCGGAATAATTGCAAAAGATATGATTTGGATTATAACTTGAGTATCGTTAAAGCTAGGAAAGAATGATGGCAATACTATGGGGCCGATTATTGCCATTGCAAACGCTAGGATGATGGAAATTCCGATGCCAATTATTCCAATAGTTTTTTGTGTGGAACCTGCCGAATCATGAGGCAAAAGGTATGCAAACATGATATTTGGTATAGTTGCTAAGACTAACAATAACTGAATTCCTAAAGTATACATTCCGAGAACTACGTACCCAAAAAACAAACCTATGAAAATCTTGTCAAGCGACAAGCTTGCAACTTTGATAATCTCTTGACCGAAACTTGATAGTATAAACTGTCTCTTTTCGATCAATATTCCAAAACGTAATGTCAAATGTCTGAAAGAAGAGAAGAAGCGATAACTTGTAGCCAGATAAGAAGCGGCGTATGCAACTAGAATAGCCTCAACTCCTAGCGAATCCAGCAAGAGCAATGAGATTCCTATCTGGGCTAACTTTTGAATCATGTTTAAGATACCAAATTCTTTGTATCGCTTCATACCTAGGAGTTGTGATGTTGCCACCGTATAGAACATAGTACCCATGACTACGAAATCCAAACTTAAACTTCCAAATAATAAATGGGACACTAGTGCACATAGAAATGCAGAGATCAAAATAAGGGATTTAATCTGAGGTACAATATCTTTGATCCCTTTTGCCACATAGCTTGTCATCGAAATGCCTAAGCCAAAAACGCCTACTGTAGTCATAATTTGTGACCCAGCTATCAAATAAGAAATGTATCCATATTCGCTAACCTCTATTAGTGAAGCAATATAGAACCAGAAAATGCCGCCAAGAATGGTGTTAGAAGCAAAACCTAGAGTGACATATAACAGCCCGCCGTTATTTTGGACGGCACTCTTGAGTTTCTTTGCAGGGTTAAAGTTTTTCACTCGTTTCGCCTAGTTCTGCGCTACATTCCGAAGTGAATATTGTTCTATAAATTAATACCTCTAGTACTAACGTAGGACTAGGTTTGAGAAAGACATGTAAAGATAATGAATACCGAAAATTATTATCGCTATTGCAAGAAGAACTGACTCTGATTGCCAGAAACGACGAATTGTAATGGGTTTAGATTTTACAAGTAGTGGGTAAATTACTAATGAAATTATAATCCCTATTGGAATGTTAAGAAACATTCGTGTTTGTAGAATATAGTCTCCAAACAAGAAAATAGGTACAAGGATGTATATCGTGGATAAAATGATCCTGTCGAATAGCAAATCATGCTTGAATTTTAATGTCCAGACAATTGCTAGGATCAAAAATACTATGCTTGTGATAAAGCCCCCTAAGTATATATTGAACCCGTAGGTAAGGTTATTCCATCGCAGTAGAAAGTGTCTATCAGAGATATTCTCTGCTGCTATTGCTAGATCACGCTCTATTCCACCAACAGCACCTAATTGAGTTATCTTTACATAATCGATGGCTATAGATGCAACAATTACTAGTGATATTGCAGTTATTCCTGTTAATAATTTAGGATCGGTTCTTCTGCCAATAACCAGTGAAATTATTCCAAAGACGATCATCACACCTATTACCCATGTCCATGTGTAGACATGAGTGAACAACAGGACTGTAATTACTGCGATGGTTATCACTATTTGTTTGAATGATATTCCTTGTTTCCATATGTTGTAAACTTGTAAAAGCACAAAGTAAGCGATCGATAATGCCAAAAAATTTGCAAAGAATCCGCCATATACCATTATCAGTGATTGAGATGAAATGGATGTTAGAAGAACTGCCAGTATAGCTATATCTCTGTTTGTAGTTAGCCTATACGTTACGTAGAAAATAGATGCCAGAAACCCAGGCCAGATCAGATAAGGCACTAAACGCAGAATCTGTAGATTGGTCAGATCCGGAAGCAAAAGCTTTAAGCCATACAACAGGGCCACGAAAAGAGGTCGCTCACCATTTTGTACGAAGATTTGTGTTGCGATTTCGTTACTCCGGTCCAGGGAATCGAGTTGTCCGAGTCTTTGAAGATAATCATTTTCGTCTACACTTACACTTTTTTGATCTGGATTTATCGCCATTGAGTATGGTATATACATAAACAGTAGAGATAATCCAATTGAGATTATGATTATGATAACAGATACCTTGGTAGAAAAGAGAGATTTTGAAGTAAAGTCGTATGATGCTAATTTCCAAGCTTTGATTCCTCGCAAATTTCGTATCAAAAATGAAAAGATGAGTGCTAAAGCAATAGGCGCTTTCAGGATAGAAATGCCGTAAAACAGCACTTCATAAGATGATAGAGAAAGGTTTCCATCTTGCTGTTTTTGTACAGACTCAGAAACTGAATAGAGTAGTGATGTAGCTTCGACTACAATCCAACAGGCAGAGAAAATCCAGATTAAAGTAGTTAGGTGTACGAGTTTTATCTTTGATTGTTTTGCTTTCATAAGTGTTAGTATTAGAACCAAAGGTATCTGTTCTATTGCAAGGTAATTAATGATTACAGGCAAGAATAAAATGATGCAGAGGGTTGCAGAAAAAGAGGTTACACTAATTATTATGGTAGTTCTTCTTCTTATGACCTCTGCCAATATAAGAAATGAAAGCCCGGCGATAGTTGTAAGGAGCAAGTCATTTTGAATACTTCCTGTTAGATAGAATGGATACTTTGTATAGTATGTGATCCTATCCTGTGTTGGATAAATTATTGGATTGATCCCATTGAAGGTATTAATCAAAAATAAGAATAGCAGAGCTATTATAAGGAAATGAAGTATGTATCCCCTCAGTTTGGCCAATTATCATATAATTATTTTATAGTAGTTTTATAGTTATTCTACCTATTGCCAAGGGACGGATCTGTAATCCTTTTGAGCTTTTAAATCAAACACTCGGAATGTATTTAGGTTAATACTTGAATTTGCAAATCATTGTCTGAAAAAATAGTTATTATCGGAGCCAGTGGGTTGACAGGTTTGAAATTGGCCAAACTGGCATCTTCAAAGTATTCGGTTTACGGCACCTATAAAAATAGAAAATTTAGTTTAGATTCAGTAGAGCCTGTTCAGCTAGATATCACTGATAAGGATGGTGTGACAAGGTTTTTTGATAGATTAAACCCTGACGTGATAGTGAATGCCTCTGCACTTCACAATGTAGATTACTGTGAAACTCATCAGGATGAAGCATTATCGGTGAACGTCTACGCGGTGCAGGCTCTTGCTCATCTAGCAGAGAAAGCAGGTGCCAAGTTTGTTCATATATCAACCGATTATGTTTTTGACGGTAAAAACAACTCTAAGTACAAGGAGATAGATCCCGCATCTCCTGTAAACTTTTATGGCAAGACAAAGCTTATGAGTGAAGAAATGCTGAAACGGTTTCCAAACTGTCTTATTCTGCGTTCGAGTGTCATTTATGGGTGGACTCCTCTGGAATTGTTTGGACTTAACTCGAGCTCCGGCAAACCTGTAAACTTTGCTCTTTGGGTTCTCAATATGCTTGCAAAAGGAGAAGTCTTGAGAATAGTCACAGACCAGTTTAGTTCACCTACGCTGGCAGATAACTTGGCAGAAGTCATAATGGAAATGATCGATAGAGACATTAGCGGGTTATTTCATGTGTCAGGATTAACATGCATAGACAGGTATGAATTTACAAAAACATTAATCAAAACTTTTGGTTATACAGAGGATCAGTTGATACCAGTTCTGTCAAAAGATTTCAAGCAAGTCGCACCAAGGCCAATGAAGACATGTCTTGATTGTTCAAAGGCTCAAAGTTTGGGGTTAAGACTCCTAACACTAGAAGAATCATTAGATAGGATGCACAGAGATGTAGAAGTCCATTGCCCCGGACTGATCGGGCCGCGCTCGCGGAGTTGATCCGGTTTGATTCGATTTTAACTTGATAAAACAAATAGCTATTGATAATTTTTAGAAGATCGATTAATTTTGGGGTTTTAAAATCCTGTAGGCTCTCCTATGTCGCTTCCTCTGATCCTCCTTTTATCTTTGCTGGATGAGCATTCTCCTATTCGCGCCTAGTACATGCGCACTGTGGCTTTACGCGAGCCTTTGGCCTAACCTGTTAATGGCGTCCATCCACTGTTGTCGTCGTCGTTGTTACCAGTGGAGACGCAAGAGCCTAGCAGGCCCCTCTATTCGTTGCTCCCTACTCTAACCATCCAGCCTAAAGGACCTTTCTTCCTTTAGCATCACGTATATTGCACACATCATCTTCCGAGCAGCTGCCATTATGGCTACCTTGCTTCCCTTCCTGGCCTTTATCCTGTTGTAGTGTTGTGTTATGGACGAGTTGCTGCTGCAGTGCCTGACATGTACGTGGGTGCACTGAACCAGAATCCAGTTGAGCATCTCGCTGCCCTTCATATCTGTTTTCTGGCGCTGCGTGTATTCACCTGACTGGTGTGTTCCAGGAACCAGCTTGGCGTACGAGCACAGATGTTCGCGGTCCGGGAACCTGTTTATGTCTGCTAGTTCAGCTGATATCAGCAGTGCTGCATAGTATGATATCCCCGGTATGGTCATCAGGTGCTTTGCGTACCTGTCCTCTGCAGCCATCTTTCTAATCTGAGTATCAAGCTGTCGTATCTTTCTGTCTAGAAAGTCGATAGTATCTAGGCAGTCGTCTACTGCAGCTATCTTCAGCGAACGCAGGTATTCCTTTCCCTTGTCTGTGAACAGCTCGGAACTATAGTAGTCTATCCACCTCTTGCTCAGCTCAGCATGCACCTTGTTCTTGAACATCGTCCTTATGGTGACAAAATAGTGCCTCCTTCTGGCCAGGTCTCTTACATCTCGTATCTTCCTGTCAGGGATGTAGCATTCCGGTACCATGTCCATCCTCAACAGGTCAGCCAGCGTCCTGGCATCGACCTTGTCTGTCTTCACCTTAGCATACGCTATAGCCTTTACCATCAGTGGATGCGCCACCTTCACGTTGTAGTGGTTTTCCTTGAGCAGGTCGTACAGGAATTGGTGGTTGTACCCAGATTCCATAACCACGGCAGCGTTGGTGCCTTTCAGGAATCGCAGCACAAGCTCAGCCTGCTTCTTTACCTTCGCTTCCTTCACAATCTTGCCGTCATCTCTCTTGAGGACTGCCTGTATGGTCTTTTGACCAAGGTCTAGAGCGGCATACATACCAGTGTTGGTAGTGGCTTTTCTTGCCCTTATCTTTGGCGAACATATCACCTGTTAACTTAGGGTAATCTGTATAGCTAGGACTGCCCTAGCTTTTCATTGTTGAGACATGAAGAGAAAGAGGACAGACCCAGCTGTAATCACATATGCTTTGTACTTGTATTTCAATTCTAGGAGTTTCAGGCTGGCAGCCAAATCCTTGGCACCAATCAAGAGAAGGAGCCATGTAGCTGTTTGGAAATGGGTACAGAAATACGCGGATTGTGCAGATAGATATCGTACAGACCGACGCCTTGTAAGTACGATATTTGTAGATGAGACCTTGCTTCAGATAGATGGTCATGACTACTGGTTGTGGATTGCATATGAACCTGCAATCGATACGTGTCTGGCCGTGCACCTCTCACGTGAGAGAACCGTTTTCGTGTGCTACCGCTTCTTCAAGCAGTTGCAAAGGAGGTATGGCAGGAAGCCAATATTCACAGACGGCGCTCGATGGTACAACGACGCATGCATGTGGCTCAGGCTACCTCACCGGGTATACGGTACTGAACTGAAGAATTTGATGGAGCGGTTTATCCAGCAGGTCAAGGACACAGGACAGAATGTTTCGACGACTATTTTCCATGTAGAAAAAAGGCAGATTGCAACAGGCGGCATGTGTGGAACTGGCTCAGGCTGTTCTTCCTATATCTGCACATGGGAACAGACAGGATGCGGTTCACATTATTTCTGGCTAGGGATGGAGGTTAAGTTAACAGGACCATCCTGTATTGCAACAAAATTAAATATAAGCATCTTTATCAAAATTTAATGAACTCAGGGTCTGTCCAGACTTTTGATCTTGAAGGCGTATTGGTTTACGATCTGAAAAAGATGCCCGATGAGAGAGGCTTGTTTGCAGAGATAATGAGAACAGATTGGATGCAGGTCTTTGGAGACGATCAGATAGTCCAAGCTAATCTATCGATAAGCTATCCGGGAATGATTAGAGCATGGCACAGACACGCGAGAGGACAAATCGATTACTTTGTTGTCATACAAGGAGCTATGAAAATAGTAGTTTATGATGGCAAAAAAGATTCCAAGACGTACGGAAAACTAGTTGAAATCATAGCGAGCGGCGAGAAGCTACAGATCATTAGAAGCCCCGGCCTTTACTGGCATGGAACCAAGACGGTTAGCCCCATTCCGTCATTGACCCTATATTTCCATAACAAGCTTTATGATTATGACCACCCGGACGAGGAAAGACGTCCTTGGAACGATCCGTCTATTATAGACCCTAGAACGAAGCAACCATATGACTGGCTCAAGCTGCCATACAAGTAACATTTTGTTAGCAGCAGGCTATTTTAGTCTTGCATAAGGGATAGGAATCAGGAATCTTCCACCGCGTTTTCTAAATTCGCTTTCTTTGCTCAATATTGCTTCTTCATAGTTCCACGCCAGTAGGAGCGCAATATACTCTCCATTCATGTTGTTAATGACTTCAGGAGAACGTATTGGTATTCGAGTACCAGGAGTGTACATGCCTTGCTTTAGCGGTGTGGTGTCGGTTACAAATTCCAGTAGCCGAGTATCAATTCCACAGTAGTTGAGCAAAACATTTCCTTTGGCAGGTGCGCCATATCCAAAAATTTTTTTGCCATCTTCTTTCAGCTTTGATAGCTCACGCAATAACATTTCTCTTGACAATTCCACGTTTTTACCAAATTGCTGGTACGTCCGTACATCATTTATTCTATGCTCCTTCTCTTGGTTTAATATCGTAGTTACGATTTCATTTACTTCACGCTCTCCCCTCCTGCTGACAAAAACTCTGACTGTGCCACCATGAACTTTTTGCTTTTGTATATCAAATATTTGGAGATCGTACTCTTCAAGAATTCGAGAAAGTGGCATTATCGAAAAGTATGATCTATGTTCGTGATAAATAGTATCATATTCAAGTTTATCTATCATATCAACCAGATAGGGAACCTCAAAGACAAAAATTGATCTATCTTGGAGGAGAATTGAGATTCCTTTAACAAAATCATGGAGGTCATCTATATGACCAACTACATTGTTTGCGATAATAGCAGTAGGTCTCTTTTCCCGGAGTGATTGAGCCAAGGCAGAGGTAAAAAATTCATTTAGAGTAGGGACGCCTGATTCATTTGCCATTTTTGCTATATTGGAAGCTGGTTCGATGCCTAACACGGAAATTCCCAATTTTATAAATTCTCTTAAGAGCATGCCATCATTACTTCCAATCTCCATTATCAATGAATTTTCTTTGTTGGAAACAAAATTTTGAGAGATATACTGCGCATAATTGAAGAAATGCTCCAATAGAGGTTTGTTTGCACTACTTATATACAAGTAGTGCTTAAACAGAAATTCCTTATCAACTATGTCAAGTAATTGAACAAGAAAACAATTTCTACAAACGAATAACCGTAATGGAAAACGAAGTTCAGTAGAGTTGAGATGTTCAGAGCTTAGAAATGAATTTGCAGGCGGCTGTTCTCCAAGATCTAGTATTAATTCCATATTTTGATTATTGCATACACGGCATGTATCTCTCTTATGATATACATCCATAGACAGAGAGGCTTTTTCTTTCATATTTAATACTTATTTGACAAATTTTACCTGTCCGTAGAACCCGGAGAGTTTGCAAAGAACTTGTAGCAGTTTGTTTACTTGTTCAACTGTCTTGTTGTCAGAAACATCATCTGGCAGCTGGATATTATAGCAAAAAGAATTCATGATTTCATCATCAGGCACCTTTTTTATTCTTGAAATCATTTTTTTTCTTGACCTTATGTAACCTGCAAGTCTAATTAATTCTATATAACTTCTTATTTTGGCTCCGAGCATTCCTTTTTTAGCAAAAAAAATCCACATAAGAATTTCTATGAATAAAAGAAATGGGATAAGTTTAAAAAAGGTTTTCGATGAATAGTTAGTCATCAAAACAATCCACCTGTTACGCTCAAGCAGATAAAATTTGCGTGCACTCCATTGCCATTGAGCGCTTCCATGATGATAAACTATAGAGTTTGGTACGTAATATGATTTGTATCCTAACATTCTAGCACGCCATCCTAAATCCAAATCTTCGTGGTAACCAAAGAATTTACTGTCCAACAATCCAACTTCCTTGAGAATAAAAGTAGGACAGAATAGGCATGCTCCAGATGCAAAGCTGACTTCTTCAATTTCAGAAAATTGGTTCGTGTCAAGTGTGCCCTTTGCGCGTGAAAAGCCAAATCCAAATAAATTGATCATATTTCCAGCTGAATTAATACGGTCAGGCCTACTCATCTCCAGAAGCTTAGGTTGATACAATGCTTGACCATAAAGATCGTATGCTTTAAACAAATGATCAAGCCATCCCTGAGTAACAATAATATCGTTATTCAGAAGAACGGTAAAATCGCCCGTGCAATTTCTAATACCAATATTTAGTCCCTCAGGTACACCAACATTATTTTCATTGAGAATGAATCTGCATGAGGGAAAATCGCGCATGCAATCCTTGGCACTACCATCAAACGAATTATTATCTACTATTATTATCTCTAAATCATATGGACTATTATGTAGTATTGAATTAAGGCAGTTGCGTAAGAAGGCTTTACCGTTGTAATTCAGGATTATGATTGATACTTTAGGCATCTATTTCACCATGAAAGGATATTTGCAAACTTTTGGACACAGTTCAATATTATATACATATTCCAAGTAGATGTCTGATAGTTTATTTCATCTCAAATAAAACCCAGTCCACTTTCATTGCAGGTGCCCTATCATTCCAAATTCCTATCACTAATGGACCTTCATAGGTATACTTAGCTTTTTCAAGCAAAATATCGTCAACTAAGAATGATACCTGGTCCGGTTCGATAACTATCTTTAGAATGTGGTACTGGTTATATTGTATTGCTGCTTCTCCTTGTTCCAAGACTGTGCCGTTTTTATTTTTGATAAAATAGTAAACAAGGTTCTCATCTGTAGTTAATGTGCTGTTCTTATCACTACAAAAGATGTTTGGAGGACAGAAAGTATCAAAATAAATACCAATCTCCTTCTGTGTTTCAGTTGGATTAATATTAAATCCAAATTTCTGATAATAACCAGATAACATAACTCGGGTAGAAAGGGTAAGTGTAGAGTTGGTATTATAAGATATGATATTTGAGTCAATTCGTTTGTGTGTGCCATCTACAAGCGTTAGAAGACCATTTGAAACTAGGATCGTCCCGTTCCAATTCTTCTGTATTCTCCACTTGGATGATAGTTCGCTACCATTGAAATCATCCAGAACTACTGGAGCTAGTTCAATGGTATTATCCTTGTTTGTTACTTGATTTAACATCATAGTTATAATGATCAAAGCTACCACCATTCCAACTGTTACAAACAAAAATTGCCGCTTCATTGTCATTCATAATCCTAGCATAAACGGGACTGGTAGACAATAGTTGATTGGGTTCCTCTGTAATCAGCAGCCGTAAAACTTACTGGGTCGCCCATTACACCTGCGAGACGACCGTCATCGGGAAGGCTATAACTTGGAATTTCAACAAATACTGTACATACGTTCGCATCTCTGGCAATTGATTCCAACTTTTCTGATGAAGGTGATGAACGTAGATCCCAATATAACGTTGATGTTTTAGTAGCTGGAGAAGTACCTAATGAAGGTTCGTCGTTAAAGCCGCCCATGAGCTTCTTGCCACCACTTAATCCGTAAAGAGGCCAAGTTGCCAAATCCTGCGTGATCAAGATGAAATCTCCCGCCGGATCAACAGAATCTACTCTGACTGAAATTGGAGCTAAACCATCAGATTTCCCTGAGATATTTATGTAATCTATCTGGTCAAGCTCAACGAATGTAGAATATTTTGCTAGATTAGAGTAATCAAGCCTAATCTTTGACCACTGCTGCATCGGTTGTGTGAATTCAGATTGCAGTATATTTCCGTTGTTATCTGCTACGGTAACTTGTATATGCTTGAAGTTGTTATCGATTCTAGCTTTTTCCTCCAGCTGTATCCAGAATTCCAATGTTTGTCTTTTTGATAGATCTAATGATGTCTTTGGATCGTATCTGAGATTAAACTCGGAATTTCTCCAGAGTAAGAAAGTCGATTTAATACTGGACTCGCCTACTTTGTAATTTGTGCTGTCTATTTCGGTAGTTAAAATGCCGGTTCCTTCTATAAAAGAAGTCCATTCAGCACTATTATCATCATAAGCATTTCGGATGATATATGCTGAAGCGTCTATGTCTGTAAGGCCCGTCCAATAAGTCCTTATTTCTACAGCGTTTGCTGCAATTAGAGTAAAGGAACTTATGACTATTATTCCCATTATCGCAAGTTGCGTTGTGATAAGATTTTCCAATCTAAAATTACTTTTGTCAGACATTTTCATCTTAAGAAATGATATAACCGAATACAGCCCGGCGGCAAGGAACGGAAACCTGCTTATTTCTGCTATCTGTGTGAGATGAGCGCTTAATGGACGTTGACCAACAAGCAAAGTCTCTGCAATGAATAAAGAAATGTGAGTTATAATGAAGAACCACAAGAACAGACAATGAATATTTCGAGTTATGAATAAGCTTCTGTTGACGAGTCCTACCCCTATCATTCCCCACAGAAAGATATTGGTATATATCCACCAATTACCGATTGCAAAACCAAATAGATTAATATCCTCAAATAACTCTCTATGGGAAAATATTTGTCCATCCAATCCTCCTATTTTAAAAGAAAAATCTTGGATTGATTTGTACATAATGATTGGATCTGGTATCATAGTATCAAAATTTGTTTTGTATATTGTGTCTACCAAGGGAATGGCGAGAATAAGCACTAATGAGATAGCGACAGGCACTAAAACGCGGATTGCCTTGCGTTTAGCATAAGCTGTTTTTGATACGCTCAAGACCATTATCAGGATTTGCATTAATACCACGAAGAATAATGAGTAACTGAGAGCGCCCACTGCTGTCACAACGATGCTAGCAAGCAAAAATTTTCTTTCTTTGTTAACTGCGTAACGAATCAATACATATACACCAAGAAGAAATAACGGTAAGACCAACGTGAGTTTTAATGTTTCATTGCCAAAAATAATAAAGAGCGGGAAAAAGGAACCGCTCATCATAAGCACTAGCGAATAATTTTCCTTTAGAGAAAGGGCTCTGCCTATCTGAAAAAGGAAGGCTCTGCCTGCGATAGCATAGATAATTGGCCCTAACCAAGGCGACAGCTGAACCATGTTGATCTGAGTCAATTGCTGGAACACTAGCGCTACCGTATAGGGAATGGCTGAACCCAATCTTAAAACAATCCATGATGGAAGTTCCAAGTAACCAATCTGGATAGTCTCTTCTGTACTATCGGGATTAAAAAGCGAGGTGATACTGTACCTTTCATTTCCAAGTAATGTTGCATTAACATCGCCAATTAAGCTCCATGGATCGACACCGATCGGCAAGGGTACAACAAATGACCATACCAAGTGCAATACTATTGAATGAAATAGAATAAGGCCGACCTTTATTCCAGCTGAAAGTGATGAAAATATTAGATACAAGAGGATACCTGTAGCTACTGCTATTATGTAAAAGTGTGAGTATGGAATTACTTCAGAAATTAGACCGGGTCCTGTTACATCGGGTTCTGTTAAAATTGCTATATCCGATATCAGAAGAGTAACTACTGCAACTGTTAACGTTACTTGAAGCTTTGAGGCAACAATCTTAGGTTTATGTGTTTGGTTGATCTCGATAGAATTCGATAAGCTTAGCCCGTATTCATTCCATAACCGGTATAATATAATCGGGACAACCGATATAGATAATGCAGTTACAACGTGTACAGATCGAAGTGTTTCTATAATCATTAGTGGTGATAGTATTACAGCTATTCCAAAAAGAATAATTGAAGCGCAACATATGGATGTGGTGATTTTCTCTTGATTGAAGAAGTTTTGCAGTGATGGGTACAACAGATAGATATTTGTCATAAAGAATGCGAAGGTGAAAAGAACACCTAATATAGGGTCCTTAATTATCAAGATATTCACGCTTAGAAGGGCTATTGGAACATAAGCTAGGGCAATAAGCGAAATAACTCTCCTTTTATGTTCCTGTTGCCACCACGGTCTTAACAAGCGCACACAATAATGTAATTTGCAGATAAGAACTTTTTTCTAGTATTTGATCATTTACCTTTCAGTTATTACTTCGGCCAACCGCTGGGAAGAAATATTATGATATTCTAGGTATTGATTGACATAATCTTGCCCACGCAATATTAGTTTATTTCTAAATTCGTTGTCATATAAAATGCGGCGGATCGCCTCCTCCATAGCACTACCATTATCACCATCCAAGCCTATCGAAGCCCCGAATTCAGAGTAAGAAATCTCCTGTTGTTCCACTCCTTTGATATATCTAAGCATGATGGTTGGTTTGTTTAGTATCATTGCTTCTAACAAAACTGAAGAGCCAGTAGAAATTACTAGGTCGCTATTTTTGATAGTTTCAACAATGTTAGCATTTTTTATTATATGTGCTTGCGGGTTTTCTTGCCTTATAGCTTTTACTATATCAAATCCTTCATCCGCATATGGGTGGAGCTTTACAATAAAGTGTTTTTCTTGAAATTTGCGTACCGTGCTGCATACGGTGCGTATCTTGCTCTCATATTGCTCTATAGTTCGTACTGAAGAAAAAACAGAGAATGTGTTTGATGGAATCCCACTGGTTGCTAACAATATATTTCCTGATTGTTCGTTATGCAAAGCCTCTGCAAAATATGGATCGTACCTAGGACTTCCAGTGATAACAAGCTTGCTTTCAGGAATCCCGTTCTTCAAATACCAGTTTTGGGTTATTCTACCCCAGCAACAAAAATAATCTGCATAAATTCTTTTGTTATCTTGGGATGCCCATACCAGCTGGTCTTTTCGTAGTATGTTGCCAAGAACGCCATGCTGTATAACAAAAGTCGGAGTACCACGAGCTTTGCCTAATAGAACCATTGTTTTTTCGAACTGTGAATGATCCGACCAGACTAGAATTGATTTGGGCCTTTTTGCCTCGAGTACCTGGCCTCCAAGCATTGCCTCATAAACAGCCTCTTCAAGACGTTTTTTGCAGAACGAGATGAAATCATCAGAGAAGGCTGACCAAAATGAAGACCCTTTAAATGAGAATAGATCGATGAAACGAGAGTCTTGAGGTAGGTTATCCAGATACGAATGTAGTTGTTCTATCTTGTCCTTAGCCTCCTTTTCTAGGGACGGGGTAAGGTACTGTTGCAATGAGTTATAGGGAAAGCCTAGCTCTCTGAATATTTTCAGCGAGCTAATATTCCAGATAATAGGACGGCGCTGGTTAATTAGTAGTACATTAACATTTTTATTTCTTAGAGCTAGCATCAAAGGCTTATAGTTCACAAGGTTAAAGTCAAGAAGTAGTACTGAATTATCATGGGTATTTTTATCTGATGTGATAGTAGCGATTATCCTTCCAAGTGAATCAATTATTTTCTTTGCTTCATAGTAAATAGGTCGTGGTAAGACCATCGTGATGGGTCTGCCGGCAAAGTTTAATGTAACAGAAATGTTGTCTAGCCAAAAAAGGCTATTCGATTTTGATATGCCCGTATCTATGAATGTGCATTTCAGTTTACTTTTTTCACTAATTAATTGTGCTATTCTGTTAACGGAATCTTGATGCTTATGGACTATTATTTCACTAAGTCTTAACGAATGAACTAACGCTCTTATGCCAAAGAATAACCGGATAAATCTGACTAGGGCAAATACTAGTTCCCATTCTATGACTTCACCCAGATTGATCGATTCGTGAATGAGAATATCGCCTGTCTTGCTTGGCCAGATCATAGGTATCGTATGTGCAATCTGATCGATCTGTCCATAATCTTCGTATGATATATAATCATCAATAACCAGATGATCTATTCCTGCAACATCAAGCTCAATATGAGATTGATAATCCAGTGCTACTGGTTTACTCTTATCCAGAGCAAATTTATTTTTGGTCAAATATGGAATATCGGATGAGGTAATAAGGAAGATACTTTCAACCATAAGTATCATAGAATCCTAGAAGTGCTAAAATAAACCTTATACTTCGCCTTCACAACACCGTCCATATCAGTGCTAGAGGATCGTATTTCTTAGCGTTATTTGTGAGATTAATTCATGGCTAGTCATAAGGTGCTTGTACCATTCTACAGTTTTTGTTTTCAAAGACTCTACAAGTTTGCCATTTTTTAACGCTTCATACACTTCGAGTGCTCCTTCTTTTGGAGTATAATTGGGTTTGAAACCGAGAGTCTCTTTGAACTTATTGAATGATACTTTGTAAGACCTAGAATCTGCACTGCCATACCATTCTATTTCATAGTTGATGCCAAGAGTCTTGCCAATTAACTCTGCTAAAGGTAGAATTTGATAGTTCTGTTCATTTGAACCAACATTAAATATTTCTCCATTAATATCATCGCGCGGCTGCTCCACTACTAACTGATAGGCCTTCGCAACATCCAAAACATGAATAAAAGGTCTCCATTGGGTGCCGTCTCTCATAACCGGTATTCGAGGATTCTTGTACAAACCCAAGACCATGCCATTGATGGCAAGGTCAAATCTCATTCTTCCAGAGTATCCGTATACTGTTGCAAAGCGCAATGCCGTGACTGTAAAGCTTGAATCTGCTAGTGGCAGTACATCTTCTTCTGCCTTTCTATTTGCTTTAGCATAAGTCGTAAGAGGATTAACCTCTGATCTTTCGTCTATAATCCCATCTTGAAATCCATATATGCTACAACTAGAGGCCAAAATGTATCTTTTTACGCCGTACTCCTTGCTCAGTCTAGCGACGCGGATTCTGCCTAGATAATTTATGTCAAATGTCTTAGATGGATCAAGTTCGCCTGATGGATCATTGGACAGTGCAGCAAGATCTATTACAACTTCAACATTTTTTAGGATAGCAGGATCGAACCAACGGATATCATCTTTAATGATCTGTAAGCTTGGGTTCGAGGCGACCTCTGATAATGATTCATGACCGAAAAAGAACCTATCTAAACATTTTACATTATGTCCTTTGTTAAGAAGTTCTTTTACAAGGACAGACCCTATGTATCCGGCGCCGCCGGTGACCATTATCTGCACATTAATTCATCACTCAACAGGGCTGTGATAAATAAATATGTTCTTTAAGTATTAACTATTAAAATATCATACTAAGAGTTGCTACTGTCTGCTAAAGGATAACTTGAGAACGTTCTCCAAGTAAGAACCTATGACCCTTAGGAGCAAAATTTTCCCTGTCAATTATCCTTGAACCATTAGCGATTATGCTGTCAACAATCCTAGTCTTGGTACTAATTTCACAATCATCTAGCACGATAGAATTCTCGATTTCACCACACTTTATTTTAACATTGTTGCCAATGCTAGTGAATGGCCCTACGTAAACATCGGATTCAATTTGACAATTCTCACCGATAATCACAGGGCCTCGTACGACAGCTCCCTTTGAAACCTTTGTATTTTTGCCAATAGTGATCCTACCCTGTAATGACTCATCAGATTCGATTATTCCATTTATCCTATTTTCAAGGCTATCTAGCATGAACCTGTTGGCATCCAAGATATCTTCAGGAGTTCCAGTATCTTTCCACCACCCAGTTACGTAATCATATTCAATCTTACTGCCAATTCTCATTAGATTTTGTAAGGCTTCTGTTATTTCCAATTCCCCTCTCCAAGAAGGTTTTAGATTATCAATTATTGTAAATATCTTTGGTGTTAAGAAATAGACTCCTATGACCGCAAGGTTAGATTCGGGGGTCTTTGGCTTCTCCACTATTTTCTTGATCCGATCTTTCTCTATTGTGGCTACGCCAAAACGTGAAGGATCTTTGACTTCGCATAGTAGTATAAAGGCATCAGACTTGGATTTGGTAAATCTATTGGCAAACTTTTTGATTCCACCTTTAAGGATGTTGTCACCTAGGTATACTACAAACTTGTCATTGCCTACAAATTTTTTGCACAACCCTATTGCTTGAGCTATGCCACCTGGTTTCTCTTGGTAAATGTATGTAATTTTGACGCGGTACTTGGATCCATCGCCATAAAATTCCTTGACCTTTTCTGGAAATACATCACCTATGATTATGGCTATATCGGTAATTCCAGCATCAATAAGGTCTTCCAAAGCATACATTGACATGGGCTTATTTGCGATGGGTAGTAGCTGCTTGGGTCCTGTATGCGTAAGAGGACGCAGTCTAGTGCCATGCCCTCCATGAAGAATGATGCCCTTCACTTTTTTAGTGAGATTTTTTTGACTATTAAAATGTTCTATTACTATTATCAGTACCTGGCAATTAGCCACCATCAATTATAACTGACCTGCTGTTTTTGATCTGTACCGAGTACACCGCGCCGTATTTCTGCTCCAGTTCCAGCCGCAGAAAAAGCAGCATATGAAAGTACGTAAATTCTGCATCGTATCTTCTCCCGTACCTTCCGCGCGTCGCCTTGCTCAGGTACTGCCACTTGATGTACACCCACACTCATTCTGTATAACAAGCGATGCCAGAACATAATAGAGGAAGCGCAGTGCTGGACTCTTGGATGACGTCCTGGCCCTGCTCTTTTCTTTCTTTCCCATCGCCCTGTATGACGATTCTATGCCAAATCTCCTCCGGTACTCGTCAAACATCCGCCCTACCGGAATATTGACAAGGCCTGTGGCATAGTACATGTACTGGACGCCATGCTTCTTCTTCCTGTACCTTTTCTTACGGTATTTGGCAACGGCATACAGCCTGAATGTGCATTTCTCGCCGGTGGCATAAGAATCCGTCATTTCGCAGTCCGGTACGACGAAACTGTCCCTTCTTTTCCGGGTCAGTCTTGATAATGTGCCGCCCTTCCTGCCTCTTGGAAAGGCGGCTATGATGTACGGGATACGCATGGAATTGAGGTAGCTCATTACAGCTGCTGTAAAGAACCCCTTGTCCAGGAACAGGCATTTTATCACAATGCTCGCCTTCTGTACCTCTGCAAGCAGGTACCTGACTACTCCAACCAGTGCTTCCCCCTCCCGGATGTACCTGATGGTCAGGGTGAACCTCCTTCCATGGAGCATCACGTACGCGCTGGCGTACGTGAAAAAGTGGGTCGTGCCGCTCCTGGCCCTGCCGCGTCTGACATCCCCTTCATTCTCAGGCTCGCCGTGGTAGGGAACGTCCGTCATGTCGATGGCTATGTCGACAGCTCGATTGTGCAGGGTCTCCGCCACCCTTTTCTGCAGCAACCTGCTGGCAGCTGTGACTGAATCCACGAAATGTCAATCTTGGACACGTGGTACTGGACATCCCTCCTGGACGGGGCGCTGGCCAGAGTACAGCAGGCTTGTGTTATGGATGTCCCACCGGTACAGGAGGCATAGACCACAGAATTTGCTATATCGACTACGGAATACCGCCTTTTTCTGAAATCGGCTGACCTGAAGACTGGCAGCAGTACGTTGACTGCATTACCAAGTACCATCTCATGTGTCAAAAAATGTTTGTCGGTAGGTTCTTGGGTAAATGTACCGCACTGGATTGGCAGGGTTCTCACAAACCATGCGTCCCTGGTGGCAGCTATAGCTGTTGCCAGGGACGCCCTTCAACAATCGACTAAAAAGCTGCTCACAAACACGTTATTGCCAGGTACTGATTATCAAAATAGAGGGCTGTGAATAACTACCGTCTCACTCTTTTGTCAACCCAAATCGCACGATAAAGCTATGACCCGTCCCAGAGGATTGGCATTGGT
>FWPU01005297.1_pt1 | contig 28326 bp, 23 predicted proteins | sample 2228361 | NCBI WGS metagenome assembly FWPU01 (sample SAMEA103939777, study PRJEB20133) | metagenome
TAATGGTTGTTTCATTCATCCTGAGCAGCACCGTTTGATAAGTCTGAGAGAAGGCGCTCGTCTTCAGTCTTTCACGGATGGTTATCGATTCTGTGGTAGTTTTTCCTCAAAATATAAGCAAATAGGCAATGCAGTACCACCATTAATGGCAAAGGCTGTGGCAAGTGTCTTTAAAGGCAATACAGCTATAGACCTGTTTGCGGGTGCAGGTGGACTCTCATGGGGTCTTCACGAAGCGGGGTTTGAGTGTCTGGTGGCTGTTGATTCCCAGACTGAGATGTGTGAGACTCTACGGCTCAATAATTCTGCTCATGAAGTCATGAGAGTTGATCTGACCCAAGAGAATGGGGTATCCTTGGTATGTGAGAGTATTGAACGACAATTAAAAGGCAAGTCGCTTGATCTGTGTGCCGGAGGCCCGCCCTGCCAAGGTTTCTCAACAGCTGGCAACTGGAATGCTGCGGATCCACGTAATAATTTATTCATACCTTTCATCGATATCGTCCGGAGGATCCGACCACTGAATGTACTAATTGAGAATGTACTGGGTATTAAATCAATGATGAATGGTGCCATATTAAAGAAAATTTTGAGTCTATTAATCCAACAGGAATATCAAACGAAAGTCATTACACTCTGTGCTGAAAATTTTGGAGTTCCACAGGTACGACGTCGTGTGTTCATTCTCGCTACACTCACTGACAATCCACTCGTAGAACCTAGACCTCTATTTGCATCATCCAACAGTAGATCGAATTTCTTGACAGAAGATGATGATTTAATTGATCTTCCGCCTCCTTTCACGGTATGGGATGCAATCTCCGATCTCCCACCAATACCTGCAGGTAGTGGGTCTGAAATACTCGAGTATGTCCCGGAGTGGACCCGTTCTATTTATCAGAAGCTATTGAGAGAGGAGATAGATTCCGATGCTATGTATGATATCCACATAAATCGACATCTTGTTAGCTAGATACTGTTTCTGCTATATGCACTATCTTGTTCAAGACACACCTTTGATAGTTTCTCTGTTATATTGAAAAATTTCGATTTGCTTTGAAGAATGTTTCTAGCCTACAACGAATTCTTTACGTTCTTTTACATTATGGGAATATTCTCTACAGTCTGATTACTGTATACGTACGTAGAATAACCCGTGTTGGTTATGCCCTCACTTGAGGGGTTATATCTTTTAGAGTAGAGCCTCTTCAAGCCGGTTCTGACTCTGAAGTTCTCGTATCTCCCTGGCAATTCTACGGCCCATCCACATTGGTTCGTTGAATAGAATATACGAGTACGGTGATGATGGTATCCACACATTGGTGCCTGCTACAATTCTCCCACTGAACTCGAATGTGAAGATCTTCTGGTGTCTGTCGATGATAGTCTCAAGACAGAATGGGCCCGGTAGGTCCTGTCCTGTGACTCTCTTGAATGCTTTGACAAATTCGATGCCCATGTTATAGTAGTCTGCCAATGTTGACTCCCTGAGGACCAGTGGAAGGTTACCCACTACGATAAAACTTGGGTCATCATCAAAGCGAAGGTTCGCATCTGCATCGGTCTCATACCTGATGTCTGCACCGAAGACCTCCACTCTATCACGAGCTAGTGAGTTAAAGTAAGTCACAAACACCTTTGTACCAACTATGTATTTTTGGATAACATACTGTTTGTCTGGTCTTAGTTCTGCTCTGATCTCTTCTGCGTTTCTTGCTATGAAATAGCCCAGTCCTCCTGCAGCACCGTATGTCTTCACTATCACTGGACTGTCAACATCTTCAACACTCTTGTACTCCGGAGGTACTCTCAGACCTGCCTCAGTCATGAGCCGCGTCTTGAGTTGTCGGTCCTCTTCCCAGCGTAGAAGTTCTCTGTTTCCAAACATTCTCAGGTCTGACTTGAGCAGGCGTTCCGCACCAATGTATGCCACGAAAGAGCCATGTGGGATGAGGACTGTATCTTCAATATCTTTCTCAAGTAGATCAACATACGACTTGATGATGACAATTGAGTCACCAAGACCGAATGCTCTGTAAAATGACTGTCTATCCGGAGTGCAGAACAAGACAGTATCGAATCCTTCAGCTCTGGCACCCGCAATGATGTTTAGTGCACTATGGCTTGCTACTGTGCCTATCTTCATTCTAGGACCCTCTCATAGTCACGTCCGACGGCGACATCACCCGTCATCTTTGCAGCAACTCTGATCTTTTTGGCATGTTCTGTGGGGTATTGTCCATTCAGACAAGCTAGACAATTGTCATGCAGACCAATTGCATTGACGAGTCCATCCATGTCCTGATAGATGAGTGCGTCTGCGCCAATAAATCTCCTGATATTATCTATGTCCGTATCAGATGCTATCAGTTCACGTGAGGTCGATATATCAATACCATAATAACAGGGGTTATTCTGTGGCGGACAGGTGACTGCAAAATATACTCTGCGAGCACCTCTCTGTCTGAGATCTGACACAATCATCCTTGCTGTTGTTCCACGAACAATGCTGTCATCAACAACGAGAATGTTTCTACCCCGTATCTTGTCATCAAGGTAGAGATATTTTTGATGTGCCATCTTATCTCGTTCAGTCTGCGTTCTTGTTATGAATGTCCTTCCAAGGTATCGGTTCTTGAGAATGATCTCTCTCATTGGAACGTTCAATTCTTCTGCAAGTGCCTGTGCCGCAGGCCGACTTGTATCTGGTACAGGCACTACATAGTCAGGTGCCTCTAGACCGAGGCGCTTCATTAGGATTGCCAGCGAACGACCGAGCCGAAATCTGACATCATATACGAGTTGGTTCTCGATACGTGATGCAGGATGTGCAAAATAGACATACTCGAAGAAACAGTGTGTATGACCCATTCCTTGGGCTATTGAGTAAGACTGCAATGAACCATCTTCTCTGAAGATGATGAGTTCGCCAGGATAGACGTCTCTCTCCAGTGCAACATTTGCCTTGTCAAGAACTATACTCTCTGAGGCGACAATAGTATACTCTTTTGATCTGCCGAATATAAGTGGTTTGAAACCTCTTGCATCTCTGAACGCAAAGAGGCACTGGTCATAGATACCAATGATGCTGTATGCGCCATCAATCTCCTGTTCAAGTCTGCGAATTCCACTGACCAGATCCCCATTCTCTTTCATACTCACTTCAAGGCGTTCTGTGAGGAACTCCGTGTCACAATCATAGGGTCTTCCTGCACAGGCAACAACGTTTGTTATGTTGCCGTTGTGTGTCAATGCAATCTCTCCTCTATGAAAGGGTCCCACAAAGCGTTCCAGATCGTCATCGGCTCCCATCTCCCGTCCCGAAGTGGGGTATCGAGTACTACCAAGTACCATCTGGGCGCGTGCGTCATCTATATCAATGTTGGCTGGACTTCCAATCGCTTTTGCAGAGACGAATCCCTTAGGTGTTGACCATAGAAGACCCGATGCATCTTGCCCTCGGTGTGTGAGTAATAGTAGCAGGTCTCTAGCCTCAGCTAATGACATGTCACCGAGTATCCCTAGCACGCCACACATAGTTGTCACTTCTCCAAGACAATCACACGACGTCCTTCTATCTTCAGTCTGTCTTCACAGAAGAGGTTTACACTCTTTACTAGTATCTTGTGTTCTTCTGGTAATATCCTCTCCGCAAGGGTCTCTGGTGTATCATTGTCTAGTACAGGTACTGCTGTCTGTAGAATTATTGGTCCTGCATCCATCTCAAGATCCACAAAGTGTGTTGTGCAACCGGATATCTTGACTCCATATTCAATTGCCTGTTTCTGAGCCTCAACTCCCTTGAAGGCAGGTAAAAGTGCTGGATGAATATTTATGATGCGATTTTTGTACTTGTCAACGAGTACATGTGTCAGTATTCGCATATATCCCGCCAATACAACTAGGTCGACATCGTGTTCCTGCAGTATCTGTGCAACTCTTCGGTCGTGGTCCTCTCGTTCGGGATAGTCCTTCTTTGTCACCACCTCTGTCCTTATACCCGCCTTTTTTGCCCGTTCAAGTCCAAGTGCATCGCTCTTATTGCTTATCACAACAACTATTTTGCCGGCTAGTTCACCACGTTGCTCAGCATCAATTAGTGCCTGGAGATTAGTACCTCTGCCAGAGATCAGAACGCCAATTCTCTTCATGTGGATGGTACTCCTGAATGATCTGATTATCAGTGTTGTTTATGATGTATCAATATTATCGACTAAAAGAACTCCTGTAATATTATTCCCATGAAGACGCCTATAAACGAACTCACCGCCACAAACACTAGACATACAAATGCAGTGGGTATTGCAATTAGAAACGTCTCCGCGAATGATATTGTGGGAATAATGAAACTGGGTGCCAATAGGAAAAGAGTGAGCATCACAAAACATTCAATGCTGCAGAGTATCACACCAACGATTGACATATTGATCTGCTGTACAGTCATACCAATTGGTATCGCTGCTAGTAGTGGTAGACCAACAATATACAATGCATCATTAGGTATCATCTGCATAAAGTTCAGGGTAAATATTGCGGTGTCTATAATGGCAACCAATGTTGGCATCAGTAGTGCAACAAGCATGTCCCGTTGTTTCTCAGATATTGTAAAGCCAAGAAACTTGACCATCGGCACACCTTGCTGTTCGACTGGTCTCTCCTCTCCTGGCAGAGGACGCAAAAAACCTCGTTTTTCCTTTGATTCATTCTCTTCTGTCTCGGTACGGTACTTATGCTCTTCTGTCATGTTTTTCACTACGAGAGCAGCAGACAAATTAAGCATAAATTCTTTGCATAACGCAACAGATGCAAATTACTCTCTTGTACTACTCATAAGCCAGTACCAAAAGTGCTATCAATAGATTTGAGTGTTCCGACCTAATGGAGAGGTGCTACTAATATGAGCAATCGCACAGACCGCAAGAAGACATTGAAAGAAAATGAGAATAATGACATTGCAATTCAAACGCAGCGACGTAAGATGGAACACATTGAGATATGTCTTCAAGAGGACGTGCAATGCCATCGAAGTACACTGTTTGAAGAGATTCAACTCATTCATCAAGCACTCCCAGAGATCGATAAAGACAGCATTGACCTCTCATGTAACTTTCTCGGACTGCGTGCCAATGCACCCATAGTTATATCTGCAATGACTGGTGGTCATCCACAGACGTACCACATCAACAGACGTCTTGCAGAGGCTGCAGAGACGCTGCACCTTCCAATTGGGGTTGGAAGCCAGAGAGCAGCCATTGAGGACCCCTCACTTGCTGATACCTTTAGAGTTGTTCGTGATGTTGCACCCTCTGTTCCAGTCATTGCAAATATCGGTGCCACTCATGTCGAACTCGCTGCTGATGCCATCGATATGATTGATGCCGATGTCTTGGCAATTCATCTCAACCCCCTACAGGAGGCAGTACAACCTGAGGGTGATGTCAAGTCAGCAGGCTTTCTAGACAACATAGCCTCCGTTCTCCAGTCTGTTGATATTCCCGTGATGGTCAAGGAGACTGGTGCTGGTATCTCTAGTGAACTCGCACAGAGACTTGCGGAACTTGATGTAGATGCCATAGATGTGGGTGGAGTTGGCGGTACGAGCTGGGCTGCAGTGGAGTACTATCGTGCACTGAGAGAAAACGATGAGATGAAGGCCAGAATAGGGCTTCAATTCTGGGACTGGGGAATCCCAACTGCTCTGAGTGTCATGACTGTCACGACGACAACGAGTATTTCTGTTGTAGCCACTGGCGGTATTCGTACAGGACTAGATGTTGCAAAGGCGTTGAGTATTGGTGCAATGGCTGCTGGTGTAGCATATCCTCTTCTCCGTCCTGCAGTCACTGGCACCACAGAGGATGTGATTGCTGAACTCAATCTTATGATAGAGGGTCTGCGCGTTGCCATGTATCTCACAGGATGTAGAACTCCTGATGAATTGGCATCAAGACCACTCATTCTCGGTCCGACTCTACAAAGCACTATGCAGTGTGTTGGTATCAATCCAAAGTTATTCATGTCGGACAGAGTTATCTAGTCAGGCCAGACCTATCTTCATCAGATATGCGGATCTATGTCTGATAGCTCCTAACATCTGGACTGCCTCTTCAATAGTTGCACCCACAGGAATGCCATTCAATTCAAAGCCTCTAATGATTACCTCATATTTGTCAAGATCAGGTACATAGGCCACTACTGCCTTGTCGTACTTCTTGGCCACGTTTGCCACACGTGCACCTATCTGAAGTGATATACCTGGTGCATAGGGTAGTAACAGAAGTAGTGCCGCATCTATTGTGTCTATCTGCAACATCTTGTCCAAGACTCGCTCAAAGTCTATGTCTGCTGCACTACCAGTGAGGTCAATGGGATTTCTGAAGCTTGCAATATATCGGTACTCTGGTGTCATCACCTGGCGCATACTCTCCTGTTGTTCCTCTGTAAAGGGTGGAAACGTCAGGTTGATAACAGCAGACTCATCGGTTGCTAGCACTCCATGTCCTCCACTGACTGTTATTGTTCCCACACGTGATGACCTCATGATCTTCTGAGGAAAAGAGAAGACCTTTGATAGAGCCATTGCCTCATCCTGATCATTTGCCTCTAGTATTCCATACTGTTTGAATGCAGCTGATGCAACGAGTCTGTTGCCAGCCAGAGAGGACGTGTGGCTCTGTGTCGCGCGCATACCTGCCTCTGATTGACCTCCTTTTAACACAATCACTGGTTTTTTTGGAGTCACATTTGCGCATGCCTCAACAAACTCTCTTCCCTCGCCTGGACCAAAGCCCTCAATATAGGCTATGATTGCTTTTACCTCCTTCTGTTGACCAAAGTATAGCACAAAATCCTTCACCTTTGTCTGTGCCGCATTACCAATTGAGACTGCAGCTGCTATTCCCACATCTCTTGATGCAAACTCCTCAAGTCTCTCTACTAACCATCCTCCACTCTGAGATATCAGTGCCACATACCCCTTTAATGGGCGTGCAACTCTCTCTGATGGGAGAAAGAATGTGTCTATCTTGCCGGGTATGTAGACTCCAATACAGTTCGGGCCGACCATTGTGATACCGTACCGATTGGCGATCTCAATAATCTCATTCTGCATGGCCTGACCTGTTGAGCCAGTCTCTGCGAAACCTCCTGAGACTACGATCGCTGCTTTGATCTTTTTCTCACCACATTCTGTGAGTACACTTGCTACAGCCCTAGCAGGAACAGATATTACCGCAAGGTCTACATCATCCGGTGTCTCACTGATTGACTTGTAGACCTGTAGTCCCTCTATTATTCCGCCCTTTGGATTCACTGGATATGTCTTCAACGAGTTCTCATATGCAAGTTTTCTCAATATCACATTGCCCGGAAAGAACGGGTTTGAGGTTGATACACCAACCACTGCAGCAGCTCGTGGATTAAACAGGACATCAATACCAGCCATATAATTCCCTCTACTATTGGTGTTAGTGGGCATATCCTTTCAGCCTTATATGTCTGCTCCGCATTGATTGCTCAGACCGCAAGTATATTTGATAGATGAACGTCAGCACAACCTGAGGACTTCAAAATGCTGAAACGCCTTCTATTTTCAGTGATGCTTTGTAGTATGTTTTTAGCGGCAATGTTCTCTTCGATGTATCTGTCTTCAGAGGCTGTCATTGCTACAGAGGATCCTGTTGTCTATGCAACAGACTACGCAAGTGCCATCTATCACAGTGTGTCATCCACCAACATTGTTTCATTGGTACGTGAACTCTCGGAGATGGGCCCACGGCCACGCGGTTCTGCTGTCAATGAACTGGCGCGCAATTGGATTGTGAGTAAACTCAATGAATATACCAATGGGAATGCCAATATCTCAATAGTTGGTACAACTAACAAGAACATCCTCGCTCGTCTTCCAGGCACCATGGAAGGTGTGCGACGAGTAGTCATGATTGGTGGGCATTACGACTCTGTGGCTGTATCTCCTGGTGCTAACGACAATGGTGTGGGCGTTGTGACTGCACTAGAACTGGCACGTGTGCTCTCACAATACTCATGGCCTCTAGACATTATATTCTGTTTCTGGGACGGAGAAGAACTTGGTCTTCTGGGTTCCAGAGAAGTTGCTAACATTTTTACTGAAGAAAAAGTTGACATTCTGATCTATTTTAATATCGACATGCTACTTGTTCAGGATCCCACTGCTCCTGTGGACCAACGTGTGGGGATTGTATATAATGATGCGCCAGGAATTGTCTACCAGGACTCACACTTCTGGGCAGACCTGACAAGGGCAATGAGTAACAATTACCACAGGGCTTTGATATATCCAATACACCGCAACCAGTTCCCGTACTGGCGTCAGTCTGACCATTACTCTTTTGTACAAGCGGAATACAGACCTGTAGTCTTTGTCTTCGAGTCTGGTGATGACTATGACTGGGCCTATCACACCTCTTCTGATAGATGGGACTGTTCAATATACAATTATACACTTGCGTATCGAACTATCGCCAGCATTGGTGCCACCGTGGGATTTGTATTAAGTAGAACACCGAATCAGGCGGTACATGAACAATATACACTGACTCTTCAACCGGGTCAGAGTAAGAAGTTCATGACAGTCATGACTCACAAGTCAGAACTCAGCGTAATAGCCTCATGGTCCTCTGGATTGAATCTGAATTTTACACTTAGAGACCCTAAAGGCTTGCTACTAGACTCGTATACCTCACTCACCCCAAATGGGATGAATGTGGAAATACTCTCATCTGAAGTCAGTGAACTGGGCATCCATACACTGAACATAGTAAATCATGGTTCTTATACAACCAACATCAATGTAGAACTGGTGTACGAGAGTGACTATGAGGGCAATGGTATTCCAGATAGTCAAGAGTTCTGGGTGTATGACTTTGCCGTTGACAGTGATAACGATACTCTCAGCGATGGTGAAGAGGAGTTCTCTGGAACCAATCGTTTCAATGCTGATGAAGATAATGATGGACTGACTGACTACGAGGAATTGAATGTGTACCACACCAGTCCAAGATGGGCTGACTCGGACTTTGGTGGCATGCCTGATGGTTGGGAGGTTCATAATCAATTTAACCCGAAATCTGATGACAGTCGTGAAGATGCTGATGATGATAGACTGAGTAATCTAGAGGAATATAATCACGGCACTCATCCAAGGAACAAAGACACTGACAGTGATGGCATGCCTGATGGTTGGGAGGTCACAAATAGTCTGAATCCACTAGTCGATGATGCCAGCGAAGATCCTGATGGTGATGGACTGACTAATCTAGAGGAGTATCATGTGGGTACTGACCCCCGTGCCTATGATGTATTAGTACCACTACTGAGCACGCTGAGGAACATAGGAATGGGTGTTCTCCTTATTATGCCTGTGATTGTCACAGCGTACTTTATTAGAGAGGTACGAGGACCATCAAACACCTAGGGTTTCATCTCGGCAAGTATCGCCTGTAATCTAGGCTCTGCAAGGATTGCATGTTGAACCTTGCAGAGCAATTTTGTTGTCTCTGCATAGATTATCTTCCGAGTGTTATCGCTGACACTCTCTGCGCTCTGAAGGGTCTCCTGGCAATACTGATGAATTCGTTTTATCAGACGTTTTTCAAGTTCCGGCCCACCCCAACCAAAGCCGTCAAGTGCATTCTGTGCCTCATTGATCTTCTCTGATGTATCTGGCAGTCGTCCACTCAGTACTCCCTCGAGTCCATGGAAGTATTTTGCAACTGCACGTTCGATTCTCTCCATCTCTGATGGTTGAAGTCTATCCTCTTGCTCACGGTGCTTGAGTAGGTCCTGCAATAGTCGTGCACCTGGTGCCTCTGTGAGCAGAGTCCTGACTATCTTTGAGAGCATCTGGGAGGGTATCTCTATCACGTCACCAATGGCTGATGAATGTGAGCGATATCTGTGAATCTCGCGCATCACCTCAAACCAGAAGATAGGGAGCAGGACATGACATCGCTTAGCATATTGGTCTATGAGATAGCGGTTCTGTCCAACAAGACCAAATTGATCATCTTCTATGTCTGTCTTTCTGAAGGGCTCAACAGGTGGTGGTGTCATTACAGTAGTCCTCGCTTGGGACTGATCTGTCTGTTCTGTAGTCGTCACAGGGGACAGTAGAGCAGTGGGTTGTTGTGTGGAGGTAGATTGTGAAGGTCTACTCTCGGACACAACTGATGTCTTTACACCTGGGACTCCATCCAGAAGCGAGATGATCTCCTGTGCAGCTCCTGTTCTCTCAATCTCCTTTGCTCTCCGAGACAACTTTGGTAGAAGGTTCTCTAACTGGGAGAGTCTCTTGGCAAGGAGACTCAGAATGTTACTGATTGATGGAGGTACACCCTCTCCGTTTGCAGTTTCCTCGAGCCATACTCTCGATTTGACAAGACCCTGTGTCAGTGAGTCTACTCTATCAGGATCTATGACGCCCTCTACCTCTGAACTCAACATGAAATGAATCAGTGTTGCATTCAGGGTCTCTATTAGTAATATCTTATCAATCAGGTCCTCCAATCTAAATTGTTGGGACAACAATTACCCTCTCCTTTATTGTAGTTGTTGGCCTGGTTCCATATAATAACTGAACAGTTCTCTGAAGTCGTTTATTGCATCCACCAGTTCTTTTCTGGTTGTGCCTTTAGAACGCATGAACCAGCTCTGTTTTAGAGGTGATGGACCACTGTGTAGATTGACCAGTTGAGTTGCCTCGTTGATGAGCTGTACAAGCTCTGGTATCTTTGGTAGACCAAGTAGTACTAGCAGGTTCGTCCTGGCAGTAGGACTGTTGTATTGGACATAACAGGGAGTGATGGCCGCGCCTGGTGCAATGAACTTGTCCAATGACTCCTTTAGATGCATACCATACTCCGCCTTTGAGATATGCGAGGGACCACTAAATACGTAATACACACTCTCGGCATTGGGATCGTCCCCCACATCGGCATAACTGCATTCTCTGATTGCATAGTCCATCATGGTTCTGAGTTGTCTTGGCATGCTCCCTGCATCAGGAATTAGTCCAACATCATTGTATAATGCAGGTACTACTATTGGATCCAGCTTTCTAGCATAATCTGCAAGGTCTGTTGTTGGAAAGACGTCCTTGTTTGGTTCATAGACCCCAGGTGACAGCATTGCCTCGATGACATCTAGTGCCAGTGGATTCACAAGTTCGACGAATGCTTGTTCCGTTCTCTGTTCGAGTTCACCCGCCTCATCAATTGTGGATGGCACCATTGACTCTATTGATTTGATGTCTGCAATGTCCACATTGAGTTCTTTCTGTAGGTAGTCGACTGTGTCTGCACGCCGCCATTGAAGGATGCGTTTGAGCATGGTCCTGTTACTCAGCAGTATCGTCAGATCTGCACCTCGTTCCTGAAGCTGAGCACGAAGCAGTTTTGATACCGCCCATATTGAGTTGAGTGCCTCACTTGACTGCCCTTCAAACGGCAATATTCCCACAACATAGACAAAGATACGTCTACCCTCCTCCTCCTGAAACCTCTGTTTCAAGAGTTCTATGATTGCAGGAGTGCCTCCACAACCTGTACCACCTCCAAGACTGGTGAATATACAGAAACCAGATACACCCTCGTAGCCCAGATTGCTGAGTTGATCGAAGATTATGTCCTTGGACTCCAAGATGGCATTGTAGCCATCCATAAATCGTCCACCAACACCAATCTCACTTGTACCATAGAGCATCGTGTTCTCTTTTGGTATGGCGTACTTGTTCCTCACCTTTGTCAAGTCCGTACGGTCGGTGTTCATCAACAGGTAACCTCTTACCCTGGGTGGCAGTTTCTTATCGGCACTGGCTTTTAGATAACTCCCCACAATGTTGGAACCACACTCTCCAATACCTATTGCGAACACCTCTGCTGCTTTTCGTGTCTCATCGTCAGTCTTTGGAGTACCTCTCAGCATTATTATCACACCTCGTGTCTAATCAATGTTCTTTCCACCCATTGATATGGCAATCTCTCTGATCGCCCATGTCATATAGGAACTGATGTCCTCTCTGCTATATGTGTCTCTTATCTTCTTGATTGCCTCTTCGAGAAACTTCTCTCTAGCATCATGTGAGGCAGTCGGACTGTAGCCCGTCAGAAACATTCTCAGCGACTTGTGCCAGTCATCCATCTTCTCCGCCCGCTCCACCCATGCATTCCTCATTGCCTTCAGCTCATTAAAGTATCTCAGCGCATCATCAAGAAACTTGGCCTGTGCTAGTTCGTTCTCAAGGTTTTTCATCTTATCTATGTCATAGATCAGTCTGCTAAAGTCCTTTGGATGTTTACTATACACCCGCTCAATTGTTGAATAATACTTACTACGTTCACGAAGGGCCTTCTCGTGACTCTCACGGTCCTTGTTTGCCATTCCCTTGATGACCGTGATCATCTCCTCTTGTATGCTGGCAAGGGTCAGACATACATCTAGTGCCTCGTAGATGTGTTTTGACTCGTGTTCTATCTTTGCGGGCACCTGCTCAATCAGTGTCTTCAATCGGCTGACAAATTCTGACATACCTTGCGCCTCAAAGAGACCAAGAGCCCCCTTCAACTGTCCATATGACTGTTGAACTCGTGACTTGATCTTGGTGTGGAGTGACTGCGATGTCGTCAGTGCCATTAGTCTATCAAAGGCCTCTGCTGCCTCTTCAAGTTCCTGTGGTGGTCGTGATAGTATCTCATCAAGAATAGCAATCTCCTTGCTGACCTCCACCCCAATCTTCTCCGCCTGCTTGAGCGACTTGTGAAGTTTTGAGGCCTCGGACTGGAGCAGCGCAATCACTTTCGCACTGATCTTCTGCTCATATACTTCTATCATCTTACGGGCAATGGCTGGTAGAGTAAACACGGTCTCTGCTGCAACTCCAATGCTGTTGAGTTCTGAGATACCCTGTTGCACTTCAGCGGGAATCTCCACTCCGGCACCCATCAGCTTGGCTGCTGCAAGTCGTATCTTGACTCCAAGTCTGTATCTGAGGTTCTCCAGTGCCTCTTTCGATTTCACAAGAATACCATCTTTGATGCTCTTCATCTCAAGACGAATGGCACCAAACTCATCAATCTTCTTTAGTCGGTCTGTGCTATCTTCCAGTTCAACTACTATTGGCATGAATATCTCTGCGTATGCTGGCTTGATGGTCTGCAAGTCTTCTACGATTGCCTCAATCTCTTGCAGACATGCATTTCTAAAAGTGGCAACTCCACTCTCGACCGCTCCTCGAAGGCTTCCGAGTGACTGGAGTAGGAACACAATTCCTCCCTCGAGTTCTTCAACTTTTGGAGCCTTCTTACTCAGTTGTGCATAGTCGAGAACTCTGTCTGCTGATGTGGCAAGTTCATTGAATCTTGCTAGGTATGTCTTTATCTTATCAATCACGTGTGCCTTTGCACTGTCACGCATGCTACTCGCTCTGAGATATAGCTGAACTAGTGTGTCTATCTCCCCCTTGGATAAGGCTGCGCGTGCATCAGCAAGGAACTGTCTGGTCGCAAGCACATCCTTTATCCCTGTGTCATCAGGCGCATCTGTTGCTACTTCAAGTTCGTCAATTATCTCTTCTACCTGGTCTCTGAGAGCAAGTCTGACCTGTCCTGCCCACTCCATCATCTTGGAATAGGATGCCAACAGTGTTGCAAGATCCATATTGTCAACATTCATGACTGGTGCTATAGGTATTATTGTAGATGTAGTTGGAATACCTCCTGCCACTATCTTTTGAGTGACCTCGTGTTTCATGTTAATTATCTTGTCCTTTAATATGCTGATCATCTGTTGTGTGGCTGAATCTACCTGTCCCTCTAGAGATACAAGTGTTGTCAGATTTGTGACACCTGATGCCTCCCGTGCAAGAACTCTCAACTTCTGAGAAAAGTCCATAGGCAAGTCTAGTCCCAGCCGTGCGGCGGTCTCAACGGACGTTTGTAATGATTCGATGTCCGATACCAACCTGACCGAGAGCATTCTGCTCACTTCATCCTTACGAGTATCGAGATACTGACGCTCTGTTCTCAGCTTAGATCCAAGTATTAATAGGTCCTGGAGTGTCTTGTTGGACACATCCTCGTTTGAGACTGTAGCAGCAACCTCGCTTCGGTCAATTGTCACATGACGCTCATAGGTCTCTACAATCCGCTTGTTCTCATCCAGAAGAGTCTTTATATCGCGAGCCACATCTTGTCGGATTGCTATGTACTTTTTCGAGAAGGCATCTGCGAACTCTGCCAGTGCTTGTGCATCTTTTTGGTCGCCTGCGGCAATCGATGGAAAACCAATATTTGCAATTGCGGATGCCTCATTCGGTCTGATCTCCTGTAATTTTGGAAGGAGTGCTATGACTTCTCTGTGTTCTTTTCTAAATATGTCAGCAAGATCTCGAACCGCTTTCATGTAGTCCTGTTCAAGCTCGCTGTTGACCTTTTCGAAAAGTTGTTGTAACTTTCGCTTCTTTAACATCGAAGCCGTACTGAGTTCGCTCTCGGTCTTGGTCAACACTGCAAAGACATCTTGCAGATGACGCACAATTCTATCCGTCTGTTCACTGAACGACGGGTTTACCGCCGTAAGGTGTAACTTGATATCAGAAACTCTGTCGAGTTGCCTTCGCCACTCGTGTGTGTTCAAGTGCTTGCCTCCGTAGAATTGACAATTTGTTATTGAATCTCCGCTTTAAGTTTGTTCTGGCTATATCCGAGATTTATGCAAAATTGGTATAAGCTATGTCTTTAGTCTGCTGGAAATGATTTGACTCTATTTTCTGTACTCGGTCGCGTCTAATTCTCTAATAAGCAACTTAAGATGCCTCATAGTCCTCTTCGCTGTCAAAGATCTCCTCCTGTTCAGCAATACCGGACCTGACGATCTCTAACCAGTCCTCTGCAAGACTCTCCAGTGTCGGATCGAGAGAGAATGCGTAATGGGCGGCCTCAAGTGCTGCATCATAATCATCTATCAAAAAGTGGTATACTGCATAGTTGTACCAAAGGACTGCTGAGTTTGGTTGGAGAAGAATGGCACGCTCTAGTGCCTCTGCAGCCTCGTCCCACTCCTCATCTGCCATCAGTGCAGTGGCAAGAAGTTGCCAGTCTCTGGCGTTTCTCGGTTGAAGTCGCAGACTCTTTCTAAGTGCTTCGATACCCTCTATATTCTCCTGTAGTAAGATGTGAAGGTATGCCTTGTCCTTCCATGCCTTTACTGACTCTGGTTGAATCCTGATGATGTGTTCTAATGCCTCGATTGCTTTCTTTGGTTGCTTGAGTTCTAGATTGCAGACTACGATATTCTCCCAGATACGAATATCATCAGGATTGATCTTGACACAACTCTCCAGAGTGGTCATTGCCTCATTGTAATTTTTTTGTTTCATCAGAACTGCCACTCGTTTTAACATCTTACCGAGTGGCGGTCTCATACGCTCGTTGTTCATGGAGAACTCAACACCACTCTAAGTCATGTATGTCGTCTACAAAATGACGTAAAAGGATTTTCATGTAAAAAAAAACTCATATTCTTATAACATAAAATAGTTCACACTTTTACTTTTAAATAGACCCCATTGTACGTATCAACGAATATCGATATTGTGTTGTACAATTCTGGTCTGGTATGACAACCAATGTACCTCTCAAGAACAGATAATTCAACATTGATTGAATGATGGATTGACTTGCTACACTGAAGTCTCTTAAGTATTCATTATTATGAATTGAATAGTGTTTATCCATGATAACATATACTGGTTCTGGAACAAGTACTGATGATCCTATATGCATTGTAGGTGCCTCGGGTCATATTGCAGCTATTGCTGCAGAGTATACATATCTGCGTCAAAACTATGGTACGCAAGGGACTGATTGGACTCTGCAACTGCAGACTTTGATAGAATTAGAACACAAGATGATAGACTTGACTGAGATTCGACTTGCTGATGGAAGAATTCTCCAACTATATTTTGATATCACCCCATATTGGGGCAGTTACTGATCTCCACCCGTCGATGGCGGAAATGGCTGGAACTACGTACTAAACTAGTCTGTTCGTATCTAGTCTACGTATTATATAAAATGTAGTTCATGCAAGAGCTATGAGTACAATCTCAATGGATGCATCCTTTGGAAGTCTTGCAACCTGTACGGTGCTTCTTGCAGGTGGTTTTGTGGTAAACCATCGTTCATACTCTTCATTCATTTGAGAAAAGTCACTCATGTCCCGGAGAAATACAGTGACCTTGACCACTCTCTCCATAGAACTGCCTGCCGCCTCTAAGACTGCCTTGAGATTGCTTAAGACCTGCCGCGTCTGTTCAACTATGGAACCCGTGACCATCTGTCCCGTGGCAGGATCAATTGGTATCTGACCCGAACAGAACACAAGTCCATCCGCCTTGATTGCCTGAGAATATGGTCCAATCGCCTTGGGTGCTCTCTCTGAACTGACTACTGAACGACTCGTTTTGTTTCACCCTAGTCTTTGGACCTAGGGTCCTCAAGATTAATGTGTCGGTAGTTGTGTTGATAGGCCATCTGTCTGATCTTAACTACTATGACCCTGTATCTATGTATGTCCAGAATTGATAATAATAAGAAGTGCTCTTATAAAGAGGAATTGATAATAGGATAATCTGTCAAACACATCTTGAACTGAGTAGAGTTGGAGTCTGATGTACTCTGTTATACTTGGCTCAGATATGTATAGTATGAATCGCTAGGTTGTAGACTCAAAATCTAAGGCTGTGAGAGTCATCATGGGGTCCACTATGAATGATGTAATGCAACTACAGAATTTTGGCCTGACAATGTATGAGGCCTCTGTCTATCTGACACTCACAAGACTAGGTATTGGTACACCACGCGAGATTGCACGACTATCTGGTATTCGTCGAGAAGAGGTATATAGAACTCTGCCCAGACTAGAGCGATTGGGTCTTGTTGATCGACTGCTTGACCGCCCTGTGAAGTTCAGGGCACTGCCTCTCAAAGAGGGCCTGATGATGCTGGTACGTCACAGAGAGGAGGAGGCAATGCGTGAGATATCTGAACTCAATCGGCAGATGAATACACTCATATCTCAACATTCTTCTTCTGACTCGCCCGCCTCTCTGACCGAGGAACAACCTCACTTCATGCTTGTGTCGGATAGAGACCCCCTGAATACAAGAGTCCGTTCGATGATCAGTAAGGCTCAGTTCCGTATTGATATCTCTGACTCATATAAGAATATAGTACGCTTTGTCTTGGATCATGAGGACGTTCTTCGAGAGGCTACAAGACGACGGGTCGCCATAAGGATCATCATGGACTATCCATCTAATGATATGGCTTTGGATACTATTCAAAGACATGTTCCTGCACAGTACGTATCAATGAGATTTCTAGATGAGCCACCTTCTCCATACATCCTGTTTGACAATAAGGAGGTAATGATGGCGACCTCACTCAGCGATATCTCACCAGAACGCAAGTTTCTCTGGAGTGATGACCCAAACTTTGTTCAGTTGATACAGAAGAACTTCGATGATCTTGTTACAAAGTCCTCTGACATTCATTCCTGTACATGTTCTCTCTCTAACCAACTGGATAGACTATTGAGATCACTTCGTCCGAGAGATCACTTGATTCTGGTCTATGACTCCATAGACGTGAAACACAGTATATTGTTTAGATTTGTAGAGCATGCATTGAACAAGGGCGAGGCTGTGAGATACGTCTGTTCAGAGGAGTCTCCTGAGCAGATCCGAGAAGCTATGCAAAGACATGGTATTGATGTCACTTGTCATGAGAACTCGGGTGCACTGTCTATTATCAACTATACAGAGATCTACCTCAAGAATGGCCAATTTGACCTCGAAAACGTGATATCTGCATGGTCACATATATATCAGCAAGTCATCGCTGCTGGCTTCTCAGGACTGAGTGTATGTGGCGAGTCTGCCCACTTTCTGAGGGACAATATGCTGAATAAACTGATCGAGTACGAGCAGCAACTGCACCCAATTTTTGAGACTCCTATGATTGCAATATGTGCATATAACTCGCAACACCTGACGTCAATAGAATCCTCCGTTGACATATACTCAGAACTAGTCAAGATGCACAGTCGACTACTATATGGTGGTACTGGATCGTCTGGCAGAGTTGAGATCCGTACCGCATTCAGTCACTAATTATTAATTGATGCCTCTTGTACAATCTTATAGACGTACTGTCGCATATCCGATAGACAGGGAACACGTTTGACTAACCTCTTTTTGAGTAGTGTTCGGAGCGCATATCTGACAGTTCTTGGTGCAAAAGGCACATCACTGAGGAGTTCCTTGGGAGTGACTCCTTTGTTACCTCTCCTTCGCAGACTATCAAGAATCATAGTCTGGCTCTTAGTAAGTCTTTCATTATTATCTCCATTCAGTGGTCTCATTACTATCACCTTTTATTATACCTCAACGCAAGAGTACCTTTTTCTCTAACATGAGACCATTACTCGGGATACGATTTAAGCAGGTGTGACTGTGACTTTACACACACAACAGTTGATATGGGTCATCTGTGAATGATCATCGATTGTCTAAGATACTCTCTTATTGTAGGACTTCTGTCGCAACTGAATGCATTTCTGTGGATATCATCATCATCTTCCGGGCGGCGGTGGTGGAACAGCATATCCCCTCACAACTCTGGTGCCAGTTTCGCCTCTAAGTGCCCTTGAGATATTTGGTGGGTCTGTGATGATGGCGAGTCTGCCGCCCTTGTTGAGAAAGTCTATGCACGCCTCAATCTTAGGTAGCATGCTTCCCGCTTTGAAATGCCCCTCTTCCATGTAACGTTGTGCCTCTATAGTGTCCATCTTGTCGATAGGTCTCTGTTTTGGAGTACCATAGTCCAGATAGACCTTCTCAACGGCTGTCGAGATGATCAGTGTGCCAGCTCCAATACCATTAGCCAGCAGTGCCGATGCTCGGTCCTTGTCAATGACTGCAGCAATCCCTCTCAGATAACCCTCCTTGTCCGCCACAACAGGAATGCCTCCACCTCCAACTGCATATACAACAAACTCATTCTCAATGAGTGTTCTTATTGCCGGTAGTTCAATGATCTGTCTTGGCTTTGGTGATGGCACTACGCGTCGCCACCCTCGTCCTGCATCCTCTCTAATAATCCAGCCCTCTTTTGAGGCTCGTTCCTTTGCCTCGCGTTCAGTCATGAATGAACCAATTGGTTTGTCTGGGTTCTTGAATGCAGGGTCGTCCTCTGCCACCCGGACCTGAGTCACAACACTCACCACCTGTTTGTCAATCCCCCTCTTATGAAACTCATTATATAATGCCTGTTCTATCATGTATCCAATTGCGCCCTGTGTGTCCGCTCCACAATAATCAAGAGGCACCTCATGTAATTCACTACGTGCGAGCTCAGACCTTCGTAAGATAAATCCGACCTGCGGTCCGTTGCCTGAGGTGATGACAACTTCATAACCCTGTTGAATCATATCCGCTATATGTACACAGGTCTCAGCCAATGCACGATATTGGTCTGGTATTGTCTGATGGTCTTTGTCCTTGATGAGTGAGTTTCCACCGATTGCTATCACTGCTCTGTTGTTCAATTTGGTCACCTCAGAGGAGTCTACAATTGATATTATACCTAGTTAAAATACTCGGTTTCGATAGCGTCCATCTCTTCTCTGTTCCTTCTTGATAGTATCCAAGTTTCTTGGATACTTGTAATAGATGTTTAGAACACGTGTTCTAAAGAACATCGATTTGAGCTGCCGAGTCTATCCCTAAAATGATCCTCTCCAACATGACTGTGACATGATGCTCTCCTCTCTCCCTTGTCTGACTCCGGTTACTATTCTCCCACTAATCAAAACAATAGTCGTTTTATTATTCCATGCTCATCCGTGAGTCTATTGATTAGGACAAGAACATCTCTGTTATTGGTATGTCCAATTTTTTAAGAGGTCTTCACAGACAAGGTCTAGTGAGTCATATCTCTCCCGCGTTGTGTTCGCGAAGCCACTCCTCCAGATATGCGGACTCCATCTCTGCTGCATCGATAAGTCGTTCTCCGGTCATTCCATCTACAAGTGTCTTTGTTGACATGACCAATCGGCGGTTCTTCTTATAGATGGAACTGAGAAACTCTTTGACCGTACTCATCAGCTCTGCCTGTAATACCACCCTGTCTGCAATGCCAATTCTCAATGCCTCCTCTGCAGTGACAGTACGTCCTGTCAGTAGTATGTCCTTTGTTCTTGAGGGGCCAACTAAAGCAATGAGATTTGATGCAGCTCCTGCACCAGGAAAGACGCCGATTTCCAACTCCGGTAACCTAAATGAAGCATTGGATGCAAAGAATCTAAAGTCACAGGCTGAGGCCAGCATTGCTCCGAATCCAATTGCGTAGCCATTTACTGCGGCAATCGTGATTGTATTTCGTGCTATCTTTACTGTGCGTATGACCTGTTCAAGGATCTTAAAGAAGTCATAGTGTCTCTGCCCCTCAAGTGATCTCACCATGTCAAGGTCAAAACCCGCGCAGAATGCCTTTTCGCCCTCTCCGGTGAAGACAACGGCAAATATACTCTTATCATTAAGTAGACGTGCAACTCTATCTTCAAACGATACTAACATCTCATAAGTGACCGAGTTGAGTTTCTGAGGACGGGATATTGTCACTGTTGCAATAGCATCTTTCACATCTACTCTGATCTCACCGTTCAAGTTCTAAGCCTCCAGCATGTATATGGCGCAAAATTATGTCCCGAAAAAACTCTTTCCTTTCGTTTCTGTAACTTGTAGTTCAAAAATTTGTGGTGTCTACTTACACGCATCACAGTCCTCATCAACAAATTCACACTGTGACCGATGGGTTGCACATGCAACCCCAGCATCGCGTAAGAGTCTGATCAGTCGATTGAACTCTCGTGTCATTATCCTATAGATGGGCGTATCTTGTTGTCTGTTTTTCCATGCCTCGATCATTATGTCTGCGGATCTCTCAATCTCAGGAATGAACTCACGAGGAATTGTCATTATACTCCCTCTGGCACGAGAAGACTGCTCAAGTTTGTATTGTGTGATGGCGGGTTCCGTCACTCCCAACATTGATGCAATCTGTCTCTGTGGAATGCCCTTGTCAATCAGTATCCTCGTCAGCTCTCTGCGTAGTGCGGGCAATATGTACCACACATCGATCTCCTGAGGCATCAACCAAGTCCTCCTTTTTTCACGTCTTGTTTTACTGTGTGGAGTCACTGAGATCACCAGAACATTGTCTTTACGATGGTGAAGTATTAGACTAATAAGTATGCTGTACATGCAATTTGCCCGTTTTTATGTTCCATATCTCTCTTCTAACAGGTCCCTCTCTGTAAACACTGTTACGTTCTCAAGATACTGTCTGGGCAATAACAGATAAATCTCCCATCTCTCGACTCAGTTAATAAGGTGTGCATCTTGAGAGTCTTAGTGACCGGTGGCACAGGATTCATTGGTGGAAAGTTGCTCAGACGACTGCTTGACAGTGGACATGATGTCAAGGCGCTTGTACGGAAGACAAGTGATGTTGGTAAGCTCCCTGAGGGTGTAGAACTGAGGTATGGTGACCTTGCAGACGAGTCCTCTCTAGAGGATGCTGTGAAGAGAGTTGATGTCGTATTGCATTTGGCAGCTCTGTTTGATTTTTATCCACGCGATGTCGATCTGATGTATAGAGTGAATGTGGATGGCACCCGTGCGCTTATGAACGCCTGTGTGGGAACTGAGGTGGATCGCTTTATTTACTGTTCATCAACTGAGGCAATTGGGCCTGTAGAGTCACCACCTGGCGATGAGAAGACACCTCTACGGCCACGGTTCCAATACGGTCATAGTAAAGTCCTTGCAGAGAATGTAGTACGTCAGATCTCTAGTGACACAGGTCTTGCTCATATGATTATTCGACCCACTGGTGTATTTGGAGAGGGTGACTTTTACACAGCGTATGAGTTGATTAAGGCACTCAATGATGGTGCTGTACCAGTTCTACCTGGCAATGGTGAGAAGCACATCATGTACACCTATGTTGAGGACGTGGTTGAAGGATTCGTTAAGGCTGTGACAGCCGAAGAGGGGTTGAATGACACGTTTACTCTCTGTCCCGATTCACCAATGAAGTACAAGGATCTGGTGTCTTTTCTCTGTGACACGCTTGGTGTGAGACCGCCACGTCTATGGATACCAACCACATTGGCAAAGATTGGCATAGGTCTGATGAGCCCCATCAAGAACCGAAAGAAGACCACTTTTCTCTGGCACATTAAGACTGTGGAGAGCATGGACGAGGAGAGATGGTACTCGAATGCGCATGCAAAGGCCGTGCTTGGTTGGAGTCCGAAGTTCAGCATGGAGGAGGGACTAAAGAGAACAATCGAGTGGTACTGGGCAAATAATCATCTTGTGAGGAGGCGAGCATAAATTGGATGCAGCTCTTGAGGTCATACTCATAGTACTACCTATCATACTGGCCTTTATAATGCTGGTCTTCATGAAGAGAGCAGCTGACACAACAGGTATAGTTGTCTGGCTAGTCACATTAGTGATCGCCATTGTATTCTTTCACACTGAGATTGCTGTTGCACTGGTGGCAAGTGTTGCAGGACTCGTCAATAGCTTTCCAATATCACTTATGGTTGCCACATCCATACTCATGATGACGTACATGCAGGAGGTCGGTGCACTTCAGCGTCTAATTGTCTTCTTCAAGACTCTTGGCGGCGGTAGCAAACCCATGCAGATAATGGTGATCAGTCTGGGACTGGGCCTATTCCTTGTAGGAATCGGTGCTACACCCGTGTCTATGCTGCCCCCAGTGATGTTGGCACTTGGATTCAGTCCTCTTGTTGCTGTTGCACTACCTGCCATAGGTTATGATCCGTTGACTACGTTTGCTCTACTTGCTGTACCTGCTGTTGTCTTTAGAGACACTTATTCTGCAGTGACAGGGATCGACGTCACACTTGCGGAGGCTGGTTCTGTCTTTGCGTGGTATATGCCTGTTATAACGACAGGCATTGCGGTCTCAATGTTATGGATTGCAGGCGGACGCAAGATGTTGAGAGACCGAGAGGGACTGATGCTTGCAGTGATATGTTGTCTGACTGCAGGAACTGTTGCCATCATCGCTAACGCCCCTATTGTCAATCAGACCACACTCACTAATGTCTATGCGGGCACTGCCGTCCTTCTGGTATTGTTTCTGTATACACGGCTTCGTCACCGTCCTATCATTGACAGGAGTACACTGACTGATGAAGACTTGAGAGTTGAGAACAGCCTGAGTCTGAGACGTGCAGCAATTCCTTGGACCGTGCTAGTTGTATTGTGCCTCATCACCAACGTAATTCCTCCGATCAAGGATCTTCTGTTCACTCAGCTTGCTGCACCTGTCTATGTGTTTGACTATCCGCGTGTGATCAACACACGTGTATTATGGCAGGCATATACGCTCATGCTTGTAGCAACACTAGTATCGATACCCTTCTTTAGACATGACCGTACTGTATTGAGAAACACGTTCACCAAGTTTCTCAAGAGAGCACCGCGGCCTGTATTGGCTGCAGCCATATTCTTTGCCATGGCAGAGGTAATGAACTACAGCGGCTATTATCATGGTCCGTCTGGTTGGTCAACGCCATTGGACATGACCGATAACATGGTCTATCTGTTGGCATCGGTCACATCAAGTACGTTGGGTGCAGCATATCCTATGACTGCTGCTTTTCTTGGCCTTCTGGCCGGTTTCATATCCGGCTCTGAGACCTCTGCAATTGCAATGTTCACAAAATACCATCATCAGGCAAGCACAATGATTGGTGCAAACTCAATTGTTGTCGCAGCCAGCAATGGCATAGGTGGTGGACTTGCAAGTGTACTGAGCCCAGCAAAGATTCAGAACGCTGCGGCAGTCATAGATAAGATTGGCATTGAGGGCGATGTGATTCGTTATGGTGTTGTTGTGGCCGTGTTGATGACACTCGTTGTGGCTGTAATGACAATGTTCTGGGCGTTCATATAGCGCCTGTCAAGTTCACCTCTAGTAACAGGCGATCCTGTGGTAACCATTACAGTATCCGTGGTATGGTCTCAGTGACAAACCATATCTATATCAGTCCACCAGTCCGTCCTCTGGTCCTTATGACACGCTTAATGGAACCCGAATATGTGGGCAGTCTGAGACTTGAAAATCGTCTGGTGATGCTCGCAACTCATCTGAGTCATTGTAATGAGGGCAAGGTCACCAAACAACTCATAGACTTCTATGTGTAACGTGCACGATACCGGCCCGGTCTGATTATTGTTGGTGGCTGCTATACCGAACATCTTGGTATGGCTAGTCCTACGATGATTGGAATAAGCGATGACTCACACATTGAGGGACTCCAGTCTCTTGTCGACAGTGTTCACAAATACGGTGTACCCATCGCAACTCAGTTGTATCATGCAGGCCGCTATGCCTATTCCTTCATTCTTGGTGAAGAGGCAGTCTCGGCCTCGGCAGTACCATGCAGGCTCACACGTGAGACTCCCCGTGCACTCACTGTCGAAGAGATACATGCGACAGTTCGACGATTTGGTGAGGCGGCTGCTCGTGCAAAGCGTGCTGGCTTTGATGCTGTAGAGATAATCGGTTCAGCTGGTTATTTGATAAACCAGTTTCTGGCTGCTGTGACTAATCACAGAACAGATGAATATGGTGGCAGTCTTGAGTCAAGAGCTAGGTTCCCTCTAGAGGTCATCAGGGCTGTCAGGGATGCTGTTGGTCCATCATTTCCTGTCATCTATAGAATGAGTGGGGCTGACTTTGTTGAGGGCGGTCTCACACTTGATGACAACAGAATTCTTGCGCCAATGTTTGAACGTGCAGGTGTCGATGCATTCAACGTCACTGGTGGCTGGCATGAGACTAGGGTTCCTCAGATCACAATGGGTGTTCCACGAGGTCACTATGCGTATCTTGCTGAGGGAATCGCTGAGGTTGTGAACGTACCGGTGGTTGCATGCAACCGAATCAATGGTATAGGTGTGGCAGAACGCATACTTGCACGAGGTAAGGCTCGACTGATTGGAATGTCCCGAGGATTAATAGCAGACCCGTCACTCCCTGAAAAGATAAGGACTGGTCGTTCTAGTGAGATCCGCCCCTGCATAGCATGCAATCAGGGATGTCTTGACCGTGTGTTCACATTGACACCGCTGACATGTGCTATAAATCCCCAGGCGGGTTATGAGGAATCCCGTAAGATTGGTCCACCTGGAGATGAACGAGTTGCAGTTGTTGGCGCTGGCCCTGCTGGACTTGAGGCCTCCAGGGTACTTGCACTGAGAGGTTTTGATGTCACCCTATATGACAGGAAGAATCATGTGGGTGGTCTGTTACGACTTGCTGCTCGTGTACCCGGAAGAAGTGAGTTTGCAGCGTATATCTCTCATATGCAGCGTGAGATGGATCGGCTCTCTGTAAAGATGGAATTGGGCCGTGATGTGAACTATCATCATGTGTCCGACTATGACTTTGTAATATGTTCAACAGGTACACTTCCGCAGGTGGGCTCGTTTGATGGTGCCGAGTCTGCAAGTCTTATGACTGTCACCGATGTTCTTGAGAGTTCAGTCACAGGGCTGGGTAAGGTGTTAGTCTTGGGTGGCAGTGCACTGGGCTGTTATGGTGCATTATATCTTGCTGCCAATTCAGAGGAGGTCCATTTGATTGAGGCGGGAAAGGTGATTGGAGGTGACCTTGGCAGGTCGACACGATGGGTGATACTGCAGGCATTGAATGACAGGGGTGTTCATATACACGAACACTGCGAGATCGTACAAGTTGGAGAAAACTATGCACTGGTGCGAGATAATCACGAGTCAACAGTTTTGACGGCAGACCTCATTGTGTCCGCAGGTGGTATGGAGCCCGACTGTCGTCTATACGAACAACTTGATGCATGCGGTGTGCCATGTGTAGTGCTAGGTTCTGCTGACAGGCCAATGGATCTACTTGAGGCGGTCCACAGTGCATTTCAGTTCGCCAACAGGTTTGAAAACCCCTAGTCATAACTACCATATGGCCCTATGGAGCATATTTACTTATGTCTCTGTTTATAGACGAGAACAATTAATAGCGGTTATATGCGCAGGTTAATACGCTAACCGTTATATGAGATTCTCAATCGACATGATGTAATATCTACGGAGATGCATGTTCGTGAGTATTGATGACTCTGATGCCATATCACCAGTGATCAGTTATCCGACCTTCAGCGAACTCTATGGTGTTCTCTCTCGGTATTTTGTTGTCATACAGAGTGCTATCGAGTTTGGTATGCCTATGTTCACATTCAAGTGGCCAAACAATAAAATGCCAAGTGTAGAAGAACAGACAACTGTGTTTGAGGAGATAGATGCACATGCAGAGCGACTCAGAGTATGGCCTATTGTCCGTTGGCTGAACAAGAGAGATGGCATATACGCAGTCCGTTTTGTGCCCATTCAAAAGGCGCCTCCATCAGACCGCAGAATCAACTATGCGCTCTTTGTGGCCACACTCGCTTCCATCACACTCGGTGGTTTTCTTCAGGTCACCAGTCCTGTGTTCTTGACTCTCTTCTATCCCAATGGATGGACCTATCTTGACATATTTCTTGTGACGCTGTTTTTCATAGCCTCTGTCATGGGAGTCTTCTTCACACACGAGATGGGCCACTACATGACCGCAAAACGACGTGGAATTGATGCAACACTTCCGTATTTCATTCCTGGTCTACCAGAGCTGGGTGGTACTTTTGGTGCATTCATTCAACAGCGAAGTCCACCAAAGCACAGACGTGATCTGTTTGATCTTGGTGTGGCTGGTCCCTTCTGTGGTTTTGCAGTCACCCTTGTTGTTCTCACAATTGGTTTTCTGTTGTCTGTCCCGCTGACCGCAGAACAACTCCGAGCCATTGATGATGCATTCCCAGGTATGACCGGTTCACTCCCAGTACCACTTCTGTTTACTGTTCTAGAGTTCATCTTTTCTGGATTTATTCCAGAGGGTGGTACAATATATCTTCACCCAATCGGCTATACCGCATGGGTCGGTTGTCTAGTCACAGCATTGAACCTCTTTCCAGTAAGTCAGCTTGATGGTGGTCATGCATTGAGATCTATTGTCAATCAGAGGCTCCACAAATACATCGGTTGGTTTGCAATCTTAGTGATGTTCTTGCTCGGATTCTTTCTCATGGCATTGTTAGTCATGTTCCTGTCTCAGGGCGGAGAACATCCCGGTCCACTCAATGACACTATTCCGGTCTCCAAATCACGAGTCATTCTGTTTATACTTGCTATGATTGTGTTGGTTCTTTCTATACCTCCACTAGGTCTTTCACTACTAAATCTATGATGTATTTGTCTAGCAATTAAATCACAAATCCGCACAATGCTAGGTGGTAATCTAGGGATGTCATCATAATAGATATCCGAAGTTATTCCATGTTAGGTATCTGATAATCTCTGTAGAGATTGACGCAGAGAATAGTGACAGTTAAGATATCTCACAGTAAATATCTCACAGATTTATTGAATTGTCTATTATTTATCTCATCTCTGGAGTTGAGTGAATCATGCCTCCTGCAGCAGTAAAGAGTATCCGCGACCTCTTATTCTGGCAGTATGCAAAGATCATATCTGAGTCCGCAGGCTTTGGGAAGGGCCATTATGCCTTTGTAATGAATCGCTTTAAGAAGTTGCAGAGTGGTGAGATTGAATGGTCCAGTACGATTAGGGAGTATATTCGTGAGAGAGAACAGAAAAAACAATGTATCTACTGTGGTGCTAAGAAGGACCTATCTTATGATCATCTCATTCCGTTGAGTAGAGGCGGCCCTGATATTCCTGATAATTTGGTGATGGCATGTAAGAGTTGCAACTCCTCCAAGGGTGCACGTGGACTCTATGAATGGTTCGGACTAAATGGACGTGATGCTGTTCCCCGTGTTGCGGAAGGCAAGTATCTGAAGCTCCTATATCAGTTGCATGAACTCAACAATACTCTTGATATCTGTCGAGATAGTCTTTATAGACTATGTAAGAGATGTCAAGTCCACTATCTCTGTAGTTCAACTGAATTGACTGTCTACTGTCTTGAGAGCATCCTGATGCAGCTCTGAATGGCAAGTGTATCTAATTCTGTGATATGCCGAACTCATGTGCCGGGGGATTATTATTCGTCCTCCTCCCAGTCCTCGTCCTCTTCGTCCTCCATGTCC
>FWPU01005298.1_pt1 | contig 28316 bp, 23 predicted proteins | sample 2228361 | NCBI WGS metagenome assembly FWPU01 (sample SAMEA103939777, study PRJEB20133) | metagenome
TGGCGTACCGTTGGTAAACAACTTAATGCCTGCGTAGCCAGAAAACCATGCAGTGGCGCCCGCACCGTTCCACGAGTCGTCAAACCAGCCGACTGCATAATGCCCCATCGTCTTCCCGTCATAACCAAAGGAATCCGAAGGGTTTAGTCCGATGAACCTGCGAATGTTCGTCAAGCCGACATTCAAGTTGGTATCCACATTCAATCCGCGTGTGTTGGTACTGTAGACGGCGTAGGGTGTCGTAGTTATCTTCACACGGGGCGATAATACGGTGGAACCCACCGCGATTTCCAAGTAGCGATCCGCGCCGTTCCACGCCGCCCCAAAATCGAGCGTGGTAGTGAACAGCCCGTGCTGAACAGAGACATTCCGGGTGATGGTAAAGCCAATCTGATTGCCTCCGGTCAGCGCGTCGAAGAGTTTGAAGGTCATACTGAAAGTGCCGTTCGCAGGGGTGCCGTTCTCTTTGAGCATGCCCTGATAGGTGAACGGTTGTGCGTACACAAGGCTTGCCAGCATGGTGGCAAGCACAATCCCTAACATCGTTCGGTTTCTCATCGTTTTGCCTCCTCTGGCGAATGTTCGTTTTCAACTCCGTTTTCCGATTAGTAGGGTCCTCATGGCTTCGCGTTCATGGTTTGTTGGCGTGCCTGACGTTCCTGACGCGCCTGGATCGATTTCAGGCGTGCCTCCCATGCCTGGACAGGGTCGACACCGCCCGACAAGGATTCATCCCATGAGCGATAGACCTGGAAGTCGCGATGCGCCTTGCGCACCGCTTCCACGCGCCAGTCGAACTCGTAGTTGCCCCGCCCATTGAGCAGTTCGACCACCTCGATGCCGTCCAAACTGACGCGCACCGCAGCAAGCCCTTTCGATTCACCTGAGCGTGGGGTCAGTTGGACGGTCATGCCTTGCTCGTCGGCGAGTTTGCGGAAGTGGTCGGGCAGTTCAATCCGGGCGCGCCCGTTGACCAGTCGCGCCGTGCCCCGCGCATACATCGCCGCTTCAGGACCCTCGATCGAGGCATACCAGATGTCGCGCGTCGGGTCTTCGGGATCAGGCACGCGGAAGCTCTTGACATCCGCCCAGATGACCCCATAGCCATTCCGGTCGACAGTAAGCCCTCCTTCCACGTTGCCTGCTGCGTTACATACACCGACGTATCCGTGATCGAGATGTTCTGGATGCGAAGTTATGACCACATTATTGCTTTCATTGGCACCTCGAATCCAGATCTCTCCAACCCATGCACCATTGCTGCGGTCTGAAGCTACGCATGCCACACGCCAGTGGCTATATGGATCACCCCCGCCGCCTACAGAGGACCAGTTTCCGCGTACGAGGAGATTACCCGCCACCTCCAGACTATCCCATATACCCAGGGTGCCATTGCCGGGTATCTCCAGGGTGGCGGCATTTGCCCGCACGTTATCCATCAAATGCCCAGGCACTATCTGTAAGGTTGTTGGCCCACTACCACCGGTAACAAATGCCCAACCCCTGACGTGCAGTTCCGCCTGCGGGTCAGCAGTACGAACTCCAACAAAGCCGAGCCTGCTAATATATAGGTCCGGACCATGCACACCCTCCTGGGCGTCCCCATACAGACGCAGGTCGTTGAAGCCGATCAGCCTGTCTAATCCAAAGATACTACTGTCGTCAGCAAAGCGAATGTTGCCAGCTACATGTAAACGCTCGGTAGGGCTGGTTGTACCGATGCCGACGTTGTTTGTGAAGACGCCGTTACCCACTACATGCAAGCGCTGACTGGGATCTGTTGTACCAATTCCCAGGTTGCCACTGCCTCGAATGGTCACGACCTCGTTCCCATTTGGCGCATCCAGAAATGAGAAGCGATTCGTGGGGTTGTGCAGGTGGATTCGAAACTGATTCGGAGCAATCCCGAACCCCATCACATCCGAAGCGGTGTTGCCCTGCCAGAGTGCCAGCTTGGTGTTCGCATCGCCACCTCCCAACGAGAGGCGTACAGCGGGGTTATTCGTGCCTATCCCCACATTCCCATCGGTGTAGAAAATGTTGCTCCCACCTGTCTGCCACGGGCGCTGGGCGAATACAGCATAGGGCACAGGGTTGACCTTCACACGGGGCGACAGCACGGTGGAACCCACCGTGATTTCCAAGTAGCGATCCGCGCCGTTCCACACCGCGCCAAAATCGAGCGTCTCGGTCAATAGTCCATTCTCCACACGGACATTGCGCGTAATCGTGGAGCCGATTTGGTTTCCACCTGTGGGCGCGTCGAAGAGTTTGAAGGTCATACTGAAAGTGCCGTTCGCAGGGGTGCCGTTCTCTTTGAGCATTCCCTGATAGGTGAACGGTTGTTGCGCCAGGACGCCTGTTATGCAAATGAACAGCATTCCCAGCGCCAGAGCAACGCGTGAAATGTTGGTCATTGCGGAAGCCTCCTTTTGCTTAAAAATCAAAGCAGTCAACGCGGTGAAATGCAGTCAGGTAAGAAGGGCAAGGGGTAGACGCAGTTGTTCTCCTTCCTGAGAGCGTCTCATCTTGTTGACCAGGAAAACTTTATCACAGCTAATCATATTTTGTCAAGGGGGTTGCGCGGATTTTGAGACAATTTTCCCGCGCGCGGGTGCGCCTGGCGGTACACCTGCTTCAGCCGCTCGCGACTGACGTGCGTGTACACCTGTGTGGTGGTGAGGTTAGCGTGTCCGAGCAGTTCCTGCACGGTGCGCAGGTCCGCGCCGCCGTCCAGCAGATGCGTGGCAAAGGAGTGGCGCAGGGAGTGCGGCGTGGGGGTAATTCCCGTGCTGGTCTGCACGCCGTACCGCTCCACCACCCGGCGCACACTGCGGTCGGTCAGGCGCGTGCCCCGATGGTTCAGGAAGAGCCAGCCTTCATCGCGACGGGTGTTTCTGGCGAGCAGTTGCGGTCGCGCCCGCGTCAGATAATCGGTCAAAGCTTCATGTGCCGCCCTGCCGAAGAGTACCACCCGCGCCTTATTGCCCTTGCCCATCACCTGGATGCTGTTCTGGTTCCAGTCGATATCCTGCAGGCGGACGCAGGTGAGTTCGCCCACGCGCATCCCGGTGGCATACAACAGCTCCAGAATAGCCCGGTCGCGAATGGACAGCGGGTCCTCACCTGCCGGCGCGGTCAGCAGGTCGGTCACCTCCTGTTGCGAGAGCACTTTCGGCAGTTGCTGGTCATGGCGAGGTGCGTTTACCGCCTGTGCCGGATTGCGTTCCACCTCCCCCCGACGCTGAAGGTATTTGAAGAAGGCGCGCAGTGCGGCGATTTTGCGCTCGATACTTCGGGGCGACAACGCCAGCCGATGCAGTTCCGCCAGAAACGCGCGCACGTGAGCGGCTTGCACATCCCGCCAGCGCAGAGGAGGCTCCGTGCGCTCCAGAAACTCTGCGAACTGCACGATGTCGCGCGTGTAGCCACGCACCGTGTTCTCTGATGCTCGCCGCCGATGCTGAAGGTCTACCGCAAAGGCGTCGATGGGTTCATACAGATGATCGTTCATACCCGCAGCTCCTGCAGGAAGCGCTCCATCGCCTTTTGCGCCCGCTCCACCTTCGCCGCGATGCGTTGCTGTCGGTCGCGTACGGGCGGCTCCGGTTCGGGCAGTAAACCGAAGTTCGCGTTCATCGGCTGGAAGTCCTTGCCCGCATAGTGGCTGATGTAGTCCAGCAGTGCGCCCATCATGGTATCCGCAGGCAGTGTGAGTGGAGGCAGTCCCCGAACCAGCCGGACCGCATTGATGCCCGCCACGATTCCGCACATTGCGCTCTCGATGTAGCCCTCCACGCCCGTTATCTGCCCCGCGAAGAAGATGCCGGGATCGCGACGCAACTGCAGGGTCGGCTCCAGCAGGGACGGCGAGTGGATGTAGGTATTGCGATGCATCACGCCATAGCGCACGAACTCGGCGTTCTCCAGGCCGGGTATCATGCGGAAAACGCGCTTCTGCTCGCCCCACTTCATGCGCGTCTGGCAACCCACCAGCCCGTACAGCGTGCCCTGCAGGTTCTCCTGACGCAACTGCACCACCGCATAGGGACGCTTGCCCGTGCGCGGGTCGCGCAAACCGACCGGTTTGAACCGGCTGAAACGCAGAGCCTCCCTGCCCCGCCTGGCGATCTCCTCGATGGGCAGGCATCCTTCGAAGTATCGCGCCTCTTCGAAGTGGTGCGGCTGAATGGTCTCTGCCGACAGCAGGGCGTTGACGAACGCATCGTATTCCTCGCGCGTCATGGGGCAGTTCAGGTAGGCTGACTCGCCCTTGTCGTAACGCGACGCCACGAAGATGCGCTCCATGTTCAGCGTCAGCGCGTCCACGATGGGCGCCACGGCGTCGTAGAAGTACAGACGCTCGCTACCGGTCAGCTCCGCGATTGCCTGCGCCAGCGCGTCGGAGGTGAGCGGACCCGTGGCGATAATCAGCGGACGGTCATCGGGGATGCTGGTCACCTCTTCGCGCACGATCTCGATGAGCGGATGCGCCTCCAGTCGACGAGTCACCGCCTCAGCAAAGAGATGCCGGTCTACCGCCAGCGCTTCGCCAGCGGGAACGGCTACCTCTTGAGCACATTCCAGCACCAGCGACCCCAGCGCACGCATCTCCCACTTCAGCAGGCCGGACGCGCTGGTCAGCAGATTGGACTTGAAGGAGTTCGAGCAAACCGGCTCGGCAAGGTACGGTGTCTCATGTACCGGCGTCTGCCTGACCGGACGCATTTCGAGCAGGCGCACAGACACCCCCGCCTGCGCGACCGTCCATGCGGCTTCCGACCCCGCGAAACCACCGCCGATAATCGTCACGTAGTCTGCCATCTCTCCCTGTCCCGATTCGTTTCTACCAGCAAAAGTATACCCGACGCCTCTTGACTGTAACCAAATGGCGATTGATTCCATCATACATATTGGTAATACCCTGAACAGGAGCTTTCCATGCGTTTGCGCAAACGAGCCTTCACACTGATAGAGCTGCTCGTCGTGATTGCCATCATCGCACTGCTGGCGGCGATACTGTTCCCCGTCTTCGCGCAGGTGCGGGCGAACGCTCGGCGAACCTCGTGCATGAGTCAACTGCGACAGATCGGCATGGCAACGCGCATGTACATGCAGGACTACGACGCCCTGCCCCCGCGCCTCAGCGCCCTGTATCCCGCTTACCAGCCTTCCACCCAGCTGTTCATCTGCCCGTCCGACCCGAAGCGCGGTCAGCATGAGGGCAATCCGCGTCTGGAGGGCAACCTGTACCTGCCCACCGGTGTGAGTTACGACTACATCCCCAACTGGGGCATCGCGCATGAGCTGGGCTGGTGGCAACCCTTCCCCGACTATGGCGAAGGCAAATGGGGTGAGCAAACCCCGCTGGCGGATTGCAACTGGCACTGGGCGACCTTCTTCAAGGTGGAGAATCGCCGCGATACCCCGCCGACTGGACGGCGCGGATGGGTGCTGGTACTGTTGCAGTCCGGTACGGTCAGGGCGGTGCATCTCTCCATCTATCCAGACCAGTATAACCCCACCGGAGGCGAAGGATAACCGCGCCCGCCCTCGAACAGATTCTCAGCACAATTTGCACAGGAGGACGTTGCCGTCATGAAACGGGTTCGAGTGGGCGCTATTGGCACTGGAGGCATTTTCCGCGGAGCGCACCTTCCCGCCTACCCCGACCTGCCCGCCTGCCAGCTGGTGGCGTTGTGTGACGTCTCGGCAGAGAACCTCGCCGCTACCGAGTCGCGCATGAAGGAGCTCTACAAACAGAAGGCAAAGCAGGCGGAAGAGCGTGGGGACACCGCGACCGAGGAGCGACTGAGGGCGGACATCAAAGAGGTGAAACTGTATCAGGACGTGCAGATGATGCTCCAGAACGAGGCACTGGACCTGGTGGACATCTGCACCCAGCCCGTTCTCCACGCGCCGATGGCTATTACTGCGCTGGAGGCAGGAGTGCACGTGATGTGCGAGAAGCCAATGGCACGTACGTGGCTGGAATGTATGCGTGTGGTAGAGACGGTGGAGCGGACGGGCAAGCTGTACCAGCACAACGAGAACTGGCTGTGGGACCCGTTCTATTACACCGCCAAGAAGATTATCGATGCAGGGTGGATCGGTGAGCCGGTGATGATGTTCCTTGCTACCGCGCACGGCGGACCAGAGGGCAATCCCAACTTCTGGAACGCTGAGACCGGAGGAGGCGGCTCCCTGCTGGATAACGGCATCCACGCCATCGGCGCGTCGTGGTACCTGTCTGGTCTGGACAAAGAACCCACCACCGTCAAAGCCGCCGAGCCCATCGGCATCACCATCCGTATGCCCCAGCGCATCCTGTCGGGGCAGTTCCAACAGGTGCGAGTGGAAGACGACGGGCATATCCTCATCCGCTTCGAGAACAGACGCACCGGCGCATGGAGCACCGCACACGTGGAGGGGTCATGGAGCCACCGCGACTCGCCCGACACCGTCATCATTGGCACGATGGGCACTATCCGCTTCACTCACGAAGATGACAGGCGGCTGGTGGTGGTAGAAGACGCAACGGGCGGCTGCCGGCGCGTGGAGGCGACAGGTCCGACGTGGGAATACTGGCCCTCGTCGTTTTATGGCGAGATCCGCAACATGGTGGAGTGCGTGCAGAAAGGCGTGCGCTCTATCAGCGATGAGCGTTTTGGCGCGGAGTGTTCCGCCATTGTGGGCGCGGCGTACCTGTCGCAGAAGCGTGGCAAGCGTGCGGTGACGCTGGCGGAGTTCAAACGGTTCGCCCACGACATCGCTCGCAGGTATCCCGATTCCGCCGACGCCGAGCTGATGGTTCGTCTTCTGCCCTGAACGCTGGAAATTTCTCGAAAAAAAAGCCGGGAAATGGCTCAGAATCGCCCGTTTTGGTACGAATCTTGCTGTACGTACAGGGTGAGGAGCGAATTCGTCCGAGCGCGCCCCAGCGGCGAACAAAAGGGTCAATAACGCACTGCTGGTTCTACCTTACTGACGCCGCAGATAGTGACTGAGTAGCACATGGTCCCAGGCGGGAGTCCCCCCACGTTCCTGGGACCGATTTTTTGTCTGACCTATCGTTTGGCGAGCACCTCGCGCTCGTAGCGACGCACTTCCTCCAGCCATGCCGCGCCGACGGGCACTTCCTGCGTGTGGCAATAGTAGTCCCACACCGCGCTGTAAGGCAGGGTTTTCGCCTCTTCCATCAGGGCGAGACGGGCGGTACGGTCGCCGTTTGCCTCCAGCTCCTTCAGCATGTGCGAAGGCTCCAGCAAGGCGATGAGCAACGCCTTGAGCATGGCTCGCGTGCCGATAACCCATGCCGCCACGCGGTTGATGCTGGCGTCGAAGTAGTCCAGCCCGAGATGCACGCGGTTCAGCACTGCGCCACGAACCAGCTCCTCCGCGATGGAACGGGTCTCATCGTTCAGAATTACCACGTGGTCGCTATCCCAGCGAATGCCCCGGCTGACGTGCAGAAGCACCTCGGGCAGGAAGAGCAGTACCGCCGAGAGCTTGTCGGCAATCTGCTCGGTGGGGTGGAAGTGCCCCGTATCGATACAGATGAGCAGGTTGTGCTTGACAGCATAAGGCAGGTAGAACTCCCACGATCCCGCTACATAGCTTTCCGAGCCGATTCCGAACAGTTTGGACTCGACCGCATCCTTCACATACTGCCTGTCCAGCGGCTCGCGGTAGATGGCGTCCAGCGACTCCTTCAGGCGCTGGCGCGGCGCCCAGCGGTCGGCGGGCAGGTCTTTCTCGCCGTCGGGTATCCAGAGGTTGTGGATGCACGCACTGCCCTGCGACTTGCCCATCGCCTCGGCGATTTTGCGGCAGGCGATGGCATGTTCCACCCAGAACTGCCTCACCCCGCTATCCGCACTGGCAAGCGTCCACCCGTCGCTGGCAAGCGGATGGGCGAAGAAAGTGCCGTTGAAGTCCAGCGGGATACCGTGCTCGCGCGACCAGTGCATCCAGCTCTGGAAGTGTTTTGGCTCCAGCTGGTTACGCTCCACCTTTTCAGGATAGTCCACATAGAAGGCATGAAGGTTGAGACGATGCTTGCCGGGGATGAGACTGTACGCCTTCAGCAGGTCGGCGCGGAGTTCGTCGGGAGTGCGCGCCTTGCCGGGATAGTTGCCGGTGACAGCCAGACCTCCCCCCAGCTCCTCGCCCGCGTTCTCGAAACCGCCAACGTCATCGCCCTGCCAGCAATGCAGAGAGATGGAGATGGCCTTCATCTGCTCCAGCACGCGGTCGGTGTCCACGCCATAGGCGGCGTATACCTCCTTTGCTTGCTGGTAACGGCTCTCAATCTCTTTGCTGTCCAGCCTCGGTAGGTTCATGCTTGTTCCCTCCTGCTTCCTCCAGTTTGCGGATCACGAACGGAATCTTGTTCTGCGCCGTGCGCACGAGTTCCTCAACCACTTCGATTTGCACCTGCATCTCGGCGGGCAGCTTCAAGGCGGCGTTGTGCAGGATCTGTTGACGGTCGCGCTCGCCGAAACCGGAAGATGGAACAACCAGAATGCGCACCCGGTACGGGGTCTCCTGAATGACCTGCATCCGCACCACGTGCTCCACGTCACGCGGGATATGATCGATGCCCATCAGGTGGGCGCCATCCGGCGATACCAGATAGTCTCCACTGCGCCCCAGCACTCCCGTGAACGGCTCCATCCCATAGCAGATAGCTTCAATCTGCGCACCTGATAAGCCTTTCGGCAGTCGGATGAGGTCGCCCGTTCGATAGCGCACCAACAGCATTCGCAGGTTCCAGAGGCTGGTACCTACGATTTCATAAAGCACGCTGTTGTCCTCCTCCCCTACCGGCAGAAGCTCCACAAAGGCATAGCCGGGCAGGAACCAGTACTCCCCTTCTCTGAAGCTGTAGGCAAACGCCACCCTTTCTGCCTGCCCATAATAGTCTACAAGTTCCGCCCCCAGCACCTCCCTCGCCAGGCGTCGTGTGTGAGGCGTCAGCGTTTCCGATGAAGTTACAACCAGCGGGATGTGCAGGGTGCGCCCGGTCTCTCGCAACAGCCGACATAGCGACTCCAGCGAGGTGGGATAAGCCGTCAGACACTCCGGGCGGAAAGCAAGCAGGGCATCATAGTAGGCGTCCACGGTATGCCGATTCAGATGATTGGAGGACATCACCATCCGGCGCCCACCCGACACGAACTTCCAGAAGGGCGGCTCTTTATCTGCCGGGTCCTTGATATTCTCCCCGCGTAGTACGGCGGTTCGGGCTGTACGCGGGTTCACGCCCTTTGCAACTATCAGTCGGTCGATACTCGCTTGCTCCACCGCCAGCGACTGAAACGAACGGTACAGCTTCAGCGGAACGCCAGAGGTGCCGCTCGTACTGGCAGGGCTACTGAACCACACAGGTCCGGACACGAACGCCACTGGGTCATCCCGAACAGCGGACTTCTCCAGCAGGGGCCAGGTGGCGATGTCATCGCCACCACCTGCCTGTCGTCCATAGTGGGTGCACGCTGCTGCCTGAAGTACGCGCGACAGGCGAGCCCTGGTAAACTGCTTGCGCTCCTGCAGAGACGCCCTCGCAAGGTGGTCAAACACGCGCATGGCGGATTGGTAGAACAATGGATTTCGCCTCAAGACGTCGCCCAGCACCAGATTCTTCGCACGCCCAGCGAGCGATTTCAGCGTATTCATGTCCCTCTCTCCGCCAGCACGGACTCGTACACCTGACGCAGGTGCTGCCAGTAGTGGCGAATGTCCAGATGTTCCACACTGCGCCGTGCGTTTTCACCCATTCGGAGACGCAGGTTCGGGTCATCTATCATTCTCATCATCGCCTGCGCTATGGCGTCGATGTCGGTCGGCGGCACAAGAAAGCCGTTCACCCCATCCTTCACGAGATCAGGAATGCCCCCTACGGGCGACGCAATCACCGGGATGCCCCAGCTCATCGCCTCCAGCACGCTCATGGGCATACCTTCTGCCAGTGAGGGTAACACCATTACATCGCCTTCCTGCAGCAGCACATTCCGCTCACGCTCGTCGAGCCACGTGTGTACATCCACGTGCTCATGCAGACCCAGGTCTGCCACGCTTTGCTGCACCGCCTGCACGTCTCCGTCCCCTGCCACCACCAACCGTACTTTCGCGAGCTTCTGGCGAGGCAATCGAGTCAACGCCTGCACTACGCGCAGGGGTCCCTTGCGCTCTTCCATTCTACCAAGAAAGAGGAACAGCACCTGCTGATGGTGGCTGCGGTCAGGAATCTGTTCCGGCAAAGCGATCGGATTGCTCAGCACGAAGAGCCGTTCCTCTGGAATGTCTGCGATGGAGTTGTAGAACTCCTTCCACCCCTCGCCCAAGCAGATGACTGCCGATGCAGTCCGCAACATCTGCACAATATGCCTTCGATGCCAGCTTGGTAGTCCCCCGAAGAACTCGCGATAGGATGCACCGTGCGCATGGAGAATGAACGGCATCCGCCACCATCTACACAGCGTAGCACATATCAGCTTCCTCCATGTACTGGCTCTACTCGAGAAGTGTATGTGCACTAGGTTGGCACGGCGGCCCACCAACGCACCTGCAAGGAATATCAGAGCCTGCACGAAAACGACAGCCTTCAGCAGCCGACTACCGTCGCGCATCGTGGCAATGTGTGTGAAGACTACGTCTTCAGGGGCATGGGCAAGAATCAGCCTCTCCACCGACGACACCCCTCCTCGAACGTCCAGTCCGGGGCCCACCATGATAACACGGATGACGCGCTTGTCGCCTGCGTTCATGTCTCTATTGTGCCACATCCGGCAGCAAGCCGCAAGCAGAGGGGTTTCAGCGAAGAGGCAACAGGTCTGAGCAGGTTACACAGCCCCACTCTTCCAGCACCTGCAAAGCCCGCTGTACCAACCGGGGCAGGCTCTCACGCACCGGGTCCGATAAACGTGTTTGAAACTCATAGGGGTTCAGCACTTCCATGGCGAGGATGCGGATCTCGGAGGGGAACTCCAGATCAAGCCGTCGAGCCAGGTCCAGCACCTCGGGCAGACCGGCATAATGGGGAGAGGGCGCCACCACCCGTCTGAAGTCATCTGGTGTGAACTCCAACACCGTGCCCGGTGGATAGCGCCCTGTGACCACCGAGTCGATCAGCAACGCACGCAGATAGCCCTCCAGCATCTCCAGCAAAGCCAGTCCCGCCTCGCCAGTCTCCATCACGTCGACGAAACCATCGACCTGCCCGGCAAGCAGGCGTGCCGCCTCCAGCCCAACGCCGTCGTCGCCGAGCAGGTCGTTGCCCAGTGCCAGCACTATGGTACGTCCAGCACGTTCCTTCATCGCTTTTGCTGATGGACGATTTCGCCTCTGGCGTTATAGACGTTCAGCACCAGCGGCATCTGCCCCGGCAGAGAGTGGGTGGCACAGGCGTGACAGGGGTCGTATGCCCGGAACGCCATCTCCACCTTGTTCAGCAAGCCATCGGACACCTCTCCGCCGTGGATCAGCCCCTTCGCCGCCTTCTCCACGCTCATCGCCATACGGGCAGAGTTGTTCTGCGTGGCGACGATGAGGTTCACCTTGCGCAGGATGCCGTCCTCATCGGTCTCGTAGTGGTGGAAGAGCGTACCGCGCGGCGCCTCCACTACTCCCACGCCCACCGTCGGACTGGTGGTGGGAATGACGCGCAGGTTGGTGCTGGTGATTTCAGGGTCGTTCACCAGCTCTACGATACGCTCCGCCGCGTACACCATCTCGATGACGCGCGCCCAGTGGTTCGCCAGCGTGTGGTGCACGGGCTTCTCCCCGAAGGTGTTGAAGAACTCTTCATATGCCTTCTGCGCTTCGGGAGTCGCCATGCCGTCGGAAGCGTTAAGCCGAGCCAGCGGCGCTACCGAATAGATACCGCTCTCCGCGCCGTCGGTAAAGCCCTTCCAGCCGACGCCTTTGAGATAGCAGAACTTCACGTAGCTCCAGGGCTCTACATGCTCGGCAATGTAGTCCAGATACGCCTGCGCGGCAAACCGTGCATACTCCTTGCCGTCCGGCGATACCACCCGGATCTTGCCGTCGTAGAAGTTCACGCGGTTCTTGTCATCCACCAGCCCCATGTAGTAGGTGCGGTGGGTATACACATCGGACGTAATGAGATCCATGTACGCCGGGTTCTTCAGCACCACGTCCTTGAACACCTGCAGAGTGAACAGCGCGAACTCGAGCCCATCCTGTGCCAGCTGCTGGAACTGCGGCAGGTCCTCGGGGGCGATGCCCTTCGCCACACCGCCGGGTAAACCCAGCACCGGATGCACCACCTTACCGCCCAGATAGGCGATCAGCTCGCGCAGGCGGCGTCGTGTGGAAATCACCCGCTTGCCGATGTCGAGACCTACCGTCTGGATAACGCCCAGCACGTTGCGCATCTCTGGCGGTGCGTCGGGTCCAACGATGAAGTCGGGCCCGCCCAGCACGTATACATGCAGAGCATGGTCTTCGAGCATGAAGGTGTTGTACACCAGCTCGCGGATTTTGCGGGCAGGCGAAGGCGGTTCCACGCGGTACAGGTCGTCCAGCGCTTTGGTAGCCGCCATGTGGTGCGCCGTTGGGCAGACTCCGCAGATACGGCTGGTAATCTGGGGCATGTCTTCCGCCGGCCGCCCCAGCGAGAATACCTCGAAGCCACGCAGTTCCGGCACCTGGAAGTAGGCACGCTCCACTTCGCCCTGCTCGTTGAGGAAGATGTCGATCTTGCCGTGCCCCTCCAGGCGGGTGATGGGGTCTACGGTGATACGCCGGCGCTGGGTGTAGTACTGTTCGTTCGCCCGCGCCTGCGCTTCGTTCCATACGGTCTGGATGCTCTCGTCCATTTCTCATCCCTCCTCAACGAGTCACTTTTGCGCGAAGCAGTGATTTCGCCAGCGAGTAGCGGTAGAAAGTACCCACCGGGTCCACGATGCCGTCGAGAATCTTCTCGATATCCTCTGGCTCGCGCGCGTTGACCGATGAAGCCAGCGCGGAGAGTATCTTGGCACCCTGGTCGCGCACGCGCGAGGTGGGTCCAAAGCAACCGGTGCAGGGCATGTTGCCCCGGATGCACTGCGCCTCACAGCCCGACCGGGTCGCCGGTCCCATGCAGATAATGCCCTGCGCGAGGAAGCACTTCTCCGGGTCTATCTGCGTCCAGTGCGGTCGCCGGAACTCGGTAATCTTCAGGTCGGCAGGCTTGGTCTCCTTGCGCGGGCACTGGTCGCATTGCGCGGTATCGGGTGCCAGAACCGTCCCCTTCGGCGGCAGATTACCCGACAGCAGGGCGAGCACCGCCTGCTTGAGCAATTTGGGCGTGGGGGGACAGCCGGGCAGGTAGTAGTCCACCTCCACCACCTGGTCCAGACTGCGTACCAGCCCGCGGAACTCCGGCAGGGTGACGGCGGTACCGTTGTGCTGGTGTCTGGGCTGAGGGCGTACCCGATCCTCGTTCACCACGCTGGGAGCTTCCTCATACACGTAGCGCAGGATCTCCTCGCGCGTGAACTGGTTGGCGAGGCTGGGCACCCCTCCGGTATGAGCGCATGAGCCATAGGCAATCAGAATCTGGCTCTTCCGCCGTAGAAGGTGCGCCATCTCCTCCTGCTCGGAGGTGCGGATGGAACCGTTGACCATCGTTGCGAGAATGGAGCCGTCGGGCATTGCCTCCACATGCTGACGCTTGAAGTCCATCGCCACGGGCCAGAAGACGATGTCCACCGCCTGAGCGACTTCCAGAATGTCCTCGGCGAGGTCAACGATGGACTCCTCACATCCTCCACACGAGGCGCACCAGTAGAACGCGATTTTCGGTTTGTCAGACATTGGCGGTCACCTCCTCGCGCTGTACTTCCGCTTCCAGCGACGCCATTTCCGCGTCCCATTCCTTGAACCGGCGGCTCAGCCTCAGCGGTCCCAGCGCACGCACCTGCTCCACCATCTCATTGATGGTCTTGCTCACTTTCTCGCCTTCAGAAGCGGCGATCCACTCCAGCCTCAGACGTTGCTCCTCGATGCCCAGCTCAGGCAACAGTCGTTTCAGCAGATGATATCGGCGAAGGGTCTTGTAGTTGCCCTCCACATAGTGGCAGTCGCCCGGGTGGCAGCCGCCGATCAGCACGCCGTCCGCGCCGTTTGCGAAGGCGTCCAGCACGAACTGCGGGTCCACTCGCCCGGAACACATGACTCGGATAACGCGCACGTTGGGATCGTAGCCCATCCGGGAGACTCCTGCCAGATCTGCCGCCGTATAGGTACACCAGTTGCAGAAGAACGCCACGATGATGGGTTCCCACTGCACGCTGGTGGAGAGCTTGTCGCTTACCGGTTTGTCTTCCATGCTCATCCCTCCGTTGTTCAGGCGTACGCCAGCACGCCTTCGATCTCGCTGAATATCTCTTCGTCTTCGAACAGGTTCTGTCGGATGGAACCCGACGGACATGCGGCAACGCAGGTGCCACAGCCTTTGCACAGCACCTCGTTGATAAACGCCTTCTGCTTCTCCTCGTTGAAGCTGATCGCCTGATACGGGCACAGCGGCACGCACGTCTTACAGCCGGAGCATTCCTCCTCCACCACGTAGGCGGTGTTGGGTTCGAGCTCGAAGTAGCCGGTGTCCGCCAGCGCAATGGCTTCCGCTGCGGCATAGCCCGCCTGCATGACGGTGTCAGGAATGTCCTTGGGACCGTGACACACACCCGCGATGAAGATGCCGTCGGTGTAGGTAGGCGCGGGCGCCAGCTTCGGGTGCTTCTCGAGGAAGAAGCCGTCCAGCGAGCAGCTGATGCCGAACATGCGCTGAACCTCATGTGCATCGGGCTGAGGCTCCAGTCCGACCGCCAGCACCACCATATCCAGCGGGATGCGCCTTACGAAGCCGGTGTTGCTGTCCTCCACGCGCGCCACCAGCTTGCCTTCCTCTGAGGGGTCGAGCGCCCAGTCGGTAATCTCGGCAACGCGCCCCCGCACGAAGTGCACCCCCTCGTTGAGCACGCGCTGATAGAACTCTTCGTAGCCCTTCCCTGCCGCGCGCATATCGATGTAGAAGATGTAAACCTCGGCACCCGTGTGTTCCTTTATAAGGTGTGCCAGCTTCAACGAGGTCATACAGCACACACGGGAGCACCATCGGTTGGTGCGTTCGTCGCGCGAGCCGATGCACAGGATGATTCCCACGCTCTTCGGCACCCTGCCATCACGTGTGACCACCTGCCCGCCGGTCGGTCCGGAGGCGTTGACAAGACGCTCCACCTCCAGCGTTGTGTACACATTCGGATACCTGCCGTAGCCGTACTGAGGCAGGCGGCGCGGGTCGAAGGTCTGAAAGCCCGTTGCGATAATGATCGACCCAACGTGTATCTCCTCGTAGGTCTCCTTCTGCTCGAAGTCAATCGCGCCACGCTCCACGCAGGCTTCGAGGCACGACTTCTTGCACTTGCCCGTGCGGAGCTCGATACAGGCCTCGGGATCAATCACCACCACTTTGGGCGTTGCTTGCGCGAAGGGGATGTATATGGGCTTGCGCTTGCTCAAGCCCATGTTGAATTCGTCGTCGAACTTCGGGTCTTTGAACACGCACGTTTCGATGCACTGCAAGCACCCCACGCACAGGTCTTCGCGAACGTAGCGCGGCTTGCGCTTCACCACCACCTTGTAGTCCCCGACCGAGCCATCGACGCTGACCACTTCGGAGTAGGTCCACAGCGTGATGTTGGGATGCGACCGCACCGCCGACATCTTCGGGGTGAGGATACAGGCAGCGCAGTCCAGCGTCGGGAAGGTCTTATCGTACTGGGCCATGTGCCCGCCGATGGTGGGTTCGCGCTCTACCAGGTACACCCGCTTGCCGGAGTTGGCAACCGTGAGCGCCGCGTGGATTCCGGCGATGCCTCCGCCCACCACCAGCACTTCCGGATGAATGGGCACCCGGCGCCTCTCTAGCGGTTTGTGGAAGTAGACGCGCATCACCGCCGCCCGAACGAGGTCCTTGGCCTTCTCGGTAGCGGCTTCGCGGTCGCTGTGCACCCACGAGTCGTGCTCGCGGATGTTCACCATCTGCACGAAGAATGGGTTCAGCCCGGCGCGTTCCGCCGCGCCCCGGAAGGTGTTCTCGTGCAGAGTAGGACTGCACGCCGCCACCACCACCCGGTTGATGCCCAGTTCCTGAATGTCCTTCTGCACCAGCTCCTGTCCGGGGTCAGAGCACATGTATTTGTAGTCGCGCGCCACCACCACTCCCGGCAGTGTTGCCGCGTATTCTGCCACCGCTTTCACGTCCACTGTGTCGGCGATATTCGCCCCACAGTGGCAGACATATACGCCCACGCGCACGTGTCCGATTCTTTGCTCAGACATAGGTTTCAGCCTCCTTCCTGGCGGTGAACCACTGCTCGATCAGCTTCCTGCCCGAAATGGCGCGATGCAGACCCAGTTCGCGGAAGTCGCCGCCCAGTGCCCAGCCAACCACCTGGGTCAGATAAAGGATGGGCATGTCGATGGGTTCACCGGTCTGCTTGCGTATCTCTGCCTGATAGGCGTCGAGGTTGAACTGGCACAGCGGACAGATGGTGACGATTGCCTGTGCACCCTGGCGCATCGCCTCTTTGAGCAGGATGTAGTTCAGGCGGACACCCACATCGTGGATGGTACCGGTCATCGCCCCACCGCAACACTTGGTCTTGAGGTTGTATTCCACCACGTCGGCACCCACCGCCTTGAGGATTTCGTCCATGCGTGTGGGCTGGTAGGGATCGTCCACCTCACCGTACGGACGCACCGCCTGACAGCCATAGTAGCTTGCCAGCCGAACACCCTGCAGGCGACGTACCGTCAGCTCGCGCAGGCGCTGGATACCAACATCGGTGTAAAGCACCTCCAGCGGATGACGAACTCGAACCGAGTCGAGCCGGGGCAAGCCTGCCTGCTCCAGAAACTGCTCGACCTGCTGGGCGATAGTCGGGTAGTGTGCAACCGTTTCCTGACTCTTGCGCAGGGTGAGGTAACAGGCATTGCACGGCGCCACCAGGTCGCGCGAACCTGTCTGACGTGCGAGCGCGAGATTCCGCGCCGCCAGCAGGGTTGCAGAGGTCTCACTGACCGACATGTAGGTCGTTGCCCCACAGCAGTTCCAGTCTGGCAACTCCTTCACGGGTATCTCCAGCAGACGGAAAGTCGTCAGCAGGCTCTCCTCATAGGCGATGCCCGTCCCTTTCAGCGAACAGCCGGGGTAATACAGGTATTTCGCGGAGGGTTCCATTCAGTCCACCTCCTTCGACGTTGCCGGGATACACTGCAGCTCATTGATCCGCTGGATACGCTCCATGCGCATCGAGAGCCTGCCGGTGCGCAACAGGTCCCAGCCGGTGCGCATCATGGTGAACAGTATCCACGGGTTCGAGCGGAGCGCCATGCGAAACACTACCCAGAACTCCGAGTTGCGTCCCTTCCGCCGCACCATCTCGCAGAACTCCTGAGCCAGCACGGGGATGGGAAAGCGTTTGGGGTAGACTTTCTCGCGCATGGCTTCGCGTTTCAGGCGGTACATCACATCCGTGATGTTGATCTTCTGAGGGCACTCGACACTGCACGAGTAACAACTGGCGCAGAGCCAGATGGTTTTTGACCTCAGCACGTCGTCGCGGAAGCCCTCGCGCACCATCGCGATGATCTGCCGAGGGGTCAGGTCCATGTAAATCGAGAGAGGGCAGGTGCCAGAGCAGGTGCCGCACTGAATGCACGACAACAAGCGCTCGCCGTACGGGTGCTTCGTGAACTCGTGCGCCCACTCGAGGTCTGCCTCCCTCTGGTAGCGTATTTGCCGCTCCACGGGATGTGCCTCCTTCCGTTCGGAATGTTCGACCTCAACTACTATCAGCAACTACACCGCATAAGTTTAGTGTAGTTAATCTATCAGGTATACTATATCACTTCTGTTTTCTGCGTGCAAGGGGTCATTTCCTCTCTGAGATACCGACAACTGGAAAAACCATGTACAACTAAGTTCAATCGTGTTGAAAGATTACCAACATTTGCCGTAACTACTCACTGGTCGTTAAGAATATTATCTGTGAAAGCCTGCAATATGGCTAACGCAGATATTTTGTGGAATATGATGATGAACAAGCAAAATAGACAGCGAGTTTTTGTCTTTTTGTCGGACACTCTGAAGATAGCAGGTGCAGTCCGCCCCGTGTGGAAACTACTGCATGTTGAGAAGACAAGGAGGATGGCGTATGCCTGACAGCGCGCTGGTAGAACTCGCGCATGAGGTGCAGGAAGTCAGTCGGAGTGCTGAGCATCAGCGGAACGGTAGGTTCCCGCTGGGAAACCCTGAAGTGCTGGGCAGAAACGGCGCGGGAGGTGATTGAGTAAAGCTACGGCGTCCCTGTCCACTTTATCTCCTGCCTGTCCGCCTGATGTGCTCGATTGCCGAGCGGATTGCCCCCGCTACCCTCTTATCACGCTCTGCGGGCAACCTGTTCTGGAGAACTCGCATCGCGCGCGCACCACCGATTTCCACCAGTGCTGACACCGCCATCAGGCGCACCGCCCTATCCTTGTCGTTGACCAGCTCCTCGAGAGCGGGGAGCGCCTGTTCACCCATCAACACAAGCGTTGCCGCCGCCCGTGCGCGAATCTCAGGGATGAACTTTATAGTTTGAACCAACGCAGAGAGCACCGCATTGCCACCAATCTCGACCAGCGCGTGCCCTGCCGCGTCGGCAACATCCTCCTCAATGTCTGCTATGGCGTCGATCAGCGCAGGCACAGCGCGGGGATCGCCGATCTGTCCAAGCGCGTCTGCTGACGCCGCCCGAACCCACTCCACGGGATGTGTGGACAGGGTTTTCGTCAGGGCGGGCACAGCCTGCGCATCTCCAATCTGCCCCAGCGCGTATGCCACCATCTGTGTCAGGTTCCACTCGTCAGACGGGCTCTCCAGCATGGCTATCAGGCTCGGCACCGCATGCGCGTCCTTGATAAGCCCCAGCGCAGCGGTCGCAGAAAAGCGAAGTGCTATGTTTTCATCGTTGAGCTTTTCTATCAGTGCCGGCACCGCCTCAGCACCTAATGCCACGATCGCATTCATCACATCTTCATGGAAGATGATGGAATCCTCGAGCGGCTGGATGTCTTCCTCTTCGTCCAGGAAGTCGAAAACTTCGTCATACTCGTCAAGATACTCTTCCGTATCGACGAACCGAAGCATGGGATGAGCATCCGGCTGAAGTTGCGGTTCCAGAGGTAGTTCATCCTCCTCTGCTGAGGTCATTTCGGCATCCTCAGCGTAGATAGCGGCTCTCAGCAGTACGCCCCAGTCGCCGCGCTGAGCCACCTGACGCACCGCATCGGGAATGGGGATCGGCTGTACGCCCATCAGGCTCAGTGCCTCGCGATAAGCTTCGAAGTGCTGGAACAGGCTCAAATGGGGGGCAAACTGGGTATCTCCAATCCTGCCCAGCGCCTTCGCTGCAGACTGGCAGATGATGGTATCACGGTGTTCCAGCGCCTTCAGCAACGCCGGTATCGCCTCCGAGCCTAGCTTCGCGACCGCTGCCACCAACTCGTCACCTTGCGGAAGGGCGATGGTAATCAGGTTCCACCTGCCCATCTGCGCGACATGCCTTACGGCATCGTCGATAGGCATCGGTTGTGTAGCCGTTTCACGTAACGCCTCTGCAACATCCGGCTCATATTGAAACAGACTCACAAACGGTAATGCGCTTGCGTCTCCAATCTTTGCCAGAGCCCGCGCTACCATACCGCCTATTCGTGGGTGCGGAAGCAAAGCAACCAGAGCGGGCACGGCTTGCGGGTCGCGCATCTTGCCCAGTGCCTCCACGATCTCCTCTGCGAGCAAGAGATCTATCTCCTCGCCCATCAGTGACTTGACAAGAACCCGTACGGCACGGGCATCGCCGATCTTGCAAAGTGCTTCCACACAAACCTCGCGAGTGAGATCGTCTTCCTCGCCCTGCTCCAGCAGAGCTATCAGCTCCGGCACAGCGCGGACATCACCCAGGTTTCCAAGAGCCCAGCCTGCGGCGTGCCGCACATACGCACTCCCATCCTTCAGCGCCTCCAGCAGTACTGGCACAGCAGGAGTACCAACCTCTTCCAACTTCCTCACAAGACTATGGCGCCAGTCGACGCTGGTTGAGAACCTTTTGTTTATCCACTGCTGCACCTCTTGCCAGTATGCCTCTGGCTGTTTCCGTGCCCCAGCAGGTAGTTCATCCACGGGCGTGCGAACGGGCTCGAACTGCCCCCATCCATAGACCGCCAGCCGCACGGTGCATCGCGGCGACCGCTTCCCGCCGACCTGCATCTGAACCGTAATCTCGCAAATGGGTTGTTTATTCATCGCGTAGCACCCCCGCCGTGTTCCTGAAGTGTATTTGGTATACACCATGCTGGGGCGGACTCCTGCCTCATTGTCCGGCAGATACCCGGCGAGCCATGTTCACCCCCGTCCGCCCTCGTTGACGATTGACCGTCGAGGCGGTATAATTCATGGATGTGAATACACAGGAGAGGTCGCAAGCACGATGATTCTGCCCAGTCCCGATAAGCTCAACCGGTTCAACAAGTACGCGCTGGTGATACTCGCGGCGAAGCGCGCGCGGCAACTGCAGGAGCAAGGCATCGCACGCCGGTCGCTGGTGAAAAGCGCCTCCGGCAACCCGCTGACCATTGCACTGGAGGAGATCGCGGCGGGACGGCTGATACCCACCTTCGAAGTTCAGCCCGTGCCCGAGCTCATGGAGCCAGAAGTGCCGGAGACTCCGCTGACCATTCAGGAGTTCGAGGAGGCTATGGCAAAGGTGGCGATGTCTGTCGAGGCGGAGAGCAAAGCCTCCGATAATGGTCATGAGGAGGAAGCCGCACAGGAGCTCGCCCTCGAGGAGGACGAGGAGCCTGTGGAGGCAGAGGACGTCGCCGTTTCGAACGAGATTGACGAGGTGTTGGGACTGAACGAAGAGGAGGAGGCCGAGCACCCCGCTTCGGAGGAGATCGACGAGGTGCTGGGACTGAACGAAGAGGAGGACATCGAGCACTCCGCTTCGGACGAGACCATCGGTGACGACACGAATAACGAGCAGGCATAACGAGGCGAGGTGTTCCCATGCCGGGCGAGGTCGACTACTATGAAACTCTGGGAGTGAGCAGAGACGCGACGCTGGAGGAGATCAAGCGCGCGTACCGACGCCTTGCCCGACAGTATCACCCCGATGTTAACCCCGGCGACAAGCAGGCCGAGGAGAAGTTCAAAGCCATCAACGAGGCTTATGAGGTGCTGAGCGACCCGGAGAAGCGTCGCGCTTACGACCTGTTCGGGCGGGCGGGAGTGCGCGGCGGTATGGCGGAGCCGGACTTCGGCTTTGGCGACTTCGGCAACATCGGCGACCTGTTTGACCTGTTCTTCGGGTCGGGTGGCGCGCGTACGGAGACACCGCGTGCTCAGCGTGGCAATGACCTGCGCGTGGATGTGGAGGTCACGCTCGAGGAGCTTGCCTCCGGTGCTACAAAGACCATCCAGTACGCACGCTTTCAGACCTGTACTCGCTGTGAAGGCAGCGGCGCCGAGCCGGGTGAAACCGCCAGCACCTGCTCCACCTGCCGCGGAACCGGGCGCGTTCGGCACACCCAGCACACTCTGCTCGGCACGATCTCTACGGTGGTCACCTGTCCCAACTGTCGCGGTGAGGGGCGCGTCATCTCGCGTCCGTGCACGCAGTGTCGCGGCGAGGGGCGGGTGCGCGACATGGTGGAACGCAGTATCCGCGTGCCGCTTGGCGTGGAGGATGGCACCGCCGTGCAGTTCCTGGGTGAAGGCGATGCAGGCAGGAGGGGCGGCGAGCCGGGTGACCTGTATGTAGTCTTCCACGTGCGCCCGCACGAACGATTCGAACGCGACGGTTCGAACCTGCGCACCAAACTCACCATCTCCTTCGCGCAGGCAGCGCTGGGCGCGACGGTGAAAGTGCGCGGACTGGATGAAGAAATCCCCGTAGACATTCAGCCCGGAACCCAGCCGGGCACGGTCATCCGCCTGCCGGGCAAGGGACTGCCCAACCGACGCGAAGGCAGGGGCGATCTGCTGGTGCAGATAAATATCCACGTGCCCACCCACCTGAACGAAGTTCAGCGTGGACTGCTTCGCCAGTTCGCCGCCGCCTGCGGGGAACGCTTCACGGACGTGCCCGAAGAGGAGAAGAGCTTCTTCGAGAAGTTCATCAGCGGCTTGAAGGGCGAGCGCGGCTAATCCCCTTTGTCCCCTGCGTGACGCAACGCCTGCTCCAGATCGGCGATAAGGCGGTCCGCCGGTTCCAGCCCGATGTGCACGCGCAGCCCCCAGCGCGATTCCCCATCGTAATCCTCGATCCGCATCGGTAGCGCCAGGCTTTCGTAACCGCCCCAGCTGACCCCAATGTGAAACAGGCGCAACGAGTCCACTACCCCAACTGCTGACTCGCGCGTGTTGCGCCTGAGCGTGAACGACAGCAAACCGCTGAAACCGCTCATCTGTTTGCGAGCCAGCTCGTGCTGGGGATGCGAGGGCAAGCCCGGATACAATACGTTGTGCACGGCAGGATGGCTGGATAACCACTGCGCAACCTGCAGGGCGTTTTGCTGATGCTGACGCAGACGCGTGGGCAGGGTGCGCAGTCCACGCAGGATCAGCCACCCGGCGAACGGGTCGAGGATGCCGCCGACCAGCGTCATCTCCCGGTGGATGGCATCGATGTGCTGACGTGAGGTGCAGACCACGCCCGCGATCACGTCGCTGTGTCCACCCAGGTACTTGCTCGCGGAATGCACCACGATATCCACGCCCAGCTGGATGGGACGCTGGTAGAGAGGCGTCGCCCAGGTGTTATCGATGATGGTGGTGATGCCGTGCGCCTTTGCCAGCGCGCATACCTCTGCCAGCGGCTGTAATAACAGGTTGATGCTGGTCGGGCTTTCCAGATAGAAGACCCTGGTGTTGGGACGGATAGCCTGCTCGAACTCGGCAACCTCTGTTCCACGCACGAAGGTCACCTGCACGCCAAAGCGGCTCAGGTATTCCTCCAGCAGAGCGCGAGCAGGATAGTACACGTTCTTGACGCACACCACATGGTCGCCGCTGCGCACCTGCGACATCACCGCCGCACTGATCGCCGCCATACCGGACGCAAAACAGCGCGCCTCTTCTGCCCCTTCCAGCGCGGCGAGCTTGCGGTTCAGGATGTCGGTGGTCGGATTGGATTCGCGGGTGTAGATGTAACGCTCACCGCGGCGCGAGCGCGCCTCCACGTTGGGCGCGGTGAACAGGCTGTTCTGAAACAGCGGAGGGACGACGGAACCCAGATACTGCTCCGGGTCCTCCCCAAAGTGGATGCATATCTCTTCAAAGGAAAGAGAACCCTCGTCTTCGCTCACCGGTGTTTCTCCTCCTGTCATCTGCTTTCACCGAGCGTTAGGATACACCATTGCGTTGCAGAAAGCCTGCCTTACCCGCGGTGTAGCAGGAAACCAGCAACCGCTCCGGCTAACGCCAGTGTCGCCAGAGCACCGAACGCCCCCGCCATGAAGTGCCTATGCGCCAGCGCTACGCGAATCCGCTCCCTCAGCCCGCCTCGTGTTTCCACCAGCAATACACATGCGAGCATAGCCAGACCTGCTCCACCGACGGCAAGTGGACACGCCCACGGGAACGGGATAACGTGGCCCAGTCCAATCATCGCAACGAGCGCTATCACCCAGTATAGCCAGCTGGTGAGCAGGAGCCTCAAGCACATTTGCCACACCTGCAATGCCGTCTTCACGTCCATCCCCCCCGCTGTATCAGCACGCCCAGCACATCATCGAGCGTGGCACTGCGCTCCAGTACGAGCCGCACAGGAGACAACGAGTCGCCGACACGCTCCATCTGCACAGACAGGGAACCGTCCGCACCTTCATCGGAGGTATGACGAGGCTGTTCCGCCACCAGTGCCCGCAGGTGTTCCGGTGTATCCATGGCAAGGGGTCGTCCGTCGTGCAAGATCAGCACCCGATCTGCCAGTTCCGCCTCCCGCGCCGAGTGAGTGGCATATAGCAATGACAGTTCGCGGCGGGCACAGCGGGTGTCTACCTCTTCCCAGAACGCCTGACGCCGGGGTTCGTCCACCTGCTCCAGCAAGCCGTCCACCACCAGCAGACGCGATGCTACTGCCATCGCCATGCACAGCTCCAGCCGCACCCGTTCCCCTGCCGACAACCGCCGTACCGCCCATTGCCGCCGCTCCTGAAGCCCCCATTGCTCGAGCAGTTCATGCACGCGACTGCCATGTGTGGACAAATACACTCCATGCAGGGAGGCGCCCCACACGAGGTTCTGTAACACGGTCGCACGCGGTATCAAGCGTGGCGTCTGCCCTGCATAACCCACTCCAGCACGAGAAACGTGCCAGACCACCTCACCCCGGTAACCCGTCAGCCCCAGAATCGCATGGAGCAGGGTCGTCTTGCCTGCACCGCTGTGCCCATACAGGCAGAAGCGCTCGCCCTCTCGCAGAGTAAAGCTCACCTCGCCCCGTATCACGGGCGGAACCGTCAGCTGACGCGCTTCCAGAAGTATCGGCGACGACATCGCTCACCGTGCCCCGCGCACCAATCGAGTCTGCATCAGCACCCACGGCTCGAAGGCAGAACACCAGCCCTTCTCGCCGCTCACCACGACGCGCACGCCTATCAGTTTGTTGGCGCCCCATCGCTCTTTCAGGGACGGGATGCCAACGCGGTATAGCAGGCGTCCGTCTGGCAGATGGCTGACCTCCAGCACAGGCGACGGAGCCTCTACCCACGAGCCGGTGGCGCCGTCCCAGATGCGGGCGGAGACCTCGGCTTTGTCCGTTCCCCTCGCCCGCACGCGCACGTTCAGGTTGTCGTTGCCGGTAAACCAGCCGTTGTTGTCGGTGTCAATGTCGATTTCGATATCGCAGGGCTCGCGGCAAGCCACTGCAAACTGCAGTTCACGCTCCAGCCACGCGGCGAAGATGTCGGCGGTGAGGAAGCGGTTTTGTGCCCGATCGTAGCGGAACGAGCCGTCCGGCGGGTTTCTCAGGTTGCCAAAGGGGATGAGCAGAACCGCCTCGCGCGGCAGACGCCACGTTGCCCCCTCCTCCCTGTAGCCGATGCCGTCTGGTAATCCCGTGTCCAGCCGGTAGCCGAAGAAGATGCCAGCCATCGCGCGGCGGAGGTCGTCGGGACGGGCGTTGCCGGCGCGCGCTATCCTGCCCATGCGCTTCTCGTCCAGCGGAAGGCGCGGGTCGTCGTCGGGGATGCCGTTGCCGTTCACGTCGGCGGCCTCCCACACCTCGCCAAATCGCATCTGGAACCAGTCGTTGGGATGCCATCGCCGGCAGATGAAGGCGTTCACGTCCCAGTGCTGTCCGTACCTGCCCGGGTGGATCGTGGGGTCGGGATGATTCAGCCAGAACTTCGGCACGCCGCTGCGGTCGAAGAAGGCATCCAGCTGGTGGCTGTACTCATGGCACAGGAGCCACGCGAGCTTTCCGCTGATGGCAAAGGTGGAGTAGCCAAAGGTGGTCAGTCCGCCTCCGCCCACTTCGCCCAGCTGGTCGGGTTTGCCTGCGTCATATCCGGGTGAGGGATACAGACACACGATGCTGTGGTAATCCTCCAGACGCTTGCCCTGCGCCTCCAGCACGGGGCGCACCTGTTCGCGCACCGCCTCGGGCGCCACCCAGCCACGACGCACGCGGGCAACGGGTTCCTCCAGCACGACGTAGTCCTTCAGGTTCAGATGCAGGCGGAAGTGCGTGTTGCGGAAGTACCACTCCCTGCACTTTTCGAACTCGCTCCGAACCTTGTCGCCCACCTGCTCGCGGGTCAGGGTATGAACGGTTCCGTCCACGTCCGCACGCAGGTATACCACGGTCAGCACGTTCAGCGTCAGCACGTGCATCCTGCCCCGCCGCGGCGCGCTGAGAAAAGAATAGACCTCCGATACGCTGCCTTCCGCAGTACCCAGAGTGGGCACAGCTGGCGAGAAGCGGTAGAAGATGCGCGTGGAGAGCGGCACGTTGCGCAGGCGGACAAGCATCTCGCGGCGCGCCCCCTGCCAGCGCACCGTCTGCTTGCGCCATGAGGAGGGGTTCTGTTCGTCTGTGCCCCACCAGACGGTGGCTTCGGTGGCGGGGAAAGGCGAGCGCCAGCGGATAGCGACACTACCCGGCTCCAGCGTGACCACCGGGTCGGGTTCGCTGAGGTCGGCGGGCAGTATCACCAGCCGGTTGTGCACCTCGTCGGCATAGACCACGCGGTCATCGGGCAGGAGGGCAATCCCGCCGGCGCGTCCGATGCCCCCCAGCGAAAACAGCCCGCAATGCGCCACGCGGTCGCCGCGCTCGTCCACTATGCGGATGACCCCGCCGTCCTCGTAGTAGCCCAGCGAGCCGAGCGTGACCAGATGACCACGCGAGTTCACGCACACCTGCAAAGGGTCACACCACGCAGGCACGTCCTTCACCAGCTCCGCCTTGCCGACCAGCCACAGATAGCGGTAAATCCGAACGCGGTGTCGGTTGGTGCGTCGGTCGGAGTCGGTCACCAGCACACGCCCGCGCCGGTCAATGGTAATGCTGGTGGGGTTCGCGAGCACATCTACCCCCTGTTCTGCGCCGGGGAAGCTGGTGATCGGCTTCGCGTCGGGTGTCAATACATGCACGCGGTTGTCGGGACGGGTCAGCAGATACAGTCGCCCCGCCGTGTCCACAGCGAGGTCCACAACCTCCTGCTCCACCTGCACCGGCAGTTCCAGCGTGCGCAACCAACGGCAGGGTGGTCGCCGGTCGTAGATCTGCACGCGACGGGCAGGGGCGTCCAGTATCCACACCTCATTGCGCACCACCAGCACTCTCTGCGGGAAGGTTACCTCTTGCTGACCCGTGCCTCGCGGCGCCGACTGTGCCAGCATCCGTCCATCGGGCGACAGCACCTTCAGCGTGGTCTTATCGATGGTGGCAACATACAGATTGCCGTCCGGTCCCACCGCCACGCTATGCGGTTGAACCAGCGTCTGCGGATGGACGGCGGCAGATAAAACGAGCAGAACACCTGTCAGCAGAAACACGACCCAGCTTCTTCCACCCATGCTCTCCCTCCGCAGTTAGTGTACGGGCGCGGGCGCGTGGTGTCAAGCTGGCGCGGGGAGAGGCGTTTCCCCATTCCCTCGCAGGGAAGGGGGTCAGGGGGTTAGGTCAACAATGAGCTCGGCGGGAACCTCGCCCTCAAGGCGATGGCTGTAGGGAGGCTTCCGAGCTCGTGCACGATGGTGATAGAATAGTCATAGAACTGCAGGATGTTTGCAGTACACAGCGACGGCAATCAGAGCAAGATGGAGACCTTGACGAAACGCTACCATTTTGAAATCCTCGGACGTCCGCGGGGCGAGACCTATCGCGCCCTCATCCGCGAACTCGCCGCTCTCTGTCCGTTCGGAATGCTTAACCACGTGAATGCTGTGACCAACACACAAATTGCGGTGCTCGATCTGCTGCGACCAGATATCGTCACACGGATGACTAAAATAGCGCTGCCCGGGCTTGGTATATCCCCATTGTTCTTCGAATTCGCACAACGGCTCAACAATCCTGCCCACGTGTATGTTTTTCGGGTGACAGAGCATTCGCTATCGGTGCTACTACGCGCAACGAATCGATTATACGGGTGGCGCTGGCCACAGTTGCCAGAAGACCTGTGCCTGCTTCGTGAGGACTGGTCGCCTTGTCTGGTCACCGTGGTACGCGACGATATAGCTTACCTTTACATGACCCCTGCCGAGTTATTCCCGCTATTGGAGCGGGTGCGGGGTTTACGGGTGTCGGTCGGTCCGCTTGAGGACGAGTGGGACGAAGAGGAGTGGTGGCGGGATGACGAGGAGTTGGCGCAGATATATGCACAGAAGTATGGGGTGCGGTGAGAGCAAAGGAGACCGCAAAAGCCCTGTGCACCACATGCTTGTGCTTGACAGCTTAGCGAGCATCCGCATCTGTATTCCCAGCATGAGGCTAGCTCGAAAAGGAGATAGTCGGTGGAGCTCATTCGTTACGACTTCGAGAAGGTGCCGATGGACTACATCAACTGGTTCATCAACAAATGGTCGGACAGCCTGGTGCATGCGGTAGGCAAGCGTAGAGATCTGCCCCTTGGCAAGGCGCATACCATGCTACCACCCGGTCTTAGCCGCGCGGACATCTGGGACCTGCGAACGGGCTTCAAAGTGCCTTTTCCACCGGACTCAACAATCATCAGGCGCAAGGGCATGA
>FWPU01005299.1_pt1 | contig 28314 bp, 22 predicted proteins | sample 2228361 | NCBI WGS metagenome assembly FWPU01 (sample SAMEA103939777, study PRJEB20133) | metagenome
AGTACTAAGAACTTTTGACTACCTACTTAGTAGCGCAAAACGACAAGAAATACCATTATTAAACAAGCTCTCAGTTCCGTGGCTGACCAGGGCCGCAGAGTGGTGCAAAGCTGGAAACTGGCACCTTTGCCCAACAGGTAGGCCTCCTGGCGATATTGCTTCAAATCGGCAGGAATTGCCTCCGCCGTAGGAGCATAGAGCATGGCGATGTTACCGTGCGTCAGCTTTTGCTCCTTGCTGGCCTGCTTGGCCCAGTCCATCAACTCATTCTCGGTAAACTCCACCGACCTGGCAACCGGCGTCTTCTCATCGGTGACCAGCACGCCCAAAGAGAAGGTCAAAGCGTCAGGCGATAGCCGGTCAGGTCCGGCGGCTTGAAATTCCAGATCGGTGAGCTGCGTGAATTCGCCTGCAAACCAGACAGCCACAGGCGCCCATGCAAACAGGCTGAGGTCATCACCCCCCAGCGCCAGGACCTGAAAAGGCACCTTGCTTAATACCGGCTGTCCGCCAGGGTTCCGGTCACAGAGGGCAGCCGCCCGTTGGACCGCCATACCGAGCGCCAGCGCCGAAGCAGCCTGTGTGGTGAGTTCTACGCGTCTGGCCCATTGGATGCCGAGTGCGATATCCGGTAGCCCCATGGAAACACGACCGAAGTTGTTACCGTCGCCATAAACGATCCCGATCAGCTTGCGGCGGACACCTGTTGGGATCAACGATTCCAGGTCTGCGGCCAGCCACTCCTTTCTCTTCACGCCCAAAGGCTCGGGATTACCATCGTAGCCCATCACTCGCAGTGCATCACCCACCTTACCGCGGCGCTCATCCTGCCCTCGGTCGCGCTTCGTCTTGCATACCCTGCAAATCGGCCGGCGATTCTCAGGGATGTCCGCAACACCGGGCGCATTGTCCCAGCCCTCAGCCGGGCGGATACGACAGAGCTCGCATCGTGTCTCGAAAGGTAATGCCGCGTGGATGGGGCGTACTGCCTGGGCTCGATCGGCTGCGAGTGCCGAATAGACCTGACTCACCGTCTGACCGTAGCTCGTGAGAAGGTCTTGCGCGTTAATGGTGACTGCGGCAGCGGCCGGAAAGGCGGTACCCGTGCAGCGATAGAACGCTTCGCGCAGACGCGCCGGCCATGGGGAGAGTCCGTTGGTCGCCGGCGCTAGGAACAACAGGGTGGCACCGGCTGCGCGCAAGACTACTTCGGGACCGATCTCCATGCCGACCTGGATGCGCAAGTTGTCGGTCACCTCGTCCAACAGAGTAGATCCGCCACGGATTTCATTAAGTCCGGGGGTCTCGAACACGTACTGTTTTACTCGCTGGACGGCCACCAGCACAATATCCAGCTTGTGTTCACTCAATGCCTCATTGCGAACCGCGCAGACAATTTCGCTCAACGGCGTCGGCAGATCAGAGTTACCACCAGCCAGGACCCTGGCAATTGGCTCAATCCATGGATCGCTTATAGCGACTTCAGCCAAATCATCCAGGAAGGGATAGATCAACGCGGCCAGCCGGGCGGCCTGTCGTTGTGCCGGCTCAATACCTGATGTCTGGGCCAATAGCACATTCAGCAAAGCCGCTTCGATCAGCAACCGATCGGCCAATAGCCAGCCGTCATGCCCTCGTCGTGCATCCGGCAAGACGGGCGGGAGATGGTCTTCGTCTAGCCGCCCTTGCCGCAGAGGACGCCCGGCCAACGAGCCCAAATCCACTTGTTTTTCTACTGGGAGAAGAGCAGGAGCCTGAATTCGGCCCTCTTTCTCCGCTCGACCGAAGCGTAGGGGGAAAAGCTGTTGATAATAGGTTTCGTGCCAAAACCTGGCAGCAGCATTCGCCCGCTTTTGAGTGGTGTCTGCCTGAGCAAGAGCCTCACGCAAACCGGCCAACAAGTGAAGTCGCACTGAGGCTTGCCAGCCCTGATCGCACCGATAGCGGGTGCCCGTGAAGCGATCGAGCCAAATCAAATCATTCACATCCGTGCCTCCTTGACAAAACACTGTCCCCAACAGGCATGGGACTTCGTGAACCGGTGAGGTCTATAACGCTGTGCAACAGCATACTACATCTGGCTCCATACGACAACCGAGAAACCTCTGATCTTTTTCAGACCTTTCTCTGATGCCATCACCTCCCTTCTATGCTATCCTATCCCCAGCGCGCCAAAATACCGGCCGAACACATCCCGGAGCCAGTGGTAGCCCAGCCGCGCATCGTCCGGCAGGGACCACGCGGCGCGGCACTCGGCCAGGATGGTGGTCTTGTGGGTGTCTACCGTCTTCGGGCTGACGGCCAGCCGCTCGGCCACTTCGGCGGGCGCCAGGCCCTCGGCGAAGGCGCGCAGGACCGCGATCTGCCGCTCGCTGAGGCGGTCGAGCACGGCCCGGCAGCGATCCCGCTCGGCCTCGTCCAGCCAGCGGGTGCGGGCCGCAATCGCCTCGGCCGGAGAGGTGTTCAGCAGGGGGCGCAGGCCGGGGAAGTAGGCGCCCAGCGGCGCCAGCGGCACTTCGATGAGCTGGACGCCGGCCTCCGCCGGCACGTGCAACAGCGCGCCGTTGTACGCGGCCTGGACGACCTCATCGGGCGTGTACAGGTGCCAGACACGGTCGCCATGCTCCAGGTGCAGCAGCGCGGCCGAGACGGCCATCAGCGCCAGCAGCCGCCGGCCGCCGGTCAGCAGCAGGTGCAGCCGCAGCCCGCGGCCCTTGAGGGTCGCGATCAGCTCGTGCACCGTGCGCCAGACCGCGTCCGCATCCGCGGTGTCGCGGATCTCGTCCAGTGGCCGGCCCTGACGCTGCACCGGCACCCCACGCAGGTGGATGGCGCGCTCGCCATAGCGGTCGCCGGGGAACGCCTCGGCCAGCCGACGATACGCATGCCGGTAGCGCGGGCCGGCCAGGTGGATCACGACGACCTCGTCCACCGGCACGCCCTGGGCCAGCAGCAGGTCCAGGCCGAAGGTCACAACCTGCGGCTGCCCGCCCAGCGTGGCGACTAACACGGTACTGGTCTGTGGTATCATAGTTTCCGTATCACGCCCGCCCCGCGTCCGACCTCCCGTTCTTCAACACACGGGGGTAGGTTTCCCCCTCCCTCGCAGGGAGGGGGCCAGGGGGTAGGTAGGAGCCAACATGATCGCCAACCTTCTTCCCGCCATCCTGTTCGCCGGACCGCCGCACAGCGGCAAATCGGTCCTGGCCTATCTGCTCTCTCGCCGCCTGCGGGAGGCGAATGTGCCGCACATCCTGCTGCGCGCCGTGCCCGACGGCGAGGGGGATTGGTCCTACGAGAGCCCCGAAGAAGTGCGCGTGCGCCAGCGCCAGAAAGGGATCTATACGGCCGACCTGATCGCTGACCTGCAGACCGCCATCCGCAGTCGCAGCCTGCCCATGCTGGTGGACATCGGCGGCCGGCCGCGGGACGAACAGTTCGAGCTGTTCGACGCCTGCACCCACGTGATCCACCTCTGGCGGGAGGAGGACGACCGCCGGGAGTGGGCGATGTGGCTGGAGGCGCGCAGCCTGCTGCCGATCGCCATCCTGCGTTCGCAGATCGAGCCGCCGGACAGGCCGGCACCGGATAGCGCTCCGCTGCAAGGGGTGATCACGGGGCTGGAACGCGGCGGCCCACAGCCCGGCATCACCTTCGAGCACCTCTTCGAGCGCGTTCGGGGCATCTGCACGTATCCGCCGGCCGCCCTGGAAGCCGAGCATCTGCGCCGGGCGCCCGCCGCTGTCCTGCTGGTTACGACGGCAGAGCTGGCGCGCAGTGTGGGGATCGTGCCGACGCACGGCGAATACTGGTGGGAGCCGGAACATCTGCCCCGGCTGCAGGAGCTGGTGCCCTCCGCTCAACCGCTGGCGTTGTACGGCCGGGGACCGGTCTGGCTGTATGCAGCGTTGGCCGCGCATGTCGCCCCTGCGCCTTTCCACGTTTTCGACGCCCGCTTCTACGGCTGGATGCAACCCCCGGCGGTGATTCTGGGCTCGAACCGGACCAATCCTCAGTTCACGTTGACGGCTTCGCAGGAGCCCGACGGCCTGCGCTTGTGCTTTGGCCGCAGCGATAAGCACTATGTGCTCAAGCCGCATCGGGTGCATGTGCCGCCGCTGCCGGCCGGCCAACGCGTGATCCTGGATGGCCCCATGCCGATCTGGTTATGGGCGGCACTGGCCGTAGGGCTGCGCCACCTGCCTGCCCTGGCCGCCTACGAGCCGCGCGGCCGAATCGTTACCTTCTGGCGGGATGGCCGGCTTGCCGCCGCGTAAACAAACAGCCGTCTTCAGCGCGTGCGCGCTGAAGACGGCTGAATGCCGATAGTCTCCGATGGTGGGGTTGCTCGATAATCGCTGCGATGACATGGGGCTCCCCAACGAGCAGCCGGGCCGCGATCTCTACCTGTCCCGCCCGCCCCTCGATCTGTGTCGGCGGGCAAACCGATCCGATACCTCTCCGCGAGTGACCTGGGCAAGTCGTTAAGTATGTCAGGGCTCAGTATAGCCGAACAGAGCAAAATGGGCAAATTCTCCTGACCTTTTCTGGTTTCGGTTCCCCATGTGCCGGCCAACCCACAACGTGCCGGGAGGCCGAGCCGTGTCCACGTGCTTCTGCGACAACGGGCACGTGTGGCGGCGATTTTCAGGTTAGATGTCCATGCCGGCCGCGTCACCACGGCCCCTGCGGGTGAAAAGAGGACGCGGATGGACGCGGATGAACGCGGATTTTCCTGCTGTCCGCGTTCATCCGCGTCCCATCGCGCGATTCTCACGCCGCCGGCCCGTCCGCCGGTCGCGTCTATGCCACTGCTTCCAGCTCGGTGCGATACAGGTGCATCGGCGAGACGGCAGCGGAGAAGAACGGCCGCAGCCGGACGCTGAAGGTCGTCTCCTCCGGCTGGAGCAGGTATTGCGGCAGCGGGCCAGGGCCGCAGCTATTGCTGCCCAGGCCACATTGCGCGTGGTCGAGGTGGAGGATGGTCTCGTCGCGGCGCACCAGCTCGAACGTGTGCTTCGCCGCGGTGAAATCCTCCGGCGTGTAATGGTGCACGCTGACGTTCAGCAGCGGCTGTGCGATGGCGAGCAGGCCCGCGCCCCGGATGTCGGTGACCGCGGCCCAGCGCACATCCGATTTGTTGCCGTTTTCCTGCGGGAAGACGTACGGCACGTACTGGGCCTGCACCGTGCCGGCGTAGACCCCCACCGCCGCGCTCTCCTTGCGATCCACGTAGTTCTCGTGCGGCCCGCGGCCATACCAGGCGAAGCGGTCGAACCGGCCTGGCAGGCGCAGCTGCAGGCCCAGCCGCGGCAGCACCGGCAGCGTGCCCAGCGGCACCACATGGGTGCGGACCACCACGTCGCCGGAGCCGTAGATCGTGTAGAGGTAGGTCACGTCGAAGACCGGCCGCAGGAAAACGGGCGCCAGCGACGCCGCGATCTCTAGCTGCACGATCCGCTCGTCCTGGCGCAGCAGCGCCACGCGGGCCACCCGCGGCTGCAAGCGATCCAGTCCGGCCTTCACCCATTCCTTGGCGATGTGCACGTCGTTGTCGGTCGGCGCGCGCCAGACGTTGAGCCTGGGCCCGGCTGTGACCAGCGGGATGCCGTTGAATTCCCACGCCTGCAGCACACCGGCGTACGTGTCGAAGGTCAGCCGGAAATCTTCGCCCGTTACCACGAGGGAGCGCGGCCCGCGCTCCACGGCCAGCCGCGGCATCTCGCGTATCTTGAGGATGGGTCGCGGGGGCGCAGTCACCGGGAGGTCGAACTGCGCCCAGGCCAGCTCGTAGCCGGCCGGCGCCCAGGCCGTGTCCTCGGCCAGAGCGAAGCTCAGCTCCAGCCGATAGGTCGCGCCTGGCGTGTCGCCAGCGGGCAGCCGGTAGTAGAGGGTGAGCGGCGCTTCGCCGCCCGGCGGCACATCCAGCGTGGGCACGCGGCCACTCTGGATCACCTCGCCGTCGCGCGTGATCCGCCAGCGGCCTTCCAGGTGGCGCAGCGAGCGAAACGCGTACCGGTTGGCGATCTTGACCCGGCCTGCCGTGAGGTCGAGCGGTTCCACGTGCACCGGCTCCAGGATCTTCTTGTACTCGATCAGGCCGGGATAGGGCGTGCGATCGGGCCAGTTCAGGCCGTCCACGCAGAAGTTGCCGTCGTTCGGGAAATCGCCGAAGTCGCCGCCGTAGGCCCACCACTCCTCGCCGTTCGCCGTGCGCTGGCGGACCGAATGATCCACCCATTCCCACACGCAGCCGCCCATCAGCCGTGGATAGGCCCGGATTGCGTCCCAATACTCCTTCAGGTTGCCGGGGCCGTTGCCCATCGCGTGCGCATACTCGCACATGAAGAAGGGGAGCGGATTGTCGGCCTGCTGGCCTTCGTGGATCAGCCGCTCGACCGTCGGGTACATCACGCTGTAGACATCCACCACGCCTGCATACGGCTTGGCGCCGTTGCGATTGCCCCAGCCGGTCGCGCCCTCGTAGTGCACCGGCCGCGTCGGGTCGGCGTGATGGATCCAGTCGGCCATCGCTGCGTGATTGCGGCCATAGCCCGACTCGTTGCCCAGCGACCACATGATCACGCACGGGTGGTTCTTGTCGCGCTCGACCATGCGGATGGCGCGATCCAGATAGGCCGCCTCCCAGGTCGGATCCTCGCTGAGCTGATCCTGGTCGCCGACCGTGCCGAAACCGTGGCACTCCAGATCGGCCTCGTCCACCACGTAAAGGCCGTAGCGGTCACACAGGTCGAGCCAGCGCGGGTCGTTGGGGTAGTGCGACGTGCGCACCGCGTTGATGTTGTGTCGCTTCATCGAGACGATGTCCTGGATCATGGATTCCAGGCTGACCGCATGGCCCAGGTCGGGGTGCGTGTCGTGGCGGTTCACGCCCTGGAGCTTGATGGGGACGCCGTTGAAATAGAAGACGCCCTTCTTGATCTCCACCTTGCGGAAGCCGACGTTGACCCGCTGCACCTCGGCCACGGCGCCGTCGGGTCCGGTGAGGGTGACGAGCAGCGGGTAGAGGTTCGGCTCCTCGGCCGACCATTTGGCCGGCGCCTTGATCTGGAAGGTCGCTTCGAGCGTGATCTCCTCGCCCGCGCCCAGGCTGGCCGGCGCAGCGACCTCCTGCGCCAGCACGACGCTGCCGGCCGGGTCGAGCAGCTGCACGGACACACGGTGGCCGCTCGCCCCGGTCGCGGCGTAATTGCGCAGCGCCAGCCACAGATTGAGGGTCGCGTCGGTATACGTCTCGTCCAGGTCGGTGCGCACGCGCACATCGCGCACGTGGACGGCCGGCGTCGCGCAGAGGTAGACATCGCGGAAGATGCCGTTCAGCCGCCACATGTCCTGGTCTTCCAGGTATGCGCCGTCGGACCACTGGAAGACCTGCACGACGAGCAGGTTCTCGCCGGGCCGCACGTACGGAGTCAGCCGGAATTCGGCCGGGATGTGCGCGCCCTGGCTGTAGCCGACCATCTGGCCGTTGACCCAGACGTAGAACGCCGAGTTGACCCCCTCGAACGTCAGAAAGACCTCGCGGCCGGCCCACCCTTCGGGAAGCACGAACGTGCGGCGGTAGAGGCCGCACGGATTGTCCTGGGGCACGCGCGGCGGGTCCACCGGGTACGGGTAGCGGACGTTGGTGTAATTCGGCTTGCCGTAGCCCAGCATCTGCCAGTTGCCCGGCACGGGGATGCGATCCCAACCGGATGCGTCGAAGCCCTCGGCCTCGAAGCCCGCCGGCGTGTCGGCGGGAGTGGTGACGTAGCAGAACTGCCAGTGGCCGTTCAATAGCTTGAGATACGGCGACGCACCGCGCTCGCCGGTCAACGCGGCGGCCGCATCCTCGTAGGGCAACAGCGTCGCGTGCGCGGGCTCGCGATTGCGCTGGAGGATCTTCTGGTCCTCCCAGTCGTGTTTGGGTTGGTAGAGGATCATGCGGTGCAGAACTCCTTTGCTGAAAGCGATGTGGACGCGCCAGAATCGGCGGTCAAAGCAGAGGGTATTGTACCACGGAGAACGCCCGGAGAAGAATCTCCGGGCGCCTGGCATCGAATGAGGCGGTTGATGGCACTTCAGACAATCAGTGCAGAGGCGCCGCCGGTCGTTTTACCGGGCAGGCTCAGACCAATTCCGGTCCCATCTTCTGCGCGCCGTTCGGTTGCTTCAACTCTTCGGCGAGATAGCAGAAGTCATCGGCGAAGACCTTGGTCCCGCGCGCCTTCAGCCCGGCCCAGCCCAACTGCCCCTTGCCGGTCACCGGCTCGCGCACGCCATCCCGGTCGGGGTCGGCATAGCGCACGAACCAGGCGTCCAGCCGCCCCTTCATCTCGGCGATGCGCGATGCGTACCCGATGTCGGCGATCAGGTTGTGCGTTTCGTGCGGATCGTTCACCAGGTCGTAGAACTCGTGCGGGCCATACGGGTAGCGGTGGATGTATTTCCACGCGCGATCGCGGATCATCCGCACTGGGCCATATTCATCGAACACCACCACGCTGTCCCGCTCGGGCAGCCTCGCGCCGCGCAGCAGCGGCGCGAAACTGACCCCCGGCAGCGTCGCGGCCTGGGGATTGGGCAGCCCCACGTAGTCTAGCAGCGTCGGCAGGATGTCGTAGTGGCTCAGCAGGTCGCTGTTGACGATCCCCTGCGGCGCATGGCCCGGACGCGAGATCAATACCGGCACTTTGACCGAGGTGTCGAACATGTTCAGCGGGAAGGTGCCGTTGCCCTTGCCGTAGATGCCGTGATGGCCCATGTTCATGCCGTTGTCGCTGGAGAAGATGACGAGCGTGTGCTCGCGCAGGTCGTGCGCTTCCAGCCAGTCGAGCAGCCGGCCCACCCCCGCGTCCATGGCGGTCACTGCGGCAAAGTAGCCGGCCAGGATGGCCCGGCGCGTCGCCTCGTCGTGGCCGTAGGGCGCGCTGTTGATCTGCCACGGGTGCATCGGCAGCCGGGGCGTCGAGTCGAACGGACAGTTGTGGTAATAATCGTCGTAGAGCGCCTGCGGATGATTGTCCCGGTTCCACGGGCTGTGCGGCGCCGTGTAGTGGACGCTCAAATAGAAGGGCGCCGCGGTCGCCGCCTCCTGTTCCAGGAACGCCAGCGCGTTGGCGGTGATGACATCGGTGACATAGGCCGGCTCGTGGTACAGCTCGCCATCGCGGATCATGGGCGCGCCGTAGTAGGGGCCGCTGCCCGCGGCGTGGGCGCGCCAGAAGATGAAGCCTTTCTGCGGGTGGTGGGCGTCTCCCAGATGCCATTTGCCGCTGAGGCCGCAGGTGTAGCCGGCCGCGGCCAGCGCGTCCGTGTAGCCGGGCTGGCCGGCCAGGTATGCGATCAGCGCGCCTTCGGCGACATGGTTGCCGCTACGCAGCCAGTCGTGAATGCCGTGCTGCGACGGGATGCGGCCGGTCAAGATCGAGGCGCGCGCCGGCGAGCAGACGGGCGAGACGCAGAAGAAGTTCTCGAAGCGGATGCCGGTCGCGGCCAGGCGATCCAGGTTGGGGGTGCGAAGCTCGCGGTTGCCCGCACAGCCCATGGCCCACGCGCCCTGGTCGTCGGTCAGGATGAAGAGGATGTTCGGTCGGTTGGGATCACGGCTTGCCACAGTGCCTCCGGGTGTTACGCGTTGACGCCATCCATGCCTTTCAGGAGGAGTGAGAGGCTGCAGTCGCCCAAGCGACGGCCGGCGGTCGCGCACATCGGTTCGTAAAAGGGTCGTACCTCACAGTTCACGCGCAGAACGGGCGAGCTCTGGCGCAGCCTGGCGAGGAGAAAGCAGATACCCCATGCTGGCCCTCCGACCTACCGGCGCCGGCCGCGAATCTCCGCTGCCCGGTCGAAGATCTCCTCGCAGCTGACCCCGGCCGCCTCGTACATGGCGAAGATGTTCTCGTCGGGCGTCTCCGGCGGGACCGTGTGCGAGGCGGCCAGGATGTAGCCGCCGCCGTCCGCGGTCATGCCCTCGATCAGCCGGGCCGTGGCGCGGCGCACCTCGGCGGCCGTGCCGTGCGGCAGCAGCTCCTGGGTGTCCACCCCGCCCATGAAGGTGATGCGGCGGCCGAACTCCCGCTTGAGGTCGAGCGGGTCCATGCCCGGACAGTTGCTCTGCACGGGGTTGAGCACATCCATGCCGATCTCGATCAGGTCGGGGATGATCGGCCGCAGCGCGCCGCAGCAGTGATAGGCGACCGGCAGGCCGGCCGCTTTGCCCACGGCGAAGACGCGCGCCAGGTGCGGCTTGATCTGCGCCCGCCAGGTCTTGGGGCTCATCATCATGCCGGTCTGCGAGGCAATGTCGTCGCCCGTCCAGTACCAGTCGAGGGGGAAGCGCCGACAGGCTTCGGCGCCGAGCGCGATGGCGAAGTCGGCGCAGCGGCCGAACATCGTATCGGCCAGCTCCGGGTCGGCGGCCATGTCGGTCAGCGCATCGGCCATGCCCCGCAGCCGCCAGTACATCTCGAAGACGCACGGCGACACGTCGCAGCCGATGAAGGCGTCCGCAGCGCGGGCGACCACCGGCGCCATGAGCGACAGCAGGGCTTCCGCCTGGTCGTAGGGGAAGCGATAGGCCAGCACCGCCTCGCGCGGCGCGCCGGCCAGGGGAAAGTGGACGATCTGATTGAAGTAGTACTGCTTGACCCACCGGATGCCCCAGGCATCGGTGTGTCCTTCGCCGTCGTGCTCGTGGACGATCCCCTCCATCGCGTAGTTGTTGTTCACCCACGTCTGCACGATGTCGTTGCCCATCGCTTCGCCGACGCGCGAGGCCGGTATCTCCAGCAGCTCGGCCAGGTGTTGAGCAGTCGCGGGGTGGAACCACATGAAGATCGGGATCCGGTCTGCGGGTTGGCGGCGTAACGCCGCGTAGACACGTGCTCTGGCGTCCATGTTCATGCTCCGGCTACGTCCGGCCGGGAAGCCGCCGGCTGCATTCGCGCCGACTTCAACGATCACCGCGGCGCAAGCCCTCGCGACAGGCGACCAGCAACTGCCGCAGGTCGGCCAGCTCCGCCTCGTTCAGACAGGCCCACGGCGCAAAGAAGTAGCGGTTGGTGAGCGCCTCGGCCTCGTCACGCACGCTGCGACCGGCATCGGTCAGGCGATAGGCGCCGTTCACGCCGAGGACCCAGCCGCGGGCGATCAGTCCCTCCAGGGTGGCGGCGTAAGAGGCGCAGGAGTAGCCGCGGCGCTCGCAATGCCGCGCACAGAGCGCCTCGAGCGTCACCAGGTCTCCCATCCAGAGGTGGGTCAACGTTTCCCACGCCTGGCCGGTGACGCCCAACGGCCGCCATGAGGCCAGGTGTGCATCGTCGCGGTAGGCGGCCAGGTCGCTCAAGTACTGGTCGAGCTGCGGCACAGGGCCAGCCTGGCCATACGGGTCGTAGTGGCGCGCGATGCGCAGGCACCATTTGCCGGGCGGCTCCGGTGCGGCCAGGCTGGCCTCGACCAGTCGGCGCAGCAGACCCAGCAGCCGCTCCAGATCGGCCGGCGGCAACGGCTGTAGCCGGGCCATCGCCGCATAGGCCGCCTCGATGAGGCGGTGCACGGCCGCATGGCCCGCGTTGGTCAGGTGATATTCGGCCGGCCCGGTCGGGGTCAAGAGCCCCAGCCGCACGCCCTGCTCGAGCCGTTCCTGCAGCAGGGCCGGGTTGGTGTACGCGGCGCGGATGCTCAGCCGTGCCGCCGAGACCGGGTCAGGCTCAAAGATGCGGGCAGCCATCAACCAGCCATACCACTGGCCGTAGGGGATGCCGACCGCTTCGGCCGCACGGTCAATGGCCGGGCCGTAATGGACGATAAGGGCCTGGAGCGTCTCCCAGGCCAGGGGCCAGTATGCGATCAGATCGGTTGACATGGCAAATCCCTCCATGGCGGGGGGCGAGGGGACCTCGCCCCTGCGGATGTGGTCGGCCGGGAGCGGGGAGACCTCGCCCCTACGGGCACCGGGTGACCAGCGGCTTGAGAAGTTGCGGGAAGTCGGTGAAGATGCCGCTGGCCTGGGCAGCGATCAGCTTGCGCATGGTCGCCTCGTCGTTTACCGTCCAGATATAGACGTCGAAGCCGGCCTGGCGGATGCGACCGATCTCGTCGGCGGCGATGGCGCTGGCCCTGGGATTGTAGGCCTGCGCGCCGAGCCGCCGGAGCAGCGCGACCGGGTCGGGGTCGCCGCGCTCGACCAGGGCGGCGGTCGCGATGGCCGGGTTGGCCTGTTTGACGCGCACCAGGTAGCTGTGATTGAACGACGAGATGAGCACACGGTCGGCCATGCCCAGTTCGTTGACGAGCGCGACGACTGTTTCCACGACGGTTGCGTCCCCGGGCGTGCCGGACAGGTCCTTGATCTCAACGTTGACGCGCCAGTCGTGATCGCGGGTGAACGCGAGCGCCTCGCGCAACGATGGCGCCTTGACCCCTTTGTAGCTCTCCAGTTCGGCCGGACTGACGTTGCCCGCGGCGATCTGCTTGAAGGGGTCGGTGGCCACGAACCAGGAGCCGAAGTCCAGCTGCTGGATCTCGGCCCAGGTGAAGAGGTGGTTGCCCCACGGGCTGCGGTCGGGGAAGACCGCCTTGACGTTCGACGTGCGCACCAGGGTATCGTCGTGGACGAGGAAGGGCACGCCATCGGCGCTCATGGCGACATCCAGCTCCCAGAGGTCGGCGCCGATCTCCAGTCCTTTCTGGGCGGCGACCAGCGTGTTTTCCGGGGCCAGCGAGCGCGCCCCGCGATGGGCGATGTTCAGGGTCTTGGCGCACATGGGCGTTGGTTTCTCCTGTGACGATTGGCCCGTTGGCCGTTCGGCCGGCTGGGCCGTTGTTGTCATGATCGGCGCTGCGGCCGGTTGGGCGGTGGGCTGGCCGGTCGTCGGCACGGCCGGTGCGGCGCAGGTGGCCGCCGCCAGGACGAGCGCCAGCAGCGCCAGGCTGATGAGGATGCGAACGGGATGGTTCATCTTACTTTTCGGTCTGCACGAGGCCCTTGACGAACCACTGCTGCATCAGGATGACGACCACCACGGGTGGCAGGAGTGCTAGGACGGTGCTTGACATAATGAGATTCCAGTCGGTCTGAGCTTCGCCGGTGCCCATCATCTTGACGATGCCGATGACGATCGTCTCCATGTCGCGGCTGGTAGTGATCAGCAGTGGCCAGAGATATTGATTCCAGCCGTAGATGAACAGGATGACGAACAGGGCGGCGATGTTGGTGCGAGAGAGGGGGAGCAGGATGCTCCAGAAGAAGCGCATCGGCCCGGCGCCATCTACTTTGGCTGCCTCCACGTATTCGTCAGGGATCGTCAGGAAGAACTGGCGGAAGAGCAGTGTGCCGGTGGCCGATGCCATGAGGGGCACGGTCAGGCCGGCGAAGGTGTTGATCAGCCCCAGGTCGGTCATCACTTTGTAGGTGGGCGCGATCCGCACCTCGATGGGCAGCATGAGGGTGAGGAAGATCATGCCGAAGAAAAAAGTGCGCAACGGGAACCTGAAAAAGGCGACCGCATAGGCAGAGAGAATCGAGATGACGATCTTGCCGATGGTGATGGCCAGTGCCATCTTGGCGCTGTTCCAGAGGAGCACCTGGACCGGATAGCCGATGATGCGCGAGCCACGGGCAGAGGTCAGGGCATTGGAGTAGTTTTCGACCAGGTGCGGGCCGGGGGTCAGGGGCATCTGGCCGCGGCCGATACGCCCGGCGTCCCAGGTAGAGCCGATCAAGGCCAGGTAGACCGGGAACGCGAAGAGGATCACAGCGGTGATGAGAACCAGATGTACCGGGAAGTTGCGGACTTGTTTGGCGGTCATGCGTAGTGTACCTTGCCTTCCATCGAACGGAATTGCAGCCAGACCAGCGCGCTGACGATGATCATCAGGATCACCGATTGGGCGGCTGAATGGCCGAGGTTCAGGTTGACGTAACCGTCCATGTATACTTTGTACATCAGAGTCGTCGTGGCGCGGCCCGGCCCACCGTGCGTCAGCGCGTGGATCACGCCGAAGGTGTCGAAAAACGCGAAGACCAGGTTGATGGTCAACAGGTAAAAGGTGGTCGGCGAGATCAGCGGAAAGAGGATCTTGCGGAACAGGCGCCAGGAGTTGGCGCCATCAATCATGGCCGCCTCGACGATGGACGGCGGCACGGACTGGAGGCCGGCCAGGAAGAAAAGGAAGTTGTGGGCGATCTGCTTCCAGGAGGAGGCGACGACGATCATCACCAGGGCGTGCGTGCCGTTGAGCTGGTAATCCCACTGCAGGCCGAGGCTATTGAGCGTTTTGCCCAGGATGCCGATCGAAGGGTGAAAGATGAAGCCCCACAAGACGGCAGCCACCGCGGGCGCCAGCGCGTAGGGCCACAACAGAAGCGTCTTGTAGACCCGCGCGCCGCGGATCTGGCGGTCGGCCATCAGCGCCAGCAGCAGTGCCAGCGTCATGACGAAGAGGGTGACCGAGGCCGAGAAAACGGCGGTGACTTGAATCGCCTCCAGGTAGAGGGGGTCGCTGAGCACCGTCTGGAAATTTTGCAGGAATACAAACGAGGTGCGCAGGCCGAATGGATCCTGCCGCAACAGCGACTGGTAGATCGCCTGGCTGGCGGGCCAGAAAAAGAAGACCAGGGTGATCACAAGCTGGGGCAGGAGCAGCAGATAGGGCAAGAAGCGGTTGTTGAAGATCACGCGGCGTTGCATCGCTTTCCTCACAAAACAGACCAGACCCTAAAGGCCTCAACGGCCCTTAGGGTCTGGGGCCCATGCATCGGGGTCAGGGAGTGCCCGGCCGGTTACGCGACCGATGCGGGCTGTTCTGACGGGGCTGCATTACTTATACGTCTTCTCGAAGTTGCGCAAGACTTCGTTGCCGCGCTTGACTGCGTTGTCCATCGCCTGCTTGGCGGTCTGTTGGCCCTGGAAGGCCTTCTCCCACTCCTCGTAGACGATCACGCGGATTTCCGGCATGTTGCCCAGGCGCAGGCCGAGCGAGTTCTCGGTCGGCTGGGTGCGGGTCAGCTGCTTGTAGGGCAGATCGGCGCCGGGGTTCTTCTCGTAATAGCCGGAGGCCTTGGTCTTCTCGTAGCCGCCATGGGTGATCGGCAGATAGCCGGTCTCTTGATGCCAGCGTGCGTCCACGTCTGGCTGGCTGATATACTTGAAGAATTCCGCGACCGCCTTGAACTCTTCGGCCGTGCGGCCCGGCGAGTTCATCACCCACAGGCTGGCGCCGCCGATGATCGAGTTGATCGGCGCACCCGGCACATCGTCATAGTAGGGCAGGAAGGTCACGGCCCAGGCGAACTGGGATTCGCGCTGGATGCGTGCGCGGGCGGCCGAAGAGGCCATGATGATGCCGCATTCGCCGGAGGGGAAGAGCACGGTGGCAGCGCCATCGCGGCCGCCGTACTTGAAGGAGCCCTCTTTCGCCATGTCCATCATGGTCTGCAGATGGCGGACGTGCAGTTCGCTGTTGAACTTCAGCTCGGCGTCCATGCCCAGCATGCCGTTCGCCTTGGTCGCCAGCGGCACGTTATGAATGGCCGAGAAGTTCTCCAGTTGCGTCCAGGTCGGCCACTCGAAGGTCATGCCGCACTTGGTCGCGCCGGTCTCCACCAGTTTCTTGGCAGCCGCACGCACCTCGGCCCAGGTCTGAGGCGGCTTGGCCGGGTCGAGGCCAGCCTTCTTGAAGGCGTCCACGTTGTAGTACATCATCGGCGTCGAGCTATTCAGCGGCATCGAGATCATCTTGTCCCCTTCGCTGTAATAGCCGCGCACGGCCGGGATGTAGATGCTAGGATCGAGGTTCCAGCCGGTCTCTTTGGCCAGCTCATACACCGGCTTGATGGCGCCCTTGGCCGCCATCATGGTCGCGGTGCCGACCTCGAACATCTGGACGATGTGGGGGGCTTTGCCCGCGCGGAATGCCGCGATGGCCGCGTTCATCGTGTCGGCGTAGCCGCCCTTGTAAATCGCGTCCACGTAGTACTTGTCCTGCGACTTGTTGAAGTCCATGACGATGGCTTCAAGCACGTCGCCCAGCGGCTTGCCCAGGCCGAACCAGAACTCGACCGTCACGCGGCCCGGAGGCGGCGTCGGTCGCGGGGTGGGCGCAAGGGTGGCAGTGGGGGCCGCTGCCGGGGCCTTGGTGGGCTCGGGGGCCTTTGTCGGCTCTGGAGCTTTCGTCGGCTCAGGCGCCTTTGCGGCGGGCGCCGCCGTCGGGGCAGGGGCCGGGGTCGGCTGCGGCGCGCACGCCGTGAGGAGCATGCTGAAGATCACCAACATGCTCAAGACGACAAACAGCTTCTTCATGATTGACCTCCGTGATGATGAGTGTGGAATGTGACATCTCCGACGCGCACTCTCTGTGCGATGAGGAGACTCCGCGTGTTTGGTTCATGTGTGGCCTTGACAGGAGGAACGACTGCAGGCAGGTGGGCCGCTTGACGGCGACCGGACATGGGCCGTTCGCTCCATTGCACAGGCCAATATCACTGACAGACCCAGAAGCGCGGAATCATCCTGGATCCGGGCCGCTCACTTCGCACGGCCAGCCTGAAACCATGATATCACAATCGGTCATGGACGGCAAATTGCAGAGGGATGGGTCAGCAATGGGGAGCGTGGATGGGCCCACAGGCCACTGAAGCGCGGGAATGTGCCGTTTTTCTCCATATGTGGTATCCTGTACTCCTGCTGGCATGATCCCCAAATTGGTACGCATCTGTCGCAGGCCGACGCCCTGGCGGATGCACAACGGAGACCGCGTGTCGCTACTGCGCCTGGGATGGGCGTGATTCATTCACTCGTGGAGGATGATCCATGTATGTCGTCAAACGTTTCGAGGATCGTGTGGTGGTCGTCACGGGCGGCGCGAAAGGAATCGGCAAGGCGTGCTGTTTGCGTTTTGCCGATGAGGGCGCCAAAGTGGCCGTGATGGATCTTGCTCTGGAGCCGGCGATCCAGGTCGCAGCCGAATGCGAGCGCCGCAGCGGCCGCCCCGCGCTGGCAGTGCATTGCAACGTGGCCGACTCGGCCAGCGTGGAGACCGCCTTCCAGACGGTCGTGGATGCCTGGTCCACCCTCGATGTCGTGGTGGCATCGGCCGGTATCTATTCGGGTCAGCCGTTGATCGAGGTGCCACTGGAGGCCTGGCAGAAGGTCATAGATGTGGACCTGACCGGCGTTTTTCTGACGAACAAGGCGGCCGCAACGATCATGGTGACGCAGCATTGCGGTGCCGCCATCATCAACATCTCCTCGATGGCTGGCAAGACCTCGTGGCCGGCGAGCGCCCAGTACAGCGCGGCCAAATCGGGCGTCATCGGCCTGACGCGCAGCGTGGCAATGGAGCTGGCGCCCTACGGCATCACCGTGAACGCGGTCTGCCCCGGCAATACGATGACCGAGATGGTCGAAGGGGTGGCGCAGACGATCGCCGCCCGCGAGGGCATCTCGACCAGCGAATGGCTGCAACGTCGCGCTCAGGACTGTCCCATGAAACGCTTCGCCTCACCGGACGAGATTGCCGGCGTTGTTGCTTTCCTTGCCTCGCCCGATGCCGCTTATATCACCGGCCAGGCGATCGAAGTAGACGGGGGCATGGTGATGACGTGAAGTGTCAATCGTAAGACGGGAAACGTCAAACGCGACATGTCATGCGCCATTCGACGCTCAGGAGCAACATGTATGGAACTCACCGGCTATCTCGATTTTTGGTTCCGCGCTCTGCCCATCGTTGAGCGCATCCCGCACTTCGACCGCCTGGGCATCCGTCGGCTGGATGTGTGGCTCTGGCGAGAGCGGCCGATGGCGGAGATCTATGCCGAGTGCAAAGCGCGCGGCATGATCATCAACTCGACTTTCGACGGCGAATGCGGCAATCTGGTAGATGCCACCGATCACGACCGGGTGCTGCGCTCCTGGAACGAGTCGCTTGAGATGGCAGTGCGCTATGAGATCCCTCACCTGTTCATCTTCTCCAATCAGGTGGAGGTGACGCCGCGAGGCGAGTGGGTGCAACGCCTGAATCGCGACTACACGCCGGCCGAGATGTATGCCAATCTGCTGGACGGCGTGGAGAAGGTGATGAAGCTGGTCAAGCAGACCGAAGTGCAGCTCTGGTTCGAGGCGTTGAACACGTTCCACATCCACGGCGGCGTCTTCGTTTGCACGCACGATCTGGCCGCCGATGTGGTGCGTCGCTTCGATGATCCGCAACTGCGGCTGTCGTTCGACTGTTATCATCAGCAGCGCACCGCGGGCAATCTGATTTGGGGCATGGAGCAGTATTTCGGCCTCTATCCGACCTTCCACATCGGCGATTGTCCGACGCGGCAGGAGCCGGGCACCGGAGAGATCAACTTCGCCAACATCTCGAAGAAGTTGGATGCGCTGGGTTATGATGGCCTGATCGGCATGGAATGCTATCCGAGCACGACGGAAGAGGAAGCTTTGGAGCGGATTCTCGGTTATTTCCCCCGCGCAAAGAGGACCCCATGAATAAGACTCGACGACTGAACCGCATTCTTGCACCGGATGGGCGGACCCTGATCGTGGCGATGGATCATGCCGCCATCCAGGGGCCGGCCGGGTTGGAGCGGCCCGCTGAGGTGATCCGCCAGGTCGCGGCCGGCGGCGCCGACGCCATTCTGACGACCTACGGCATGGCCCGCACTTTTGGCAGGGAACTGGCCCGGCTGGGCCTGATCCTCCGCACCGACGGCGGCGCGAGCACCATCGGCCCCGACGTCAGCGAGAGCGCCGGGTTGTACACCGTGGAGGATGCGCTGCGCCTGGGCGCCGATGGCGTGGTCGCCAATGCCGGCCCAGGCCATCGCAATGAAGTGCGGCATATGGAATGGCTGTCCGAGCTGGCCTCGGCCTGCGACGTTTGGGGCATGGTGTTGGTGGCCGAGATGGTGCCCGGCGGCTTCGACAGCGGCCCGGAGTTCCGCACGCTGGCCAATCATCAACTCGCTGCCCGCTTCGGCGCAGAGTACGGCGCCGACCTGCTGAAGACGCCGTATTGTGATCGCTTCGAAGAGGTGGTGCGCGCTTGCTACACGCCCATCGTCGTGCCCGGGGGCAGCAAGATGACCGCCGAGCAACTCCTCACGATGGTCTATAACGCCATGCGCGCCGGCGCAATCGGCTGCGCGGTGGGCCGCAATATCTGGGGCGCGGCCGATCCGGCGAAGATGACCGCTGCCCTGGCCGCCATCATCCACGGCGGCGCCAGCGTGGAAGAGGCGCTGCAGACGTTGAAATGAGATCGGGGGCCGGAAGTTCGGGGTAGAGGTGGGAAGATGGAACGGAGGAATCGTCCATGACAGATGTGGTTCTCGGCGTGGATATCGGCACAGCTTCGACCAAGGTGATCGCTTTCGATGAGACCGGCGTCGAGGTGGCTGCGGCGAGCCGGCCCTATGGGCTCTCGGCCCCGCGGCCGGGCTGGGTGGAACAGGATGCCGAGGCGGTGTGGCGTGCTCTGCTGGAGGCGTTGCGCGAGGTCAGCGACCGCTGTGGCCGGCCTCCGGACCATGCCACATCATCGGCCTATCGCATTCGCGGCCTGGCCTTGGCCGCTCAGGCCGGCTCGATCATTCCGACCGACGAGCACGGCAACCCGGTGTATCCGATGATCACCTGGCTCGACCGTCGCACCGACGATCTGGTGGCAGCCTGGCGTCGCGACGGTACCGCCGATCGCATTCGCCAGCTCAGCGGCTGGCATCCCTTTCCCGGCCTGCCGTTGCCGGTGATCGCCTGGCTGCGCCGTGAACGTCCCGATGTCCATGCCGCTGCCCGACGTTACCTGGGCCCCGCCGATTTCTTGATCCATCGCCTGACCGGGCAGTTTGCCACCGATCTGTCGGCCGCGTGCGAGATGTTGCTGGTGGATGTCCGAACCGGCGAGTGGAGCTTCGAGCTGTGCGCCATCGGCGGCGTCGTCCCGGAGATGCAGGCCGCGCTGGGGTGGGCCGGCCGTCCCATCGGCCCCATCACCGCCGGGGTAGCCGCCGATACCGGACTGCCATCCGATACGCTGGTCATTGCCGGCGGCGGCGATCAGCCGTGCGCGTGCCTGGCGATGGGCATGATCGCGCCGGGGAAGGTGGCGCTCGCTACCGGCACCGCCTGGGTGATCACCGCCGTGACCGCGACCCCACGGCTGGATCAGATCCCACCGGCCATGGACCTGAGCTGCCACGCCGCGCCGCAGCGCTGGACCGTCTCGCAGTTCATCGGCGGCTTCGGCGCTACGGTGGACTGGTGGCTGGCCCAGACCTGGCAGCCGGCCGATCCGGCCCAGGCGCTGCCGGTCAAGGACCTTTACCGTCATCTGGATGCTGTGTTGGCTGCCAGTGAGCCGGGCAGCCACGGCCTCCTTTTTACTCCGCTTGGCGGACCGTCGCAGCTGCCGGGGTCGGCTCCCGGCGGGATCATGGCTGGCCTGCAACTGGCGCATACGCGCGCCGACATGGCGCGCGCCATCCTGGAAGGATGCGCCTTCGAGGTGCGCTGGGCGCTCGATCACCTGGCCGAGAGTGGTCTGCCCGCGTCTGAACTGTGGATTGCCGGCGGCGCAGCCGCCAGTCCTGTCTGGCCGCAGATCCTGGCCGACATCAGCGGCGTGCCGATCGTGCTGGCCGATTATGCCAATTGGGCCGCGCTGGGCGGTGCAGCGCTTGCCGGCTGGGGCGTCGGCCTCTTCCCGACGCTGGAAGAAGGTGTCAGGCGGTTGCAGCCATCGGTGCGGCGCCTGCTCCCCAATCCGGCGCTGGCATCGCTCTATATCGAACGCTTTGCCGCGTATCGGAGGTTGGCGGAGTGTTGTATCGAGAGCGCCAGTAACCTCCTCCCTTGCCGTGCATCATAACTGCTGACAGGCTCTAGTATTCCGTGAGCGTGACTTATGAGCACAGACACGACCAGGAAGTATTCGTTCAACGAAATCGCACAGCACTTCAGTCCGGCCTGGTTTGCAGCTGTGATGGGCACGGCTGTGATCCCGTTGGTCATCTCCTTCATCCCCGCGCCGGTCGTCAGGCCGATCGCGGGCGTGTTCACGGTCATTGCGACGGCGATGTTCCTGGCGATGCTGCTGCCGTGGACGTGGCGCTTCATTCGCTATCCGGCCGCAGTGCACAACGACCTGAATCACCCGATTGCGGCCAACTTCTTTCCCACGATGCCGATCTCGTTGGTCATCCTCGCGCTCGATCTGTTGAGGTATCCGGACCTGTTCTTCACTCCGTCTCTCTCGCACCGGATCGCCTTCTGGCTGTGGCTGATCGGCGCGGTGGGCATCTTCGGCATGGGCTTCGTGATCCTGGAGCGCATCTACCGGCACGAGGGGATCAAGCTCAGCCACGCGAACTTCGGCTGGTACATCCCGCCCGTCTCCAAACTGTTGATCCCGGTCGCCGGGCTCGAGCTGGCACACCTCTTCCCGGCCCACGCCGATTGGGTCTTCGGCCTGTCCATGATCGGCCTCGGCGTGGGCCTGTTCCTGTTTCTGTTCGTGGGTGCAGCCGTCTACCACCGCTACATCTTCGAGCAGTTGCCCATGAGCCGGTTCGCCGCGACCTTCTTCATCGGCATTGCGCCGCCCGCGATTCTGGCAGTGGACCTGGCGAAATTGTTGCAGCTGTTCGAACACACACCGCTGCTGGGGATCACCCCTCAGGTCTTTGCGCCGTTCGCGAAACTGGGCATCCTGATCACCTGGGGCTTCGCCGCCTGGTGGTTCATCATGGCGTTGCTGGTGGTGTCGCACTATCTGCGGCAACAGAACCTGCCCTACGCGCTGTCGTGGTGGGCATTCACCTTTCCATCGGGCGCGCTGGGGGTGGCTTCCGGGGTGGCCTGGCGGGTGAGCGGTTTTGCTTTCTTGCAAGCGACCTACTACGGGGTCGTGGCCTTTTTGCTGATAGTGTGGGGCGTCGTGCTCATCAGGACGCTGCGCGGGGTGACCTCCGGCCAGGTCTTCGCGCCGGCGCATTAGCTTTGCGAGCTTTGCGAGCACGGGCAACGGCGTGCGCCGTTGCCCGTGTTGAACTTCTCACCAATACATCGCCTCGGCGAAGTTGCGCATGAAGCGCGGGGTGCGCGCCAGCTCCAGATAGCGCACCCGCGTCGCGATCTCGGACGCCTTTGCCCGCTGCTGCCGCGAGATCAGCGCCAGACGTGCGCCCGTGCCCGCAGCATTGCCCACCTGAACGATCCGTTCGGCCGGGATCCGGGGCAACATGCCGATGGCCATGGCGCTCTGCACGTCAATGTAGGTGCCGAACGCACCCGCGATGATCACCCGCTCCACAGCGTCCGGCCCGATGCCCGCATCTTGCAGCAGCGCTTCGATGCCGGTACGGATGGCGCCTTTCGCCAGTTGCAGCTCGCGAATGTCGTGCTGAGTGACGGTGATCGGCCGGCCGTTGCCCGAAGTCGCGGCATCGGCCAGCACAACCTCCAGGTCGCCATCCGCCTCGCGCACCAGGGGGCCGCCAAGCCGGCCGCGACGATCCAGCATGCCGGCCAGGCGCAGCTGTGCCACCGCGTCCAGGATACCCGATCCGCACAGCCCCACCGGCGGCTCGTCGCCGATGGTCTTGTACTCGACACGGCCGCCGACGATGCGCACTCGTTCGATGGCACCCGGCGCCGCGCGCATGCCGAACTTGATGTGCGCGCCCTCGAACGCCGGCCCGGACGCGCACGACAGGCTGGTCAGCCGGCCATGATGTGCCAGGCAGATCTCGGTGTTGGTGCCGATGTCAATGGCCAGAGTGGTCGCGGCCGCGTCGGCAACACTGGTCGCCAGCAGCATCGCCACGTGATCTGCACCCACATAGCCCGCGATGTTGGGCAGCAGGTGCACATAGGCCCCAGGCGCAAGTTTCAGGCCGAGCTCGCGCGCCTTGAGGTCCAGCGCCGCGCACACGGCCGGCACATACGGTGCAGCCGCCAGCTGGCCCACCGGCAGGCGCAAGAACAGGTGGTGAATCGCGGTGTTGCCGACAGCCACCGCATCTACGATATCGGCAGGCTGCGCGTTGATCTCGGCGCAGGTCGCGGCGACGAGCTGGTTCAAACCGTCGGCCAGCAGCGCCTGCAGGCGACCGGCCTCATCCGGCCCTTTGCTGGCATAAGCCAGCCGGGCGATGACGTCTTCGCCATAGGCGATCTGCGGGTTCATCGCGCCGCGCGCGGCCAGCGTCTGACCCGTCGCCAGGTCCACAATGTACGCGGCGATCTTGGTGGTGCCGATGTCCACGGCCAGGCCCAGCCAGGGCGCAGCGGCCGCGGCGACGTGGATGATCTCATCCCCGCGCACGGTGACACGGCCGCCCCAGTTCAGCCGGCGGAGCTCGCCTGTGGCCAGCCGGGCCACTTCCAGGTCGGGCAGGCGCGTGGCGGCGCCGGTCGCTGCGGCCACAGCCTCGCACAGGCGCTGATCGTCCCCGCGCAGATCTTCCAGGGTGGGCGGGTCGAGGGCGACGACGTAGCCGGACACGGCCGGCGCGACGGCTACCGGCACCTCCAGCCCTTCTACCTGGGTGCGCTGCAGCGCGGTGAGCGATTCGGCCGGCACATGGATGCGGCAATCGCTCAACGGCTCGGCCAGGCAGGCCAGCCGATACCCGGTGGCCAGCTCCGCGGCCGTCAGTTCGGCTTCCTCGCCCACGGTCACCGGCGACAGCTGGCCCGCGATGACCTGCACCTTGCAGCGGCCACAGGAGCCGTTGCCGCCGCAGACGCTCGCCAGGTCCACGCCCAGTGCGCGCGCCGCGTCCAGCAGCGTGCCGCCTTCCGGGCACGGCCCGCGCCGGCCTACCGGTTGGAAGTCCACGATATACGCCACTGCGTCCCCCCTTTGCAGGCGCAGCCACCTCAGCCCGGCCTTCCCTTGCGCTGCCGGCACCGGATCAACGCGTCTTCGCCCGCCAGCCGGCGAGCAGACCCAACAACGCCATCAACGATAGGCTGGCGAAGGCCGCGGGCCACCCCGCCGCCGAGTCAACCAGCGCGCCGAAGATCATGGGCCCGAGCAGCATGCCGGCATTCTGGCCGACCATGACAACTGCCATCGCCATGCCGCCCTGGCGCTCATCGCCGGCGGCTTCTACCGCGGCCGCGAAGATATTGGTGGGAACCAGGCCCAGCACGAGACCGCTGATGGTCACCAGAGCCAACAGCGCGTTGCCGCTTGCTGCGCCGGTGAGCGGCAGCAGCACTGCGGCCAGGGCCAGGCCGACGAGATACGGCTTCTTGCGCGAGCCGATCCTATCCGACAGGACGCCGCCGCCCGGCGCCGAGAAAACGGTGATCAGCGTCGGAATACTGGCAACCAGGGCCGCCCGGGTCAGTGTCAGGCCGCGTTCAGTAGCCAGGAAGGTCGGCATGTACGTGGCAAATCCGATGACGGCAGCGTTGAACGCGCCAAAGGCGGTCGCTACCAACCAGATGTCCCGGTTGCGCAACGCACGAGCCATGTGTATGGCCCCTGGCTGCGCGACAGCGGCCGGACGAACGGCCGCAGGGGCAGCGTCTGGGGCTGGCGGCCGCACGAATGTCAGATAGAGCCCGGTGACAACGACAGCGTAGAACGCACCGAACCACCATACCGTATGCCAGCTACCCGTCTGCACCAGACGGGGTGCCATGATCAACATCGCCGTCGAGCCCACGGGCACCCAGGCCGCCCAGATCCCCATCGCCGTGCCCCGTCGTTGCGCGGCGAACCATTGGGCGATGATCGCCGGCGCCAACACGGCCATGAAGCTCGTGCCGATCCCCTCGATGACGCGGCTGGCAAGCAACCCGCCCGCGCTCTGGCTGAGCGCTCCCAGCCCGGCGCCGAGGATGATCGAGCCACCGGCCAGCAGTCCGGTCGCGCGATAGCCGGCCTTCTGGAAGATGAACCCGGCCGGCAGCGCCAGGATCAGGCCGGTGACGGCGTAGACCGACATCAAGAGACCCGCGCCGGCGGCCGAGATCCCGAGCGCTTCCATGAGCACAGGCATGATCGGCGGTACCTTGAACTGATTCAGCGGCGCGGCAATGCTGAAAAAGAGCAGGACGGCCAGGGTCAGCCAGGCCGCGGCCGCACTGTTTCCGGGGCCCGAGGCGGTGCGGGAGACGTGTTTAGCCATCGGCTTTCCTCGCGGACGTGCCAGGCGCCTGGAAGGGTGCCCGGCACGTGACAGCGGTTGACGTACCAGGCATCTGGAAGGGTGCCTGGCATGTGACGACAGCTCTCAGTATACCCCAAATTCCCGTGTCGCGTCTACCCAGGCGCGCACGTTCTCCAGCTTGCTGCCTTCCATCTCACCGACGCCCGTGCACATGATGAACCCACCGCCCCGGCCCACGACCTCGCACACCTTCCGGGTGAATTCGCGCACCTCTTCGACGGTGCCGCTTTGCAGCAGCGAGTTCTTCATGCCGCCCATGATGCACATGGTGTTGCCGACCACTTCTTTGACCTTGAAGATGTCGCTGGCCTGGAACCAGCCGACCGTCTTTCCTCTGGGCAGCTCGGTCAGATATTGGAGCCGCTGGTGCCATATTCCCTCGTAGAAGACGATGGGCGTGATGCCGTTGTTCACCAGCGTGACCATCATCTCTTTGAGCTGCGGCCAGTAGAACTTCTCGAACTGCGGGAGCGACATGAAGCCATCGGAGCCGCGGTGCAGCGGAATGAACGCGGCCTTGAGGCCGGTGGTCCTGGCGAAGTTGAGGGCGAACTCAAGCTGGAAGTCGAGCACGATCCGCTCGGCCGCCAGCAGCTTCTCGGGCCGGCGAAGCATGTCCAGCATGATGCCTCGCATGCCGCGCAGCGTGTCAGACATGAAATCGAAGGGCGCTTCGATCAGCGAGCCGGCCAGCGGCGTCGGCGGGAAGCCGAGCGCCATCATGCGGCGCACCGACTCGCCCGTCCTTGCGGCATCGGCCACTGCAGCCTCGATGGCCTTGCTCAGCGCCTGCACCGATGCTGCCACCGCCGGCGTCGCCAGCATGGGCAGGTTGATGAGGTTGTAGTGCCCGAAGGCGAACATGCCCAGCGGCGGAAGATGCTTGAACCCTTCCAGCTCGCTGAACGCACGCGGGAGATAGGTGCGGATCGTCCAGTCGGAGGGATCGCGCAGGAACGCGTCATAGTCCTCGGCCTTCATGAATTCGTGCTCGACGAACTGGAACGACCCGCTATCCGGCAGGCCATAGCCCGGCCAGGTCGTCATGCGGTCGCCGAGCGCCAGACTGGGCCGCGGGCTGTTGAAGAGGCCCAGCACGGTGTCCGGCTCGAATTCCAGGGCGAATTTCTCCAGCAGGGTTTGCTGCGTCTCCCAGTTGTCCTGGAGTTCCCGATGCGTGACGCCGCCGTATTCGGCCAGCAGATAACCTGCCGGCATGTTGATGGGGATGCGGTCCGGCTGCTTCAGCTCGATGGCGTCCTGAAGGCGTTTGGCGCGCTCGGCCAGCAGTTGTGCGTTGCTCTTGCCTGTGTCGAGAGGATTGTTAGCCATATCAGTTCACTCCTATCCACCCCTTGGCCAGGGTGACGGCAGCCATGGCATCGGGGCCATACGCGTCGGCGCCGGCATAGCGGCAGACCTGCTCGTCTACCGTGCCACCACCCACCATGATCTTGACCTGGTCGCGCAGGCCGGCGGCCCGGATGGCCTCCACCGTCTGCTTCATCGAGTCGAAAGAGAGGGTGAGGAAGCCGCTGAGCGCTACGATCGGCGCCTGCGTTTCCATGATTTTATTCACGAAGACCTGCGGCGGGACATCAATGCCGAGATCGTGGACCTCGAAGCCGTTGACATCTAGCATGAACACCACGATGTCTTTGCCGATGTCGTGGATGTCGCCCTTGACTGTGCCGATGACCACTTTGCCCAGCTTCCCGCCTCCCTCCTGGCTGCTGGCCAGGTAGGGCTTCACCTCGGCTGAGATGGCCTTGAGCATCTCGCCGGCCAGGATCAGTTCGGGGATGAAGTATTCTCCGCACTCGAAGCGTCTGCCGACGACCTCCATGGCCGCGCGGCAGGCGTCGAGGATGGCGGTGGGTGGTGTGCCCGTCCCCAGCAGCTCCCTGGTCAGCGCCAGCGCCTGCTCCTCTTCCATGTTCGCAATGGCATTGATCAGTTGATCCGACATGTGCTTGCTCCTTTGTGAGAGTGGTTTATTCCAACAGGCCCGCCCGGTAGGCCCGGGTGTAGTTCAAACAGTGCCGGTCAATGCCCAGCACCGCTTCGGCGGCCAGCATCGCTTTGCGCAGCTCCCGGTCCAAAGGGTCGAGGATGGCGGTGTCGAGGCCGGCCTCCAGCATCAGGGTCAGGAACGCGCGGTTGATCAGCGAGCGTACCGGCAGGCCGAAGGAGACGTTGCTGAGGCCGGAGGTGAAATGCACCTGCGGGAACTCCGCCTTGACTGCGCGCACGGTGGCCAGCGTCACGCGCGCGGCATCGCCGCTGGTGCCGACGGTCAGCACCAGCGGATCCACGTACACCTGCGCGTCGGGAATGCCCGCGCTGCGCGTCGCTTCGATGAGCCGGCGGACGATCTCCAGTCGGCCTGCGGCCGTGGCCGGGATGCCCTTGTCATCCATGGCCAGGGCGATCACTCCGCCGCCGGCCTGCACGGCCAGGGGCAACACGCCGGCCAGCCGGCTGTTCTCGCCGCTGATGGAGTTGATGAGGGGTGGTTTCTTGACCCGGCTCAGCGCGGCTGCGAGCGCCGCAGGGTTGGCACTGTCCAGGCAAAGCGGCCTGTCCACGACGGTCTGCACTGTGTCCACTAGCCAGGCCAGGTCGTCGGGCTCGCGCTCGGCAGGCGTGCCGGCGTTGACGTCAATCCAATGCGCACCGGCCTCGGCCTGGGCGCGGGCCAGATGCTGGATCAACGCCGCGTCGCGGCTCAAGACCGCTTCCTTAACCTGCTTGCGGGTGCCGTTGATCTTTTCACCGATGATCTTCATGATGCGCTTCCTTTCGGCTCGGTGGATGCCCGGCCGTTGGCCGGGAAAAAGTGTTCGTAGAGGATGGTGCCACCCGGCGGGATCACCACGAAGTCGTCGTCCCAGGGGCCGAAGACCATTTTGCGCACCAGCGCGCCGGAGCCAATCAGCTCTTCAAAGCGCAGGCCCCAGCGCTCGGCCAGGCCGCGTGCGTAGTCGCGATAGCGTGCCATGTCGCCGTGGCCGGTATGGATCAACGCCAGGCGGGTATAGTGTCTGAGAGCTTGTTTAATAATGGTATTTCTTGTCGTTTTGCGCTACTAAGTAGGTAGTCAAAAGTTCTTAGTACTTTAC